>Ga0181530_10003231_pt1 | contig 18475 bp, 9 predicted proteins | sample PEATcosm2014_Bin_42_FD_119769 | JGI IMG/M metagenome (GOLD analysis project Ga0181530, IMG submission 119769) | Peatland microbial communities from MTU Mesocosm Facility, Houghton, MI, USA - PEATcosm2014_Bin10_60_metaG | ecosystem: Environmental > Terrestrial > Soil > Wetlands > Peat | place... | reverse complement strand
GCGCCGCTCAATAAGGAAGCAGTCGCGCTCTCCGGCCGCTTCTTCTCCGGACACACTGAATACATCGCCGAGCTGACCCGTGCACCGGAACCGCGCATGTTGCTCTACTCCGAAAAGCTGGCTACCATCCACGTCAGCACACATATTCCCCTTGAGCAGGCCTGCAAGCTCGACCGCGCGCGCATCGTTGAGACCATCCAATTAGGCCATGACGCGCTCCTGTGGATGCGCCGCCGCGCTCCGCGCATCGCCGTCTGCGGCCTCAATCCCCACGCCGGCGAACACGGACTCTTCGGCGCACAGGACGCCGCCATCATCGCCCCGGCCATCGAGCAGGCGCGCGCGATGGGCATCGAATGCTCCGGCCCCCACTCGCCCGACACCATCTTTGTCCGCGCCCTGCGCGGCGAATTCGATCTCATCGTCGCCATGTACCACGACCAGGGCCACATTCCCATGAAGCTCATCGACTTCACCGGCGGTGTGAATGTTTCGCTCGGCCTGCCCATCATCCGCACCTCCGTCGATCACGGCACGGCCTTCGATATCGCCGGCCGCAACCAGGCCGATGCCACCAATATGAAGGCGGCCATGCGTCTCGCCGTCAGCATGGCTGAAGGCAAGCTCGCTCTCGCCGGCGCCGCAGCCGGCTCCGCTAAGGCCGGGAGCGTGCGCTGACATGCATCTCGCCGACACTCTCATCATTGCCGCCTACATGATCACCCTTGTCGGCATTGGCATTCGTGTCGCGGGCCGCCAGAAAACCACTGACTCCTATTTCATTGCCGGGCGCACCGTTCCCGGCTGGGCCGCGGGGCTTTCGCTGCTGGCCACCATCATCACCAGCCTCACCTTCATCGCCTTCCCCGGCGCGGCCTACGCGGGCGATTGGAATTTGCTCGTGCCCGGCATTCTTTTTGTCTTCGTGATCCTCTCCATCGGCCCCATCATCGTGCCATTCTTCCGCCACGTGGTGTCGATGTCGGTCTACGAATACTTTGGCAAGCGCTTTGGCCCTGCGGTGCGCATGTATTCTTCTTTCGCCTTTGCCGCGGGACACTTCGCCAAGATGGGCTTCGTCTTTTACCTGCTTGCGCTCACCGTCGCGGGATTTACCAGCTGGTCCATCGCATTTCTCATCATCGGCCTCGGCGTCATCACTATCTTCTACACCTTCATCGGCGGTCTGCGCGCCGTCATTTGGACCGACGTAGTGCAGGGCTTTCTGCTCTGGACCGGAATCGTCATCACGCTCGTCCTGCTGCTGCTCTCGCCGCACGCGCGGCCCGCCGCCATGTTTCATCTCATCGCCGCAAACCACAAAACCAGCCTGGGCAGCTTCGATTTCGACCTCGCGCGCCCCACCTTCTGGACCATGGCGCTCTACGGCTTCTTCTACTACCTGCAGAAATACACGGCCGATCAAACCGTGGTGCAGCGTTACCTGGCCGCCAATTCCGACCGCTCCGCCCTGCGCGGCATTGCCATGGGCGCATCGCTCTGTCTTCCCGTGTGGACGGCTTTCATGCTCATCGGCTCGCTGCTCTGGGCCTTCTACCGTCTCTCGGGCCAATCGCTTCCCGCCACTGTCACGCGCGCCGATCAGGTTTTTCCCTATTACATGGTCACGCAAATGCCCGTCGGCGTAGCGGGGCTGTTCCTCGCCGCGCTCTTTGGCGCAGCCATGTCCATGCTCGCCTCCGATCTCAACTGCATGGGCCTCATCCTGGTTGAAGATTTCTACTCGCACTTTTTCCCGCGCCACAGCGATGCGCAGCGCCTGCGCTTCGGAAAACTCGCCGTCGTCCTCTGCGGCTTTCTCGCCATCGCCGTCGCTCTCCGCCTCAGTTCCACGCACGGCTCCGCGCTGGCGCTTTACTATGCCGCCACCGCGATCATCGCCGGCGGCTTGGCCGGGCTCTTTTTGCTGGCCTTTCTTTCGCCGCGAGCGGGCCGCTGTGGCGCCATCGCCGGCATCGTCGTCAACTTGCTTTTCACCGCCTACGCCACGCTCACTCTCGACGGTGGCAAGATGCTCAACCTTCATCGTTACAACTACCCGTGGAGCGAATACACCATCGGCGTCTTCGGCAATCTTCTGCTCCTTGCCACCGGGTTGCTCTGTGCGGCTTTTGTCCCCGCGCCGCAAAACCTTTCCTCAACCCAAACACTCTGGAGCTGGCTTGCCGCTCGCAAGCATTCCAGCCCTCAATCCATTCCATTAGGAGATACTCCATGAATCGTTTGCAGCAAACTGTTCAGGCCAACGGCGGCAAGACTCTTTTGGGCGCGGCCGTCTACTTTTACGATCCCATCTTTCTCGAGATCTGCGCGCATCTCGGCTACCAGGTGATCTGGATCGAGATGGAACATGGCCACATCACCTTTGCCGAGGCCGCTGACCTTTGCCGCATGGCCGCCGGCACCGGCATGTTAACCATGATCCGCATTCCCGATGTGAGTCGCGAAAACGTGCTCAAAGGCGCCGAATGCGGGCCCGATATTCTCGACGTTCCCATGATTGAAACCCCCGAGCAGATGCAGGGCCTGCGTGAATACGCGCGCTTTGCTCCTGCCGGCAGCCGCGGCTTCTTCTCCGTCTCGCGCGCCGTCAACTACAGCATTCCCAGCCCCGTCGTCGCCCAGCAGCAAAGCCTCAACAAAGACCTCTGCCTCATGGCGCAGATCGAAAGCAGCGCGGCGTTGGACCGTGTCGACGAGTTGGCCGCGGTCCCCGATGTCGATCTCTTCATCGGCCCCGCCGATCTCGCCGCCAGCCTCGGCCTGCCTTCGCAAACCTCGCACCCTCAAGTGCAGGCAGCCGCGGCAAAGATTGTCAAAGCCGCCCGCAACCACAACAAATGCGTCGCCACAGCCTGCGCGCCCGACGAATTCGCCTTCTGGCTCGGTCTAGGCATCGATCTCCTGTTCTGCACCAACGATATCTCCTGCCTCAAACAAGCGGCCGGAGATTGGCTGGGCGACGCCCGCAGAATTCTCGATAGCCTTAATGGGCACGAAGCCACAGCAGGCGTCGCGCACCGCATGTAGAGGAATTCGTATGTTGCTGCGCCCACAACTCAACTCTTATGCTGTCATCCTGAGCGACCGAGCGTCCGCCGCAGCGGACGCGACGGAGTCGAAGGACCTGCGGTTGCTTTTCGTATCCGAGTTGGCCGTAACAGGTTCAGAAAAACTCCCAACGCAAACTGTCACTCTATTTCCCATGGTTCCGTGATGAGAATTCTTTTCTCAATTGCACTCGCCCTCGCGCTCCTCCCCGCCGCCGCACTTGCCCAGACTCAGACGCCGGGCCAGCCCTTTTCCGTCCTCCACGCCGACGACTATCACCATTACGTCACTCAGTTCTCGACTGACGAGCGCGAAGCCACCAACCAGCAACCCGCCGACGAGTGGCCGTGGATCGCCGCCAACATCCCGTTCTTCAGTTCTTCGAACAAGCAATTCGAGGAAATGTATTATTTCCGCTGGTACTCATTCCAAAAGCACGTTGAGAAGACAACTGACTACGGCTTCCTCATCACCGAATGGCTGCACCGCGCCGATCTTCCCAACAACGGCGTGCTGCCCGATGCCGCGCCCTTTCATCTCGGCGAGGCGCGCTGGCTGCGCAACCCCAAGATCGCGGAAGATTATGCGCGGTTCTGGGGCAGCCCCGAGGCAAAACCACGCAACTATAGCTTTCCTTTTGCGTGGAGTGTGCAGTTGGTAACGGAGGCCACGGGCGACCCGAAGCTCGGCGCGGATCTGCTCCCCAATCTCATTGCCAATTACAAAGCGTGGGACGACCATCTCGATCCCGCCGTTGGCCTGTACTGGCAGATCGATACACGCGACGCCATGGAGAAATCCATCGGCGGCGACGGCTATCGCACGCCGCTGAACAGCTACATGCAGGCCGACGCGCAGGCCATCTATAACTTTGCATGGCTTTCCAATCAGCCCGCTATTTCCGGCCAATTCGCAAGCAAGGCCGCCTTTCTCAAGCAACGCATCGAAGATCTTCTTTGGAATCCCAAAGACGAGTTCTACGAAGATCTCTCGCCCACGGCCGACTCCGGCATTCGCAAAGAGAAAAGATTCAAGGATCCCGGCACGCAGCTCCAACTCGCCGGCGTGCGCGAACTCATCGGCTACATTCCCTGGCAGTTCTATGCGCCCACGCCGAGCCACGCCGTCGCCTGGAAGCAACTCTTCGATCCCAACGGTTTCGCCGGCAAATACGGGCCCACCACCGCCGAGCGGCGCAGTCCGCGCTTCCGCTTCGCCTCGGACGATCAGTGCACATGGAACGGCCCCTCGTGGCCCTACGCCACCACGCAAACCCTGCTGGCGTTGGCCAACTTGCTCAACGGCCCCGCACAGCCCTATATCGGCAATCAGCAGTACTACCAACTATTCGCAAACTACGTATTGTCGCAGCACATCAAACTGCACAGCGGCCGCATGATCGACTGGATCGACGAAGATCTCGACGCCGACACCAATGAGTGGATTGCGAAAGACATGCTCATTGCCAAAAACAGGCAGGTGGGCCGCGGAAACTACTACAATCATTCCGGGTTCGCCGATCCGCTCATCACGGGACTCATCGGCTTGCGGCCGCGCGCGGACTCGAAGATCGACATTCATCCGCTCCTGCCTGCCGGCACGTGGACATATTTTGCCGTGGACGGCCTTCCCTATCACGGCCACGTGCTCGCGATAGTGTACGACGAAACCGGCAAGCAATATCGTTTGGGCCGCGGTCTCATGCTATTTGTCGACGGGAAGAAAATCGCAAGCCGCGCCACGCTCGGCCCGCTGGAAACCAAACTGCCACGCTGAAACGAGTGTTATGAGTGTGAAGTTCGCATCGCCGTAGAACTGTCATCCTGAGCGGAGTTTGCCGCGGTTTTGCGGCAAACGGAGTCGAAGGACCCGCGGTTGCCTTTCAACGGACTTCCGACTCACCACACTAGAGCGTGTTTCTGAGATTAGTTTTGTAACAAGGGCACGGCTTTAGCCGGGCCAAAAGCTTCGCCCAGAAAGAATCAAAGGGGCCTCAACCCCCGAGGGAGTTTTTGTTGTGCGTAAAATGGCATTTCCGATTCTGCTGACGACCGGTCTCTTAGTCGCGCCGCTGCTCGCGCAGTCCGCGCCCACCATCCCCATGGCGCAGATTCCCGCCGGCTCATTCACCATGGGCGCCGACGATGTCGCACTCTCGCCCGCCGTCGTCAACGGCTTCGGCGTCATGTCGAGCCGTCCCGTGCATGGCGACTTCGACGAAGTCCCTGTGCATCGCGTCATCATCTCGCACGCCTTCTCCATCGCCACGCATCTCGTCAACGTTAAGGAGTTCCAGCAGTTCGATCCCTCCCACCAGCCCGTCGCCGCGTATCCCGATTACGCAGCCGGCATCAGCTACCACCAGGCCGTGGCATTTTGCGCATGGCTCTCAAAGAAAACCAGCAAGCCCTACCGGCTGCCCACCGAAGCCGAGTGGGAATATGCAGAACGCGCGGGCACGCAATCTCCGTTTTTCACCGGAGACACGCCGCCGAAGCCCGGCCAGGCTAATGCGTGGGGCGTGGTCATGGGCGAGGGCACGCCGGAGTGGGTCGCTGATTGGTATGGCCCGTATCCTTCCGCGGCGCAAATCGATCCCACCGGCCCGCAGCATGGATATTTTCGCGTCGTGCGCGGAGGCGGCCTCGACTTCCGTAAATCGAAACCCGGCGAGATGGTCCCTGCGACCGCGCCCTATTTCATGCGCTCCGCCAATCGCGCCAGCATGGCGCCGAGTTACGCGTCGAAGGAAGGCAACATCGGATTCCGAGTGGTCCAGGCGCCGAGCCCCGCTCCGCATCCCTCGCCCGCCGCGCAGTTTTTCTTCTTCACCGATGTGAAGCAGACGCCGGTTGTTATCGCCAAAGGTCCCGATCCCGCAAAGCCCTTCTATCACGTGCATGAACTATTTCCAAACCTCAGCGGAAAATCGATGCCGGATATCGGTTGGCGCGTGGGCCTCGCGCCCGGTCTCGGCATCAACTACCACAACTCCGCCATTCAGGTGCTTGCCAACGGTGACGTGGTTGCCGCGTACTACAACACGCCACGCAACGAAGACGATCCCGACCAGACCGTGATGGTAATGCGCCGCCGCGCGGGTGCTGAAGACTGGGACATGCCGGAGCCGTGGCCCGACTTTGCCGATGCCGCCTGCGCCGCACCGGTCTTTTGGAACGACCGCGGGCATCTCTGGCTCTTCTTCGGTTTCCCGCGCTTGATCGGCGCGCCGCCCTTTGCCTTCACCAATTCCGATGAAAACGGCGCGACATGGGCGCCGATCGAATTTCCCCACTTCACCGCGCCCATCGGCCGCTACGTTTCGCAGCCCATCAACTCGATTGTTCGCGCGAAAAATGGCACCATCTACATCCCCACCGACTCCACGGGGCGCGATGACGATGGCAACGGCTCCATCTCCGCAGTCTGGGCCACGCGCGAAAACGGCCGAACATGGTATGACACCGGCGGACGCACCGCGGGTCGGCACACCACGATTGTGATGGCCAGGAACGGCGACATTCTCGGCTTCGGCGGAAAAAACTCCAACATCGACGGCCGCATGCCGCTCGCCACCAGTTCCGACGGCGGCAAAACCTGGGTGAAATCGAAAACGATCTTCGACCCGCTTGCCAGCGGCGAGCGGCCCAGCGTGATTCGCCTCGCTTCAGGCCGTCTTTTCTTCGTCGCTGATTTCAACCCCCATAACGAAATACACCTCCACAAGGACGGAGCATACGTTGCGCTCTCCGATGATGACGGCAAGACCTGGAAGCAGAAGCGCCTGCCCGCCGACATTCTCACCGTCGGCTACGTAACGGCCACGCAGGGCCCCGACGGCGTGATTCACATCGCCACGTCGAAGAACACCGTGAACTACGAGATCGAGCTGAACGAGGCGTGGATTCTCGCGCCCGATGCTGCGCAATCGCCAGAACCCGATGCTAAACCACTCCAGGATTTGATCGGCCCGGTTACGAAGCATACCGAGCGCTGGCCCAACGGAAAGCTCAAAGCCGAATGGGGCACGGCGCGCGCAAGCGACGGACGCATTCTGCTCGAAGGGCCGCAGACGTTCTATTTCGAAGACGGCGCGCGGCAATGGACTGCGAATTTCCATCTCGGCCGGAAAATCGGCGACGAAGTCTTCTATCGCGCAAACCGATCGAAAGAGTGGGAAAAGACCTACGGCGCGGACGGCCAATGGGCCTGGCAACTCTTCGATGCTGCCGGAAAACAAACCGCCGAATCCCACTGGCGCGGTAAGACGCTCGTCGACTATAACCCCGACGAGGCAAAACAATGACGGAGTCGCACTTCCCTGCCCCTGTCATCCTGAGCGGAGGTCGCCTTGGCGACCGAAGTCGAAGGACCTGCGGCTGCTTTTGCTCCGGCAGGAAAATGAAGAATGCGTTCTCGACTGGATTCCCGGCAATGAAAAGAAACTGCCTGCAAAAACTATCATTCCTGCTGATCCTCGCGGCTGCCATCACACCATCCCGCGCTCAACAGGATGCGGGCAACTCGACGAGCGGCGCATGGCTTTTTATTTACTTCAAAGAGCCCGGCAATCAGGGCATTTATTTTGCGCTCAGCCGCGATGTCTATCATTATACGCCGCTCAATGACGGCCAACCGTGGGTCGCCCCGGCGCAAACGGGCGAGCTCATGCGCGATGTCTTTCTCACGCGCGGCCCCGATGGACTTTTTCGCATGGTGTGGACCTGGAACTGGCGCGGCAACTCGCTGGGTTACGCCTCCTCGCCCGATCTGCTCACATGGTCCGCACAAAAACAAGTCCCCATCATGGCGGATTTTCCCGCCACAAACAACGTGTGGGCGCCCGAAACCTATTGGGACGCGACGAAAAATCAGTGGCTCCTGATCTGGTCGAGTTCCATGAAGGACTCGCAAGATGGCAACCGCATCTGGTTTTCGATGACGCCGGATTTTGAAGCCTTCTCCAAGCCCGCAATTTTCTTCGATCCCGGCTACGTCACCATCGACGCGACCATCTTTCACGGCACGACCGGCCCTTACCGCCTCATCTTCAAGGAACAAACTTACGACCCGCTCACCTTTCAGGAGCGCGTCGCAACCGGCCCGACGCTTGAAGGGCCGTGGAGCAACATCTCCGGCCCCATCAACGAAAGCTGGTCAGAAGGGCCTTCGGCCATCCAGGTGGGCAAGCAGTACATCGTCTTCTACGACCACTATCGCGCGCCGCGCGCCCGCTACGAAGCCGTGGCGACCACCGACTGGAAGCATTGGCAGGACATCACCGCGCAAACGTCGCTGCCGCCTTATTCAAAGCACGGAAGCTTTCTGCACATTACGGATGAAGAGGCGGCTCGCCTGCTTGCGCGCCACGATGTGCCAGCGAGTGCGCCGCCCTCTTCAGTCCAGGAACCGCGTGTTCCATAACAATTACGAGCGCAGCTCCGCAGCCCCGCTAAGGGTTAAAAGCTAATAGCTAAAAGCTGCCTCTACTCAAACAGCCAGTCCAGATTCGGCGGCCCGCCTCCGCTTCCCGTCTGCGCAAAATTCACATGCGGAGCCAAGTGGTCATCGGCAGGAATGAAGCCGAGGATCACGTAGAATCCCTTGCCCAGGTCGAGCTCGTTCGCGCCCGCCGGCAAGGGCTTGGCCCACACCGCCATCGCCGGAACCTTCGGCGCCGAAATCGCATTCAGCATCACCAAGTTCCACTGCTCGGTCTCGGGATCGAGCACGGAATTCTTTTTCGACGCGTTGCTCACAAAGCCGACCAGAATCTGCGCCGGCTCAGCGAGATCGAAGTGCAACGTTCCACCTTCGCTGGGCGCAATGCGGATTCCCTTCATGCCTGCAAGTTCCGGCGCCAGATCGCTGATCGCCGCATTCGCGCCAACAAACAGATTCGCGCCCTTCTCTACGGTGAACACCTCGCCCGCGCCGGGCTGGAGCGTGAATCCAATTTGCGGCAGCGTGGCAACTTGGGCGTTTTCTCGCGGCTCGTTCTCGTCGGCTTTTGCGCCGGAGTTCAACTGGGCGATGCGTTTTTGAAACGTAGCCAGCTCCTTCTCATACATCGGCAGGCACTGCTGCCAGTTGGGAAACTGATTCATGCCGCCGCGGAACGGAATTTGGCGCTGCGTCGTCTCCATGCTGGTCGCTGTGCGATAAGCCCGGCCGGCAATCGCAGTCAACTCGCGGAAATGGTCCACGCTTTCCGTCAACAATGTTTCAGCCTCCCGCAAATGCGCCGCATCGTGATCGTACCCGTAGAGCAGCACTTGCTCCGCAGCCTTGGTCTTCGCGTTGTAAAACTCCATCAGCAACGCGATCGCATGCATGTCGTTCACAGTGCGTCCGTACTCAGCCTTGTTCTTCGTCACAAAAGGTTCAGCCGCACTCGCGGCATCGAATGCCTTCCGCGATGCGTCAACAGTTTCGTCGCTCACGCCGAGCGGCGTCTCGCCGTGGTGTGGTTCGTTCTTCACTTCTTCGGCCACGTAATCTTCCAGCCGCTCGCCCGGCGGCGCATCGCCCGTCCAAAGCGTCACCGCGGGATTGAAGCGCGCAGGATCGATCAGTTGCGGCATGGTCATACCCAGCGTGAGCGCCTGGCGGTTTCCTTCCGTAATGCCGATGCGCGGCAGCAGCTTTGGCTGGCACGGTCCGGCCAGCGTGTAAGCGGCAAGGATTTTGTCGCCAGCCTCGACAGAGCCGAATCTCTCCGCGAAGTGCGACACCCAATACGCATGCTCCTTTTCAGGATCGCGATTCGGATTCCACGCGTAGCGCCCCCACGCCGCGAACCAGATCCAGTCGCGATCGGTTTGCAGTAAGGGTGGTTGCGTGTTGTCCCCCGCATAGGGCCAATCCCAGTAGCGCAGCGGATACACGTGCAGCCCCTCGATGCCGATACGCTGAAAGTTGCTCAACGTCTGGCGAATAAAATCCGGGTCACCCCAGCGGAACGGCTCCAGGTTCGAAAGCAGGTGCACATTGGCAATGGCCACATTCGAGGATTCGGCGAGCATTTTGAAGCGGTCGAGCACCGGCCCGCGCACGTTGGTCCACGTCAGCGATTCGCCATTCCACTTGAACATGGTGTCGATGTTCGAGTAGAGCGGCATGGCGGCCTTCATCACCGCGTCGATGTCCGTGGCGTGCGCGCGCACCACGATCGGAGGCTCCTCAGTGATGCCCAGTTCCTTCAGCCCATCCTCGACGCCGGGGATGATCGTCTGCGTGAGCCACTCCGCGCCGTAACGCGGGCTCAGCGCCTCGCCCAGCGTCATCATCAGGCCGGCGTGCGGATACTCGCGCACAAATTCTGAGATCGCATAACGCGTGTAGGCGCTGGCTTCGGCGTTCGGCGCCGACAAATGATACGGAAGATGATGCGCGCGAGCGAACGCATGCGAAAGGTGAATGTTGTAGAAACCCTGGAGCACCCAGATGCCGCGTCTGTCGGCCTCGGCGGTCAGCCACTTGAAGAGAGTGATGTTCTGTTCCAGTTGCGCCGTAGGCAACTCCTGCGCCTCAGGATATTTCGGCAGCTTCAGCAAGCTGGTGAAGGGATTGCCGTTCCAAAGATAAAGCGTGTTGTAGCGCTCTTCGGCCAGCATGTCGAGATACTTGATCCACGCCGCCTTGTCGTAAAAGAACGGGAAATTCTGCGGCGTGTAGGGATAGTCGTACTCTGCGTCGTCGTAGGTGATCTCCTGCTTCTGCATCCCGATGCAGGTTCCGCGCAGCTTCAGCGCCGGATGCTCCATGTCGTCGATGCCCGCGGGCAGCGCCTTCGCGGCGCGAATGCGATCGGCCAGCTCCAGTTCGCCGTAAAGAACGCCCGACGGATCGGATCCGGTAACGATCCACATCTTGCCAATCTGCTTGACGAGAAACGCTTCCTGCGCCTGCGGCCAGAACTCAAGCAGATCGAAGCGCGCGAGTTCCGGCGCGCTGCGCACCGCGACCAGCACGCGCGCACCCGCCGGCGCCGTCTTCAACTCCGCAAGCGCGGAGCGCAATTTCTGCGCGCCATAAAGCTCGCGCGCTGACGCGCCCTTTGCAGTAACCACCGTCACCTGCGCCGCCTTTGCCGCCGCACTCGCTGCCAACGCAAGGACGGCCGCGCAAAGTGCGGCCGCAAACCGCATCCGAATCGACTTTGTTTCTCTCATTGCATTCAACCCTGTTTCGAATCCGCAGCGAAACCCCATAGATTGCGAACCTATTCTGTTTCAGAAAAGTCTGACCCCGCACAAAGAGCTAACAGCTAATAGCTAATAGCTGAAAGCTAGCTCTTCTCAAACAGCACGGCCATATACGGCTTGCCGGTGAGCGCGATCTTACTTTTGCCGCTGAAGGTTCCGGGCAGTGGAGATTCCGTCATCGCCCACGGATCGATCATCGTCGCGTTGAACTTTACATCTTCGGGCAATGGGAATGTGTATTCGCCGACGCAGTGGTAGTCGAAATAGTAGAGAATCGCCATGCCGGGATTGCCCGCATTCAGATAATACGGATTCTCGGCTGCCATCAGGCCGGTGGTTCCGGATTTTTCCAGCAGCTTGCGCAGGAACGTGATGCGCGCAGGGCTGCTTCCGAGCAGTTCGCCTGCGTCAGACCACACCGGGCTCCCGTCCGTGACCATATACGTTTCGCCGTGCGTCGCGTACACGCCGTAGATAACGGCGCGCCAAAAGCGGTGCGTCATCTCTTCGGGCGAAAGATTGCCCCAACGGCTCGAGATATTGCCTTCGTACTGAATCTCGTCATAAATGATCGGCTTGTTCCAGGCAGCGAATCGCGCCGGCGATTTTTCAAAGTCGTATGCCTGCAAACTGGCGTGCGTGCACCACGGCTTGGAGTTGTCGTATTCCACGCGGCTGTGATGAATCGACCGCAACCGGCTGTGCGGATCGCATTCCTGCACGATGCGAAAGAAACGGTCCCAATCCGTCATCGTTTTCGAGCGCACCAGATCGTATTCGTTGGCGATGGACCACCACACATTCCGGAATGCAGAAAGCCTCGCCACCGCGTAGCGCAGATAACGGTCGTCGGCCTCCGCTCCCATGACTTTGAATCCCCACGCGTCATAAGGATGAAACAGAATCACATCTGCCTCGATGCCGGCCGCCATCAGATCCTGAATACGCGCTTCAAAATACTGGAAGTAGGCGGGATTGAGGCGGGCCAGATCGAATTTCTCTTTACTCGCGCCATTGTCCGCGAGATTTTCCGCGCCCGGCGGCTGCGCCTCTCCCGCCCGCTCGAAGGGCATAGCCACCGGCTGCAATCTGCCTAGTGGCTTGGGCAACAGGCAGATGCGCACCTTGTTGAATCCTGCCTCCTTCAGGTTCTTGAGAGTCTCGTCGCCGTAAGGCGCGCCAATGAATCCATACGAATAGCAGGTGGTTCCGAAGGGGAAGTATGGAGTTCCGTCGGCATACTGAAAGTGGAACTGGTGCGCCGTCCCCACCGGTCCGCGATTGCCTGCCGCCGGAACTATACAATCGAAGCCGCCCGTCAGTCCGGCAAGCTCCTTTACGCCGCTGGTGGTTTCAAAGCTCCAGCGTCCCACCATGTCTGGCGAGAAGCGCACTTTATACACCCCGTTGCCGTCATAAAATCCCGCTGCTTCCACGGTGCGGTGGCGCTGCGTAAAGCGAGCTCCAAACTGGACATCCACAAAAGGGTTCCCGGCCGAAGGTCCCTGCGCTTCGGTGCTGAAAACGCCCCACTGTTCCACTTTTTCGTTTGTGGACTTCTCAGCGGCGAGGCTTGCCGGCGCAGCGGAGGCGCCGCAAACAAAACCCGTCACCACCGCCCCCGCCCCCATTTTCATCAGATCTCTGCGATCCATCGTTCCTCACTTCCCCGGCCAGCCCAACGCACCAGGTTCTTTAGCCGGCTTGAACCCCGGCCCGCGGTCAACCGGGCCCTGAATCGATCCTCATTCGGGTGGTTAGAGCCGCGCCAATCACCAGGCAAAGCCTGTTCTACACAGCTTCCACCAGAGTGTCAAACCAAATCTAAGAAATGGAAATTATTGCACGCCATGGTCCGAAGAGCGTATAAATTGCAAGAACACGCTATGCAGCGTCTTAAAGTAAAGGTGCGACCCTTCGATGAAAGTCAAGACAGACTCAACCCCCACGCAACGCAAGACCACGCGGCGGCGCATTCCCAAATGGGCGCTCCATTCCAACAACACGGCAGCCAACGAGCAGTATTACCTGCGCTCCATCGGTCGCGCGCTTGAGGTCCTCGACTGCTTCAATGGCAAGGCGCCGCTGGCGCTTAAGGAAATTGGCATCTCGACCGGCCTTCCCGAGTCCACTCTTTTCCGAGTTTTGTTGACGCTGGAAAAGCACGGCTATCTGAAGCAGGCCGTGGACGGAACCTACCAGCTCGCCCCTAAGCTCCGCTTCGGCTGGCTCATTGAGCAGGCCAACCTGCTGCGCGACAAGGTGCGTCCCGAATTGGAGCGGCTCACGCGGCGCTTCAATGAAACCGTCAGCATGGCCTACCTTTACGAGGATCGCATCCACGTTCTCGATTCCATCGAAACCTTTCACGAGATCCGCATCTCCAATCGCATCGGCCGCGTGCTGCCGCCGCATTGCAGCGCGCTCGGCAAGGCCATCACCGCGTTTCAAGACCGTGCCCTGGCCGAGCAAATCGTCGAGGTCTATGGCTTGTCGCGCCGCACTGAATTCACCATCACCGATCGTGCGCGCCTGTTCGATGAATTCGCCCAGATTCGCGCGACCGGTATCGCCTGCGATCGTCAGGAATCGATCCTGGGCGGCATCTGCTATAGCGCCGCCCTCCGCCCCGCCGAAGGTCCCGTGGTCGCAGCCATCAGCCTCTCAACTCCCGTTGTCCGCATGACTCCCGAGCGGGATGAAGAAACCCGCAAGGCCGTGCTCGAGACTGCAATGCGCGCCTCGGCACTTTGAATCACGCTGCCATGAGCGGCTGAAAATTAGCGAAAGTAATTTCCACGGTGCCTCCCCACTCGGCCTTCTTTCACCCGTACCGCCTTCAAGACAATCCTTGGCGCCACCTCCCCGCATGACCTTTTTCCATGCAGCTGGGTCCAGGCTTAGCGCCCATTCCGGTCTTCCAGGGACGAGCCGGCAAAGGAGCTTATCGGAATTTCCACGTGGGGCGAAAGGCGCGTGAAATCGGAAAAGCTCGTTCCGACTTGCGGAATATCAGGGGCCATTCTGACGAAGTTCCCGGGACAATTCCCCGCATTTCAAGGAGTTTTACATATTCAACTACATTAACTTTCAAAAAGCACCACTTGTTCTCCGATTTTTCTTGACACTCGTATCTCTGCCTCATTACCTTGACGAGTGTTTTCAGTAACCGCTAACTCCCCGCACGCCAAGACAGTTGCAAAGCAAAGGGGTTCCGCTTGAAGCGATGTCTCGTGATCGATCTCCCCGTCGCCTCACTGGCCGCCTTTCCGCGTGCCGGGAAGCGCACGACACACGATTGATTGCTGGGAATTCAAACGCATCGACCCTTCAAAAAAACCGCAAGACTGAAACAGTGAAGTGAAATAGGAGGCATCTAGTGAAGCGCTTTGTGTTGTTTCTTCTCGTTCTAGTGGGAACGTACGCCTACGCACAGGAATTCCGCGGAGCGTTGACCGGACAGGTAACAGATCCTACCGGCGCCGCAATTCCCAACGTCCAGGTCGTGGTAACCAGTACAGCCACGGGCGCAATCTCGCACACCGTAACCGGTTCGCAGGGTTTCTACAATGTGCCCTTTCTTGCCCCAGGCGAGTATCAGATCTCTATCGACGCTGCGGGCTTCAAGAAATATGTACAAAGCGGCATCAATGTGCTCACCGCGCAAACCATGACGGTGAACGTGAAAATGGAGTTGGGGAGCGAATCCGCCTCCGTTACGGTGCACGCAGACGCAGCATTGCTTGACACGGGAGACGCCTCCACGGGCGAGGTGATGACCGCCGATGAGCTTGAGGATCTGCCCAGCAACGGCCGCACGCCGCTGGGCTTCGCGCGCGATGCCTACGGCGCAGTTCCGAAAATGAAGCACGCCACGGTCGCGGCCACACCATTCCAGGGCTCAACCGCCGATGACTTCTCACTGGGCGGCGGGCTTTCCTCGTCGAATGAACTGCTGCTCAATGGCGTACCGAACATGCAGGACAGCAGCCGCACCGCGCTGTACAGCCCGCAGATGGACTCCGTGAGCTCGGTGCGCGTCGATGAATTCAATGCCAATGCTTCCACGGGCGATACCTCGGGCGGCACCATCGACATTGTGACCAAGTCAGGCAGCAATCAGTTTCACGGCGCCGCCTCAGAGTTTTATCAGGGAACGACGGTGGGCGGTGCTAAACCGTTTCTGACGGCTCCTGGCGCTGCCGTAACCAATACCCACTACAACCAGTTTGGCGGCGCCATCGGCGGCCCGGTGTGGATCCCAAAGGTCTTCAACGGCAGAAACAAGCTGTTCTTCGAATACGCATATGAGGGATATATCGGCGAAACTCCGCCCAGCGCGACGGTGAGCGAAGTGCCGACCTGCGCCGAGCGCGGACAGAATGCTCCCGCCAGCGGCAGCCTCTTTTGTACGGACAATCCGTCCGGCACGCCCGACTATCCCGATTTTTCGGCGCTGCTCACCGCCAGTTCCGCCTATCAGCTGTACGATCCGTTTTCGTCCACGGGAACCGGCAGCACGTTTGCGCGCGCCAAGATTCCCAACAACCAGTTCGTGAACGCCACGAATGCCGCGGGTGGAACCGGGATCGCGCTGGACCCGATCGCTCGCAATCTGCTGCAATACGTCCCAGCGCCGAACACCGCCGCTACGGCGACTTCAACAGGGGAGAATAACTACACGACCTATTCGCCCAACCCCGCTAACTACAAGTCGCACTCACTGCGGCTGGACTACAACATCAGCCAATCGAACCACATCTTCGGCGAAGCGCACCGCGGCAAATATCTGACCTCGGGCAGCGATTACTTCCACGATCTGGCCACAGGAACCATCACCGACCAGATTTATTCGGGCGGTGTGGCCGACGATGTGCAGACCTTCACCCCGACGCTGACTCTGGATAGCCGCCTGGGATTCAGCCGTTATCAGAACGTGAACGCCGTCAAGAGCAGCGGCGTGAGCCCGACGACCTTCGGGTTCCCTTCCTACATTGCTGCCAATTCCACAGCTTTTGCCATGCCAAGGATCAATTTCACCGATAGTGTTTCCCCGGTGTCGATCGGCGTGGTGCCCGGATCGCTGGAGTTCCAGGATACGATCCAGCTTTTCGAAATGTTTACCAAGGTCCGCGGCCGTCACACGTATAAGGCCGGCATCGACTTCCGCGCGCAGAAGCAGTCGAACCTGAGCCCCGGCGATGCCGATGGGCTTTTCACTTTTACCAGCAATACAGGAAGCAACAACCCCATTGCCGTGAATGACAACTCCAATGCCAACACGGTGTCCTTCGGAGGAGCCTATGCACTGTTTGACATGGGCATCACAACCGGCGCTGGCACCGAGAACATCAATCAAGCCTATCAATATAACAACTGGTACCAGGCGTACTTTATCCAGGACGACTGGAAGGTAGCTTCCAACCTGACGGTCAGCGTGGGACTGCGCATGGAGCATGAAACGCCGGAGGTAGAGAGCCAAAATCGCACGGTCGCCGGCTGGAACCCCACCGCAACCAATGCCATAACCTCGGCTGCGGCCGCGGCCTACGGCCCGGCATTAACAGCCGACGCGGGCAGCACGAGTCTTCCCTATTTGCCGACCTCCATCAATCCGACGGGGGGCGCAGTTTATGCAACCTCTTCCGACCGCTCTGCATACCATACCGCTCCGATCTATTTGAGCCCCCGTGTCGGCATCTCATGGGCGCCGTCTGCGCTGCACGAGAAGACCGTTTTCAGGGTCGGAATCGGCGTCTACAACAATCCGTTCGACGATTACTCCGGTTCCTCGGCGAATACGGGGCAGACTTACGGATTCTCCGCCACCAGCACCGTGGTTCAAAACGGCACCGTAACCTCCAATGCACAGACGCCATGGACGCTGATCGACGATCCGTTCCCAACCTGCACAACCTGCGCCATTCCTGCCAGCCCCATCGTTCCGGTCACGGGCAGCGCCTACGGAATCAACCAGAACCTGGACCAAGCCATGGTCTTCGATGCTCCGGTGAAGGTTCCTTATACAGAGCGCGTGAGCGTCGATATCCAGCATCAGTTTGGGACCAACTGGATGATCGAGGCGGGTTATATCCTGGCGCACGGCATACACACGACCTACAACAATGCCCTCAGTTCGGTTCCGATTCTGCCCTTCCTCAACCGGGGCCTGTACAACAATACGGCGCTGTCCAATGCCCTCACGTCGACGGGCACCGGCTTCGGCATTGCCAATCCGTTCAAGGGATTGGGGGCGCCCTATACCAACAGCCAGGGCATGCTCACGGCTTCAAGAATCACGGCAGAACAAGCACTGAGCCCATGGCCGGAGTACACCAGCGTGACCGAAGACCTTATCCCTGGAGCGAGCACGCAGTTCAATGCTTTGAACACGCGATTGCAGAAGCGCATGTCGTACGGCCTCGACATGAACATTACGTTCACCTACTCCAAGCTGCTGCAGACAACCCAGAACAATGCCGGCGGCCCTCTGAACTATCAGGAAAACTCCTCGGACTTCCCGTTGAAGCTGAATGCGCAGGTGATTTACGACCTGCCGTTCGGTATCGGCAAGCAGTGGATGAATCACAACCGTATTCTTGACGAAGGGCTGGGCGGCTGGGAGATCTCCACGATCTATGGGTACCTTTCCGGCGCGGTGTTGTCGTGGGGGACGAATTCCGTTTACCAGGGCAATGGCACCTGGAAGGATTTTGCCAACCACCCCCATGCCTACAGTACCTCGGTTCCGAGCTTTAATATTGCGACCATCTTAAATACCGTCACCAACGGTTCAACAACTTACTCTGCCGACGCTCCCGGGGCGACCAACTACCGCTATTTCCCGCAGAACCTGTTGCGGCAGGACCACGAGAACAACTGGGACTTTTCCATGTTCAAAGGTTTCCGTGCCGGCGACTGGGCTCTGCTGCAACTGCGCATCGATGCCTTCAATGCCTTCAACCGTCCGCAGTTTGCGGCCGCCACCACATCGCCGAATTCGTTGTCGTTCGGCCTCGCGAACAGCGTGCAAAACTCAGCCCGCTCCATGCAGGGCGGATTGCACCTGGTGTTCTAACCTGAGCGCAAGCCGGACTGGAGCGGGGGATGCGCGATGCATCCCCCGTTCTTTTTTCGCGCAGAATGCTTTGCGTTATTCGAACCGGTACAGCGTGACCTTCTCCGTCCGCACCTGC
>Ga0181530_10003230_pt1 | contig 18481 bp, 8 predicted proteins | sample PEATcosm2014_Bin_42_FD_119769 | JGI IMG/M metagenome (GOLD analysis project Ga0181530, IMG submission 119769) | Peatland microbial communities from MTU Mesocosm Facility, Houghton, MI, USA - PEATcosm2014_Bin10_60_metaG | ecosystem: Environmental > Terrestrial > Soil > Wetlands > Peat | place... | reverse complement strand
TCGGGAATGTTGACGGCACGATTGGCGGCGGTCGTGTTGTCGACAATAATCGCAGGAGTGTCATTGCCATCGGCGTCAATATGGGTCAGCATGAGCCGGGTATAGGGTCCACGCGACTTTGAGGAAAACGCCAGCCAGCGCCCGTTGGGGGAAAATGTGTGCCACGAGTTCATGACTGGTCCGTTGCATTTCATGAGTCGTGCTTTGCCGCCTTCAAAGGGCACGATGTAGAGTTTGCTGTCCGGGCGCATTAACAAGCCGTTGTGGTTTTGGACAAACACGATCCATCGGCCGTCCGGAGAAACCTTGGGGAAGTCGTTGCTCATGCCGTTGCCAGAGGCGCCGGCGACCGGCTCCGCCTTACCGCCTCTGCCGTCGTTAAAGGGAATCTTGTACAGGTCGTATTGGATTTGGGGCTCCCGCGGGTCGTTGGCGTGGTCGGGCAGCTCCGCGCCAGGCGGATAGGGATCGCGAGCCTCGGCGCGGCTGAAGACCAGGTATTTTCCATCCGGCGACCAAAACGCGCTGGTCTGGACAAACCGAGGATCGTCCGCGCCCGGCAGAGGGCGCAACTTCTTCGCTAAACGGTCATACCAGGCCAGGATGCCGCGCATCGGATAGAAAACCTGACTGAAATCGAAGTCCGGGTAGTTGATGCTGAACAGGCGGTCCGAGAGCCCGGGCGCAAAGCCTGGGTTTTCCTTTTGATGGACGTTCCCCGCGCCCGGAGGACCGATCGAAGTCACCACGTAACGTCCGTCGGGCGAAATCTGCGACATGAACCCGAAGCGCTTCACTGCGGGCTCGGAGGTCGGGGCATTCAGGTTCTCCTGGAAAGAACTCCAGCGGATGACATCCTGATTTCGGATCGTCATGAATTTCTGCACCGGAACGATGGTATATAAGCCCTTGTCGTTCTTCGGTCCATCAAGATCCAGTCCCATCGTCTTGCCGTCGGCGGAGAAGGAGTGGCAATTGGCACAGGTGTAGAGCTTTTCCATGACGACATGGCTCTCGGGTTCGGCAATGCTGCGCAATCTCCATTTAATAAGGGGGATCGCCGAGGGCGGCAGCGGCTGAATGAGCCCTTTGTCCGTTCTAGGCGACAGCATCAATGGAACATCGCGATAGAAAACGGGAGCGCCGACAGGATCCAGTGACGTGGAAATCGTGACCGTGCCGCGCGAGACCGGCAGGTTGGAATTGCCGTCGGCAAATCCAGTAATCGTAATCGTTGCCGGTTTCACCGATCTGCTCTTGATCTTCGCCCACGTCGCCGCATCTGGCCTCCATGTCCGCGTAGCCATCTGCCTTGGAGTCAATTGCGCGAGGTCTTTTGCCGAACCCGCTTGCGGATCGATTTCGCCCACCTGCATGGGATACCCGGGTGCCTCGACACGAATTCCACCCGTCCGGTTAGCGAAGCTGATCTCGATCACCCATCGTTTCGCGCTCTCACTGTCATCGCGCCAGAGAAAAGTGGGCGGCGTGATCTCCGGAGGAAAAACCGAGCCGTCGAGCGGGTAGTCAATGGCGATGGCCGCCAGTTGGTTCGGTGCGGACCCAGGTTCGGCGCCCGGAGCCTGGCTTCGTGCGGCCACCAGGAAAAACGCCCCCGTGCCGAGGATCGCAGCCAACAGAATTCTCGCGCTAAAGAACCTCATTGGTACCCTAGGGACTCGCAGGATAGTAAATGTGTTGAAATCTTACCATAGCAGTCTCATAGGCCCACGGCAGTGATTCTGTTCAGTGTTGACTGTCACAGCTTCGGCACTCCCAATCGCACCCTAGCTCCGCAAAAACAGCTTGCGAGCCCAGAAATCCGCATCGCTGAGATAATGGAATACCGTGTTCGCTTCCCTCTTGATCGCCGAAGAGCGTACCGTACAATGTCACTGTAGACCCTCAGCGTACGTCCGGCTGTCACTAGATCAGTGAGGCGCACGCCCTGGGTAGATCTGACGAGGATTCCCCACGAACACCTAAGGAGAAGACCAGTATGCGGCGGTTCATGCCTGCCTTCATAGTTTTCATGACTCTCTCTCTGGCCGGATGCGGCGGAGGGTCCAGTTCTGTGACTCCACCCCCACCTCCACCCCCAGTGACCAACACCGCGACCATTGATTTTGCAAGCTCGAACCAAACCATCCGGGGTTTTGGAGGGTCGACTGCCTGGATGCCGGTCATGCCCACCAGCGAGGTCAACGCCCTCTTCGGAACTGGAGCGAATCAGATTGGGCTGACCATTCTGCGCGTGCGCATCGATCCAGGCTCTGTGCCGGGAGGGTCCAACTGGGATGCCGAAGTGAGTAATGCCCAGGAAGCCATCGCTGCCGGCAGCAGTGTGAGCGTGATTGCCACACCGTGGACTCCGCCCGCCGCCTATAAGAGCAATGACAATACGGTGATGGGTTCGCTCAATACCGCCAACTATGGGGATTACGCGAACTACCTGGAGAGCTTCGTCACCTACATGGCCAACGCCAATCCTCCTGTGAATCTTTACGGCATCTCGATGCAGAATGAGCCCGACGCGAGCGTGTCCTACGAGTCGTGCGTGTGGACTCCGGACCAGATGCACACCTGGGTAGCGAGCAACTCTTCTGTGCTGACGACCAGACTGATCATGCCGGAGTCAGAAAGCTTCAACACCTCCTACTCTGACCCGGCGCTGGACGATCCGAATGCAGTGGGGAATATCGGCATTATTGCGGGGCACCTCTACGGTGCGTCTCCGTCGTACTATGCCAACGCAGTGAACGCCGGGAAGGAAGTGTGGATGACGGAGCACTTTCTGAATCCAGCAGGCGCGGAACCGGCGATCGGGGACGCACTGCAGGCTGCGATGGAGATTCACAATTCGCTTACCGTAGGTGATTACAGCGCCTACGTGTGGTGGTGGGTAGCCAACTGGAATCCGGGCGGCGGTACCACCAATACGGGACTCGTCGACACCAATAATGTGCCTACCTACTTCGGGTGGGCGATGGCGCAGTTTTCACGCTTCGTTCGACCCGGTTACGTTCGCAGCAACGTGACCAACAACCCCGCCCCGGATATTCTGATCTCGGCATACAAGGGGAACAGCGGGTTCGTGATAGTAGCGATCAATAGGAGGTCGATCAGCGTGGACCAGACCTTCATCATTCAGAATCAGAACATCGCAGCTATGACTCCGTATCTGACGACGGCGACGGACACGGTGGCACAGCAAAGCGCAGTCAGCGTTGGCGGCGATCAATTTGTGTATACCCTCCCGGCACAGAGCATCGCGACATTCGTACAGTGAGGAAGCTATTACCCGGCTCGGTTACATCTGGCGGGAAATAGGGTAACGGTAGAAGAGGGGCGCTGCCCACTCGCCCGTTCCTCGCGACTTTGGCTCCAACTGGCTGAGCCGGAGTGTTAGCGTCGAGAAACAGACAAAACCCTGTGCGAAAGGCGCTCAGTTACGGTAGCCTTATCTGGCGTATCCGTGGAATTTCGCGCAATCTACACTTCCTAACTCGCCGCGTTGGCGATAGTTGATCATGGCTGTGCCCAATGAATGACAAGTTTTTCGCAAAGTCCGGCCTGCGTTCAGGATTACTTCTTCTCATTGGTTTAGTTGCCGTTGTTCCGTTTTTCTTCGGGCAGGGTTCGTCAGCAGGCGCCCCCATCGAGTTTGAGCTGAGGAAGATTGCATTCCGGCTGGAGAATGGCGTCACTCCCGCAAAAAATTTGCCCGAGACCATGCTGGGCGGCGTTGCCATCTTCGACTACAACGGAGACGGACGCCCCGACATTTTCTTCACCAATGGCGCCAATGTCGCCACGCTGAAAAAAGACTCTCCTAAATTCAGCAACCGCCTTTTCCGCAACGATGGCAACGGCGTCTTCACCGACGTGACCGACGCCGCCGGCCTGGCAGGCTCGGGATACGATATGGGAGTTGCGGTTGGCGATTATGACAATGACGGTCATCCCGATCTATTTGTTGCCGGAGTGCACCACAGCACGCTCTACCACAACAACGGCGACGGCACCTTCACTGACGTCACCGTGAAATCTGGCCTGGATGCTGCGCTGAATCACCCTGATCCTGAATTTGGTCCCTGGTGGGCGATCACCGCCGTCTGGGTCGACGTGAATAACGACGGCCTGCTCGATCTGTTCGTCGTCAACTACTTGCAGTGGGACTATTACCCAGTGCGCCGCTGCGAGTTCGATCAAGTAGGCGACTACTGCCACCCCAAGTTCTTTAAGGGCCAGCCGAATCAGCTCTTCCTGAACAACGGAGACGGCACGTTTCGCGATGCTTCCAAAGAGTGGGGGATCCGCGATCACGTCGGCAAAGGAATGGGCGCGGCTATGGCCGACTACGATCTTGACGGCCGTCCCGATTTGTTTGTCACCAATGACGCTTCCTATAACTCGCTCTTTCACAATCTGGGAAACAAGTTCGAAGAAGTTGCCTTCGAATCCGGCGTGGCCTTGACGGAAGATGGAAATTTCATCTCCGGCATGGGCGCGGATTTTCGTGACTTCAACAACGACGGTTATCCCGACATCGCGTTTGCTGCCCTGATGGGTCAGACTTTCCCGCTATTCCAGAACACCGGCAAGGGCAGTTTTCGGGAAATCACGACCGAGAGTGGAATGCGCGAGGCCAGTTTCCCGATGTCCGGTTATTGTGCTGGTTTATACGATTTCGATAATGATGGGTGGAAAGATCTATTCGTAAGCGGGGGTCACGTGCAATCGGTGCCCCTGCCGGGTCAGGCTATCGATCAAAATAACGCAGTATTCCGCAATCCCGGACCCGGCGGAAAATGGATCGCGCTAACCGATAAAGCAGGCTTCACTTCTTCTCCGGCTGCCCGCCACCGTGGTTGCGCCTTCGGCGATTTGGATGGAGCCGGACGAATCGATGTCGTGGTCAGCGCCATCGATAGAGACGCCGAGATCTGGATGAACCGCAGCCAGAAATCTGGCCACTGGCTTGACATCGCTCTGCGTGGAACGAAGAGCAACCGTGACGGCATCGGTGCTCGAATCAAACTTGTAACCAAAAGTGGCGTGCAATACAACCACATGACGACCAGCGTTGGTTACGCTTCATCCAGTGACGGCCCAGTCCACTTCGGTCTGGGACCTGACCGTCGCGTTCAAGAAATTGAGATCCGTTGGCCGTCGGGTATGATCCAGACGCTGCGAGATGTCGATGGCGACCGCCGTATTGAGGTTACCGAATCGCAATCGAAGAAGTAGCCGCGCCTGCTACTTGCCCGGCCCCTTGGCTTGCTGCTCGGCGGTGAGCCGATCGACGATGGCACGCTCTTTGGCGCCATCGGAGGGCCTGTGAAGCTTGTAGTACAGAGAAGTAAGCTCCACATGCGGCTCCAGCCAGTCGGGATTTTCCTTGACCACCCCTTCCAGTTCCCGTGCAGCCGCTTCGTATTCGCCAGAGGTGCTCTTCAGCATCGCCGATTCGTAGCGAGCCATCGAGTCGGTAGGTTTCAGCTGGACCGCGTGGTCAAGATAGACCTTCGCTTCCTCCATGTGGCGCTGTTTATAGAGGAGCGCGCCCAAATAAAGATTGGCGTCGAAATCATCCGGGTTCTCCTTGAGTGCCTGCCGGAATGCGGGTTCGGCTGCCTTCTGATCGCCCGTCTTATCTCTAGCCATCCCCACCAGCTTATGCAGGCCACGCAGATTCGGGGCCAACTGTAGTGCGAATTCCAGATCGTGCCGTGCCTGCTCGAACTCGTTGAGATCCATCAGTGTTGCCCCGGCGAGCATGTATGCATCTCCGCCATGTGCCAGTTCGCCAGCTTTCTCCATCCGTGGAATACCTTCGCGCCGATGTCCCGACTTGATCAGGGCCAGTCCTAGCTCGTAGTCGAAATCGGAATTACGCGAATTCGCCTTCTCCAGCGGTGCGAGCATGTCGGCTGCGGCTTCGGCTTCCCCCAACTTGATCTCCGCGTCGGCCAGGAGAATCGCAGCCTGAACGTTGCCTGGCGACGATTGATGCAGGGTTGCAAATTGTTCGCGCGCTTTCGCCAGATCGCCCTTCTTGTAATAAGCCAGCCCAAGATTGAGCAGCACCGGATTCTTGTCCTTCAGGGAAGGAAGCGCTGACCGGTACATGGCGACGGCTTCGTCGAACTGGCCCACGTGCGCCAGAGCGGCGCCGAGATTCACCTTGGCTCCGACGTTATCGGGACGAAGCTGAAGAAGCTCGCGGTATTCCTTTATGGCTAATTGATAATCGCCGCGCTGTTGTGCTTGAATCGCGTCATTCAAAAGCCTGTCGGGATCTCGCTCCTGGGCCGAAGAAACCGCCACAAACAAAGCTAGGAAGAGTATCAGACGCATCAGTACCAGCATACCGCAGGTTCTGCAAACAGAACCAGCCCGCAAGGACGCAAGGCAGAGGCGTCGCATCCCACGTCGTTTGTGTCAGCTAATTTGGATTGCCAGTTCCTCGGGCGGTGATCTTCACCGAGAGCGTGGCTTCCGACGTCCTCGGACCCTGCTGGGCGGTGATTACCATGTCGCACTGCCCGGGATCTGGATTGATTCGCAACAGCACCGGCATCGAACCATCCGCTTGCCGTTGTGGCGAGCCCAGGGTCTTTCGTCCAACCTCGCGTCCATCTCGATACAGCTGCAGAGTGATCGTGGGTTCGGTTTCAGATGCGGTCGTCGGGTAAACCACAAAATAGACGTCGAGCGGTTTACCTGAGGGCATCGAGTCCGCCAGTGCCGGAACGATCCGCCCTGAGTCTGTTTCAAATGGATCCTGGCGATCGCGCGGTCCGGGTAGCGGCTGAACTCTTCGCACCAGTTCCAGCGAACTCACACCGAAGTCCTTTCCTGGATCGACAAAAACCGACATCCGCTTCACTGTGGTCTTCGCGGCCAGTTCGTCTGTGACCGCCGTATCGATTAAGTAATGTCCCCCCGGCAATTCGATCGGTTCGGCGTAAAGAATGTGGTCATCTCCGGCCAGCGGCAGCTCTGCGTTCGATACCTCACGCACCAGATCGCGGCTTACTTTGCCCACAACGTCTCCGTCACTCTTGTGGATCATCGCGACCAGAGACACTCGAATTCGCCCCTTCCCGGTTTTCGGGTTCGTGACCGCCCGGAGGCTCGATACTGGGATGTCAAAGGCCATTTGGTAGTCAACCGCGGCGGCTTTCGGCCGGAACCGCAGCAGCGAAGTTTGGTACGGGAATTCCGCCGGCGCCGGCCGGGCATTGATAGCATGCAAAGCGGTCATTTCGAACGGCTGCAGAGGCTCCCCGTTTAAGTCTGGCAAAGCAAAGTACCCGGAACGGGTCTGCACGGTGACAGATGGGCGAGTAATGCGCACCTGAATCTTGCGGAAATGCCCATCATAAGTCTTCACCGACGGCGTGTAGGCAACCTCGTAGTGAGTGCGAATGTCTTCCATGACTCGTTGCATGGGCAGTGCGATCTCATTCGTGTTGGTAACCGCAAACCCGCCGGTCGACTCCGCCAGTTCCTGCATCGCGAGTTGCTTGTCGGAAGTCGCGGTGAGTTGCACGTCGTCATCTTCCATATGCCCCATGCGCGGACTCACCCTGTTCACTGAACTCTCGGCTCCTACTCGCTCCTGGTCGGCAAGCGACGGCACCATAGGATCTTCAGCGCTTAACCCCCGCGTGTCGACAGCGTAGAACGCCACTTCCATCTGATTGGCATAACTGATGACGCTGTCCACAACGTCTCGCCGATCCATCGGCAAAGACAATCCGTCCGCCAAGTACAGAACGACCTTTCTGCCCGGGAGTTTTGCCTGAACTCGTACCAATTCCCGCAGGGAGTCGAAGGCATCCATGCCATTGGAGAGACTCTCGGCAAAGCGCTGTGCGGTTGCCATGTGAGCTTGAGTCAAAAGAGCGCTACCCAGCGTGAGTGAAGCATCCTCGGCGGCGGCATTTCTCGCCCACAAAGGATCAGCCGCAATTGCCGGTAGCGGGTTCAAAGCTACGCTCTGCGCCTCTAGTCCGGCTGCCGGACTGGTCAGTGGCGAGGCTATGATGTTAGTGGTGGTTGCTTGGACTGCTGTGTCCAGAGCGGACGCAACTGTGGCGGAAATGCCAGCCTCGCTTCCTGTGTTCACGCCTTTTGCTGCCGCATTTACGGCATTCATCAGCGACGTCTTATCCGCCGTGTAAGGCTGAATGACCTTTAAAGAACGATCCAGCCGATAAACGGTTACGTAGGTGTTCGGCAGGGCGCCACTCTTTAGAAACTCGAGCACAGCACGGTGGGCGAATTCTAAATTGAGTGGGGCGATTTGGGCAAAAACCACCGAAACGAAATTGAGCTCACGAAGCGCAGTGGCGGGCTTTGCCGGCGCTCCTGCGGGCGTAACAGGAACGTTGTTCTTCGCCAGCTTCTGTTCCGTCTGCAACTGTTCCGCGCCTTGCACATCGCGAAACGCATTGACCTTCTGCCGGACGCCGTCTTCAAAAACTTCGATTTCATCGGGGCGGAGATCGGCAATTGCGTGGTGATGCTTGTCGCGCACGATGACATCCAAGATCACCTCTCGGGTCGTCGTCCGAATGGTCGGCGTTTCTTCATTCCCCGCCACTTGTCCGCCACACACGGGGCCGACCAGGCCGTTCAGGATGAGCATTGTAAGGGCGCGTTTCCACATGGTTCGTACCTCATTTCGCTTTTGCGGTGCAGCAGTGCCGACCCCTTCAGGAATGGCCCACATTGTACAACAACCCTCTCTCGATTTGCGTCAAACCTTCGAGTACCCTTAAACCGGGATCGAGGGAACGATTCGTATCCCGTCTATGCCTGCTTCCGACCGAAATGATGGATAATATGAGTGTTCAGGAGTGCCGCAATGACCGCTAAGCCTTTACTTCGGATTATTTCTACGCCCTTTCTCTTCCTCACTCTGAGTGCCCTGGGACAAACGCACCCCACCGCTTCAACTCCCGCTCCGCCGGACACCATCACTCGACCAGGGTCAATTCAGGACAGCGGCGTGTACGATTATTGGGCGGATATGACAAACCAAGGCCGCGCCGGCGGTGCGCTATTGGGCAAATTGGCGGTGGAGGGAGAGCCTCTGCCTTGGGAGCCGCTGCTGGTGACCGTCACCTGCGCCGGGAAAGTCGTCTATACCACGCAAACCGATGCCAAAGGCAATTTCGCGATTGTTTCGGTGACACTGCCCGGAGCTCTTGGCGTGCAAGGAGATTCCCAGCGTCAGATGGAGACTCATTTCGAAGGTTGCCTCGTGCAGGGCGCGATACCCGGTTTTCGTTCCACCAACGTCACCATAACCCGGCGAAATCTGCGCGACGATCCGGAGATTGGCACGATCATGATTTCCCGGGTTGGGCGCGATTCGACCACCACCGTGAGCCGCACCACCCAGTCAGTTCCTGCCAACGCTATCAAGTTTTTCGAAAAGGCGCGGGCGGAGAGGCTCCAGGGCAATTCCGACGGCGCCGTGCGCGAACTCAAAAAGGCCGTAGAGACCGAACCGAACTTCGCCGAAGCCTGGCTGCAACTCGGGAAACTGCAAGTGGCCTCCGATCCGCAGGCAGCCCATGATTCGTTTTCCAAAGCGTTGGCGGCGGATCCTCAGTTTGTGCTTCCTTACGAACAGCTCGCCGCTCTCGCCGCTCAAAGTGGCAAGTGGCGTGAGGTCCTCGATGACACCAACCACATGGCGCAACTCTATCCCCAAGGAACTCCGGAGAGTTGGTACCTCAACGCCATGGCGAATTATCAGCTGGGAAGGCCTGCCGCCGCCGAAGCCAGCGCCGTCAAGTCCCTGGCCCTCGACCCCCGGCATTCGGTCTTGAATACCGAACAATTGCTGGCGGTGATCCTGGCGCGGAAGGGCGACTTCGCGGGAGCCCTCGCCCACTTGCGCAGCAGCCTGACTTACGTCCCGCCCGGACCGAACTCGGATCTATTGAAGCAACAAATCGCGCAGTTAGAGCGACGCGTCAAAGCCAAGTAGGCCCGCGACCGGCAAGTTAGTCGCGTTTGCTAAGTCGGGCCGGAGGATTTACTTTCCCCGCTCCCGCGTTACCGCCAGAAGCGAAGCCATAGGATGAAGAGGCTTTGCCGGCGGCGGCCAAAAAACCGCCTCAGTGCGTAACGATTTTCGTTTGTGAGGCGTAGCGCCTGTAATCCTGGAAGACGATTTGATTGAGATCGGCCTCGTGCCGGCCCCTTTTCAGCCGGATCGTGCCACGAACAGGCATCAAATATTCGTGAGCGCCGATTGCAACGTAATCGTAGTCGACCGCGATCGATGCTTCGTGGATAGAGAAATCGGGCGGCAGATCGTCCGCCTCCATGGTAATCCGGCGAATACCCATCGTCGAGCTGTCAATGTATGCCAACCCATGAAAACCGGAAGAAACCTCTCCCTTGCTGTCGCTGAGAACCATGTTGTCATTCTTGTGGTCCACGCGATACTCGAAGACTTGCACCGTGCCGTTCGCCAATGCGTCGGTTTCTTTCCAGTGAAATTCCGCTTTCGACGATGGCTGGAAGACCAGGTTGACCAGATGGCCGAATTCACCCAGCGAGATCGGCCCGTTCATGTCGTCCCGCTTCGCCCTACTGGGCCGGCCGTCGACTTCCAGCGTCGTCCGTGTCTCCCGGTTATCGGCAAAACGCAGCAACTCGCCGAAAGAATCTTTGCGCCGCCATTTTCCATTTCCCGTGGCATCCACGGCACGGTCGGTCATTTCGACGCACAAAAAATTCGGCAACTTGGTCGAATAATTCACTGCGTGTTTTCTGGCGCCGGCGATGATTCGATCTAACTCGTCGTCCGAGGGACGGATGACCGAATCCTGCGGCAACGCAGTTATCGCCAAGGGCTGTCGTTCCGTTGGCTTGATCTCAGGTTCTCCCACATCTGCATCTGCCGCCATTGCCGCTTCTTTGCTTTGCTCGACTGGCTCCGTTTTTCCCGTTGCCGCATTGCCCGATCCGGGTCCGGCAATGCTGAAGCTGGCTTCGCGCTCCATGACCGTTCCGCTCTGTGTCAACGACACCGTTACGCTGTACTTTCCGCCGGGCAAACTGCTGGCTTTCAGCGACGCAAGATACGGGAATGCTTCTGCCAGATCCTTGGGAAGCTGCAACGGTATCTGCCCGAACAATTCGCCGTTCCGCATTACCTGCAGTTCAAGCATCGCCGGGTCAGACTTGCTCGAATCCGGATGTACCAGGAAAAAGAAAGAGATGTCTTTTGTTCCCGGAAGCACCTGCCCGGAAAGACTCGGAACTACTTTGCCGTGCTGATAGCGGAGGGGCTCGAAAGGATCTACCTCATCTGGGGAAGGATCGATTCTTCGGACCATCGCCACGTCGCTTAGGAATCCACCTGATGCCACGCCCGGAACTACGAACTGCGCCCGTTCTCCGCCCATCTTGCCGCTATTGCGGTCCACCACCGCCGTCTCAACCGCGTATTCGCCGGGCGGCAGCGCGAAGTGACGCTGCATGGTGGCACAACCCACAAGCACTTCCTCCTTCGAATCCAGTGCTCCGTGTCCGGGAATATCCTCGCTGAAATGCTCCACCACCGCCCCGGACTTGTTTTTCACTTCCGAAACCAGCGACACATGCCAGGAAACCAGGTTGGCGTTGGGATCGCTTCGCGTTTCGAGTCCGGAGATCGGCACCTCGACAACCAGAGTATTCTCATTTCCTGTCGTCAAATTGCCCAGTTGTAGAACGGCGGCGCGGAATTGCAGATCTGCCGGCAACTGCGCTTCGGACAACAGTTTCAGCAGCGGCACCTCGAACGGTCGCACCCCGCCCGATGGTGGAACGGCAAAATATCCCGCTCGCGACTGCACGGTCAGTTTCCGTCGCACGGCTTTGACCGTAACTGGACGGAACTTTCCGTCGTAGTCCAGCGTCGGCGGGACGTACGACGCCTCGTAGTAAGTAGTCAGCTCCTCAACCGCCTGCTTAAACGGCTTCTTGAGGTTGTCTTCTGACAAGAGATAAGCTCCGCCGGTACTTGCCGCCATGCCTGCCAGGGGATTGCCATTGCCTGCAAGCCCTTCTCCCTCAATTCGCGTTAATGTACTGCTCAGCGACGTAGCCAACCCAGGCCCGTAGGGCCCCGCAGCCGGGCTGTTCTGTCCGGCTGCTGGAAACAGCGGACTGGAGTGGTTGAAGGCAGCAACTCCTCCCATTGCCGCGCTGGCCATCAATCCGTCCATCAACCTCGTATCCACCGCGGTCTTGTCGATGACATAAATGCTGACCTCGGCGCGATTGGCCGCGGCGGCGATTGACCGCATCATGTCGCGCGCGTCCGCATCCGCCTGCATCCCTTCCGTAAAATAAATGAGGAGCTTTCGTCCCGGAATCGCAGTTTGCGCCCGGGCCAGAGCCAGCAGGCTGGCGAGCGGAGATTGGGTGCGCTGGTCCTGCATGATTCTCTGCGACTCCGCGAGCGCTGCCAGCGTCGCTCGCTGCACGGTCCGGCTATCCCCCGATACTTGCGAGTTCGATGGCACGTCCCCGGACTGCAGCGCCGACCTCAACCTCTTTTCCACGAGGGCTGCGGCCTCGTCGCGACTCGGGCTCTTGTCGCTGGTAACGAGACTGATAGCTTGCTGAATCTCTTTTCGGTCTGGTGTGAACTCCTGGAACAGGCGCATGCGCCCGCCAGCGTTGAATACCGAAAACGAAAAGCCCTTCTCGGGGATCACTTTCAGTATTTTTCCAGCCACTTCGCGTGCGTTGGTCGCGGCGGATGTGTCCAGCGAATCGAACAAGAACGTGATCAAATGGTTGGCGCCCGGTTGCCCAGTGACCAGCCGAAGATCGGAGAGCTTGACCGCCGACCCGTCGTCCGTGACGGCGACGTCTTCTGGTTTGAGGTCCAGAACCGGCTCCTTCTTATTCCGCGCTACAAAGTCGATCGAAACTTCGCCGGCGTTGTTGACAACCGTAGAGGCAGGCGATCCAGTTTCTTTGTCAGGAGCGGGCTGACCGTGAACCGCGCCTGCAAACAGAACGCTAAGCAGCACAATGGAAAAGGAACTACGTCCTAGGGATCGAACGAAATTGGCTCCGTACATTGAATGTCTCACTTCCGCCGGGCGCACAAAAACCCAGACCTCTGATTTTCTATCCATGCGGACCCCTTGTAAAGGAGATTTACACTTACTTCAACGGAAAGGCCGCCCTTTTACAATTCCTTGACCTTCGCGGATGGTCACGAGTTGATCCGCGGATATGGCGGTAAACGTTTCTTTCGCTCCCGTCGGCCAATAGACTTCGATGTCCGCGGTTGATATTTTGCCCAAGCCAAAATGCAAGCGTGGATCATTGGATGACAGGAAACTGCTCTGGCTGGTCAGGCACTGGGCCTGGACCTTTCCGCCATAATGCACCAGCACCCGCGATCCCAGCGCGCTCCTGTTGCTCTTGGTTCCTTCCAGTCTGACCTTGAGCCAGTGGTTCCCGGGAGGCACATCATTGCGCAAAAGCGAAGGTGGCTCATTGCGATTCATGATGACAATGTCGATATCGCCGTCGTTGTCGAAGTCCCCAAAAGCAGCGCCGCGGCTCTGATGCTTGGCGGAAATACCGGGCCCGGCCTCGTCGCCCAGTTCAACAAATCTGCCATTGCCCTGATTACGGAAGACGATGCGCGGGCTGTGCGCGGGATATTTCGCATACACGCGCTCCAGTTCCGGATACACCGTCCCCGTGACCACGAGAATATCCGGATAACCGTCATTGTCGAGATCTACCAGCGCCGTGCCCCAACTGATGAAGCGGCGTTCCAGGCTCAGGCCGGCGGCGGCCGTGACATCGTCAAACTCCGCCTTCCCATTGTTCCGGTACAAACCGGTAGCTTGATTCTGGAAATGCGTTTTCACCAGGTCTATATGGCCGTCGAGGTCGTAGTCGCCAGCTCCTACTCCCATGCCGCCCATGAGGTCGCCGCCTGGGCCCAGCGCAACTCCGCGCTCCAATGCCTCTTCGCGGAAAGTTCCGTCGTGGTTGTTCATCAGCAACAGGCTCGGGGTTGCATCACAAGCCACGAAAATGTCTTGCCAGCCGTCTTCGTCCGCATCAAAGGCCAACGCGGTGAATCCAAACGAACCTCGCACCGCGGCGATGCCCGATTCTTTGGAGACGTCGGTGAACGTACCATCGCCATTGTTGCGGTAGAGAAAATGCTGCGGCGCGGGAAGGCCAGCGGGCCCGCAATTGGTCGCGACCCCTTCGAAGTTGCAATTGGGTACGTCCAGAGAAGGTTTGGGTGCGTTCGCCAGGTCTTCGACCACATAATTTGAGACGAACAAATCGAGCAGCCCATCGCGATTGTAATCGAAGAAAGTGGCGCCAGAGCCAAAACGGGTGGTGGGATAGAGAAGGCCCGCCTTTTCCGTAACCTCGGTAAAGGTGCCGTCTCCGTTGTTTCGATACAGACGGTTTTGCCCGTAGTACGTTAGAAAAAGATCTTCAAATCCATCGTTATTGTAGTCGCCCACGCAGACGCCACAAGCCCATCCACAATCGAACAGTCCTGCCTTCTCGGTAACGTCGGTGAATGTACCGTCCCGGTTGTTGTGGTAGAGGCGATTGCTGGAACCCGGAGGAATGCCTTCCAGCCGGCGTCCACCGAGAATAAAGATGTCCATCCAACCGTCATTGTCATAGTCAAAAAAAGCGCAACCGCCTCCGTTGAGCTCCACGATGTACGTTAGATGATCCGTTCCGCCATAGATCATCGTTTTCGTGAGTCCCGCGCTTTCTGCAATATCGACGAAACGCGAGAATGGAGCAGCGGGGGCCTTGTCCTGAGGAAGCAGGAAATGAAAGTGAGACGGAATTAAAGCTGGGACCAAAGCGGCCGGAAGTGTGCGCAGCATCCGGCGCCGTGTCCAATTTCCGGATTTCCCCTTGGGCATACTTGATCGAATCCTAACAGATTAGAACCGGCATCGTGTCACTGATTCGCCGGGCCGGCGGCATTCGCAAGGTCCTTCTGAAGTTCAAGTGCGTTAGCGTTATGAGGATCGATTTCCAAGGCACGCTGCACTGCCTGTTGAGCCTCGGGGTAACGAGACTCCATGCCGAGCGTCGCCGCCAGGCTAATCCAGGCTTCGGTGTAGCCGGGAGTGGCTCGCACCGCCTCACGAAACTGCCCTTCCGCAGTGGCGAAATCTCCGCTGCGAGAGGCTAAATAACCGAGCTGATGATGAGCGATTGCCATCCCCGGATCGATTTGCACGGTCTTCTGCAAGGCCTCGCGCTCACCGGTGGTATCACCGACCCTGTCCAACGCAACCGACAGCTTATAGAATAGCAGCGCATTCTCCGGCACCACGGCGATCGCATCGCGATACAACTCTGCCGCCTTCTTGGGGTCGCCATCGGCGAGTTCCTTGTCGGCCTGCCCGACTTTGTTCGCTGCCATGGTGCGATCTGCTTGCGCCTTCTGCTCCTGCTGGTACAGCTTGAGCTGCTCTCCTGCCAGTTTTGTTTCGCCCAGGGTTCGCAGCACCTTTGCGTATTCAAAACGGACCTGAGGTTCGGCCGCTCCCAGGGCCAAGGCCTTTTCGAACTGCTCCCTTGCCTTCTGCGGTTCGTTGAGATTTTCGAGGGCAATTCCCAGGTTAAACCGGCTGTTGTAGTGATTTGGATTCAGCGGCACCGCTTGCTCAAGATAAGTGCGGCCAGCGGCGTAGTTCCCCACCCTGTTCTCAAGAACACCGTTAAGGTACAGGACCATGAAATCGTGGGGCGCAGCCAAAAGCAGCTTCTTCGCCAAAGGCCGCGCGATCTCTTCGTCGTCATTCAGCACTCGCACGTGTAAGTAGAGGATCTGCACATCGAGATCACGAGGATGCTGCTGGATCCATTTCTCGCCTAACTTCGCGGCTTCCTGGTACCGCGCCTGCAAGACCAGTGTCGTTATTAGCGCTTTTGTCAAGGCGCTTGACGTGGGCGTTGCCTGCAACCCCTTCTTGAGCGCTTCCACCGCTTGATCTGGGGCCCCGCCGCCCTCGTAAGCCGCTGCCAGGTCGAGAGTCAATCTCTCACCCTTCGGCTCTGGGCCAAGCAGGGTTATTGCGCCCCCGAAATCACCCGTGGCGAGCAGATTCTTGCTTGCCCCATCTAGCGCCATTTCGGAGTGCGGGTCGATTCTCAATGCCGCACTCCATTCGTTCCGAGCCTCCGCCGATCGATGCAGCTCCTCAAAGGCAGTTGCCAGCAGAAGGTGCGGCTTGAGAACCTCAGGCTTGATTTCAATCGATTGTTGCAGAGGTTCGACCGCGTCGCTAAAGTCTCTCTTGCGGAGCAGATTGAGGCCTAGAAGGTACAGAAGCTGAGCCGATCCGGGCTTTTGTTTAAGGGCGGCCCGATACGCTTCGACCGCACACCCATATTGCCCATGGTCTCCGTACCACATTCCCACTTCAGCATAGGTATCGGCTTTGGGCTGCGCCTGGAGTTTAGCTTGAAGGGCCTGCGAGGGCACACATGCGCTCGAACTAGCCGCGCATGACCCGGGGATCGCAATCACAAGTCCGAGATAGATGTACCACCGATACATGTTTGCGTCGCCCGTGAAGGTGCCGCTCTGGGCTCGACTATAGAATACACCGGTCGCCCACGCAAGCCGGGCGCTTCGCTGTGCCTTTGCCGCAAAAGGCCCTTGGAAAAGGCATTTTCAGGCCTGTTAACAGTTCTTCACACCGGTGTCTGTCAGTCAGGCTAGCCACGCAGCGGTTTTTGGGAAAGGCGAACAACCCGCTCCTCTCCTCCTTCATGCCGTGGTAGGATAGCCGTCAGAACGTGGGTGGGGTTACGAAGTGCTTTTCCTGGACCTCACAACTGTGTGACTCAAGTCACAGCGCACCGAGGGAAGCTCCACTACCATAGCTCTCGCTGCGTTTGGCAGATCGCTTTCGCTCTGGGCTTGCATTTCGTCTTCCCAGCGCAACCGAGGACGTGCCATGAACCGATTTCTTCTCTTGATTGCGCTGCTAGGCACCGCGGTTGTCGCCAGCCACTTCGCGACCGCTGCGCCACCATCGGATGTCCCCGCCACCATTGTCGTCGACTATCCCAGCCAAGGCTCTATTTTCCCGCCTGACATTATTCCACCGCTGTTCCAATGGCGGGACAGTTCCCCGGATGCCGCGGTTTGGCGCATTGAAGTCCGTTTCGGGGAACGAGCGCCACACGTTGAGCAATGGTCGCCCGGCGAGAAGATGCAAATCGGAGAACTGGACAACAGCCTGGTCGGATATGTGCCTCCCACTTTGACTCCGGAACAATCCGCGGCTCACACCTGGCGCCCGGATGAGAAGCTTTGGGAAATCATCAAGGACCATTCCGTCCGCCAGCCTGCCACAGTCCTCATCTCCGGCTACTCAAGCCAGAATGCAAAGCAACCTCTCTCCACCGGACAAGTCGAAATACAAACCTCCACCGATCCGGTCGGCGCCCCCGTTCTTTACCGTGATGTTCCCCTGCTTCCCGCCACTAAGGAACAAATCGAACGGGGAGTGATCAAGCCCTTGCCCGACTCGGTTCTTCCCGACATCAAATGGGAACTGCGCTTTGTCTCCGCTCCGAAAAGCAAAGTTGTCTTGCAGTCGCTTCCCACCTGTGCCAACTGCCACTCGGTCTCGCGCGACGGTAAAACGTTGGGCATCGACGTCGATGGCCCGCAAAACGATAAGGGCCTCTATGCCCTCGTTCCCGTCCACAAAGTCACCACCATCAGCACCGATTACGTGATTCGCTGGAGCGCGTTTTCCGACCCCGACAAGACCGCGCAAAAGCGTTTTGGATTCATGTCCCAGGTTTCCCCCGACGGCAATTACGTCATAACTTCCATTGACGTCCCGAATTCGCACAGCCGCCGAATTGCCGACCGCCTCTATAACGGCTCATTCACGTTCTATGGTTTTGGTCAGGTGTTCTTTCCCACCCGCGGTGTGCTGGCGTGGTACAGCCGTCAGGACCACACCCTGAAACCGCTGCCCGGGGCCGACGAGCCTGAGTACGTCCACACCAGCGCATTCTGGAGCCCGGACGGCAAATATCTGATCTTTTCCCGCGAGAAAGCCCGCGATCCCTTCGCGCCCGGCCAGCCGCCCGCAAAATACGCCAACGATCCTAACGAGACTCAGATGCAATATGACCTCTACCGCATCCCCTTCAACGACGGAAAGGGTGGCAAAGCGGAGAGAGTCATCGGCGCGTCCGAGAACGGGATGAGCAATAACTTTCCCAAAGTGTCTCCCGACGGCAAATGGATCGTCTTCGTCCGCAACAAGAACGGGTTGCTCATGCGGCCCGACAGCCAGCTTTACATCGTGCCTTTCGAAGGTGGGGTCGAGCGCCGCATGAATTGCAATCTGAAGGTGATGAACTCCTGGCACAGTTTCTCGCCCAATGGCCGTTGGCTTATTTTTTC
>Ga0181530_10003229_pt1 | contig 18488 bp, 15 predicted proteins | sample PEATcosm2014_Bin_42_FD_119769 | JGI IMG/M metagenome (GOLD analysis project Ga0181530, IMG submission 119769) | Peatland microbial communities from MTU Mesocosm Facility, Houghton, MI, USA - PEATcosm2014_Bin10_60_metaG | ecosystem: Environmental > Terrestrial > Soil > Wetlands > Peat | place... | reverse complement strand
GTTCAAGGCGGCCGGCGGCAAATGGCGCTTTGAATTGTTTTATTTCGATTTCGCCGTTGGAGCCGTACTCGCCTCGATTGTACTCGCGCTGACGGCCGGTAGTCTGGGATTTGACGGCTTTTCCTTTGCGGACGATCTGCGATTGGCGGGCAAGCGGCAGGATCTGTTCGGATTTGCCGCGGGGCTGATCTTTAATCTCGGAAACATGTTGCTGCTGGGAGCTGTTTCGATCGCGGGCATGGCAGTCGCGTTTCCCGCCGCGATGGGATTCGCGCTGATAGTCGCCGGTTTTTGGAATTTTGCGCTGAACCCGGGCGGCAATGTGAAGCTTCTTCTCGCCGGGGCCGCGGTGGTTGCGGGCGCCATCGTGTTTGACATTCTCGCTTTCAGGACATGGTCCGCCGCCAAACAGAAGGCCCAGGCTGAGGCGGGCACGGCGAAATCCAAGAAACGCAAAGCGACCTTCAAGGGCGTGTTTCTCAGTCTTGCGGGCGGCCTGCTGCTGGGCTCCTTCGCGCCTCTGATTCAAATGGGCCGTGCGGGCGAAAACGGTCTGGGACCTTATTCCATCGGATTTATTTTTTCGATCGGCATGCTTTTTTCCACCTTCGTCTTCAACCTCTTCTTCATGAACCTCCCGGTGCAGGGAGGGCCGATCGAGATCCGCGAATATTTTCGCGCCAAAGCGGCGCGGCACGGGCTGGGGATCATCGGGGGAATCGTCTGGTATATCGGGATGATCGCCAGCCTGGTTGCCGGCAGACTGGAAGGCAAGGCGCAAGTGCCGGCGCAGGTCAGCTATGCGCTGGGGCAAGGCGGGATCGTGATCGCCACGTTATGCGGATTGTTCCTTTGGCGGGAATACGCGGGCGCGGACAATCCGGTAAAGCTTCGTCTCGGAGTGATGCTGTTTCTGTTGCTGGCGGGCATCGGATTATTGAGCGGCGCGCTGGCCACCGCCCCATCGTGAAACTTCTCCCCGCGCGATTAGAATAAAGAGATGGCGTTGTCGTGCGCCCTGGTAGCGGTCCTCCTGTTCGCCCCCCAGCAGGACTTTCTGGCTGAAGGACTCAAGGCGCTGGATGCGAATCAGCCTGCGGCCGCCGAGCCGCTTCTGCGCCAGGCTGTCCAGGCCGACGCGAAGGACTTTTCCGCGCATTTCAATCTGGCCCTCGCGCTGAGCCTCGAGGACAAGGATGACGAGGCTGTCCAGGAGTTGCGCCGGACGCTTGAACTCAGGCCCGGCTTGTATCAGGCCGATCTGAATCTGGGGCTGCTTCTGCTGCGGAACAAACGTCCCGCTGAAGCGGCGCCGGTTCTGAAAGAAGCATTGGACTCGGCCTCGGACTCCGCGCAAAAATCCGCGCGCGTGAATCTGCTCTACGCGCAGGCGCTGTACGAAACGGGCGACTTTGCACAGGCCGAGCTGCATTATCGTGCCGCGGCCGCGCTGGATCCCAAGTCCGCAGCCGCGGAGGCGGGGCTTGCCCGCAGCTTCCTCAAACAGTTGAAACTTCCAGAAGCCGCGCAGCACTTCCGGGCGGCCGCCGCGCTTGACCCGCAATACCAGGCCGCTTTACTGGACGTCGCGGCCGTATACGAAAAATCCAAAATGATTGCGGAAGCCGTAGAGATTTATAAGGAGTTTCCCGAAAACGCAGCCGCAAAGGAACGGTTGGGGCAGCTTCTGATCGCGAACGGTAACTTCGCCGCCGCCATCCCCGGACTGGAATCGGCCGTGAAAGTGTCGCCGTCGCTCGCCACTCGTCTCGCGCTGGCGGACGCGTACAAAATGAACAAGCAGACGGACAAGGCGATCGAACAGCTGCAGCTGGCGGCGGTTTCCGATCCGGCGAACTATGACGTGCGGATGTACCTGGGACGCGAGCTCCGCGATCAGCGCAGGTTTGTCCCGGCCGCGCAGCAGTTTGCGGCGGCGGCGAAGATTCGCCCCGATTCCGTCAAGGCATGGAACGAGCTCGCCGCGGTACTCGTCGTCGGCGAGGATTATGCAGGCGGGCTGGCGGCGCTGGATCGGGTGAGGGCGCTCGGCAAGGAGGTGCCGGGCGATCTCTACTACCGGGCTATTTCACTGGAGAAACTGAGACAGCCGAAGCCTGCGATGGAGGCATACCGGCAGTTTCTGGCAACCGACGGCGGCAAAATGCCGGATCAGGAGTTTCTTGCGCGCCAGAGAATCCGTATCATCGAAAGTGAGCTCAATCGGAAATGATCCCGCTGTTCACGCTTTTTCTGCTGTTCGCGCCACCGCCTCCGTCGTCGCTCGATCAGGTCAAAGCGGACCCGAATCCGGATCATCGGGCCAAAGCGGCCATCGACTACGCTTCTGTCGCGGAAAAGAATGCGGAGGCTGCGTACGCAAAGGGTGAGATGCAGAGCGTCGCGGCGGAGCTGAAAAACGTCGTAGACAGCATAGAGGCGGCGCAGGAGGCTTTTGCCGCCGCCCGAAAAACGCCGGGGCGCAATCCCACTCCGTTTAAGTACGCCGAACTGCGTTCCCGTGAACTGTTGATCCGGCTGGGCGATCTGGAACAGAGGATGGATGTTTCGGAGAGAAGCGTTATCGCCGAAGTCAAAGCGAAAGTGCAGGAGATGCACGATGCCTGGTTTGAAGGCATCATGGGAAGAAAGAAATGAAACGGCTGTCGTTATACGCGATATCGTTGTACGCCATATCGGTCTGTGCCATCCTCGTTTCCGCTGTTCCGGCGCTGGCCCAAAAGGATTTCCTGACGGAAGACGAGATTGAGAAGGTCAGGGAAGCGCAGTTGCCCAATGACCGTCTCAAACTGTATGCGCTGTTCGCGAAGCAGCGGCTCGATCAGCTGCAGCGTCTTCTCGAGAAGGAAAAGAAGGGCCGGTCTCTCGCGGCGCGGGAGCTCCTGGAAGATTATTCGAGCATTATCGACGCCATCGACACTGTTTCCGACGACGCATTGAAGCGCGGCGTGGATATCACCGAGGGGAAGGTTGCCGTCACCGGGTCCGAAAAGCGCTTTCTGGCGCAGTTACAGAAGATCCAGGACCGGAATCCGGCGGATATCGACTTGTACGATGTTGCGCTCAAAGAGGCGATCGCGAGCACGTCCGACAGCATGGATCTGGCAACGGAAGACGCCGCGTCCCGTGGCGCCAAGTTAAGCGCGGAAGATAAGAAGGCGAAGGAAGAAGCTGAAAAAACCCTGGCCGCGGAGGATTCCAAAGGCAAGCCGCCAGCCGAGGTGAAGACCGCCGATGCGAAACCGGCCGATGACAAGCCCAAGCGTAAGCCGCCGACGCTTTTAAGGCCGGGCGAAAAACTTCCCGACCAATAGACTGTTCCGCCGGCGGTACATCAGACTTCGACGGCGGCAGGCACCGGGGCAGGGTGCAGATCGAGATAGCGCTGGCGGCATTCCTGAATGGCTTTACGCGCCTCGCGAGGTCCGCCCTGGTATGAAACAGTAATCGGGTAATGCAGGGGAGAATAGAGCGCGCGAGCCAGGCGGAAGACGCCCAGGTTTCCGTCATATTCGTATTTATTCGCCGAATGCTGCGGAATCTCGACGATCATACGGACGATCTCGGGCAAAATCCGGTCCGGGATCGATGTCGTAAAGACGGTTCACGGACTTCAGGTTAACACTGTCGATATTCGACCGACAGCAAGGTAAGTCCTTTTGCAGGCGCGGTGGGGCCTGCTTTGCGTGGTGAATTCGCGTCAAAAAACCTGGTCATGGCTTGGGCATCCGGATTTCCGCGGCCGATTTCGATCAGTGTGCCCACGATGTTCCGCACCATGTGCTTCAGGAAGCCGCTGCCGCGAACCGTGTAGATCAGGTGATCGCCCGACCGCGCCAGTGTCGAGCTGAAGATGGTGCGGACTCTGGATTTTCCTTCTTCATCGCGATTGTCGGAAGCCGCAAATGCCGTGAAGTCATGCTCGCCTTCGAAGAGTCCCGCAGCCGAAATCATGGCTGCCTCGTTGAGCGGATAAGGGTAGTGATGCAGATATCGCCACTCGAACGGTGAGCAGATCGGCGCGCGATGGATGGTGTACTGGTAGGTTTTGGCGATGGCGTCGAATCGGGGATGGAAATCGGCGTCAGTCTCGATCGCATCCAGCACGCGGATGGCGGGCGGCAGCAGTCGGTTGACGGCTCGCCGCAAATTATCCGCCGGGATCGGGTTGTCAATGGTGAACGCGGCGACCTGGGCGCGGGCATGGACTCCGGCGTCCGTGCGTCCCGATCCCGCGACATGTACGGGTTTGCCTTCGATCGCGCCTATAATTTCTTCGAGAACCCCCTGGATGGTGGGAAGACCCGGCTGTACCTGCCAGCCGTGGAACTCGGTGCCATCCCAGGCAAGAGTGATACGGATGCGCCTCACGGTATTGAGCTGCGTCGCGGCAACTTAAACCGGCCGCGAGCCGGGTTTCGTAACGGGCTCGCCCTTGAGGCACAGCGGGCATTGTTCCGGTTCCCAGACAGGCACCGATAAAGTTTCGAGAGCCACGCGGGGGACGCCCAAGTCTGCCGTGCCGCCGCTGCGATCGATGATCGAGCCTGCAGCTACCGCGACACCGCCCAGGGCCTCGACGACTTCGATTACCTCTCTCGTGCTGCCGCCGGTAGTGATTACGTCCTCAATGACGATCAGCTTTTCTCCCGGAGTTATGACGAAGCCGCGTCTCAGAGACATTTTCCGATCCGCATCGCGCTCGGTAAAAAGAAAACGAACGCCCAGCGCGCGCGCCACCTCGTGACCGATAATCAATCCGCCGAGAGCGGGAGAAACAACGGAACCGATCGGCGTTTTCGCCGTCCAACCGGAAAGTGCTTCGGCGAGCTTTCGGCCCAACAGTTCGGCGTGCTTCGGATATTGCAGGACGAGCGCAGACTGCAGGTAGCCGGAACTGTGCAGACCGCTCGACAGCCGGAAGTGTCCCTGCAGATAAGCGCCTGTCTGTTCGAACAGATCGAGAACGCGGTCCGGTTGCGGCGTCACAAACGGCTACTATACCATTGAGAATTAACGCTCAGGGCAATCAAAAAACGCGAACCATACACGGTTTGCGCACGTATTCTCGTGCTTGGAACCATTTCTAAAATTATGAACGCGATCTTCCGCTGTCTTGTTCCGCTTCTCGCTGCCGGCTTGGCCGCCGGATCCGCGAGCGCCCAGACTTCCGTTCGAATAGACCCCTCAACGGACAGACTCGGCAAACTCAGCTGGTTCACTCGTCCCTATCAGGCGCGCTACATTCCGCCCATCAATCTCGCGAACTCATCGCGATTCGATTCGCTCATCCGGGCGGGTAACCTCTACGTTTCGGCGCAGGACGTGGTGGCGCTCGCGCTTGAGAACAATATCGACATCGAAGTGCAGCGGTATGGTCCGCTGCTGGCGCGCGAATTGCTGCGGCGCGCCGAAAGCGGCAGTCTGCTGCGAAACGTGGGCCAGAACGTTGCGGCCGGCCCCACCAGCGTGAGTCTGAGCGGCGTCAGTATCAACACCAACGGCGCGCCTTCGGGCAGTGGCGGCGCCGGCGTGAGCGCCGGCGGCGGGATTATCACGCAATTGGGGCCGAGCCTTCTTTCATTCGATCCCACTATCGTGGGGATTGCGAGTTTTCAGCATTCCACCGCGCCGCAGAGCCTCACCACCCTCACCGGAACCAACGCACTGATTGACAACGTCCGGAGTTTCACGACCTATTACACGCAGAACTGGTCCACCGGCCTCACCGCCACGCTCACTTATGCCAGCACCTATAACAAATACAACAGTCAATCGTACGGACTGAATCCGTTCACGAGCGGCGACATCGATCTGACGGTCACCCAGAATCTGCTGAACGGTTTCGGCCGCGCCGTGAACGGCCGCAACATCCGCGTGCAGAAAAACAATATGAAGGCCACGGATCTTCAATTCAAGCAGCAGGTGATTACCACGGTAACTGCCGCACTGAATCTTTACTGGGACCTGGTCAGCTTCAATCAGGATCTGAAGGCGAAGAAGGAAGAAGTCGCGACAGCGGAGCAGTTGCTGAAGAATAATCAGGATCAGGTCAGGATCGGCACGCTGGCCGAGATCGAGGTCACGCGGGCGCAGTCGCAACTGTATGCGGCCCGGCAGGATCTGGTGATCTCCGAGACCAATCTTCTGCAACAGGAAACGGTGCTGAAGAATGCTTTGAGCCGGCAGGGCATCGCCACCTCAGACTTGGCCGACGTCCACGTGATTCCGCTGGACACGATCACCATTCCAGGCAAAGATGAGCTCCCGTCGATCAATAGTCTGGTTGCCGATGCGCTGAAGAATCGACTGGAGGTGGAGCAGGCGAAGATTAACCTCGACAGCGACAAATTAAACCTCGTGGGCGTTAGAAATTCATTGAAACCAACGTTGCAGGTTTTTGCGGAGTTGACAAACAACGGTTTGACGGGCTCGACGAACGTTCTTGGCCTTGCGCCGGGCGTTCCTCCACCCACCGGCGCCTTCGTCGGAGGATACGGAAACATGCTGGGAGAGATTTTCCGGCGGGATTATCCGAATTACTCGGCCGGCCTTTCGCTCAATATCCCGCTTCGCAATCGCGCCGCGCAGGCGGACTACGCCACCAGTTTGCTCGAAATCAGGCAGCATGAACTGAACTACCAGAAGCAGGTCAACCAGGTCCGCGTGGACGTGCAGAACGCGGTCATCGGCATGCAACAGGCGCGCGTGCGCTACGACGCGGCGGTGCAGGCGCGAAACCTTTCGCAGCAGACCTTCGACGCGGACAAGAAGAAATACGAACTGGGCGCGGGAACGCCCTACCAGGTAGTCCAGGACCAGCGGGATCTGGCCAGCGCACAGAGCTCGGAGGCGCAGGCCATGGCCAACTACAGCCACGCCCGCATAGCATTGGATCAGGCGCTGGGACGGACCCTGGACGTCAACCATATCTCGATGGATGAAGCGATGTCCGGGCGTGTGCGCGCGGTTCCCAGCGTTCCGCCCCAGGAGGTGAAACCGTGAGCGCCCGCCGCAGCTTCCGAGCCGTGACCGTGAGGGAGCGGTGCACTATCGGCTTGTGTTGCCTCTTCGCAGTCGTGTCCGCTCAGGCCCAACAGCCCGAGATCGGCATCGAACCCGTCCGCCCCACGGCGCCCATTCTGTGGCGGCCTTATCTCCCGGCTAAGGTACCGCCGGCTCGCCTGTCCAATTCGGACCGGATGCAACTCCTGATCCGCGCCGGCAAGCTCTACCTGACCGTTCACGATGCCATCGCCCTCGCGCTCGAAAACAACCTGGACATCGAATATGCCCGCTACAACATCAGCCTGGCGGCCTGGAACCTGGAGCGGTCGCAGGCGGGCGGCACGTTACCCGGCGTCCCGAGCGGTTCATCCCAGGTGTCTTCGATCCAGAACGGCCAAGGCGTCCTCGGTAGCCAGGCGGCGGCCGGTGTGTCGCTTGCAGGCAGCCGCGGCGGCTCCAGCGGAACCTCGAACGCTACGGTCTCCCAAGTGGGACCGGTGACCCCTACGCTCGATCCCACCATTCAGGAGTCCACCACCTTCGGTCACCAGAGCAACCCTCAGCCGTTCACCGGTCTGAGCGAAACCACGAATCTCGTGCGGGGAGTGCGAGCCTTTTCCGGCACCTATCAGGAAGGGCTTGTGACCGGCGGCACCCTGAACATCAACTACAACGACCACTTTGTGAATGAAAACGCGCCGCTGGATGTTCTGAACCCCTCTTCCGCACCGGGTCTCTCGTTCAGCCTCCAGCAGAATCTCCTGCAGGGGTTGGGGATCAAGCTCAATGAAAGAAACATCACGGTTGCGAAGATGAACCTCGAAGATTCGGACCTGAACTTCAAGACACAGGTCTCGGGCGTGGTGGTGAATGTTCTGAACACCTACTATTCGCTGGTCGGCGATTACGAGGACCTGAAGGCGAAACAAAACTCACTCGACACCGCGCGGAGATTCCTTGACGAGAGCAAGAGACGATTCGATCTGGGCGCGCTCGCGCAACTCGACGTCACTACGGCGGAAAACCAGGTGGCCGTCAGCCAGTTGGCGCTCGTCAACTCGCAGGCGGCCGTCCAACAGCAGGCGCTCCAGCTCAAGAACCTGATCAGCCGGACTGGCCCGGGCGCGGCATTGATTGCCGACGTCGAGATCGTCCCTGTGGATCAACTCGTCATTCCGGCTGCAGACGACATTCCTCCGGTCAAAGACCTGGTTCGGACAGCGCTGGCGAATCGCAGCGACCTCATCGTTGAAAGAGGCAATGCGAAGAGTGCGGAAATCTCGGCGCTCGGGACCATCAACGGACTTCTGCCTTCCGCGGGAGTGCAGGTCACCCGGAGTACTGCCGGTCTGGCCGGTGCGCCGAAGACTGTCAGCATTCCGGGCGTTCCGCCTTTCACCTCCGACCCCTATTTCAAGGGCGGCATTGGAACGGCGCTCGGTCAGGTCTTCCGGCAGGATTTCCCCAGTGAGGGCGTCCTGATGTTCGGCGCGATTCAGATCTACGACCGCGCGGCCCTGGCGGATCACGCCATCGACCAGCTCAATCTCCGGCAGCAGCAGTTGATTACGGCAAAGGATATGAATCAGGCGCATGTCGACGTGACCAATTCGGTGGTCGCGCTCCGTCAGGCCAGGGCCCGCTATGAGGCTGCCGTGCAGAGCCGCATTCTCGAGCAGCAGCTCCTCGATGCGGAGGAGAAGAAATTCAATCTCGGCGCGTCGACCCCATACGACGTGATCGTGCAGCAGCGCGACCTGGCGTCGGCGCAGTCTTCCGAGCTTGCGGCGCGGATTACGTATCAGAGTGCGCGCATCAACCTCGACCAGACCATCGGCGCGACGCTCGAGGTAAATCACATTTCGCTCGCGGACGCGGAGACGGGGAAAATCCCGCAGCCTTCAGCTCTGCCCGCGGTGCTGCCGGGTCAGAACTGAAAACACCGGTTTCCCGCAAAGACGCCAGGGCGCAAAGAAAGGCCTCTCCGGAAATTCTTCTTTGCGTCCCGGCGTCTTTGCGGGAAACATGTCTTTTCGGGGGCGCAGGTTCACGGCACAAGCTCCTGGTGGGCAGGATTGCGCAGATGCCGGTAGAAACCCAGATCCTCTCCGGTGAGCATCTTCGTCGCGAAAATAATCTGCCCGGTGTGCTGCGCGAAATGTTCCACCACATGGTAGACGGCCTGCACTCCCGAGACCCGGTAATTTTGGATCTCATACGTGTTCGTCAACTGTGCCGTGGATAATCCTGAAATGATTTGTGCCGCTTGTTTAACGGTGTCGCGCAGCCGGCCCGACAGTTCCCCTGAGGTGACGCCTGCGCGCGCGGCGAATTCGGCGTCCCGATCGCGGTGATCCGGCTGGCCGCCCAGCGAAGAGAGAATCCACTGCCGGACATTGCCTGCCAGATGCAACACCAGATTGCCGACCGCGTTCTCGTTAGCCTGGCCGCGCGCCCAAAGCTGATCTTCGGTCAGCCTCCCCAGGCAAACCTCGATGCGGTCCACGAACTGTCCGAGTTTCTCCACCGAACACTGCAGGAACAACGATTCGACGCTCATATTTTCTGCGCCTCAGTATACCCAACCGCGCGCAACGGACCTGCGGCCTGTGCGCTTCGCGTGTACAATCCTCTTTTATGGCAAAACTTGGATTTCTCGGACTGGGCCTGATGGGCGCTCCGATGGCGCGCAATCTTCTGAAGGCCGGACACGATGTCGCTCTCTGGTCGCATTCTGGAGGAAAGGCCAAAGCCCTCGCCGCCGAAGCGGGTGGTAAGGCTTGTGCCAACCCGGCGGAGGTAGCGCGGCACGCCGAGTGCGTCTTCCTCTGCGTGGGCGACTCGGCGATGTCCGAGACCGTCATCCTCGGTCCCGGCGGCGTGAAAGAAGGTGGCCGCCGTGAACCGGGAAAGCCAGCACTGATCGTCGTCGACGCCAGCACGGTAAGCCCGGCTTCCAGCCGCCGCACCCACGAAGAGCTCGCCAAGTCCGGCATCGACTTTCTCGGCGCGCCCTGCACCGGTTCAACACCTGGGGCAAACAACGCCACGCTCACCTTTATGGTGGGAGGCGAGGAGAAGGTTTTCGAGAAAGTTCGTCCCTGGCTGGAGGTGATGGGGAAGAAGCTCTACTTTTGTGGCGGGCCCGCCATGGGGATCCACGCCAAGCTCACGCAGAACCTGGTGCTTTCCAATCTGCTCCAGGCGTTTAACGAAGGCATCGTGCTTAGTACGAAGGCGGGCGTCGATCCCAAGCTGATGCTGGATATCCTCTCCAACAGCGCGGCAAAGTCCGGCCTGATTGACTATAAGGCTCCGTTTATCTTCCGCCGCGATTTTGAGACAAATTTCTCCGTAAAATGGATGCACAAGGACATGGGACTGATGCTGGAGTCGGCACAGGAGCTCTCCGTGCCCCTTTTCCTGACCAGCCTGAGCAGGCAACTTTTTCAGGCTGCCATTACACGCGGCCACGGTGAAGAGGATATCTGCTCTACAATCAAAGTCTTGGAAGAAATGACCGGATTAGAGGTCAAAGGCTAAAGTCCGAAATCGGACCAATACAAAATATATATACAGAATTTGGTTGATTCCAGAAACGATCTATTCTATTATTGGAATCAAGCCGGGGAGGAAAAGTAACTCCCACCAAAGCGAGACTAACCTCTAAACTGAAAGACCCCTGAAGCAACCTCCCCGGCGCCCGCAAGGGTTACTTCCCAAACCGGTTGCTTCGAAAGCCAAGGGTTTTCATCATTTAAAATTGAGCATGTTATGATCGGGGAGTCGTAGCGGCGTTCATGCCCACCCGTACGCTTACCATACTCGGTTCCACAGGCTCGATCGGCACGAACACGCTGGATGTCGTCCGGCAGAATCCCGGTCGATTTCGTGTCTTTGGGCTCGCGGCAGGCAGGAATGTCGATCTTTTGGCCCAGCAGATTCAGCAATTTAGGCCGGTTGTGGTGGTTCTACAGCAGGCTGCCGATGTAGACCGCCTCCGGGCGCTGCTTCCCGGGCCCGGTATTCCGGAGCTGTTGAGCGGACCTGAGGCACTGGTCCGGATCGCGGTGGCGGCCGAGATCGACACCGTGATGTCGTCGATTGTGGGGGTGGCCGGACTCCCGGCGACATACGAAGCCATTCGCGCCGGCAAAAGGGTCGGGCTGGCCAATAAAGAGGTGCTGGTTTCCGCCGGCAAACTGGTGATGGATGCGGTTCGGGAAGCGGGCGCCGAAGTCATTCCAGTGGATTCCGAACACAATGGAGCACACCAGTGCCTGCGCGCCGGTCTTCGCAGCGAAGCGACGAAACTGATCCTGACAGCTTCCGGTGGTCCGTTCCGGTTGACGTCAAAGGAAGCCCTCAATTGGGTGACACCCGCCGATGCGTTGAAGCATCCTACCTGGAAGATGGGCAACCGCATCACCATCGATTCGGCGACCCTTATGAATAAGGGGTTTGAAGTCATCGAGGCCTGTTGGCTGTTCGATTTTTCGCCGGATGACGTCGAAGTGGTGGTGCATCCGCAGTCGACCGTGCATGCGATGGTGGAATACAATGACGGGAGCGTGATTGCACAAGTCTCGGCCACGGACATGCGGATGCCGATCCAGTATGCGCTGACTTGGCCCGAGCGCGCCCAGGCGCCGGTGGCAAAGATCGATTGGAGCGAGTCCCGGCAATGGGAGTTTTACCCTCCCGACCATGCAAAATTTCCTCTGCTGGGCTTGGCGTATGAGGCGCAGCGCAACGGCGGCTCGGCAACGTGCGTCCTTAATGCGGCCGACGAAATTGCGGTGGAGGCGTTCCTGCAGGGTCGCATCGGCTTCCCCGCGATCGCGCGCGTTGTGGAAGAGACACTTCAACGAATGCCCTATCGGGAACCTGCCGGCGTCGAGGAAATACTCGGAATCGACGGGGATGCCCGCCGGATGGCCCTTGACGTGATCGATACCCAAACGGTGGTGTTCGCGCCCGCGAATCTGCCGGCTAACGCACAGAGGATATAAACCAAGATGGCTCTCTCTTTCCTGTTGAATACCTGGTGGTTCCTGGTACTCATCGGGGTAATGATCCTGGTTCATGAACTGGGACACTTTTGGGCGGCGCGCGCCTTCAATGTGAAGGTTGAGGTCTTCAGCTTCGGTTTCGGACCCCGGCTCTTCGGTTTCCGGCGTGGCGAAACAGACTATCGTTTCTCGCTGATACTCTTCGGCGGCTACGTCAAGATGGCCGGTGAGCAGCCCGGTGAACACCCCAGCCAACAGCCGGAAACGGAATCCCCCATCCCGGAGATCGGCTCCAACGATCTGATCTACCTGTGGCAGAAACCGCGCTGGCAGAGGCTGATCATCGCCGCCGCGGGGCCCTTTATGAATGTTGTGCTCGCTATCGCCGTGTTGACGGGCCTGTTCATGGTGTCCTACGAAAAGGTGCTGAACGAGGGCGGCGCGATCATCGGCCACATTCAGCCCGATTCCCCGGCTGCCAAAGCGGGAATCCAGGCTGGCGACAAGATCGTTCGCCTGAACGGTAAAGACAATCCCGAGTGGGAAGAGATCTTCACTAAAGAGATTGAAGGCGCAGGGCGGACTTTGACGGTGACTATTGAACGCAGCGGCCACCAGTTCCCGGTTTCGCTCACCCCTGTGCTGGACGAGAAGGAAGGCGTCGGCTCGGCCGGTTGGGAGGGCCAGAATGAAATACAGGTAGCTTCCGTCAACGCGGGCTATCCGGCCGACACCGCCGGTTTGAAGAAGGGCGATCTGCTTGTCAAGGTCAATGGTATTCCCATCCACTCGCACTACACATTGCCGGAAGTGATCCGCAGGAGTGAAGGAAAACCAGCGACGATCGACTATGTTCGGGACGGCGCCCACCACACGGTGATGCTGAAGCCGGTGTTCAGGAATCCCGACGGGACCTCGATGCGCTGGATGATCGGCGTGCTGCCGGAAATCAAGCAGAATATTCAGAAAATGAAGCTGTCGTTCCCGGACGCGCTGCACGAATCGCTGGTTCAGAACGGAAAGAACGCGAGCCTGATTTTCGAATTTCTGCGGGGCATCGTGGAACGCCGGATGGCGGCTAAGAACCTGTCCGGCCCGATCGGCATAGCCCACTATGCGACCGAAGCGGCGCAGGAAGGCCCGGGACCGTTTTTCCTGCTGATGAGCGTGGTCAGCCTCAATCTCGCCATCGTCAACATGCTGCCGATTCCCATCCTGGACGGCGGCGTGATTGTGACGCTGCTGATCGAGATGGTGATGGGCCGCGACCTGAGCCTCAACGTCAAGGAAGCCATGCTCAAGGTGGGCTTCGTTTTCCTGATGATGATGGTGGTTTTTGTCATCTATAACGACATCGCAAAACGCTTCACGGGTTTGTTGATGCCTTTTCTGAACCTACGCTGATTTCCCTGTCATCTGGTAATCTGACACAAGCCAATGGAGTGTTCGTGTGTACGCCACACCGAGGTCCCCGGAACGTCAAGGCTCTTCGCCGATCTGATCGATCATTTTGATCGGGTTCAGGATCTTTATCCGTACCGCCCGAACGATATCGAAGCGCTTCTGGCAGCGGCGCGATTTGATTTTCCGGACGATCGGCGGGCGGCGCTGATGCAGGCTCTCACGCCCCTGAATCAGGGGAATCCATCGCTGGCTTTGCTGGCGCAATCCGGTACGGTGGCGATCGTGACGGGACAACAGGTGGGTTTGTTTTCCGGTCCGGCCTACACGGTTTACAAGGCGCTGACGGCGATCAAGGCCGCCAGGGAACTGACCGAACGCGGAGTTCCCGCGGTGCCCGTGTTCTGGCTCGCCACCGAGGACCACGACTTCGCCGAAGTCGACCATGCATGGGTATTCGGCGCCGACCATCAACCGGTAAAGATCCGGATGACCGGCGTGCCCGACAACGGATCTCATCCGGTTGGCGGAATCAGCTTGCGGGATATTCCGCTCGAGACGCTTCGATCCGCGCTCGCGGGCCTGCCTTTCGCGGATGACGCGGTCGCGATGGTCGAAAGGGCGTACAAGCCCGGCGAGACCATGGGGTCGGCGTTTGCGGGGATGATCAGGGAGTTGTTCGCGCCCTATGGACTACTGCTGATCGATCCGATGGAACGCGCGCTGCGGGAGATTGCGGCGCCCCTGATGCGGGATGTGGTGGAGCGGATGCCCGAGTTGATCGATGCGCTCATGCTCCGTTCCAAAGAACTGGTCGAGCGCGGCTATCACGCGCAGGTGCTGGTCGACAAGACCACTTCGCTGGCATTTCTTTTGCAGGATGGGCAGCGCCTTGCCCTTCGCCATCAAAAGTTATCCACGCAGGAACTCGCGCAACATGCGGCGGACCTTTCGCCGAACGCGCTGCTGCGTCCGGTTGTGCAGGATTACCTTCTCCCGACGGCGGCCTATATCGGAGGCCCGGCGGAACTGGCCTATCTGGCCCAATCGCAGGTGCTCTACGACAAACTGACGGGGCGGCAGCCTGCCGCATTTCCGCGCGCGTGCTTCACGCTTCTCGATGAGCGGAGTCACAAGCGAATGGTCCGCTATGGCCTGAATCCAACGGATTTGTTCGGGGGTGAACCGGCGCTTCACGACACGATCGCGGGGCGGCTGGTTCCGGAGCGGCTGCGGGCGCGTCTGGATCAGACCAGGACCGCTTTTTCGAGCGCCCTCGACGCTCTGCGCGGCGATCTTGATAATTTCGACATCACCCTCGCGGGAGCGCTCGGGACCAGCCGGCGGAAGATCGAGTATCAGGTGGGCAAGATTGCGCGCAAGACCGCGACGCAGATCATGGCTCGGGACGAACAAGCCACCCGGGATGCGCGGTCGTTGAACGGTCTGGTGTTTCCCGAAAAACACCTGCAGGAGCGCTTCTACTCGATCGTTCCGTTCATTGCAAAGTTTGGCCCGGGTTTGGTGGACGAGCTTTATTCCGCGGTGCGCATCGAGTGCCCCGACCATCAATTCGTCGTAGTGTAAGCTTTCACAGGCTGAAGCCTGCCGCCAAATCGGAGGTAGCACAGACTTTTAGTCTGTGTTTTTTGCTCACAAATGCAATCGAACCTTGTCAAACACGCCCTGAAGGCCGGGAAGCTCCAGCTCGGGATGAACTTCGGCCAGTTGCGATCGCCCGAGATTCTCCGGCTTCTTGCAGCGGCTGGCTTTCACTGGGCATTTATCGACACTGAGCACGGCGGCTTCGATCTTGAAACTGTTCAGGACATTTGCCGCGTCGCACAATTAGCGGGGGTTTGCCCTGTTGTTCGAGTCGTCGATCTGCACTATGGCCTGGTGGCGCGGGCTCTCGATTGCGGCGCTCAAGGCATCATTTTCCCGCGCATGGAGGACCCAAAGCTGCTCGAAACCGCTCTGAGCTGGACGAAGTTCCCGCCATCCGGCGTTCGCGGCTATGGGCTGCAACCGTCGCAAACGGAGTATTCCGGGCTCTCATTCAACGAGATCATCGAGCACGTCAACGCGAATACGCTGACAGTGCTCCAGATCGAATCGCGGCGCGCGGTGGAAGCGCGGGAAGAGATTCTCTCCGTCCCGGGGATCGACGCAGTGATGATCGGTCCGGCCGATCTCTCCATTTCACTCGGAGTGCCTGGAGACTTTCAGCATCCGAAATTGGTGGAGGCTATGGAGGCAGTGCGCGACACCTGCGACCGCCGCCGCATCGCGCCGGGAACGCATACGCGGAACGTGGGCCTCGCAAGGTTCTGGAAGGAACGGGGTATGCGCTTTCTCGGTTGCGGCAGCGATATCGGATATCTTTGGGAGAAGGCGTCCGAAACAGCAAAGGCAGTGCTTAACCAATAATGAAGCGGGCAGGAAATCTATTCGTAGTCGTTGCCTGCGCACTCGCGTACGGCGAGTTGTCCGCGCCCGAACAGGCGGCTATCGATCGCATCTCGGCGGATTCCATGCGCACCAATCTGTCGTATCTGGCCTCCGATGCCCTCGAAGGCCGCGACACGCCTTCACATGGCCTCGACCTGGCAGCGGATTACATCGCTGCCCGGTTCCAGCGCGCGGGACTCGATCCCGCGGCCGGAGACAGCTACTTCCAGGCTGCGAACTTCGACCAGGCCACCATCGACATGGAAGGTTTCCAGTTGGTTCTGACATCCGGCGGCCAGACAGTCAAAGTGAGTCGGGACGAAGTCCGTGTGCGATCGCTCGCAGGCCTGGATCTGACCGGCGCGCCGGTGCTCAAGCTCCCCGGCAATGGCGCCATTCCGCCGATCGCCGGCAAGGTGGTGGCCGGCGATGAGCGCCGCTACGGAACCGAGACATTCCTGGCTGAACTGCAGGCCAGAAAGCCCGCGTTGATTCTCCTGATCGGCAATACGGATAATTCACCGCGAAGAATAGAGACGTTTCTCGACGAAGCGAATGGCGGCCATGCGGCGGTGATTCGTATTCGCCGCTCCGAAGCGGCCGCGCTCCTGCGGGACGGCGGTGACATGGCGGTCACCCTGCATCTCGCCAAACCCGCGATCAAAGAAGCCGTGCTGCGAAATGTGGCGGCGATTCTCAGAGGTTCCGACGCCACTCTGCGCGATCAATACCTGATCGTGACCGCCCATTACGATCACTTGGGCAGAAATTCCAAGGGCATCTTCTATGGCGCCAACGATAACGCCAGCGGGACGGTGTCCGTGATCGAAATCGCCAGCGCTCTCGCCGCGCTGAATCCCCACCCGAAACGCAGCATTCTTTTCATGACGGTGTTCGGTGAGGAGGAAGGACTGCTGGGCTCTTACTACTACGCGGAACATCCATTGGTCCCGTTGAGGGACACCGTGGCGAACATTAATCTGGAGCAGATGGGCCGCACGGATGAAAAGAGCGGCCAACGAATGCTGGCCTTCACCTTCACCGGGCCGTCTTATTCGAATCTGCCGGACATCATGGGCGGCGCCGCCAGGGCGGAAGGCATTAGTACGTGGAAGCTGAAGGATGCCGACAGCTACTTCGACCGCAGCGACAACTACGCCTTCGCGCTGCGGGGCGTGGTGGCGCATACCATAGCAGTCGCCGCCGAATATTCCGACTATCACGCACTGGGCGACAAATGGGAGAAGATCGACTACGCCAACATGGCGAAGGTCGATCGCGGCGTCGCCGCCGGAATCGTGGCCATTGCGGACGATCCTGAGCCGCCGCAATGGAGCGCCGCAAGGGGCGCCGCGATCTACAGGAATGCCGGCAGATGAAGGCCCCTGTGTTACACTTCGAAGTTTGCGTTTTGGCGGCAGCCGAAACCTTCTGTCCGCGGAAAGGGCATAATCAACTTTTATGAGCAACCAGAACCTTGAGTCTTTATTAAAGACCGTGAAAAGCCCGGTCGATATGCTGCGTAATTCGAAGATAGGAGCATACGTCTATCCGGTAGTGGCGCCCGAGTTCAGCAACTGGCGCGACGAACAGCGCGCCTGGCGCGACACGGCCGTTCTCTTCGACCAGTCTCACCACATGGTGGATATCTACATCGAGGGCCCGGATGCCCTCAAAATGCTTTCCCATCTCGCCATCAACAGCTTTGCAAAATTTCCGGTCAACCGCGCCAAACAGTTCGTGCCGTGCAGCTACGATGGCTTTGTGATCGGCGACGGAATTCTCTTTCATCTGGAACAGAATAAATTGGTTTTCGTGGGGCGCGCGCCGTCCGCCAGCTGGATTGAGTTCCATGCGGCGACAGGCGGTTATGACGTCACAACATTGAAAGACGACCGGTCTCCTTCTCGCCCCATGGGCAAGCCGGTGACTCGCATTTCCTATCGTTATCAGATTCAGGGACCGAACGCGAAGCAGGTGATCGAAAAACTGAACGGCGGGCCGATCCCCGACATCAAATTTTTCACAATGGACGAAATCACCATTGGTGGACGGAAGGTCCGCGCCCTGCGTCACGGGATGGCCGGCGCTCCCGGATTGGAAGTTTTCGGGCCGTACGCGGAAGGCGAAGAGGTCAAGGCCGCCATTGTCGAAGCCGGCAAGGAGTTTGGTCTTGTCCAGGTAGGCTCCCGCGCCTATGCCACCAACACGCTGGAATCGGGATGGATTCCTTCACCTCTTCCCGCCGTCTACACGGGCGACAAGATGAAGGCCTACCGGGAATGGCTGCCTGCGTCGAGTTATGAGGGTACGGGTTCGCTTGGCGGCAGTTTCAACTCTCCAAACATCGAAGACTACTATCTGACGCCGTATGAACTCGGTTACGGCCCGTTCGTCAAATTCGATCACGACTTCATCGGCAAAGAGGCCCTCCAGAAGATCGCCGATAAACCGCACCGGAAGAAAGTGACCTACGCCTGGAACGCCGACGATGTCGCTAAGATCTTCCGCGCCATGTTCGAACCGGGCGTGGAGCGGTACAAATATATCGATCTGCCGTTATCGAACTACGCATCGGCATCGTATGACAAGCTG
>Ga0181530_10003228_pt1 | contig 18493 bp, 17 predicted proteins | sample PEATcosm2014_Bin_42_FD_119769 | JGI IMG/M metagenome (GOLD analysis project Ga0181530, IMG submission 119769) | Peatland microbial communities from MTU Mesocosm Facility, Houghton, MI, USA - PEATcosm2014_Bin10_60_metaG | ecosystem: Environmental > Terrestrial > Soil > Wetlands > Peat | place... | reverse complement strand
ACGACACCAACCGCATGGCGCGCCTGCAACGCGAAGCGCAGGTGCTGGCGTCGCTCAGCCATCCCAACATCGCACCCATCTTCGGGCTGGAAGAAGCCGGCGGCGTGCGCGCCCTGGTGATGGAGCTGGTGGAAGGGCCGACCCTGGCGGAACGGATCGCGGCCGGACCGATTCCTCTCGAGGAGGCGCTGGCGCTGGCGCGCCAGATCGCCGACGCTCTGGAAGCGGCGCACGAAAAAGGCATTGTGCATCGCGATCTGAAGCCGGCCAATATCAAGCTGACGGCCGACAACAAGGTCAAGGTGCTCGACTTCGGGCTGGCCAAGGCTTTCGAAGGCGAAGCGGCTTCCGGGGGCAATCTCACCAACTCGCCCACGCTGACGCTGGAAGCCACCCGCGCGGGCCTGATCATGGGCACGGCGGGGTACATGAGCCCGGAGCAGGCGCGCGGCAAGCCGGTGGACAAGCGCGCCGATATCTGGGCCTTCGGCGTGGTGCTGTTCGAGATGCTGACAGGCAAGAGCACGTTTGAAGGCGAGACAGTTTCCGACACGCTGGCGGCGGTGTTGCGCGCGGATATCGATTGGAAGCAATTGCCGGCGGGAACGCCGCCGAAGGTGCGGAGACTGTTGCAGCGGTGCCTGGAGCGCGACGCGAAGAAGCGGCTGCGGGACATCGGGGATGCGTGGATCGAGATCGATGCGCCGGATGAGCCGGCTGCGGCGGCGCCGGTCCAGCCCCGGCAGAAAGGGATGTGGTGGCTGGGGTGGGCGGCGGCGGTGGTGATCGCCGGAGCGGGGGTGGCCTGGGCGCTGCTGCATCGTCCTTCGGTTGAGCCGCGCGCGGTGGTGCGCTGGACGTATTCGCAGAAGGCGTATTTTGGAATTCCGGTGCTCTCGCACGACGGCACGCGGATGGAATTCTCGGAACTGGCCGGCGCTAACCCACGGCTGGCTTTGCGGATGATGGACCAGGTGGAGGCCAAACCGCTTCCCGGGGCCGACAACATGTATTTTGGGGAGTTTTCTCCGGACGGCCAATGGATTGTCGCCTTCATGAGCCAAAGCGACGTGAAGCTGAAGAAGATTCCCGTCACCGGGGGAACGGCTATCACGCTGGCGGACGTGGCGGTGCCTTCCGGGGTGAGTTGGGGAGACGACGGAACCATCGTCTTCAGCGGCGGCAAAGGCCTGATGCGAGTCTCGAGTGCAGGCGGCACGCCGGAAACGCTCACCACGCCGGACAGCAAGAAGGGAGAGACATCGCACGTGGCGCCGCACTTTTTGCCAGGCGCGCGGGCGCTGCTGTTCACAATCAAATCCGGGACGGCCAGCCAGATCGCGGTGCTCGACCTGAAAAAGGGCGGCTACCGCGTGGTGGCGAGCAACGGGCAGGATGGACGCTATGTGCCTACGGGCCACCTGGTATACAATCGCGGAGCCACGTTGTTCGCGGTGCCGTTCGACGCGGAAAAGCTGGCGGCAACAGGCTCCGAAGCGCCGGTGGTTGAGGGTGTATCCACGAACGGCCCGACCTCGAGCTGGGCGGAATACACATTCTCCGACAGCGGTTCGCTGGTCTACATTGAAGGCACCCAAGGGGTTGTCGGAACCACCATGGGATGGGCGGACCGGCAGGGCCGACAGCAGCAGGCAATCTCGGAAACGGTGCTATGGGGCACGGGAAGATTGTCGCCCGACGGCCGGCGGATCGCCAACGGGGTCTACACCAGCACGACCACCGCTGGCAGCCCGCAAGATATCTGGGTCTTCGATACGGAACGCAAGATCAAGACGCGGGTGACCTTCGGAGGTTCTAACGGTAATCCCATCTGGACGCCGGACGGGCGGCGCATTACCTACAGCGCCACAGTCGACGGAAAGAGCGGGATCTATTGGGTGCAGGCGGACGGGAGTGGAAAGCCGGAGCAACTGTTGGCCACCGAATCGGAGCCCACGCCGAGTTCCTGGTCGCCTGACGGCAAGTTGCTGTTGTACTCGCAGAGTGTCGATAAAAAGCCGGCGCGCATCTGGGTGCTGCCGGTATCGGGCGGTGTGGCGGGCAAGCCTTACCCGCTGCACGATGCGCAAGCATACGAAGCCGATGCCCAGGTTTCCCCGGACGGGCGCTGGGTGGCATACGTCTCCCAGGAGACCGGGCAAGTCGAAGTGTATGTGCAACCCTTCCCCGGGCCGGGTGGCAAGGAGCGTGTTTCCACGCAAGGGGGAGATTCGGTGCGGTGGGCGCGCAGCGGCCGGGAGCTGTTCTACAGGGTTTTTTCGGGCGAGAACGCAGTGATGGCGGTGGACGTTCAAACCGCGCCGCACCTGCAACTCGGGTTGCCCAAGGTGCTGATTATGGGAGCATTCGGCACCACCTTCGACGTGGCGCCGGACGGCAAGCGGTTCCTGGTAGAGTTGATCGGGGGCACGGACCCGGGCGGCCGGCGGATGGTGGGCGTCGACAACTGGTTTGAAGAGCTGAAGCGGCGCGTGCCGGTGAAGCGGTAAGGGCTGGTGACAGTAAAATGTCCCTATGCCCAGTCTTCTTCCTAACGCTGTACCAGTGCCGGTTCTGGAAACCGAGCGGCTCAGACTGCGGGGCCATCGCCTGGACGATTTCGGCGCCAGCGCGGCCATGTGGGCGGACCCCAACGTCACGCGGCACATCGGCGGCCAGCCGCTTACCCAAGAGGAGGCCTGGACCAAGTTCCTGCGTTACGTCGGGCATTGGTCCTTGCTGGGCTTCGGCTATTGGGTAGTCGAGGAAAAGGCGACCGGCAACTTTGTGGGAGAGATTGGATTCGCCGATTACAAGCGCGACCTGCAGCCGTCGCTCGGCGACAAGCCGGAAAGCGGATGGGTGCTGGCCCCGCAATTCCACGGCAAGGGTTACGCGACCGAGGCCGTCCGCGCCGCCCTCGCGTGGGGCGATGCGCACTTCGGACCAGCCCAGACTGCCTGCATTATCTTCCCTGAAAACCGCCCGTCGATTCGCGTCGCGGAGAAATGCGGGTACCGGGAATGGCAACTGACTACCTACAAGGGCCGGCCGACGCTGTTGTTTGTTCGTTAACGCCGCCTGCCGCAGCGTTATGATGAATTCCACATGCCCCTGAAACCCGCGCCCGTCCGCCATCACCGGTATCCCGGCCAACGCATCTGCGTGGAACTGGCGCTGATCGCGCTCTCCGCGCTGGCCGCACCGGCCCAGCCGTCCGGCTGCAACGCACCCGCCGCGTCTCCATCGGTCACCATCGCGCTGCCCTCGCGGCCTTTCGCCGTGCGCCCATCGGCCGACGGCTGCCGGATCTTCGTCTCACTGATGGGCGACAACTCCGCCAAGAACCCCGGCATCGCGCTCCTCAAGCGCGGAGAAGGACCTATCGAACTTCTCCGCGTCGTCCCGTTCCAATCGCCGCTCACCGGCCTGGCATTGACGCACGACGGCAAGACGCTCATCGCAACCGCCGCGGACGGCCCGGTTTTTCTGGATGTGGAACGCATGGCCTCCGGCGCCGCCGACCCCGTGCTAGGATCCTTCAGCGACGGCGCACATTCCGGAAGCGTGTACGCCAACGTCTCGCCCGGCGACAAACTCCTGTTCGTCAGCGAAGAACGCGCCCGCTCCATTACCGTCATCGACCTGCAGCGCGCCCGCTCGAACGGTTACAAAGCCGATGCCATCATCGGAAAGATTCCGGCCGGCAACTCTCCCATCGCGCTGACATTCTCTCCCGACGGCAAATGGCTCTACACCACCAGCCAGAGGGCCCTGCCCGATTGGCACTGGCCCAAAGCCTGCAAAGCCGAAGGCCGCGATCCCGCCACGGCCCCGATCACCAACCCGGAGGGCGCCATCATGGTGGTGGATGTGGCCCGCGCCTCGACGGACCCCGCGCAAGCGGTGGTGGCCCGTGTCCGGGCCGGCTGCAGCCCGGTCCGCATGGCCATCTCCCCGGATGGCGCCCGCGTCTACGTCACCGCGCGCAACAGCAACGCCGTTCTGGCCTTCGATACCGCCAGGCTGCTCTCCGATGCCGGCCACGCGCGCGTCGGGGAAGCCCCGGTTGGCGCCGCTCCCGTCACCATCGCCGTGGTGGATGCCGGCCGAAAAGTGGTCGCCGGCAACTCCAACCGCTTCGCCGCTTCCACCGCCCCGCAAAGTCTGGTGGTTCTCGACACCGCCAAGATGGAAGCGGGAACCGACGCCGCGCTGGGCGCCATCGCCGCCGGAGCTTTCCCGCGCGAAATGGCCCTTTCCGCCGACGGCCACACGCTCTTCCTCACCAACTTCGGTTCCAATTCCCTACAGGTGATCGACGTCGACCGCCTGCCCCTCACCCCCAACCGCCAGCAGTAAGACAAGGTTCAGCCGCAACGCCCTCTTCTCATCCCGATCTCACGCCATCACTGTCTTCAGTTTTCGGTGGGGCAGGCGGTGCCCCCTGCCGATATTTGGGCACGTCTCAACCCTCGCGCCCGTCCGCGGCCCAATGGAATCAACCCCTTGTTTGGCCCGGAACATGCAATCCTGTATGTGAGAACGGATCATGCTCAAGACTCGGATGAATGGCTTCGCTCTGATCGTTTTGGCGCTGGTACCGGCCGCCCTGGCACAGGATTCCACACCCCTCAAGCTCAGCCTCAAGGACGCCGTCGGCCTGGCGCTGCGGCAGAATCCGCAAGTGATTCTGGCCAACCTGGAGGTTTCCCAGAGCCAACAGGATACCCGCATCGCGCGCTCCGCCTTGCTGCCCCAGGTGAACGGCACCGTGGGCGAAAGCGTCCATCGCTTCAACATCGAGACCGAGTTCGGCTCCAAATTCCCCGGCCTTGCGGAGCATATCGGTCCTTTCTGGGTCGCTCAGGCCGGACTCGGCTTCACCGCGCCGGCCTTTGACCTCACGTTGTGGAACCGCTACCGCTCATCCAAGATGGCACAGGATTCCCGTCGCTCCCAGGAGCTTACCGTGCGGGAGGAAAGCGTCCTGCTGGTGGTCTCACAATATCTCGGCAGCCAGCGCGCCGCGGCTGAAGTGGCTGCCGCCCAATCGCGCGTCGATCTCGCCCAGGCGCTCTACGATCAGGCCGCCGACCTGCAGAAGAACGGCGCCGGCACCGGCATCGATACCCTCCGCGCCAATGTCCAGTTGCAAAACGAAAAGCAGCGCGTGATCGTGGCCCGCACTTCGCTCGACACCTCGCTCTTCGGTCTCGCGCGTCTGCTCAACATCGATCCCCAACGCAAAATCGAGCTTGCCGACCAGGTTAATTTCTTCGACACCCCGCAAGTCTCCATCGACCAGACCCTGGAGCGCGCCTACGCCGCGCGGCCCGAACTCCTCCAGGTACTCAACGAGGAGCAACGGGCGGCACTCGACGCCAAGACCGCCTCGCAGGAACGCCTGCCCAAGGTTTCGTTAAGCGGCATGTGGCTCGAACAGGGCCTCACCCCCGCGAGCGCCATCCCCATCTATACATACGAGGCCGACCTGAATATCCCGCTCTTTACCGGCGGCCGCATCCAGGCAGCCCGCGACAAGGCCGATCTTGCCATCCGCCAGCTCAAGCAGCAGGAGCAGGAACTCCGCAACCGCATCGCGCTGGAAGTCAAGACCGCAGCAGCGCAATTGGAATCGGCGCGCAGCCAGGTGGACGTTGCCAACCTGGGAGTCTCGCTCGCCAAGCAGGAGGTGGAACAGGCCCGCGACCGCTTCCAGGCCGGCGTCGCCGACAATATTGAAGTCGTCACCGCGCAGGACGAACTGGCCCGCGCCAACGATAACCAGATCGCCGCGCTCTATCGCTACAACCAGTCGCGCGCCGATCTCGCCCACGCCGTCGGCCAGATGGAGGCGCTCTACGCCCGCTGACACGGCCACCGTCGAACGGCCGCCGGCCGCGGCGTCGCCCCTTATCGATTGGCACCGCGGGGTCAACCCGGGGATCATCGCCGGGACCGTGATGCTGGCCACCTTCATGGAAGTGCTCGATACCAGCGTGGCCAACGTGGCGCTGCCGCACATCGCCGGCAACCTCTCGGCCAGCCTGGACGAATCCACCTGGGTGCTCACCTCCTATCTGGTGGCCAACGCCATCATCCTGCCGATGGGCGGCTGGTTCTCCATGCTGCTCGGCCGCAAACGCTTTTACATGATCTGCGTGGCCCTCTTCACCATCAGCTCGTTTATGTGCGGCCTGGCCCCCTCGCTGGGCGCGCTGATTTTCTTCCGCGTCCTGCAAGGCTTGGGCGGCGGCGCCTTGCAGCCGGTTTCGCAGGCCATCCTGGTGGAAAGCTTCCCGCGCGAAAAACAAGGCATGGCCATGGCCATTTTCGGCATGGGTGTGGTGGTGGCGCCGGTTATCGGCCCCACCTTGGGCGGCTGGCTCACCGACGACTATAGCTGGCGTTGGATCTTCTACATCAATATTCCCATCGGCATCCTTTCGCTGGTCCTCACTTCCTTCCTGATTTTCGATCCGCCCTACCTGGTTCGCCGCGGCTTCAAAGACGGCCTCAAGATCGACTACACCGGCTTCGGCCTGCTGGCGCTCGGCCTGGGCGCGCTCGAAGTGGTGCTCGACGAAGGCCAGAAGGAAGACTGGTTAGGCTCCCACTTCATCATCACCTTCGGCGTCATCATGGCGGTCTGCCTGGTGGCGGTGGTCTTCTGGGAGTTGCGCCAGAAAGCCCCCATCATCGACTTCCATATCCTCAAGGACCGCAACTACGCGCTGGCCACCTTGTCCATGCTGGTGCTGGGCTTCGTGCTCTATGCCAGCACCGCTCTGATGCCCATGCTGCTGCAATCGCTGCTCGGATATACCGCCTTGCTCAGCGGCCTGGTGCTTTCCCCGGGCGGCATCGTGGTGGTGGTGTGCCTGCCCGTGGTGGGGATGCTGCTGCGCCGCTTCCAGGCGCGCTGGCTGGTGATCTTCGGCGTGCTGGTCTCTTCGGCCGGCCTTTTCCGGATGGCCAAATTCAGCCTCGGAATCGATTACCAGACGGCCCTCTACAGCCGCATGCTGCAGAGCCTCGGGCTGGCCTTTTTGTTCGTGCCCATCAGCGCCGCGGCCTTCGCCTACATCCCCAAGGAGCGCACCGGCTACGCCACCGGCCTGTTCAACCTGGCGCGCAATATCGGGGGCAGTTCCGGCATCGCCACCGCGACTACCCTGCTGGCGCGGCGCTCGCAGTATCACCAGTCGGTGCTGGTCTCGCACCTGACGCCCTATGACCCCGGCTACCGCGAGGCCCTGGCGTCGGCCGCCGCCATGTTGCACGGGCGCGGCGCCTCGCTGCCGGACGCCGCCGCGCAGGCGCAGGGTTTGATTTACGGCAATATGCAGCGCCAGGCCGGCATGCTGGCGTTTTCGGATGCGTTTTGGGTGATGGGAGTGCTGTTCCTCCTGATCGTCCCCCTGATGTTCCTGATGAAAGGTTCGGGGCCCGTCAAGGGCCCGCTGGTAATGGAATGACACAGACTGTGGAATCGGAGAAACTAGGAGACAAGGTGGCTACCTCGAAGAATACCATAGAGACAACGCCGACCGTGCCGGCCGCGCCGGCGGGCGGTTCGCGCGTCCGCATCGTCGTGCTGGTCGTACTGTTCGTGCTGCTGGTGGCCGGGGCCATTGCGGTTTATCTGCACTACCAGAACCGCGTCTCTTCGGACGACGCCAACGTCGACGGCCACATCACCGCCATCGCGCCCAAAATATCGGGCAACGTGGTGGAAGTAGCGGTGCTCGACAACCAGGCGGTGAAGGCCGGGCAGGTGCTGGTGCGCATCGATCCGCGCGATTACCAGGCGCGCGCCGACCAAGCCAAAGCCGCGCTGCTGGAAGCCGAAAGCAAGTTGCGCTCCGCCCGGGTCACCGTCCCCATGGTCGACGCAACCACCCTGTCGGTCAATACCGGGGCCACCGCGCAACTGGCCGACGCCCAGGCCGAAGTGGTGCGCGCCCGCGCCGCCTGGGAACAGTCCACCAGTTCCGACCTGGCCTTCGCCCAGGCCAACGTGACCACCCGCCAGGCCAGCAACGAGCGAGCCCAGGCCGATCTGGCGCGCATGCAACCGCTGGTCGATAAGGCCGAAATCTCGCGCCTGCAATTCGACGCCTACACCGCCTCGGCGCGCGTTGCGGCGAGCGAACTGCAAGCCGCCCAGGAGAAACTGGCCTCCGCGCGGCAAGACGTCGCCATCCGCAAGGCCGCGCTGGATGCCGCGCAAACCAAGGTCAACCAGGCGCAGGCCCAGGTGGAAAACTCCCTCGCCAACCGCAAACAGGTGGACGTCCGCCAGGCCGATGCCGGCACCGCCGCCGCTTCCGTGGAATCCTACCGCGCCTCGCTGGAAGCCGCCGAATTGATGCTCAGCTACACCACCATTCGTTCGCCCATCGATGGCGTGGTCACGCGCAAGAGCGTCGAGGTCGGACAGATCGTGCAGCCCGGCCAGGGCCTCATGACGGTGATCCCGCTCCAGGATACCTGGGTCACCGCCAACTTCAAGGAGACCCAACTGGCCGACGTGCGGCCCGGCCAGAAGGCCGAAATCCACGTCGACATGTACGGCCAGAGCGTCACCGGCCACGTCGATTCCATCGCCGGCGCCACCGGCTCGCGCCTCAGCCTGCTGCCGCCGGAAAACGCCACCGGCAATTTCGTGAAGGTGGTGCAACGCATCCCCGTAAAGATCCTGGTGGACCAGACCAACGGCCTGATCCTGCGGCCGGGAATGAACGTGGACGTCACCATCTTTACGAAGTGATTCGTCCGGCCTCATTCGCGCTGGCCGCCGCCGCGTTGCTCGCGGCCCCATTGTCCGGGAAAGACGAGCAGCGCCTCGCGCTGCTCCGCCAGGCCCAGGATTCTTTCGACCGCGTGGAAAAAGCCGCTTCCGCGCAACTCTCCGACGCTTCCGCGTGCGTGCAGTCGCAGGCCGCCGTGATGCCGGTGGCCCTGCCGGCCGAGCTGGAGCTGCTGCACTTCCACAAAGGTTATTGCCAGCTCGCCCGAGCCGCCATCACGCGCAATGCCGCCGATTTCATGGATGCGGCCGCGGAGCTGGATCAAGGCAACGCCAAGACGCTGGCCTGGCTGGCGCGCCTGCAAGTGAATCCGGCCGCGCCACCACCTGCGTGGCGCGACGAGGCCGCCAAGATGGGCTTCGCGCGGACCGAGCGCCTCTGGCTCGGGTGGATGGCCTGGCGGAGCGGCGATCTGGACCAGGCCGCCCGCCGCTTCGCCGGCCAGGATGAGACCGGGTGGCCCGCCTGGGCGGCCGGCCTACAGGCTTTTCGCGAGGCCCGTTACCGCGAGGCCGCCGCCGATTATACCCAGGCCGTCGACGCCTGGACGCGCGCCCGCCGCGATGCTTCGCCCACCCTGATGGCGCGGCTTGCGCCGCCCGCCGATCTTCCCGGGGCGCTCACCGAACTGGGTGGCGCGCAACTTCTCTCGGGCGACCTGGCCGCCGCCGTCTCAACGCTCGACTCGGCGCTCGAATCCGGTCCCGATGCGCGCGCGTTTTACTACCGGGCGCGCGCCCGCGAATTGGCCGGCCAGTCCGAGGCCTCGCTCGCCGATTACAACCTGGCCGGCCGCGCGGCCTTCGCCAGCGCCCAGGAATTATCCTCGGGAGAAGCGCACCTGTACCGCGGCATCCTGCTCTACCGCCGCAGAGATTTCATCCGCGCCGAAGGCGAGTTTACGAGCGCCCTCAACCTGGATATTCCGGAAGCCCTGCGGCCCGACGCCTCCGCTTGGCGTCATCTCTCCGCCGTGGCCGCCGGTTTCTGCGCTGCCGCGCGCGAATCCCTGGAGCGGTCGCTCGCCGCGGTCTCGCCGTTTTTTCCCAAGGACGAGGCCAGGACGGTGGCGGCCGGTTGTGCTACAGTGCAGGGTAAGATGGCATCCCGAAGCGTCAATAAAGTCATTCTGCTTGGCCATCTCGGCAAAGATGCCGAGACCAAGTTCACGCCCAGCGGCGTCGCCCGTACCAGTTTCACCCTCGCCACCAACCGGCGCTGGAAAGACCAGCAGTCCGGCGAGTGGAAGGAAGAAACCGACTGGCACAACTGCATTATCTGGCGGTCTGAGAACGTGGCCACCTACCTGCAGAAGGGCAAGCAGGTTTACGTGGAGGGCCGTTTGCAGACCCGCAGCTACGAACAGGATGGGCAGAAGAAGTATTTCACCGAAGTGGTCTGCGACGACCTGATTCTGCTCAGCAGCCGCGGCGGCGAAGGCGGCGGTCCCGAGCCCGTCTCGATGCCGCGTTCGCAGCGCCCGGCTCCCGCCGCGGCGCCCGCAGCCCCCGCAGCCGACGAATTCAACCAGGGCATCACCGACGACGACGTGCCGTTCTAGCGAACCGCGGTCGGGACCATGCCTGTGTTGTGGGGCAGGCAATCTTACCTGCAGCCGCCTTTTTGGTCAGCTTTTTCGGGGTCGGCGAGCGTTTTCGATCACCGAAAAGCGCCGGCTGAAAGCCGGCGGCAGCCAGGATTGGCTGCCCCACATCGATGGGGCCTCTTAATAAATAACGGTGAGAACTTCGCGGCGGCCGGTGTACTACATCGCTTAGTGGGGGTGATTGCATGGCCTTACCTATCGACAGCGACGCGCCGGCGGCCGATCTGGCCCGGTTTGACGATGAATGGACGAAGACCCCGGTTTCGTCGGACGAAATGTACAGCGACATGCCGGATGGGAGCTACGATGCCGTCATCGAAGATGCGCGCGTATCGGAGACCACCTCAACCGGGCGCCCGATCGTCATTTGGAAACTAAGAATCCAGGGGCCGCAGGCAGTGAACCGCGTGGTGACGAAGAACCGGGTGATCACCGAGAATACTCTCGGGTACCTCAGAGAAGAGCTGGAGAAGTGCCGCTTGCAGGTGTCGCGCCTCTCCGAGTTGCCCGCCCGGCTGGGAGAACTGGTGGATCGTCCCATTGGCCTTGACAAGCGCACGAAGGACGGACGGACCAATTTCTACTTCCGCTGGGCAGCCAATCGGACCAGCCAAAATGGTCTGAGCGACGACGTGCCGTTCTAAATGCGGGCCGGGCTTCGCCCGGCTGCACCGATTGACAGTCGGTGCGCAGGATACCATCCTGCCCCACATCCGAGCCACGACTTGTCGCTCGACCGTGAGGGAGTGGTGTCCCGTGAAGACACGAACATCAGGGCGCTCTCACTTTGCCGGAAAAGTCTCGGTAGGTGTAGGTGAAATGGCCGACGGTGGGCAGCATGCCGCATGGACGAACGCCGCTGGCTTACGTACGCGCCGGGATCGGACCTAGCCGGGCCTCTGACCACGCGCCGACCCCAGGTCGGTGCCGGTCTTTCTGGCGGCGATGGTGCCGGTCTTTCTGGGCGCGGCCGGCAGTTTTGGGGGGCGGCCCCGGCGGGGCCCCTCGGTCCGCAAACGCTCCAGACTCACGATGGCGGCGTCGAGATTCTCCAACTCCGCGCGAAGCTGCATCAGCACTTTGTCGAGGTCCATAGAACGTTCTAGAGGATAGAACGTTTTGGCGCCAATGCAAATTCAGACGATACTTAGAACTCTATAGGAGAATGAACTAAGCCGGGCGCTGCAATAGCGCGTCGCCGGTGAATTCGGCCGGGTCCGTATAGGTCTGCAGGGAATCGAGGGATTCCAGGACGCGCTCGAGCAGGCTATCGGTCTGGGACACGGTGGTCTTCAGAACTTCGATGGAATGCGCCTGGGTGGAGAGGCGCTCATCCAACGAGGACATGGTCTTTGCGAGCAGTTGCTCCATGGCCGCCACGATTTGCGTGGTGGATGGGACATCCGCCAGTTTGGAGGCGTGTTCGTCCAGCCGGGCCTCGATCTCCGTAAACCGGTTGGCGCTGGCTGTTTCTTGTGCAGCCAGGCGGTTTTCGAGGCCGCTCAGGGAATCCTTAAGGCCTTTCAGGGCGGCGGGATCCATGCCGCCGCGCTCCCGCCGAGCGCTGGTAAAAGCTCCCGCAGCAACCCCCACGAGAAAAATTGCGACGCGTGGCAAAAGATCGATAGATCGTGACATTCGCAATTCACTTATAATACGTTTCCACAACGCGATGCAAGTAGTTCGTTTAGTTATAAACGTACTAGGTACGTACCGAGATTGCGGAGCGGTCGGGATACTGCCATTCTGACTTAGGAAACATCCTCCACCACAGGAGACATCTGGTTGAAGTACGTCTCGGAATCCGAGTCCCGCGACGACGGTGGTGACCCCCGGTCATGGCATTTTGACCTGAGCGGCGCTGCACGGCTGATAAGCGACAAGTTGCGCGTGGCCCTCTATGAAGAGACTGGAGGTCTGCTCGCCCTGCAGAGCAGCCTGGTGAAGCACTATTTCCGGTTGCAGGAGGCCGCGCGGGGCCTCGCAATCCGGGCCGAATCGTTGCAGCGCGGAACCGGTGGCGGCGCCATCCGCCAGATCGAGCTGGAGCGGCAGCGCCTGGGCCGCGAGATGCACACCGGATTAGGGCAACTTCTGGCGGCTATTCGCTTGCAATTAGAGGTGGTTGCGTCGCAACTGCCGCATCCACCGGAGCTAGTTGCGAAGGCTTTGGAGCGCATCGGCACGCTGGCCGCCGACGCCCTGGAACAGGTGCACGCGATCTCGCACCGGCTACACCCGCCGGAGTGGCAGCGGCTGACGCTCGAAGCCGCTTTCTTACAACTGTGGGAGTACAGCGGCATTCCGGAACGAATGGAAGCTTCGCTGCGGATCGAACCGCTGCCGCGCGAGCCGGAACAGGAGATCAAGGTGCTAATCTACCGGGGAGCACAAGAGGCGCTGGCCAATCTGACCCGTCACGCGCACGCGACCAAGGTCGATGCGGCGCTGGAAGCGCGTGAGGACCGGATCGTCCTCACGATGGAGGACAATGGGGTAGGATTTGACGTAGCCAAACTGCTGGCAGCACCGGCCAGCGTGGCGTCCGGGATCGGACTGCGGTCGATACGCGAGCAGGCGGCGGCCCTGGGCGGGCGGCTGGAAATCACGAGCGGCCCGGGAGGCACTAAACTGGAACTGAGCGCGCCGTTCGCGGCGCTGGAGTCGTAGGAAGGAGAATGATGGAGCAACCGCAAGGGACCACGGTGGTGCTGGCCGACGATCATCATATCGTGCGGGAAGGCTTCGCCGCGTTGTGCGCCGCCAACGGGATGGAGGTGATAGGCCAATGCTCCGAAGGTCCGGAGGCGCTCGAAATGATTCTGGCGCTGCGGCCCGACTTCGCCATTCTGGACCTGCATATGCCTGGGCTGACGGGGGTGGAAGTGATCCGCCGGCTGCGCGGCCGGGGCTGCACCGCCAAGCTTCTGATCCTCTCCATCAGCCGCGAGGACAAGACCGTGATCGAAGCCTTGCGCGCCGGCGCCGACGGCTACCTGTTGAAAGACGGCCCGGTGCGCCACCTGCTGGATGCAATCAGCTTTGTGAAAGACGGCGGCCAGTACGTCTCGCCGCTGCTGCGCGGAGCGGGGTTGTTTACGAAGCCCGAACGGGACGTGCCGGACAACCCGATGGCCTTGCTCAGCCGGCGCGAAATGGAAGTCTTCACCTACCTGGTGAAGGGGATGCGCGCCAAAGACATCGCTGAGTTGCTCCGCATCAGTCCCAAGACCGTGGACACCTACCGCGCCAGCCTGATGCGCAAGCTGAACGTCCACGATATCGTCGGGCTGGTCAAATTCGCGATTGAGCGAAATCTGACGAGCACTTCCGAACAGAACTAAAACTGATGCACTGTGCCATGCGCGCTTCCCGCGACTTTTGATAGTCTTCGAGGGCGCTGATCAGGTTTTCCACGGCCGCGCGGCGCTGGTACAGGCGATCCAGGGCGCGACTGCGGATCAAGTCCATTGACAGGAGGCGGCTTCTTTCTTCAGTGGAGGCGTGGGGGAGGACCATCGTTCCGGCTGCCATCTCGGTTTTTTCCTATCTAAAGATATTAGGATCCCAAATATGATTAGGATTTTTCTTATGTCAAACTGCTAGGATAAGTGCTTCCCGGCACACAGTCAAGGAAAATCTTTAACGTCCTAGGAATTTTCTGCAAACTGATTTGCGCGGCGCCAAAAATCACCGCCGGGCGGGCATTTCGGAGTAAATGGACCAACTATTCCGGAAAACGATGCAGCCGCTTCCCACGACCCTGCTCAGGCATCGCGGAGGGGTCAAGGGAATAAGGTCAACGCGCGTATCACCTGGTGCCGGCCAACGCCAGCGGCTTCAAATCGGCCGACGGAAATGGGAAGCCCAAGTACGCCGCCAGGGTCGGAGCAATGCTGCGCAGGTCGATCTCGCCGAGTGTGAGACCATTCCCGACCGCAGGCCCCGCGATGAAGAATGAGGCGAGCAGTTCCGGATGTGTCGGCGCATAGCCGTGGGTGCCTCCTTTGGTCGGAATCACAAGCTCTCCCACCGAGTTCACGACGGAGAAGTTAACCTGCATGTCCACCCAGAATGCGGCCTCCGGATTCCCACCCATCGCGGCGATGGCCTTACGGTCCAGAATCCGGGCGATGCCATTGGCCGGATTCGCGGCCAGCCGGCGCAGCAGTTGCTCCACTTTGACGCGGGTCGTCTCGTCTTTGGGATCTTTCAATAGAATGGCTGCCGAGCCGCCATCCACTTTCGGAAACGCCTTCCAATCCAATACCAGCGGGGCTCCCCGGAAACCGCCGCCCGGCCCGAGCGTTACCAGCGCTTCGCCGGCGAAGGCCTTCATCAAATTGAGGCTATGGTCGATGCGGGAAAAGCCGTGATCGGAAACCACGCAGACCGCATAGTCCGGAAAAGCCGTGCGCGCCGCTTCCTCCAATTGCCCGAGCATTTCGTCGATCTGTTCCAGCGAGCTGTTGGATTCGGGGCTGAACGGACCGGTGGCATGCTGCAAGTGATCGAGCGCCGCCAGATGGACGGTCATAAACTGCGGCTTCCCGTGGCGCAGAATCCACACCGCGTAGCGTGTGCGCGCCCAATCGCCGGGGATGGCGTCGTTGATGTCGTTGTTATAGGGCCCTGCGTCCTTGGCGATCTCCGCAACCAGTCCCGGCGTGCTCACCGCGCGGACCACTTTCAGGTCGTCGGCTCCTTGCGGCGCGCGCCAGTACTCGGGAATGTTGTAGCGGATTCCCTTCGCGCCGACGCTGACCGGCCAGGAAACGCTTCCCACGGTCATGCCGGCCTTGGCCGCGGCTTCCCACAAGGTGGGCACGGCGATGTCTTCGCTGTACCAGTACCAGCCTTCGAAGTTCATCCCCAGGGGATCGAAAGTGGTGTTGGTATAGATCCCATGCTTGGCCGGCCAGACACCCGTCACGATGGTGGTATGGCTCGGATAGGTAACGGTGGGCAACACACCGCGCGCGCCGGACGCATGTGCGCCCTCCCGCAGGATGCGCCGCAAGTGAGGAATCTTCAGGCCGTGCGCATCGGCCTGGAGAACGTAGTCGGGGCGGAGGCCATCAATCGAAATGAGCAGAAGCGCGCTTCCGGAAGCCCACGGAGACGCCAGAATCAATGAGAGTATGAAAAAAACGCAGCGGTTCATGGCGCCATGGTAACTCCTAGAGCGGCCAGAGACTATGGCAAACGGCGCGGCGGCCAGACGGCCGGCTGGGTGGTACCGTACAGCGGCCCAGCGTGGAGCGTCGCAACGGACTGCGGGTTGCGCGCGTCCCACTGGATAAGATAAATGGATGACTTGTGCGCCGGCCGCGGATGAGGGGCCCTCTTACAACGTGGCAGGGATGGCCGGAAGTGGAAGAGCCTAGCTAAATCGAGATGACAGCCCCAATACCAATGCCCTCAGCCGGCAGCCTCTACGCGGAGCATGTCAATCCAACCGCCGGGAGGGCTTCGGCCGCGGGTGGCCTACGCGGCTTTCCAGCGCATACATCCGGCGATGTTCGGGCAGGTGCTGGTGATGCGGTTGTTCCGCGACTACCGCATCCTGACGCAGATTTGCGGCAACCAGTTTCTGGTGCTGAAGGTGGCGCCACCGCTGGTGGTCACCGAGAAGCAGGTGGGCGAGTTCGTCGCGGCGGCGCGCGCGGTGGTGGAACTGGCGCATTCCTCCGCTCTGTTCTGGTCCGAGGCCCTGGGGATGGCGCGGCGCGCCGCCAATATCTGACCTAATGATTCTCCCTTCTTCCACCGATGTATTCATCATCGGCGGCGGCCCGGCGGGCCTCGCTGCCGCCATTGCCGCGCGGCGACGCGGCTTGGATGTGACCGTGGCGGATCCCGGGCGACCGCCGATCGACAAGCCTTGCGGCGAAGGAATCATGCCGGACGGACTGGCTGCCGGGCGGGCGCTGGGACTCGACCTGGAGAGTGCGCCGGGACGCCGTTTCCCGGGCATCCGCTTTTGCGAAGGCGCGACTGCGGTGGAGGCGCGGTTTGCGCGCGGACCCGGGCTGGGGATACGGCGGACCACGCTGCACCAGACGCTGATCGACCACGCCGGGCCGGCGGGGGTGCGGCTGGCGTGGGGCACCGCGGTGACGGGGCTGGATGGTGAGCGGGTTTACGCGGCCGGCGAGCGCGTGGCGGCGCGCTGGATTGTGGGCGCGGATGGCGGGCATTCGCGCGTCCGCCGCTGGGCCGGCCTGGATGCATGCAAGCGGCAGAGCCTGCGCTACGGCTTCCGCCGCCATTACCGGATGGCGCCGTGGACCGAGTTCATGGAGATCCATTGGGGCCACCGCTGCCAGCTTTACATCACGCCGGTGGCGGAGGACGAAGTTTGCGTGGTGCTGATTTCGAGCGATCCGCAGCTTCGGTTGGGCGAGGCGCTGGCGCAGTTTCCGGCGGTGGAGCAGCGGGTGGGAGATCTGGCGGCGCTGCCGGGGGAACGCGGCGCGGTTTCGGCCTCGCGCCGGCTGCGCGCGGTGTGGCGCGGCAATGTGGCGCTGGTGGGCGACGCTTCCGGTTCGGTGGACGCCATCACGGGCGAAGGATTGTGCCTGCTGTTCCAGCAGGCCGCCGCGCTGGCCACGGCGCTGGAGCGGGGCGACCTTTCTCTGTACCAGTGCGAGCATCGCCGCGTGGGACGGCGGGCGGAATTGATGGCGCGGCTGATGCTGCTGCTGGACCGCAGCGCGCGCCTGCGCCGCGGAGTGATCGGCGCGATGGCCTGGCACCCGCCGCTGTTTGCGGGGATGCTGGCGTATCACACCGGAGCGGCCACGGGGGCGGCCATAAGAACATGATGGCGCGACGGGCGGCGGGGGTGGCCGCCTGGGCGATTGCCTGGGCAGGGGCGGCGTCCGCGCAGGACCTGGCGTTGCGCTTTGCACCGGCGGATACCAAAGTGGAGTTTACGCTGGGCGACGTGCTGCACACCGTGCATGGGACCTTTCAGTTGACGCGGGGCGAGTTTCGCGTCGACGCAGCCACCGGCAAAGCATCCGGGGAACTGGCGGTGGACGCGGCCAGCGGAGCGAGCGGCAATGCGTCGCGCGACCGGCGCATGACCAGCGAGATTCTGGAGAGCGCCCGGTTCCCGGAAATCGTCTTCCGCCCCGACCGCGTGGATGGCAAAGTAGCGGCGCAAGGCCGCTCGCAGGTCGAAGTGCATGGCGAGTTCAGCATTCACGGGGCGGAGCATGAGATGCTGATCCCGGCGGAGGTGGATGCGAGCGCGGGGGTTTATACGGCGACGCTGCGGTTCACCGTGCCGTATCAGAAGTGGGGCATGAAGAACCCCAGCGTGCTGCTGCTGCGGGTGGGAGATAAGGTAGAGATCGTGGTGCACGCGGTGGGGCGAGGGGGGACGTAGGGGAAGATGGATCCAACAGTTGCTCTGCAGTCATCCCCGCTTCGTTCAGAATCTGCCGAAGAGTGCCAGGGCGGACCCGCTTGTGATCCGGCACGACGACACGGGCGTACGGGTTACCGCGCCTAAGGATGATGTGACTCCCTCTTTGGCGGTTCACGACAAAACCCACCCGTAGGAGCACCCGCACCAGTTCGTGGCCGGAAATGTCCGCCGGCAGCTTCACTGGGGGGTGCTGGTCGTGAGCTCGAAGTATTCTCTGCCCGCTTCAGTCGGGACCGGGTCGCCGGCGGCGATACAGTCTTCGATGTAGAGATCCGCCGCTTCGCGGATGTTCCTGGTGACCTCTTCACGGGTGTCACCTTGGGATACACAGCCGGGCAGAGCCGGCACAGTGGCAACGTATCCGCCGTCGGCTTCCCGCTCAAGGACGACTGTATAGCGCATGGAGAGATGGCCTTTGATTTTCATAATAGCAGCGAATCAGCCGGGCTGGCTTTGTGGGTTTCATGGGGCGGCCGGCGGCGTGATCGGGGTTTCACGGGAGTAATCGCTGAAAGCCACTGGAGACTTTCTGTGCGTCCCCGGTTTCTCCGGTTTCCCGGTGCGCGACTGTAAAGTGGATGACGGCAGCCCGCAGGCGTACGTTCGGGATTGCCTGATTCGCGTGCGCCCTTT
>Ga0181530_10003227_pt1 | contig 18499 bp, 12 predicted proteins | sample PEATcosm2014_Bin_42_FD_119769 | JGI IMG/M metagenome (GOLD analysis project Ga0181530, IMG submission 119769) | Peatland microbial communities from MTU Mesocosm Facility, Houghton, MI, USA - PEATcosm2014_Bin10_60_metaG | ecosystem: Environmental > Terrestrial > Soil > Wetlands > Peat | place... | reverse complement strand
GCACTCCATCGACGACGATTCGAGCGATTCCTTTCTAATGTGGGCCGGCGCCGGGGCGAGCGCGGCCGGCGACCGCGCATCTTCCGATTTCGACTTGCGCCACTCCTTCACGGCCGCATTGACTTACGAGTTTCCGGCGCGCACGGCGGGAGCCCGGCGGCTTCTCAACGGCTGGGCGCTGGACGCCATGCTGCGCGCCCGGACCGGCTTTCCCATCACGGTCTTGCAGGACGACCAATACGAGGGGATCGCGCTGGCTAATGCATTTCGCCCCGACCTGGTGGCGGGCGAACCGGTCTGGATAACGGAGTCCAACGCGCCGGGAGGAAGGCGCATCAATCCGTCCGCATTCCGTTCCACTCCGTCCGGTACTCAAGGCAACCTGGGACGCAACGCCATCACGGGATTCGGAATGTCGCAGGCGGATCTGGCCGTGCGGCGGGAGTTTCGCTTGGGCGAGCGGCGCACGCTCCAGTTCCGGATGGAGGCATTCAACGGTCTCAACCAGGCGAACTTTGCGGACCCGGTGAGATTCATGAGCAGCCCCATGTTCGGCCAATCCACATCCATGTTGAACCTGATGCTGGGCACCGGCAGTCCTGGCAGCGGCCTGGCGCCGATTCTCCAAACCGGCGGCGCCCGATCGTTCCAGGCCGCTCTGCGGTTTTACTTTTGAGTTGATGAGCGAAGGTGGGGCGTTGCGACGCCTTTCGTTGGGCGCTTGAGTGCTCAGTGAGCCGTGCTAGAATCATGGTGTTCCGCAACATCGGGCCGTGGCGCAGCCTGGCTAGCGCGCTTGCTTGGGGTGCAAGAGGTCCGGGGTTCAAATCCCCGCGGCCCGACCAGCCTTTTCAATGGTTTACAAGCTTCGCACGGACCTCCCTCAGAACCGCTGTAGATAATTCTGTAGATGTGCTTTGGATGTGCAATCGAATTGTTGGCGTATTCTCCGCTATACCGCAAACAAGTACCAACGACGATCTACTTGCTCACTTCGTTCGGTTTGTACGTTGCGCTCATCAATATGATTGCTCTCCTCTTCGGCAACGAAGTGCGGGTGTTTCCAGCAACCCAACAATCAGTGGTCTCGCTCGGCCCGGTTCTGCTGACCGGCATACAATTGCTTGAAGTTGCTACCTCAATCGTGGTGCTCACGCCCCTAATGATCTTGTTAAGGAAGTCGAATTGGGGGCGTTTGATTCGAGCTGTGCGAGATAATCCGACCCTAGCCTCCACAACTGGCGTGAATCTCGCGTCGGTCAGACGGTTGGTGTTCGCGACCGGATCGGCCTTGGCCGGGGTCGCGGCCGTGCTCGCAGTCCTCGATGTGGGTGCGGATCCGCAGGGCGGCTTGCCCGTCCTCCTAATCGCCATAGTCTCCGTGATTGTTGGAGGCATCGGTTCGTTTGGCGGACCAATTCTAGTCTAGGAGAGTCGGATGTGATCCGCCGTCTGGCCACGGGTGAAGAATAGTGCGTCAGAAGGCGGCGAACGGAGGTGCCGCCGATGTTCAATCGGCGGCCGATCTCGGATTTGCTGACGCCCGCGCGGTGCCGTCTCCAGATTTCCGCAGCGTGTACGGCCGCGGTGGCTGGCCGACCCAGCCGTTTTCCGTTCTCCCGCGCTTGCGCCAAGCCAGCCCGAGTTCGTTCCCTCAGAATCTCTCGTTCGAACTCGGCGAAGATAGCCAGCAGGCCGGCCATCGCTCGCCCGGCTGGTGTGGTCAGGTCCAGCGCCTCGCTCAGCGATACGAAACCGACCCCGAGATGCTCCAGTTCCTGTAGTGTCGCCAGCAGATCCGTTACCGACCGGCCCCAGCGGTCCAGTCGCCAGACCAGCACCAGGTCGATCTCCCGGCGACGGGCGGCTTCCAGTACTTTCTCGCGGGCTTCTCGTTTGGTTGCACCGGAGCCGACCTCACGGACTTGCATGGCAATGGTCCAACCCCGCCGGGCGGCGTATTCCCGCATCCTCACAAGGAAGACCCTAAGGCATTCCTCTTCCCGACCGCCACCGGCACGGCGTACCGCGTCGGCAACTTCCTGAAGCGAGTCTTGAAGCCGATTGCCAAAACGGCCGGGATCGCGGATTTCGACTTCCGTGCCATGCGTTCGACGGCGTCAACCCTATTTCAGGCACACAGCACCGTCAAGGAGACCCAAGGCCAGATGCGCCACGCGGACCCGACAACCACCCTCCGCTACTACGTCAAAGTCATCCCCGAGAATCAGCACAAAGCGGTGGCCGATTTTGAGCGTTCCGTGATGACGAAAGGCGGAAAGAGGCGTTCCAAAGCGGACCCCAGCGGCTTATTGATGAAAGGTCGATGAGAGGTTTTGCTGGGTGACCCTTGTAAACCATTGATCTTGTGGTACGCCCGGGCGGATTCGAACCACCGACCTTTTGCTCCGGAGAGAAAAGCTCGATGTGTATGTTATTCATTCCACAGTGGGTCCATGACGGTTATGAGCGCGAATTAAGGTGTGTTAAGCGCTTGTTGTGTACCCTGTTGTGTACCCGTTCTGAACCATCCAAAGGCCTCCACTACCGTCGCTGCAGCAGCCATGATTCCACAGTCCGCCCCCTTCGCCGATGATTGTACACCATCAGCCATCTGCGGCATTGGAAAGGTCGCTCTGAGTCGCATTGCGTGAGCTCGTTCGTATAGTTCGCTACCAGGAAATAGTCGACGCCGGATACCAAGCACTCAGCCAGGAGAAGTCCATACACTGGCCCCTGAGGGGGAGGCGAACTTTCTCGGAATTTCGGCGTTCGGTCCACTTTTCACCACACGGTAGGCGGCCCGTTGTGTTCGTTGCTGCGGGCGTCTCGGTAACCCAGCACGTTCTTCGACAAGAAGATCAAGGCAGCGGTATCACCGCACCGGCTCTGGGTCGCAAAACATGGCGCGGCAACTGATCTTCATTGGGCGCTCCCGCACGTGGAGCAAGCCGGGCGGCGCCGGCCAGCGGGGCGTGGGGCGCGGAACAACGGCCGCGGGCGCAAATCTCCACCAACATAGAACTTCCAACTGTAGAAAAACCGGTGCGGGGTCGAATCTCGGGCGATGCTTGAGGCGGCTTTGAAGGCGGCGGCGATGACGATACACACAAATCTCCTTCTCCCGGCTGAAGAGATTCGTGCAGGTTGCTCGAAATCTTGATTTCAGGTGCCGCTGTCGAAGAGCGCCGGGGGCAGATAGACCGCCTCAGCGAGGGCGATCATCACGATCACGATCCAGCAGGAGGAAGCCCGTCCTGCCATTTTCTAGGTTCCAATTGGCTGACAGTATACAACGCCCGGCTGTCAAGCTCCAGGTTGTACCCCCATTGGACACCACGAGAATAGCTTCCGATAATGCAGAGGGTTTTAAGCAGGGTGCCCAGGCGCAGGAAGTTTCGAAATGATCCAATCAGACTCACCTCCCAGATTGGTCAGGCGATCCATTACAACGGATCCTGGGGAACGGGGTACTCTCTGAAAATCGGCCGCACGACTTCAGTGCAGGGCAATTACTTCTATGGGAGCCGCGGCTCATTGCACGTAAACCGCCAGAGTTATACTTATCGGCTGATGCCCAACCGGGGCGTGATTCCCGCCCGAGACGAGCCGCGCGGCGGAACACCGCCCGCGCCCGCGTTCGAGCCGTTCAATACCAAGTTCGCTTATGTGGGCGGACCCTCCGACTCGGCCCACATCCGCAACTGACTAGACTGCATCAAGTCGCGTGAGACGCCCAGGACTGACATCGAAACCGGTTTCAACTCGACGCTGCCACTGCTGATGGGATTGCTCGCCATCCGTTACGGCAAGACGTACGTCTGGGATGACCAGAACAGGGTAGCCCGGGCCTGAAAGGCAGGGACTGGCAGGCGAAAGCGCCTGCCCCACAAGGATGGAATTCCTTCGACAGTAATGTGGGCCAGACGCTTTCGTCTGTCAATTCTGCGGCCCACCCGGTTCTTTCACAGCTTCTAACAGCCCGTGGCATTCCCCCCCGGGGGCGGCAATTTGGGAATCGATAGGGCCGGCGAACACCGGTTCGGCGCTCCGAGACGCGGAGGATGCTCCTGGATGCCGGTAAGTTTGGTTCGGCGCCGCTGGTGAGCCAGAAAACGACGATAAGAAGCTGGCTGCGTCGGTTGCGAAGCTCCCGCGGCGTGCCGGCACCCATGGTTTGCCGGAAGATCAGACTCAGATTGAACGCGCCGACGTGAATCAACTGCCGCTTCAAAACATTTTCGCGGCCGCGGAGATAGACTCGCCTCATCGCGCCGGTTTCGTAGCAGTGCGCGAAAGACCTCTCGATCAGTTCGGGTGGGCGTGGATGCAACGACTCTGGAAGCGAATGCGGCCATGCGGAGCATCGTGCGGCGGGATAACGGAGCCAGTTACGACGAGTTTCTCACCGGGCTGGCGCGGCAATCCGGGATTGAGACTCCCACACGGGAAGACCTGGTCCGCATCGACCGGAAACGAAAGAAAAAGACTTCCAATCGGGAGTGGGTAAGTCCCAGTGACCCGGATGCGCGGGTGGCGAAGATGAAGGACGGAACCACGCATCTGGCGCATAAGGCCGAGCACGCCGTGGACATGGAGAGCGGCGCTGTGATCGCGGTGACGCTGCAGGCGGCCGACCAGGGTGACACCACAACGATTCGGGAAACGCTGGCCGAGACGGCCGGGAATCTGGCCCACGTGATGGAGCGGGAAGCGGAGCAAGCGCCCGAGGCGGAACCGCAGGTCAGTCTGGAACCTCTTGCCGAGATCGTGGGCGACAAAGGCTATCACAGCAGCGCAACAGTTTTGAACCTGCAACAGGCGGGGGCGCGCACCTATATTCCGGAGTTGAAGCGCGAGCGGCGCCAGTGGGCGTGCAAGGCGGACGAGCAGAAGGCGGTCTACGCGAACCGTCGCAGGGTGCAAGGCGATTATGGAAAGAAGCTGCTGAAGAAACGCGGCGCGTCTTGCCCTTCAGCAGACCCCGATCCGCGATCACGCCCAATACCCACAGAAAGATCTTACGATGTGTTTCCACATCGATCAACCGCCGCGTCCGGGAGATCGTCGAATGGTTGGGGGTCTGTTCATCCAGCCCGATGCGCAGAAACTCCCGCAGTCCGAGTGAATCGCTGGCTCGCCATGCAATGCCGCGTTCGGAATCGATCCCCTCGAAGTACCCAATCAACAGCAACCGGAAGTAAGTTCCCGGAGTCAACGACGGGCGCCCGTTGTGATCCGCATAAAACTGCACGCACTCCCGTTCGCAGAATTCGTCGAACCGCTCGCCGTCCAGCAGTTCGTTCAACCGTCGGTAGAAGGGATGGCCAGGCCCGGTAGCCAGTTCCGTGTGCGTGACCCAGAGTAGCTCCTGCCGCTGACGGTTTTTGCGAGTGCCCATCGCCATAGAAACATTTTACCGGCAGCATGTTTTCAAGGCCAGCGTTTTTCGGCTATTTTAACCACAGGCTGCTAATACTACTGGGTCACAAAAGAACATTTTGATGTAGAATTGTTTTGTGAGATCACGCCTCTCCGCGCCAGGGCCACAAGAGAGACGCTTCGCGGCATATATAGAGGGCCTGGCGAGAGCCGCGGGGCACGAAGACCGGCACGCACCTTTGAAGAGCTACTGCAAGGGATTGCTGTTACCCGGTGAACGCAAAAGCATTGAGCCGATGGCGGCCCGCCTGGACCCGAAGAACATCCAACCGATGCGCCAGTCCCTACACCATTTGGTGGCGAAGGCCCCATGGAGCGATGAAGCACTGCTGGAGCAGGTGTGCAACCATGTGTTACCCACGATGCAGAAGCAAGGACCAGTGGTGGCCTGGATCGTGGATGACACCGGTTTTCCAAAGAAGGGCAAGCATTCGGTTGGGGTCACTCGTCAATACTGCGGTCAAGTGGGTAAGCAGGAGAACTGTCGTGTCGCGGTGAGCTTGTCGGTGGCGACATGGAGTTCGAGTCTGCCGATTGAGTATCGTTTATATTTGCCTAAGGAGTGGGCCGAGGATGGCGAGCGGCGGGAAAAGACGGAAGTGCCCGAAGAGGTTGAGTTTCAGACCAAGCCGGAGATCGCGCTAGATCAGATCCGCGCGGCGGTCGCGGCAAACCTGGACCGGGGCGTTGTTCTGGCCGACGCGGCTTACGGCATCAACACCGAGTTTCGCGAGGGACTCACCGAACTCGACCTGCAATATGTTGTGGGCGTGCAAAGCTCGATGACGGTCTGGGAGCCTGGCAAACAGCCTTTGCCAGCCAAGTCACGAGGAAAGATGGGACGACCTCCGCGGCTATTGCAGCGGTCCACAGACCATCAACCCGTCTCCGTGAAGCAGTTGGCGATGAGGCTGCCCTCCACGGCCTTCAAGGAAATCACTGGGCGTGAAGGCGCTGACCGGAAACTGCGATCCCGTTTTGCCGCCGTTCGCGTACGCCCGGCTCATCGGGATTACGAAGAAGCGGAGCCTCACGCGGAGGAGTGGTTGCTGATCGAATGGCCGCAAGGGGAGGCAGAACCCACTAAGTACTGGATATCGACGCTGCCTCTGAACACCAAGCTCAAAGCCTTGATCAAGATGGCCAAACACCGGTGGATCATCGAACGGGATTACGAGGAGCTGAAACAAGAGTTGGGGCTCGGGCATTTTGAAGGCCGCAACTGGCGCGGGTTCCACCACCACGCGACACTATGTATTGCAGCTTATGGGTTCCTGGTGGCCGAGCGGAACCGCTTTTCCCCCTCTGCCCGCGCCGGCCATCTTAGATTCGTTGCCCCCGGGCCGGCTCCGGACTTCCGCCCGCGCGGGTCGCCGCACACGCCCCGAGCGGCATAATCCGCACTCGCTCGCGACGCTACGCATCGTTCTGGCGCGCCGCTTGCTGCGGCAACTGCCTTACTGCCCTTTTTGCGGGTTGTCTCCAGACTGATCGTTGGCATCGAACTCGACCTCCTCGATGCAACTTTGCCGGTGTGAGCGTGCTTCGGTGTGCCAAGCACCGGCGCGCAATTCGACTTCGCTGAGCTTGTCCACGGTGATACAGCGCCAGCCGCCCATTCCCTTTCCCTCCGAAGCCATGCGCAGACCGCTGCCGATGCTCCCTCCAAACTGATACCAGAACGCGCGCAGCCGGCCTTCCGTGTTCCGGCCCAACAGATGCGGGCACAACAATCGGGGCAAGCCGTCATAGACCGCCGCAACGGGCTACTTGCGAGCGGCCGCCGCACGAAGAAGATCATAGATCTCCTCCAAAGGTTGCGTCTTGGTCGATTCGGGCGTCATCTTACCCAGCCAGAATATCGCGCTCGCCAGGCTTGCAGGGTCCCCACCTTTTATGACCCAGTAGTACTAAGGGAGCGGTTGGAGTGGTTATTTCGTAACAAGCCCTTACACGTCGATTCCCGCCTTGCGCATGACCCCCCGAGTGGTGTCTAATCCCAGCTTGGCAGCCTCTTCCGCCGGCATCTCCTTCGGAGTGCGCCCGATGGGTTCCGGACTCACTCCGTCCTCAAAGCCCGTCAAACCAGCCCGCGGCAAGGCATTTCTCATAAGGGCGCGACTGGTAAAGGCCGCCGAAGCGGTGGGAGTACCGCCGCTGCGCGCAAGGCCGGCATGACGGACCGGATGACCGAGGTGCTGAGAGCACTTCCTTAATGCGCAGATCGTTGACCTGCCTGGTGAAGACGTTGCCGAAGATACGGTCGCGGTCTCGCAATGGATAGCGTAGTTCGGTGTCCCATGGGAAGGCGTTCCGCAGTTCGCTCCGGTTCTGCTGGCCGCAATTGTTCTGATCGCATGTTTCGCGCCGGCACGGTATGCCGCACGCATCGATCCGACGAGAGCCTTGCGGGAGGAGTAAGGAGTTGTGTAGGAAACCTCGTACATCAAAGTCGCGGTTCCTCCACACCAGAGCCGTTTTTTAAGATCCCAAGACATAGTACTAAAAAGAGGTTGCATCCGTATTCGAAACGGGTATAATCGTCTCGGTAAGTAAACCTAAATTTAAGAGTAGGGTACCTTCATATCGCGTAATCCCTAGGAGGCTGCGCAGATGCATTTTGCCGCGAAGGGGTGGACAATGCGCCTCCGGAACGTTCTGGCCGTCCTGCTGGTGACCAGCAATTTCAGTGTAGTTGCGCTCAGGGCGCAGAGCCCGCCAACCGAACTGCACCTGACAATAATCGAAGGGGAAGGCGCCATCAACAATTTGCTGCGCCGCACGAACCGTGAGCCAATCGTCCAGGTGACCGATCGAAACCACCGTCCGGTCGCCGGTGCGACGGTGTCTTTTGAGCTCCCAAGGACGGGGGCCGGTGGTGCCTTCAAAGGCGGCAATTCCCTCAAGGTAGTGACAAATGCCAAAGGGATCGCCAGAGCAACAGGGCTCCGGCCGAATGCCATCCCCGGATCCTTCGAAATCCGCGTGATCGCGTCTTTGCCGGGACACGTCGTCGCTTCGGCGGTGATCGGCCAGACGAACGCGCTGGTCGGCGCCGGGGCGGCGGCTTCTGGAGGCGCGGCTGCGGGCGGGTCCGGCGCGGGGAGTGCGGCCACCGGTAGCAGCGCCGCAACCGGAACCACAGCGGGGACAGCAACTACTACCGCCGCCACCACAACTGCAAGCACTGCCGGCGCGGCCGGCGGAGGAACAGCTGGGGCCGCGGGCGCCGCTGGTGCGGCGGGCGCCGGGGCAGCGGGCACAGCCGGCGCAGCTGGAGCCGCAGCCGGAATATCCGCTGGGACTATCGCGGCGGTCGCTGGCGGCGTTGCGGCGGTCGGCGCGGTTGCGGCTAAGGTCGCGACCAGCGGCAGTAGCAGCAACAGCAACCCTACGGCTCCGGCACCTCCCACCATCACAATTGGTTCCCCCGGCAATCCAATCTTCGGACCCGCCATGCTTCCGATTAACGCCGGCGACTCAGTCGCCCGCTTCGCCGCGTCTTTGCTGCGAGCGACGCCGAATCCCGTATTTTCTCAGAATCGCTTCGCGCTTCCGCCGGTGCGCGGATTTATCGGGGCGTTGCTCGGCGCGGAATCGCACGTGCCGCAATCTTTTTGGGGGCGGCTCGCCGCGAGCCGCCTTGCCCAGGTTGCCGCCAAGCAATTCTCTGTCGGCTTGCGACTTGAACCCAATCATGGCGTCACCGTGGGTCCGCGCCATCTGGTCACGACTGATCGAGCGAGGTAAGAATGGTTATGAAATCCGTAAAACTCGCCGCCTTTGCACTGGGACTTTCGGCCTGCCTCTGGGGATCGGATTCTTCCCAGATGCAAAGCCCAGTCCTCGGCTATGCCGTTCAGCAATCTCCTCCCGAGCTACGGGCGGTTCTTGGCGTGCCGGGCGCGGCCGTGTTCAGCGACCCGTTGTCATTACCGAGGCGGACCACACGGCTGCGGCTTGCGCCCGGGCAGCAATACGCGATTATCGAGCGTGCTCAAGAAACTCCTACCGCCCTGCTTCTGAACGGAATCGAGACAGGCGGGACCGTCGTTATACCCGGAGCGGTCCGCGCGCTCGATTTCGTTTCATTCAGTCCGTCCGGTCGTTCAGCCGTACTCATTTCGCAAGCGCTCGGGCGGTTGCAAGTAATCACAGGACTGCCCCGGACTCCTCAACTCGCGGAGGATATCGATCTCCATTTGCTGCCGGACCTTCCTAGTGACGCGGCGGTCAGTGATGATGCCGGTTCTGTTCTCTTTTCATCCGCCAGCGCTGTCTATCTCGTGCTTCCCGACGGCTCCGCCGCCATCGTCCTAAGTGTAACTCATACCGCCTCTATTGCGTTTCTGCCTGCCAGTGCAACCGCAGTCATCGGAGATCCCGGAACCGGTTCGCTGTATCTCCTTCAGCGTCTGGCCGGAGCTATCGTAGCCCCGTTAGCTTTCGGGCTGCTGGGGCTTGGGCAAATGGCCGCGAGCGGAGATGGCCAAATGTTATACGTCACAGGTACCCAAGGGCAGCTTATCTGGAGTGTGAATGTCGCAAGTGGCGCGGTGCGTCAGTTCGATTTGCAAGTAAGTGCCTCAAAGCTTGATCGACTTTGCAACGTAGATACCTTTCTGGTCTCCTCCGAACCCGGGCTGCCGGGTTGGATCTTCTTCCGGCAGGGGGAAGGTGCCGGAACCGTCTTTGTGCCGGCGGCCGCGTCATCGGGGCGGCAGCGACATCTTGAATAAGGGACGTGCCTCATGCCTGAGAAAACTTGTGGTTTTGCCGGTCGATTGCATATCTCGCTTTCTCGCTCACTCCTTGGTTTGATGGTGTTTTCGAATATTGGGCCGCTGTGTGCGCAGGTTCCAACGTGGACGCAGCTCGCAACAGCCGGAAGCCTTCCCCGTGCTCGCGCAGCGCACTCTGCCATTCTGGACGCTGCCACAAACCAGATGATTGTCTTCGGTGGCTCAGGGGTGCCCGACTTCAGCGACGTATGGTCCCTGGCAACGTCGGGCACGCCTCAATGGACGTCGGTCACCCCGACAGGCAGCACTCCACCGGGCAGAGCGGGCCACAGCGCCGTATATGACGCCGCCAATTCCCGTATGACCATTTTTGGTGGCGGATTGGGCCAATCATCTCCTTGTGCCAATGATGTGTGGGTCCTAAGTAACGCCAATCGGGTGAACGGGACTCCTACGTGGACTCAACTCAGCCCAAGCGGTAGCGCGCCGGTGCCGCGGATCTTCCACACTGCGGTCTACGATCCGGCTTCCAACCGCATGATCGTGTTCGGGGGCAACAACTGCTTCTCGGCCGGCGCTCAGTTCTACAACGACGTCTGGATTCTGACCAATGCCAACGGCTTGGGCGGGACTCCCTCCTGGATCCAACTGTCGCCTTCTGGCGGACCTCCCGGTGCCAGGGAGAACCTGACAGCGGTCTACGATACCGGCTCGAACCGCATGATCGTCTTTGGCGGTGCCGGGTATACGTCGCTGTTCAACGATGTTTGGGTGCTGTCGAATGCCAACGGCTTAGGTGGGACCCCCACGTGGACACAATTGTCGCCCTCAGGAACGCTAATCTCGGTGAGGTCTGGTCATACGGGGGTGTACGACTCCAGTACCAACCGACTGACCATCTTTGGCGGAAACAACGATACCACTTTTTTCAACGATGTTTGGGTGCTGTCGAACGCCAACGGTTTGGGTGGCAGCCCTGCCTGGACGCAACTGTCTCCCGCAGGGACGTTGCCCACGGCCCGGAGTGAGCACAGTGCGGTTTATGATGCCGGCTCAAACCGGATGATCGTCTTTGGTGGCGGTGGCTACTCTGGATCCACCTACTTTAACCTCAACGACACTTGGGTACTGAGCGACGCCAACGGCGGCGGTGTTGTGGGGGCGACGCCGACGATCAGCAGTTTGAGCCCTTCGTCGGCGACTGCAGGCGGAGTCGGGTTCACGTTGACGGTGAATGGGAGCGGATTTGCCGCTGGGGCCGTGGTGCAGTGGAGCGGATCGTCGCTGCCGACGATGTTCGTGAATGCAACGCAGTTGACGGCTACGGTGAGCAGCAATCTGATCGCTGCGGCGGGAACCGTCGCAATTACCGTCACCAGCGTTGGGATGACGTCCACCGGTGTTTCGTTCACGATCAACCCGCGGCCGACGATCAGCAACTTGAGCCCTTCGTCGGCGACGGCAGGCGGAGGCGGGTTCTCGTTGACAGTGAATGGGAGCGGATTTGCCGCTGGGGCCGTGGCGCAGTGGAATGGATCGTCGTTGCCGACGACGTTCGTGAATGCAACGCAGTTGACGGCTACGGTGAGCAGCAATCTGATCGCTGCGGCGGGAACCGCTACAATTACCGTCACCAGCAGTGGCGTGACGTCCACCGGTGTTTCGTTCACGATCAACCCGCGGCCGACGATCAGCAGCTTGAGTCCTCCGTCGGCGACGGCAGGAGGGGGCGAGTTCACGTTGACAGTGAATGGGAGCGGATTCGCCGCTGGAGCCGTGGTGCAGTGGAACGGGACAGTGCTAGTCACCACGTTCTTGAGCGTCACCCAGTTGACGGCTACGGTAACCAACAATCTGATCGCTTCGGCGGGAACCGCTACAATTACCGTTACCAGCGGTGGAGTGACGTCCACCGGCGCTCCCTTCACGATCAGTGCGCCGCCGTCGATCACCAGCCTGAGCCCGAATGTGGCGCCAGCGGGTGGGGCGGCCTTCACGCTGACGGTGAATGGCAGCGGATTTGTCTCCGGGGCCGTGGTGCAATGGAGCGGGACAACGCTGCCGACGACATTCGTGAGCGCGACGCAGTTGACGGCGTCGGTGCTGGCGGGCCTGATCGCCTCGGCGGGGACAGTCAATATCGCAGTGGTCGACCCTGGCGGGGTCACCTCGAACACGGCGGTGTTCACGGTCAGCACGGTGACCGCAGGATCTTTGAACTGGTTCCAGGAGGGTCCGTCCGGCACGCTGCCTTTGGCCCGGAGTGGGCACAGCGCGGTTTTTGACGCCAACACGAATCAAATGATCGTCTTCGGCGGCACGGCAGTGAATTCCACCACTTGGTTAACACTCAACGATCTGTGGCGTTTGAGCAATGCGAATGGAACCGGAACGCCGGCCTGGACGCAGGTGTCCGTTTCGGGCACGCTCCCCGCCACCCGCACTCTTCATTCGGCCATATACTCGGCGTCCAGCAACCGAATGGTGATCTTCGGCGGGGGTGAGGGCAACACTTCGCCCTGCCAAAACGACGTGTGGGCACTGACCAACGCCAACGGCGTCGGCGGCTCGCCCGCGTGGACTCAATTGAGTCCCAGTGGGACGCTCCCCGGGGTTCGGGCCAACCATGTGGCCGCTTACGACCAGACCAACAATCGCATGTTGATCTTCGGCGGGGGGAACTGCTTCCCCAGTGGACTCTACAACGATGTTTGGGTTTTGACCAACGCCGATGGCACAGGCGGAACGCCGGCCTGGATTCAGCTCAGTCCAACCGGGACTTCTCCGCCGCCCACCGATGCGGCTCGGGGGTTCTACGACTCGGCCAATAACCGTCTGGTAATTTTCGGAGGGATCCCGAACAACGACCTCAATGCTCCTGTAAGCGACGTCTATGTTCTTACGAATGCCAACGGGTTGGGAGGGACACCGGCTTGGGCCAAGCTCTCGCCGTCCGGGTCGCTGCCGGCAGCGCGCGCTCAAGGCTCCGTTGTGTACGACTCTACTACCAATCGAATGGTGGTTTTCGGCGGTATGGGCGCAACAGACTCGTCCTTGAACGACACCTGGGTTTTGACGAATGCTAATGGTCTAGGAGGAGCGCCTTCGTGGACACAATTGATTCCTACGGGGGGCCCCCCTGCGGGCCGGGTTCAGCATACCGCCGTTTATGATCCAGCAACAAACCGAATGATGGTCTTTGGCGGCTCTGGCAGCGCACACTTGAACGACGTTTGGGTTCTCAGCGACGCCAACGGCGGTGGTGTTGTCGCGGTGCCGCCGACGATCACCAGCCTGAGCCCGAATGCGGCGACGGCGGGAGGGAGCGGGTTCACGTTGATCGTGAATGGGAGCGGATTTGCCTCTGGGGCCGTGGTGCAGTGGAACGGGACAGCTTTAACGACCACGTTCGTGAGCGCCACGCAGTTGACGGCCACGGTGAGTAGCGCTCTGATCGCTTCGGCGGGAACCGCCACAATTACCGTTAGCAGCGGTGGAGTGACGTCCACCGGCACCTCGTTCACAATCAACCCGCGGCCGACGATCAGCAGTTTGAGCCCTCCGTCGGCGACGGCAGGAGGGCGCGGGTTCACTTTGACAGTGAATGGGAGCGGATTTGCCGCTGGGGCCGTGGTGCAGTGGAACGGATCGTCGCTGCCGACAACGTTTGTGAGCGTCACGCAGTTGATGGCCACGGTGAGCAGTAATCTGATCGCTTCGGCGGGGAGCGCCACAATTACCGTTAGCAGCGGTGGAGTGACGTCCACCGGCGCTTCCTTCACGATCAACCCAGGGCCGACGATCAGTAGCTTGAGCCCTTCGTCGGCGACGGCAGGGGGCAGCGGGTTCACGCTGACGGTGAATGGCAGCGGATTTGCCGCTGGGTCAGTGGTGCAGTGGAACGGGACAGCGCTAACGACCACCTTCGTGAGCGCCACTCAGGTGACAGCTATGGTGAGCGGCAATCTGATCGCTTCGGCGGGAACCGCTACAATTACCGTTACCAGCAGTGAAGTGGCGTCCACCGGCTTTTCCTTTGCGATCAGCCCAGGGGCGACGATCAGCAGTTTAAGCCCTTCGTCGGCGACGGCCGGAGGGAGCGGGTTCACGTTAACAGTGAATGGGAGCGGATTTGCCGCTGGTGCTGTGGTGCACTGGAACGGGACAGCGCTAACGACCACCTTCGTGAGCGCCGCTCAGGTGACGGCTACGGTGAGCGGCAATCTGATCGCCTCGGCGGGAACCGTTACAGTTACGGTTAGCAGCAATGGCGTGACGTCCGCCGGCTTTTCCTTCACGGTCAACCTGCCCGCGCTGACGGTCACCGGTCCCAGTTCGTTGCCCAGCGGAACGGTCGGAGTGGCCTATTCGAACGTGACGTACACGGCCAGCGGGGGCACCGGGACGGGCTACACCTGGTCGTGCACGGGCCTGCCGAACAGTCTGACCATGAGCGTCGGAGGGGTTCTGAGCGGCACTCCAGCGGCCGGCAGTCAGGGTAACTACACCGCGGTGTGCACGGTGCGGGATTCGGGCAGCAACACCGCGCAAAGCTCGCTGGGGTTGAGCATTAACCTTCCCGCGCCGCCCCCTTGCACGTTCTCAGTAACACCCACGTCCGTGGCCACGATTTCCGCCAGCGGAGGCTCGACGACGTTCACGGTCAGTGTCAGCCCGAGCGGGTGCAGCGGCGGATCGTGGTCGGCGTCGGTGAGCGATTCGACGTGGATGGACGTGTCACCGGCGAGCGGAACAGCCGCCGCTCCGGTGACCGCCGCGTTTGCGCAGAACCCGAACACAAGCCCGCGGTCCGGCACGGTCACAATCGCAGGGCAGAGCATCATGATTACTCAAGCTAGCGCGACGCAGCCCCCTTGCGCGTTCTCGGTTACACCCACATCTGTGGCCACGATTGCCGCCGCTGGAGGCTCGACGATTTTCTTGGTCAGTGCCAGCCCGAGCGGCTGCAGTGGCGGATCGTGGTCGGCGACGGTGAGCGATTCGACCTGGATGAACGTGTCATCCCCAAGCGGGACAACCGCCGCCTCGGTGACCGCGAACTATCTCGCGAACACAGGCACAAGCTCGCGTTCCGGCACGGTGACGATCGCCGGACAGAGCATCACGATCAATCAAGCCGGAACGATTACACCCCCAGTGGTCGCGCCCAGTGCGCTCCCCAGTGGCGTGGTTGGTCAGGCCTATTCTGCCAACCTGAGCGCCAGCGGCGGTACTCCGCCGTATGGCGGTTGGGTAGTCAGCAGCGGTTCTCTTCCGCCGGGCCTGAACCTCAATGCCTCCTCGGGTGCCATCAGCGGCACTCCGTCGACGGCCATTGGTAGCCCGTTTATCTTCAGTGTCACCGTCAAGGACAGCCTCGGCGTAGCCTCCGCGCCACAATCTCTGTCGATCGCTATCGCCACCATCACCACGTCATCGATTCCGTCTGGAATCGCGAATGTGGTTTACCCGGCGACCACGTTTGGGGTGACCGGGGCCACCGCGCCGTATCAGTGGTCGCTTAGTTCGGGGACACTTTCGGGATCGATGAGCTTCAGCACCGGCGGGGTCCTAAGCGGGACACCGTCGGGGATCGGATCATTTCCCTTCACCATAACCGTGACAGATAGTTCCACGCCGCCGTTGACCTTATCGGAGAACTTCACCCTGACAGTCGCGCCGCCGCCGGTAACGCTGCTTTCGATTTCGTCGCAGCAATTGAACCTTTCCTATGTTCAAGGCGATTCCAACTTGCCGTCTTCGCAGAACATCGGCGTGTTGAGCAACCCCAGCGGCACCGGGATCACGGCGAATTCGACCACCAGCGACGGCGGAACTTGGTTAAGTGCGTCAACGAACTTTCCCGGGGGCAAGACGCCGGGAACGATCACGGTGTCCGTGGACCCATCGAAGCTGGGGCCGAACACCTACAGCGGCCAAGTGAACATTAGTGCGCCCAACGCGAGTCCTTCCAGTGTGACCGTGTACGTGACGCTTCAGGTGAGCGCGTCACAGGTCCCGCAGTTGGCGGTGACGCCACCGGTAGTGAGTTTCGCTTTGCCGCAGGGAGGCCAAAGCCAGGGATCGGTGGTGGTGTCCAATACCGGAGGCGGCACGCTCAGTTACAGCGTGGCGGCGAGTTCCGATGCCAACTGGCTGGCGCTGAACGGAAGCAGCGTGGGGATTATCACGCCGTCCACGCCCTCCAGCCTTGCTTTCACGGTGAACGCAGGCGCCGGTATTGCGCCGGGGCTCCACTCAGGGGCGATCACGGTGACCGACCTTGGCTCTGGCAAGTCACAGATTTCCAATGTGGCGCTGCTGGTGAACGGGTCCCAGCCCACCATGCAGCTTTCGCAATCGGGCTTGACGGTCTACGCGGTGGCGAATACAACGGTGGCGCCGCCGGCGCAATCGTTTGCGATCTTCAACCTGGGGGCAGGGACCTTTTCGTGGACCACGCAGATACAGTACGCCGCGGCAGGTCAAAGTTGGCTGACGGTGACGCCGAATGGAAGCAGCACTTCCACAACGCCGGGAGAGGCCACGGTTACGGTGAACCCGGCAGGATTGGCGAAGGGGCAGTATTATGCGACGGTGAACCTGCAATCGACGGCGGTCAACTCCCCGCAGAGCTTTACTGTGCTGCTGAACGTGGTGGGGGCAGGCGAACTGGGATCCGGGCCGCAGGTATCGACATCGGGCATGATTCTGGCCGCGGCAGCGGGAAGCACGGCGGCGACGCAATCCATCACTCTATACAGTCCAGCCGGGGCGAGTCTGAACTACAGCACCAGCATGTTCACGTCAGATGGCGGCAACTGGCTGTCGGTGACCGCGCCGACCGGATCCCTGGGAGCGGCCGGGACCGCGTCTCTGACGATTCAAGCGAGCGCGGCGGGGGTGACGGCGGGCGTGTACTACGGAACAGTACAAGTGGCGTTTTCCGAGGGAACGATTCAAACCATCCAGGTAGCATTGGTGGCCACGCCCGGGGCCAACGCGAACCCGATGCTGAGTTTGAATGTGGGCGAGCACCCCGCCGCTTCCGCAGCCTGCACGCCGAAGACGCTGGCGGCGACGTTTAGTAAACCGGGGGAGAACGCGCAGTTGCAGGTAGGGCAGGCGCAAACATTCCAAGTGCAGATTGTGGATAACTGCAACGCGCCGCTGTTGCCTTCGCAGAGCGCCACGGCCCAGCTCCGTTCCAATGCTGTACTCCTCGCCACGCTGTCGTCCGACAACGATAATGGCGTCTGGACGGGTTCATGGACTCCGTCGAGTCCGCAGGCAGACGTGCCGGTGCGGGTGTTTGCATCGCGCGGGCAGGCTTTTGGAGGTATCTCGACGCCGGCAAACTCGGTGGTGGATGTGGTGGTGCTGCCGGCGAATACGAATTCGGCCGCGCAGCCTCTAGGCGCGGTCAACGGAGCCAGTTTCGACACCAGCAATCCGGGGCTGGTGGTGCCGGGCGGGTACGTGTCCATTTTCGGCGCCCGGATGGCGGACAATGCGGCCCAGGGTGGAGCGCCGCTGCCATTCACTCTAGGCGGCGCGCAATTACTTTTGGCTGGGCAGCCTCTGCCGCTGCTGTTTGTGAATGCGAGCCAAGTGAACGGGGTGATCCCGCAGAGCGAGCCGCTGTATACCAACATTCAGTTGGTCGTGCAGCGCGGAAACAGCGTATCGGTACCGGTGTCTGCTTATGTGACGGATCTTCAGCCGGGGATTTTCACTGTCGCGCAAAATGGGCAGGGGCAGGGAGCGATCCTGATCAACGGAACCGCTCTGGTGGCGGGACCGTCGGGGGTAGGGCAGCAGCCGGTGAGCCGGGGACAGTACATCCAGATCTATGCCACCGGGTTGGGCGCGGTTGTGGGACCGGGCGGGGCGGCTCCGCCCGCGGATGGGCAACTGGCGCCAGTCTCCCCGCTGTTCAACACCGTCGCCACGGCGACGGTTACTATCGGGGGTGTGAACGCACCAGTGCCATTCGCGGGCCTGGCTCCCGGCTTCGTGTGGCTGTACCAAGTGAATGCGCAGGTTCCGTCCAACGCGCCGGTAGGAAGCGCCATTCCGGTGGTGCTGACCATGACCGACAGCAACGGCTTTTCGGCTTCTTCGCAACAAAACGTGACGATCGCCGTGCAGTGAAACACGCGGGGTTGCCCGCGGCCGAGCGCGGCGAATTCCGTAGTTTTGTCGAATGCGTGGAGGTGACGCCGGACGGGAAGCGGGCAATATTTCCGGGTTTTGGGACAAGGGGTACGCCCGGGCGGATTCGAACCGCCGACCTTTTGCTCCGGAGGCAAAAG
>Ga0181530_10003223_pt1 | contig 18502 bp, 15 predicted proteins | sample PEATcosm2014_Bin_42_FD_119769 | JGI IMG/M metagenome (GOLD analysis project Ga0181530, IMG submission 119769) | Peatland microbial communities from MTU Mesocosm Facility, Houghton, MI, USA - PEATcosm2014_Bin10_60_metaG | ecosystem: Environmental > Terrestrial > Soil > Wetlands > Peat | place... | reverse complement strand
GGAAGCGTAGGCGGAGAATTTGGCCTGGGCCGGGTTGGGGTTGGAAATGCGGCTGTTCCAGAAGGACCAATAGCGGGCGACCTGAGCGACGGCGAAACTTTCTGAATTGTAGTTCCAGGTGTCGTTCGGCCCCTTCTTGAATCCGAAATAGGGCGGGGAATAGTTGTCCCAGAAGCGGCGGGCGCCTTCATCGCGGAAATCTTCGGTCTCGATGAGGGGGGCCTGATCGCGGTTCTGAACGCTGTAAGGCCCGCCGAGCATGGTGCCGAACCACTCCGTAACGGCGACCGCGCCCGGATCGCGCAGGGAGCGGCATCCCATGGCCCGTCCGCCGTGGGGGTCAAATTCTTTGCGCAGGGCCACCATTTCCTGCATCTGGGCGGCGGTGACGCCGGTGTTGCCGGCCTCCCAAAAGAGGATGCTGGGATTGTTGCGGAGGTAGATGATGGTGTCGCGCATGACCTCGGCGCGTTGATCCCATTGGCGGCCCTGGGCATCCTCCTCCTTGTCGGCGGCGGGGGCGACTTCGACAATGCCGAAGCGGTCAAAAGATTCGACATCGGCCTTTTGCGGCGCAACGTGCATCCAGCGCATGTAATTGCCGTTGCAATCGCGAAGCATAAGGGCGCTGAAATCGTGCATCCAGTCGGGATAGCCGGCGCCGACGCCGGCCCATTCGTCGGTGGAGCGCTGGGCGAAGCCCTTGAGATAGACGAACTTGTCATTGATAAAAACGCCGCCCGTGCCGGCGCCGCCCTTGAATTCCGCCTTGCGGAACCCGGTCGTCACCTTGTTGCAGTCCACCACTTTTCCATCCACGGTCAGCATTGTGTACACGTCGTACAAGTAAGGATCGTCGGTGCTCCAGAATCGGGCGTCGGCCAGCGGGCCGGTGGCGGTCAGAACGGTCTTCGCGCCGGACAACATCACGACGGGGGCGCCCTTGAACGTGGCGCGGACAATGCCGTTCTTGTCCACGACCGCGCACGAGAGGGTGACAGTCGCCCTTGGGACCTGGCGGTCGGAGGTGGCATTGTGGACCTGTGATTCAACGGTGATGTCGCAGGTGCGGGCGGGGATGTTGTAGTTGCCGCCGTAGATGTAGGTTCCGGTCGTTCCCAACCCGTAATAGAGGGGCAGAGTTTGGTAAATCTTCCCGGTCAGGTGCAGCCAGACGCGGCGGTTGATGCCGCCGTGGTCGGGGTTGAAATCGTTGTTGTGCCATCGGAACGAGGTGTCCGTGGCCCGCTCGCGGTAGCTGATGCGGTTGTCCAGTTGCACGGCCAGCACGTTGTCGCGGTCGCCGCCGAACAGCGCCGCGGAGGTGATGTCCACGCCGTAAGCGGTGACGCCGTTTTCATAGAGGCCGAAAGGCTTGCCGTTGAAATAGATGTCGCCGGCCTGGCGCATGCCTTCGAACTCGATGAACACTTTGGAGCCGGCGGCCTCGGCCGGGAGCTTGAAGTGTTTTCGATACCAGACCACGCCCTGGTATTTGCCCCGGTCGCCGCCGCTGTGGTCAATGATCACGTTGAACGAGTCCACGTCGTTGAACGAATGCGGCGTGCTGACGGTCTGCCATTGGGAGTCGTCGAAGGAGACCTGCTGGGCGCCGGGCACGTCCTGGCGGATGAACTTCCAGTCGGGATTGAAATTGTAGGTGACACGCGGGGAGGCGGGCGGGGTGAACCGGCCCTCCTCCGCCCAAAGCGGATGACCGGAAACCAGAACGGTGAAAGCAATCAGTGGCAGGAAAATGTTGGACTTCATGGGAGGCAGTTTAGCGGGGCAACGGCCCGCGCCGCAACAGGAAAGTGTTCGGCAGGGCTGGGCTGGCGCGGAACCGGCATGGGAAGAATGGGAAGAATAGGAAGAATAGGGAGAATGGATTCTACCGGGAGGAGGAAGATTGCTGCGGCGGGCGGCTTGTGCGATCGGGCTTGATTTGCGGGGCGGTTGGCGGCATGTTGGCGGAAATGGGAGTCCCGAATGCCCCAGCGACGTTGAGCGCCGCGCAATTGAACGAGTTGAACGACAAACTCGCGCACATGCGCCACGAGATCAACAACCAGTTGGCCATGGTGGTTGCCGCCTTGGAGTTGATGCGATTCCGCCCCGAAATGCGCGACAAAATGCTCACCACCATCGGCCAGCAACCGCCCTTGATCATGGCCGAGGTGGCCAAATTTTCCGCCGAATTCGAGCAGGCCTTCGGCATCACCCGTGGCTGAGAACGATGGAGCCGACCGATGCGGAGTTGATCGCCGCCGTCGTCCAAGGGGACACGGCAAGCTTCGAGCCGCTGATCCGGAAGTATCAGCCGCGCGTGTTTGCCACCGCGCGCCGCTACGCCCGGCGCGAGAGCGAGGTGGAGGACATCGTGCAGGAGGTTTTTATCAAGGCGTTCCAAAAACTGGGCGGGTTCCGCGGCGAGGCGCCTTTTGAACATTGGCTCATGCGCCTGGCCATGCGGACCTGCTACGATTTCCTCCGCGCCCACCAGCGCAACCGCGAAACCTCGTTCACGGAACTCTCCCAGCCGGAAACCGACTGGCTGGACCAATTCGTCGTCGAACCCGACGCCGCCGACGAGCATGCGGAGGCGGCGCGGCAGTTGATCGGGCGGATACTGGCCCGGCTGTCGCCTTCGGCGCGGCTGGTCATCACCTTGCTGGAAATCGAAGAGCGGCCGGTCAAGGAAATCGCCCAAATCACCGGCTGGTCGGTGCCGCTGGTCAAAGTCCGGGCTTTTCGCGCCCGGGCCGAAATGAGGAAAATACTGGCGAAAATCACCAAAGCGAAGTACATGTAACCGTATAGGCAGGAGCGCCGTCTTTATCAATAGCTGTATGAATGCGAACGACTTGCAAAGCAAACTGATCGAAGCAGCCCGCAAGGAACCGCTGTTCGACCAAGTGCCTTATGCCTTCGAGAAGCGCATCATGGCGCGGCTGGCGGGCATGGTTCCCCTCAATTACTGGGCCTTATGGGGACGGCCCCTTTGGCGCGCCGCTCTTTCCTGCGTCGCCCTCACCCTGTTGTGCGGTCTTTGGTCCATGATGACCCCCGCTCCGAAAAGCGACAATCCCGACAACTTCGCCCAGGCGTTTGATCGCGCGGTCTATGCTTCCTCCGACCAGCACTCCGTAGAGGATATTTGGTGAGCCCCTGGAAGGTCATTCTGGCGACCATGGTCATTTTTGTCTGTGGAGTGGTGACGGGCGCCTTGGTCATCAAGACGCAAGGCAATGCTTCCCCTCGCGCCAGCCAGTTTGGCGATCCCGGCATTGGGCCGCCGGGTCCGGCTCAGGTCCGGGAGATCATTCGCTGGCTGAACCTCTTGAACCTGACCACCAATCAGACGGTAAAGATTGTAAAAATCATGCAGGACAGCCAGACCACCAACAGGGCCATCCGCGAAACCATCGCCCCGCAATTGCGAAAAGAGGTGGACCGGGCGCACCAAGCCATCAACCAGTTGTTGACGCCGGAGCAACAGGTCAAGTATGCCGAATTGCTCAAGAAACCCGAACCCAAACCGGAGGGCCGGATAGAAGGAGGCCGCGGAAGGCGCGGCGGCGAAGGACCCGGGTTCCCGCCGCGGAACACCAATCGCCCTCAAACCAATGGTTTCCCGGGAGAAGGACGCGGCAGAGCGAACCGGACGGGCGCCACCAACAACCCCTCCACCAATAGCATCCCGACGAACAGCATCGTGACGAACAACCTGCCCACGAACAGCTTCTTGACGAACAGCGTCCCCACTAACGGCCCTTGACCGCGCCGGGTCTAAATTCACTTTTGGAGGCGGCTTCTCTTAATCTTTACATTGGAGACCAACAAATTCCATCAACCGGGAGAGCACCGCGCCGCCAGAGTGGAAGACCTCTTCGCCATCGTCGCGCCCCGCTACGATTTCATCAACGACCTGCAAAGCCTCGGCCTGCACCGCCGTTGGAAGCGCGCCCTGGTCAAGATGGCGGCCGTCCAGCCCGGCGATCGCGCCCTGGATGTCTGCTGCGGCACGGGCGACGTCGCCTTTGCCCTGCGCGAGAGCGGCGCGGAAGTGACGGCGCTGGACTTCAGCGCCGCCATGCTGGCCGTCGCGCAACTGCGCGCCCCCTGTGGCTGTAGCGGCGGTCTGCGACCGCCGGGGAACGCGCCGCCGCCGGTGCAATTCCTGCGCGGCGACGCCCTGCGGCTGCCGTTCCCCGGCGAATCGTTCGACGTGGTGACGGTGGCCTACGGATTGCGCAACTTGGCCGATTGGGAGCGCGGCCTTGAGGAAATGTGGCGTGTGGCCAAGCCCGGCGCGCGCCTGCTCGTGCTCGACTTCGGCAAGCCCGCCAACCCGCTTTGGCGGCGGTTCTATTTTGCTTACTTGAAATTCCTGGTTCCCTGGTTCGGCAAAATACTCTGCCACGACTCCGCCACCCACGCCTACATCTTCGCCTCCCTTCAAGACTATCCCGCCCAGCGCGGCGTGGCCGCAAAAATGGAATCGCTTCACTGCGCCGGCATCCGGGTGCGCAACCTGATGGGCGGGGCGATGAGCATCAACTTCTGTCGGAAGTAGTCGGGCCATTGAGGCAATTGCGGATTGCGGATTGCAGATTGCGGATTTAACCGCAAAGAACACAGCGCGGCAAAGGCGCAACCAAAGGAATTTGCCACGGATTACACGGATTACACAGACAAGCAAATCCTCTTTTCCGCATTTCCTCTTCTCTTTCCCATCCGTGTAATCCGTGGTAAAATCTTCGCGAAACTGGGCGATTCTGACGGATTGCAGCACAGAGAAGGAAGTTCTCTGTGTTCTTTGTGGTTACCAAGTCTTTCATGCGATTGCGGATTGCGGATTTGATGGAGGCACGAAACGGAGTGACGGAGTAATGGAGTGGTGGAAAGACCCATTACTCCATCACTCCAACACTCCGTTGGGTTCTTCGAGGGAAAGGGGGATGGGTTCAATTCAGAGCGCGTCCAACTGCCGCCGTTCCTTCTTCGTTGGGCGGCCGGAGCCTTTCGGGCGGACGAAGGGATGGAAGTACGGTTCGCGCGGCTTCTCAAATTCCGAGGCGGGAGTCAGGTCTTCGGCGAATTCCCTGGCGGCGGCGGCGCCCACGCGGCGCTCCAGCAACTGGAGCACCTTGAACGTGCGGGTCATCTGATCCTTCTTCACCACGATCACGTCCTGGATGCGCACCAGGCGCGAGGGCTTGACCTGCCGGCCGGAGATTTCCACATGCCCATGCCGGCACGAATCCGACGCCAGGCTGCGGGTCTTAAAGACGCGCACCGCCCAGAGCCACTTGTCAATCCGCACAGAAACTGTTGCAGGCTGTATCACAAATCCACTTCAAAAAAATGACTGGTGCTCGTGACCTTTCCATCCTCCATAAATTCATAAAACACCTTGTAACGGCCATGCGGCAAATCGTTGGGAACAACCACGTCGCTTGGGCTTTCGGTTTCGTCACCATGAAAATACAATGTTGAAAGTGCAGTCCACTTTTGAGCGGTCTTTACATCCACAAAGGCTATGGGCACCGGGTTCATCCCCGCTGCCCCTGAAATGTGACATCGCATAAACAACCTCCGTGTCGGAGGATCAAAGTGATCCAATTGGAGAAGGCAGTTCCTGGAACTAAGAGGACTAAATCCCAAGGCAGGCAAAACCAGGTCAATTTCATATTTGACTTCTTCTGAATCGGTTTCCCCTGCGAGTCGAGTCAAGATCGTCCCGGCTTGCTTCCTGTCCTCCAGGATTCTCGAATCTGCATTGGTTGTTCCGCCTGCGAATTGGAACCATCGGGCCATTTGGTGTATGGAGTCAAGCAATGCAACCTGCAGTTTTTCATTTTGCTTTGGCAGGGCAGCAAGTTCAACAATGTGCTTGAGATGCCACTCGTCAGCGGTTCCCTCGCCGGCAGAAGACAATAGATTTGCAGAAAGGACCCTGTCCTCAACCGATTCATTGGCATTGGCACTTTTTGTCAATAGAAATCTGTGCCCCGCCGCCGTTGCAAATCCTTCACTCAAATCCTGCTGATCACCAACAACATGGGCTGCCTCAAACATAGCATCGAAATCCTGCAAATCATGCAAACTTCTGCAGACTTTTTCTGTGATGAGGTCTTCTCCCATTCCAATACGGTCCCGCCGCCCTCGAAGAATTTGCAACAGAGCGGAAACGTCATTGCTTGTGGCTTTCCGCTCCAGCAACGGCTTCCATTTTTCAATACGTGGCACGCTGGCCCGAATTTGTTCACGAAGTTGAGCGACTGTGGGAGTTGCGGAATTTGTCCCCCATCCATCCAAAACAGCCACATAAGGCCCTGGATTCATGTACTGAAGAAAACCATAAGCTTTTTCACCCGAAACAAAACGAACGCCTGAAGGCGCGGGCCAGTAAATTTCAGCGTTCTGAGGAATGTTGTAAAAAAGCCCGTCTCCAACAGCACGGGCGAGAAAAAGGAACAGTTGATCACCCTCTTTCAATGGATCGTTCCCAAAAATGCTGTCCTTTGATACACAATAAAAGCCCAAAGCGGTCACATCAATAGACTGTCCCACTTTGAACCCGCCTCCGTGGACGGCTGAAATTTTGAATTTCCAAGCCGTGAAATTATTCGTGACGAAAGTAGTTCCAAGTGTTCCTTCGACTATCTGCGGACCCATGTAAACCAGGGAATCAAGATCGTAAGTGTACAGGTTCATTCCGTGGGAGCTTGTGGTGGCTAACAGAAAAGCCATAACGGCTATCGAAGCCGGAATTCTCTTTATTGTGTTTGAAACGCTCATAAGATTGGAACAATTGCATTTAAGATACCTGACGCGCCGCTTGATTGCCACCGCAAAAGGCCTCCCACCGAACTCGGGGCGCATGACAAAAAGTCTTCACCTTTGCGGTAGGGCAGAGCTGCCGCTCTGCCCTGAATACCAGGGCGGCGCGGCAGCGCCGCCCTGCCGAAAACATGGATTGAGAATTGGTCATTGGAGATTTGTTATTGGTTATCGGAAGACATTGTGCCTATTGCACCGGCAGGGTGATGCTGAATGTGGTGCCTTTGCCGGGACGGGAGGAAATCTTTACCTTGCCGCGATGGGTCTCGATGACGCGGCCGACGATGGCCAGACCCAAGCCGGTCCCGCGCTGTTTGGTGGTGCTGAGAAAGGAGGTGAAGGCGCGGCGGCGCTGTTCTTCCGGCATGCCCTGGCCGGTGTCCTTGAACTCTATCAGGATGTGCGTTGGCTTGGGACTGGCGCGCGGCAGGCGGAAGGACCGCGTGGAAATGGTGAGCGTGCCCCCGCCGGGCATCGCCTGCACCGCGTTGAGGGTGAGGTTCAGAAACGCCTGCGCCAGTTGCGTCGCGTCGGCCAGCACCGGCGGCAGGTCGGGGGCCAGCCGGCGCACCAACTCGACGCGCTGGTTGCGCATTTTGTGGCGCGTCAGCAGCCCCAGGTCGTCCAGCAACTGGTTGACATTGACCGCGCTCAAATTCGGCTCCGTGCTGCGCGCAAAATCCAGAATCTGCTCCACGATCTTGTTCAGGTGCTCCATTTGCTCCCGCAGGATCGCGTCGTCCTTCACCCGCGGATCGCCCGGCGCGAATTCCAGGCTCAACGAATGGTAGAGCATTTTCATCACCGTCAGCGGATTGCGGATTTCGTGGGCGACTTCCGCGGCGAGCAGGCCGAGGGCGGAGAATTTTTCGTTTTGACGCAACTGCTCCTCGACATCCACGATGCGCTCGTAGAGGCGCGCCTTTTCCATGGCGATGGCGGACAATTCGGCCAGGGCCTCGAGAATGTGGATTTCCTCGTTGGAAAAACTGCGCGGCGCCCCGGTGTAAATGTTCAGCGTGCCGATGGCCTGCCCCCCAAAAACCAGCGGCGCGCTCAGAAGCGACACCAGCCCTTCGCGGTGCGCGATGTCGGAGTTTTGGTAAAGGGCGGAAGTCTGGACGTTCTCCAGTTGCATCGGCTTTTTGCGCCGAAACACGATGCCGAGGAAACTGTCGCCCAGGCTCAGTTTGGGCTTGTTCAAATAAGCCTCGCCCGCCCCGTGGCTGGCCCGCAATTCCAGGTATTCCCCGCTTTCATCCAGCATCATGATCGAAGCCATCTTCGCTTCCATCAAAGTGCAGGCTTCGCGGGTGATGATCGGCAGGGCCTCGTTCAGGTTCAGCGTGGAATTGATCGTCTGGCTGACGCTGACCAGCGTTTCCAGAAGGCGCGCCTTGAGGCGGGACTGCTCGAAGAGCCAGGTGTTGTGGATCACCCGCGCCGCCTGCGCCGACAGCGCCTCGAGCAATTCCTGGTCGGCTTGGCTGAACGCGTCCGCGCGGTCGGCGTCCACATTGAGAACCCCGCGCACTTCGCCCATGACCTCCAGCGGCACGGCCAGTTCCGAGCGCACTTCCCGCCGCAACAGGATGTAGCGCGGGTCGCGGCGGACATCGCCGATGCGAACCGGCTTGCCGTGCCGCGCCACCCAGCCGGTGATGCCCTGGCCGACGCGCAACTTGACCCCCGCAGCGTCGGGCGGCAGGCCGGTGGAAGCCTCGATTTCCAGCAGGTTGCTGTTCGGATTGATCAACACCACCGAGCCGCTTGAAGCGCGCATCAGCCGCACCGCCTCCTGCAAGATCAGCCGCAGCGCCTGGGAGGGGTCCAGGGTGGAATGGATGACGTTGCTGACTTGGTAAAGCAACTGCAGCCGTTCGTAGGCCGCCTTTAATTTCTCCAGTTCATCCGTCATAAGGTTCTCATCTCACCCGCCAGATCAACACCAGGCCGGCCAGGCCAAACACCAGGTTCGGCAGCCAGGCCGCCACAAACGGCGGCAACAACCCGCCCACCCCCATGCCCAGGCCGATGCGCTGCATGATAAAAAAGCCGAAACAGATAAAAACGCTGGCCGCCACGCCGGCGAACACATTATGCCGCCCGCTCCGCGCCCCAAACGGCAGCGCGATCAACACCACCGTCAGGCAGGTGAACGGCTCCGCCAGCCGGCATTGGAATTGGGTCATCAGCTTGGCCTGATCCGCCTCGTTCTGGCGCGGGTGCAGGCGCAGATAGCTCAGGATTTCCCGGATGGAAAGCTGCGGCTTCTTCGCCGCGTCCATGGTTCTCACGTTCATTTCCTTGAGTCCGATGTTGATCCAGGCCGGCGTTTCCGAAAACGACATCTCCAAAACCGCGCGCGCCGTCTGGCCGGGCAGCGGGCGCGGGTTCGCCGGCGACGCCGCCGGTGTCAGCCAGTCCTCCACACTGTAAAAGACCCAATGTCCGTTGCTATAGACTCCCCGGCCGGCGTGGATCGCCCGGATGGAGCCGTCCTCCTGCTTCCAGACGATCCGCGCGCCTTTCATCTCCCCCGTGGCGCGGTTGTAATGGTCAATGGCCCAATCGCTGTCATCCGCGTCGTTGTGAAAATTCAGTTTCCCGACCCAGTTGCGGTCCTCGCGGTTCGGATCGTGCCGCTGCAGAATTTCCCTGGCCCGGTCGGCCGAGGGCGGGACCAGCAGCTCGTTCATGGCCAGCACCACCACCCCCAGCAAAATCCCCACCCCAAAATACGGCAGCGACATCCGCACCAGGCCCACTCCCGCCGCGCGCATCGCCGTCAGCTCCTGGTAGCGGTTGTGATTGGCCAGCGCGTACAGCAGCGCCAGCAAGAGCGAAACCGGGATGATCTGCATCACCAGCAGCTCCGGCAGCGTTGCCAGATAATACTCCGCGATGTCGCCCGGGGTGAGCTGTTTTTCCAGAAAGCCCTTGATTCCAAAAATCAGGTCGAACGCGACATAAAAAACCAGGAACCCGACCAGGCAAAAGGCCAGTGGAATCAGCAACTCCCGCAACAAATATCGGTCCAACAAACGCATCCTGGGATATTCCGCCCATGCGCCCCCATTTACGAGGTTTTTCCTTCTTTGCGCCTCAAAGCGGGTCGAGGGGGAAATCGCCCAGCGGGGCGGGGGCGGCGTTGGCGGAAGGGGCGGCGGCTTCCGGCACGGCGACGGCAGCGCGCAGGCGGGCAATGACGACGGCGGGTTCGTTGTCGAAACGGAACAGGGGAGTCCTCCTGGAGGGATCAAACAGTTTGACTTCAAGAATGTAATCGCCCGGAGGCACTTGCTCGAAAACAGCCATGCCTTCCGGGCCGACCGATCCGGCAAAGGTCTTCTGCTTTTCCAATGCCGCCAAGACGGCGGGATCGTGCGCGTAACGAAAGTGGGCGGCTTCGTGCGCTTCCTCAGTGATGAAATCATTGCGGGACGGTTCGGGCGGGACCTGGACATCGGTGCTGAGGGTGGCCAGCGCGTTGGACCAGTTGATGGCGGCCAGTCCGGGCGGGGCTTGCAACTGCGCCGCGACGGTTCGGCCGCCGGCGGCCATCTCCACGGTTTTGGTTTCCCCCGCCGTGACGGTCACGGAAGTTTGCATTGTGGAAACATCCCACTTTCCTGATCCAACCGCGCGGCAGCTTAACTTGAAAGTCCCAGGCGGCAGTTTGTCAAATACAAAACGCCCCTCATCATCACAATTGGCGATATAATAGATATAAAGCGCGTCCGCGAAGTCCTGCTCCAGGTTATTCAGTATGATTTGCCTGCCTGACGCGGGTTGGTTTCCGATGGCCAGAGTGCCTTCGATGCGCGCCCAGGGGGAAAGGGTCACGTCCGCCTTTTGCGGCCCGGCTGTGACGGGGACCACCGCCCAGCCGGCTTCATGGAAGATGATCAGGTTCCGCGGCAGGAGCGGCTTCTTCAGTTTGAACTGGCCGTTGGCGGCGGTGTTGTTTGTTGACATGTCGCGGGCCAAGCGTCCCGGCGCGGAACAGAGCATCGAGCCGCTGCCATAGACGGCAAAGGCCAACTGCGCCCCGGCGGCGGGTTCCCCGGCAGGGGTGCGCACGATGCCCTCCACCGTCCCGCCGGGCTTCAATTTGAAATCCAATTGCTGGTCGCCCTCTTCAAGCTCATAGATGCGCGACACCGCAGCGTCGTAGCCTTCGGCTTCGATTGTCATGATCCAAGCCTCATCAAATCCGATCGGGAAATCCTTGCGCATAAGTTCGATATTCATGTCGCCGTTGTTTCCGCCAAAGTCTTGCGAAGGCAGCCTCGGTATGTTGCCGGGTGACATCATTTGATGGCTGACTTTCACTTGGAAATGGTCCAGCGGCGTTCCGGAATCGGCGTCGGTAACATCGCCTGTGATGTGGACGGTTTCATTGTCGCCGGAATGCAAAGTGATGACGGATTCGTTGGTGGAGGCGCGCAACCGGACGACACGGTTGGCATGGCCGGGGGCGGAAAACAACAGGGCCAGCTCGTTGGTGGGCGCTCCCTGCCAATAGAAGCGCCCGTTGGAGTCCGTTTGGGCTGACCAGTTCGCGCATTGGCCCGGATTGAGGTAATCGGCGTAATCCACATTGGCTGATGCCAGCGGAAGTCCGGCTTCGTTGATCACTTGTCCGCGCAAGGGCAGTTCTGGAGGAAGCTCAAGGCGGACCGGTTCCATGCCGGGCTGGATGCTGACAATGGCGGAGATGGAGGCGGAGCCTGGAGCCGAAACGCCGAGGATGACCTCGCGCAGAGGGCGGTTGCTCAGGCAAAAACGGCCCGCCGCATCGGTTTCATTTTGCGACAGGACATTGAGGTTGCCATACTCGTCGGCTTCCACGACTTTTGCGCCCGCAATCGCAAGTCCGGCATTGTTGACAACGATGCCTTGCACGGTGACGCCCCGCGGAAGGATCAGTCGGGCCGCGCCGCGTTTCAACTCGGAGAGGGAGAGTTTTGGCAGGCTTTCATCGCATACGAATAAGCCCTCCGCCGTTCCGAATTTGTATGATGCCCCTTCCGGCGTCTGCAAATCCAGGCAGAGCGCCCGCACATCGCCCGGATAATTCTCCAGCTTGAACCGGCCTGCGGCGTCCGTGACAACGAGGTTGGTTTCGATGGACAGATAATAGGAGGAGTAATCTGACTGGTGAACCGCCGGTGTTCTGACCAGACGACCCTGGGCGTCCTGCCCCTCCGTCGCTGGATCGCCGTCGAAGTTGTTGCCAATGGCGCCGAAGCGAACGCCCGCCAGCGGCTTGCCCGCATCGTCCACGGCGACGCCTGCCAGAGTAACGCCGCGCGAGAGACGGACGGTGTGCTGATCGGCCACAATGTTGAGCACCATGCCTGTGGAGGAAGTCCATGAGATGATACGAGTGGCGTAACCCGGCGCATCAACGTCAATGCTGAAACCGTTGACGCGCAATTCGCCCGGCACGTTCTCGGGAATGGGCAGCCTGGCCGTGCCATCCGGGCGGGTGATAAACGGATTCTGGAATTCCGGCATCTTCGGCCCGTTGACACGAGCAACCAGCGCTGCGCCTTGAATCGGCTGGCTGGTTTCCGCGTCCAGCACAGTCACCAGCAGGGAGCGCGCCGGCCCGGGCGCACTTGCCAATGGAGCGGCGGGGCGGGTTGCCGGCTTAATTGGTTCCAGCCCGCGCGCCAGGGCGGATGAATTGGTGCCGGCGGCGGATGAACTTGCGGCCCTTTGCCAATAACGCGCCGCCGGTGGCAAAACAACCCCCGCCGCGATCAAGGCGGCCAGAATGACAGCGGCGGTTTGAATCTGCGCCCAGCGCAACGCCGCCAGCACATCGGTCAACAGGGCCGAACCGGCCGCGCCCGCCCCGGCCGCTCCGTGCGCGAGAACCACCGCCGCGATTTTGCCGGCCAGCGGCAGGGCGCTCGCGGCCTCCGCCGCTTCTTTTGTCAAGCCGGCCGCCAGGGCGGCGGCGGAAATTTCAGCCCCGTGGCGGCTGAGGGTGCGCCGGAGTTTTTCCAGGGCGCGGGCGACGCGTTTCTTGGCCGCTTCCTCGCTCAAACCGAGCGCGAGGCCGACGTCGCGCAGGGATTGCTGCTCGAAGTAGCGGAGCAGGATGGCGTTGCGGTCCGTCTCGCCGAGTCGGGCGAGGGCGTCGTCCAACTGCGGCCCCAGACGCAGCCAGGAGGAATCGGATGGTATGGATGATTGCATGGTAAGGGCTTCCTGTTCGCGCCGCCGCCGGCGCTGCTCCGACGTGAGCGCGCGCGCGGTCACGAACCGCGTCGTCCGATACAGCCAGCCGGAGAGGATGGTGTCGCGTCCGAGGCGTTTGGCTTTGCCCGCCAGCAGAATGAACACGGTCTGGGCAATATCCTCCGCCAGCGCATTGTCGCCGGTCATGCGCCGCGCCGTGCCAAAGACCAGCGGAAGATGGCGCTCGACCAGGGATCGAAAGGCGGCTTCCGAATTCTGTTCGGCGAAGCTTTGCAACAGTTGCGCGTCATTCATATCAGCGATGCTTTGCCTGTACATCCGCGCCGGACTGGCTTTGGGGACATTTTTTGTCGGGAAAATCACTTTCCCCGCGCGCGGTTGAAGGCGACGGCATCCTCATACCGCACGCCGCTCCCGCCGAAAATATCCAGCGCGGAGCCGATGGTCAGGTCCACCCGGCCCGCGCCGGCCCGCGCTACGTCCTCCAAATCCCGCAGCGCCTTCGCCCCGCCGGCGTAAGTCACCGGAATTGGCGATCCCCGGCCCAGCCGCTCCACCAATTCCAGGTCCACCCCGCGGCAAAGCCCTTCCACGTCCACCGCATGGACCAGGAACTCGTCGCACCAGCGCGCCAGATCCCGCAAAGTCCCCTCCTCCACTTTCAGCCCGGTGAATTTTTGCCAGCGGTCTGTCACCACGAAATAATCCCCCTCCTTGCGGCGGCAGCTCAAATCCAGCGCCAGCCGCTTTTTTCCCAGCGCGGCCGACAATTGCCGCAGACGCGCTTCATCGAGTTGCCCTTCGCGGAAAATCCACGAAGTGACAATGACATGCGAAGCGCCCGCGTCCAGGAAAGCGCGGGCGTTGTCCGCGTTGATGCCGCCGCCGATCTGCAATCCGCCTGCAAAAGCTGCCAGCGCCTCGCGCGCCGCCGTTTCATTGCCCGGTCCGAGCATGATGACGTGCCCGCCGCGCAGATCGTCGCGCCGGTACAGCTCGGCGAACCAGCGGGCGGGCCGTTCGGAGACAAAATTGGTGCGCAGCGCCGCCGGATCCTCGGTCCACGAGCCGCCGACGATTTGCTTCACCTTCCCCTCATGCAGATCAATGCAGGGCCTGAACATGGCAAAAGGCTAAAGTCCCCCCTTCCCGCTGCAAAGGCCAAAGTTCACCATTCCGGGTCTGGTCGAAGACGGTTTCTGTGTAATCCAGTCGCCTTTTGCTTAACGAAAAATGCTTGCATTCATCGAAAAAATCGCTGTTGACAAAAAATGTCAACAGTGGCATTGTTCGTCTGTGAGCGAAGTTGGAAATCGATTAAAGAACGCGCGCCATGCGAAAGGCCTTTCCTTGCGAGAATTCGCAAAGAGGTTTGAGGAAGATTTTTCGCTCTTGGCACGCATTGAAGCCGGTGAGCGCTACCCTCCCAAGCCGAGGCTCAAAAAGTTTGCGGAGGTGCTTTCCCTCACACCGAAACAACTGGAAGCGCTGATTGCTGTTGAGCGAAGGGGACTGGATCCCTTTGAAATGCTCCCGGAGATTGTTCCTGCAGCGGTTCCCACGGGATCCATAGAAGCTGCGGCGGAAGGAATCCTGAGCACGTATTCTCGAACATTGAATGGGGCCGTCGTTGATGGACCAATCCCAGTGGCAGATGTCATCAAACTTGCATGTGGCCTCTTTACCGAATATTTGGATTTTGAAAAAGAGAGAATCCCGAGTCCAAGAGGCGGCGACCTTTACGGCTGCCTTTATCCAAATGGTTTTCGCGGTCGGGACAGGGTGGTGCTGGTCAATGCCGGGAATATCGGCGGGCGCCGGCTTTCGCCCGCTGAACAGATGGTCACCATTGCGCACGAGGCCGGCCATTATGTGCTGCATTATGGAAGCAAGGATTCCAAGCAGCTTCTTTTCCGTTTTTCCAAGGCACCGACCTACTGCAGGGAACAAGAAATCGAGCCAGCACCCTTCAACTTGAAGGAAGATCAGGCGACGATGTTTGCGGCTTGCTTGCTGATGCCTCAAAGTCCTTTTTTGAACGCCTGGTCTCACACGCCCGGAGACGAATGTCGGCTGGCGAGTCAGTTTGCTGTGACAGAGTCTCTTGTGCGGGTGCGTGCCGAATCCCTGGGTTGTGAATAAACTGAGCCGAAAAACAACGCGAATTTTTGACGAACAACCAAAATATGTGAATAAACGGTTAATAAGTACGATAAATCGGTTAATAACCCGAAAAGAACTACGGGAAAATTTAAAACAACTAATTTTTTTGAGCGCACAAAATTACAATAAAATTGAGGGCAAAAAATGAATAATACACTTGAACCATTAGTCGAGCCCAAGCTGAACGGACGCCGCGTTGAGGACGCTTTTGAGAACGTGCGTCAAATCCAACCTGGGAGCACCCCCAGCCCCGAACCCAAGCTGCGGCCGCGGCTCGGCTGTGCTGGCTTGATTCGTCGCGGAGATGAAGTGCTCATGGGGAAACGAAATAAGGAGCCCAATCGTGGGCTCTGGGTCTTGCCTGGTGGCGGCGTAGAATTCTGTGAAAGCTTTGCCAAAACCTTGCAACGCGAACTTGTCGAAGAGGCAGGTATTCAGGTTGACGTTCATGGTGTTTTCAATGTTTACGAGCTGATAAACCCGCCACGTGAGCACAGAGTGATTGTTTACATGAATGGAAGCTATCGCTCGGGTGAACCAATTGCATCCAGCGACATATCCGAGGTCCGGTTTATCCAAAAGGATGAACTAAAGGAAATGAGCCGAAATGGCGTGATTTCTCCATTTGTTGAGAGAGTTTTGCGGGAAGCAAACCTTCTTTGAGCAATGAAATGGCCAAAAAGTCGCTGGGTTAGGGTTACTCTTACCGCTTGGGTTTATACGGTAGTTTATGTTCTGGCTATCGTGCTGACACAGCCCCACTGGCGGCCCGCTTGGGGATGGGATTGGCCACCATGGGTCCGAGACATTACTGGTGCCGGTCTCGCCGTTGCCCTGATGATCATTTCTATTTGGTATGGAGGAATTCTAACGAATTTTTATGACTTGCTTACTGGATTTGGTATCTCTGGAGTGCGAGTGGATAGGCACGGCGCAGATCCGATGCAGACAAAGGTCTGGATGGATCGGATTCAAGGCAGCGACGAAGTTATGATCGTAGGAACTCTTTCACAGGGATGGTTTGTTGTCGCGCAGGCGACCCTAAAAGAGCATCTCAACATGAGCAGGCAACCTAAAAATCTTCGCGTCTGCTTGCTGGATCCTTTCGGAAAGGTCTGGCGCTCTAAAATCGAATCCGGCCAACCGACGCATGAATGTTTCCTACGGGATGTGACCCAAGTCTTCCGCAACTTATGCGATCTTATGGCAGCTTACCCCGGACGAGTATCACTTAACCTATACGATACAGACCCACTATCGTGTGTAGTTGCGCGTGGAGCCATCTACCTCGGTCTTTATTTACCCAGGACCGAACGAAAGGAAATACCAGAGTTTACGATTTCATGTGGCAGCTTTCTCGGTGATAAGGTCGTTGCTGAAAGCTTAAAACGACTTCGGAGTTCGGCTCCAGACGTGAACACCGAAGGCCTCAAACAGTACATAATGACTATGGAAAATCATTTTACAACGAGCAGAGAGTCGTTTTGGAGTGATCCCGATGTATTTTGCGATTTCTGCAAAGAACATCGAAGTCTTCCATCTGAGTTTTCGCGACGCTACCCAAATTTTGAACCGAAAACCAGAATGGTCCCAGTAAAGAATTATTTTTTCTTGATCCCTTCCCTCGGGCAAATGGTCAAAGACCACGCTCTCATTGTCTCGAATGAACATGTTACCTCATCTGCCCAACTTAAAAAAGAGGCACGCCAGGAAATAGTTGAGATTTTTAGCAGGCTTCAAACTCAAGCAGAAAGCGAAGGGAAGTGCCAACTGTTTTTCGAACATGGTGTTCCTTATGAAGGAACAGTTCACGGAGGTTGTGGTATTTGTCACTGTCATATTCACGCAATACCAGTGGAGAAGTCTGACTTCAATCCGCTTGAGGATCTCGAGGCGTTCTTGAAGAGCAAGAAATGCAAGTTTGAACGGCAGACCCTAAATTCATGGGATGAAATTGAGAGCTTGGCTACGAGGTCATATCTTAGCGTGCAGGCAGGAAAATGTAAACCCGTGATTTTTGCATTTGATTCGGGGCAGCGTATTGAATCTCAACTCATGCGGCAGTTTGTGGCAGAGAATTGTCCAAAAGCGAAAGGCAATTGGGACTGGCGGTCTACTGCGGACGAGCCAGAAGAGCTTCAAAGCACCCGGAACAAGCTAAACGACATCTTTAGTGAATCCGCACTACCATCTGCGCAAGCCTGATGATTTGAAGGCAGCTCTTACCGACCTGAGAGGTTTCTGGAAATTATGGAGCATGTGTGTACTGAGCATTTGCGGGTTGCCTACATTATCAGGGGCAATAATTACGCGTGGCTACCCAGGACTCTTAAATGACCTTCATATTCTTTTGGAAGAAATGGGATCTAAGGTCTCATTGATCCGACATGATAAACGGCCCGAAGCGCCTCCCCACCCCCGTGGAGGCTTTTTAGTCGGACAATCATTGCTTCACGAAGTGGTTGGATTCTTCTTTGCGCTTGATCGTATTGTTGCCGTTCATGAGAAAGCTGACCCGCTCCTGAATATGCACAATATGAACCTCTTATTTGAGAGCATCGGCGAAGTCCTGGTCGAAGTCATTGGGCCTGGTTTCGATGCGAGCGATCTGCAACGGGGAGACCTTTCGCCTCATGAAGTATTTTCCGTTAACTTGTCAGCTAACGAGGCCATTTCCAAAGTGACGCTTGTCCGCCGTATTGACCAAATTTCTTACGGAGAATCTGTGCGTTGCCGAAAAGCTAAAATCACAAAGAACCTCAATTCCTCCCCAACGAGGGATTTGGCACGCAAGATTCGGGAGGACTTGGGAATCCCAAGTGACCTTGAAGCCTATCTGGAGGACATTGACAGTCCATTGTGTCATTTTCAGAATTACCAACCGTTGCCTGAATCCCTTCTTCATGATACAGTGGCCAAGGTTATGAAGTCCCACATCCTTGCGCGCTATTCAGAATTGAGCGGAGCAAAATTCCCGATAAATATTTCTACGTCTGTAATCAACAGGGGGGGCAGACAGGTATTCTGGGATATTGTCTCACCGGCTCTAAAATTTGAGGGACTTAATTCTCTTAGACGTGAATCCGGCAGCAAAGAGATGCCGCTATAGTTTTTCCATTCTTGAGCTTTCGAAAACGATGTCGGCATCATGAACGTATCCGTGTAGCTAACCCCGTCTAGGCGTGTGATGGCCGCGATGGCAGAATGGCGGCGATGCAAAACTCAAGACCTGTTCGCAAACATCGGACTCCGGGCCAGCGGGAGGCTATTGTCCGGG
>Ga0181530_10003220_pt1 | contig 18510 bp, 10 predicted proteins | sample PEATcosm2014_Bin_42_FD_119769 | JGI IMG/M metagenome (GOLD analysis project Ga0181530, IMG submission 119769) | Peatland microbial communities from MTU Mesocosm Facility, Houghton, MI, USA - PEATcosm2014_Bin10_60_metaG | ecosystem: Environmental > Terrestrial > Soil > Wetlands > Peat | place... | reverse complement strand
TGGCAAAGCTGGAATCGGGCGAACTCCTTGTCTGCACCAGTTATCCAGGATCCGCGACCCTTGCTTTCCTCAAGAAACTCCCGACCACTTTGCAGTTTTGGCATTTCGGGGACAGCGATCCAGAAGGCTTTGATATTCTCCGTGACTTGCGCGAGCGCTCAGACCGACCCTTCCGGGCATTGCATATGCAGTGGCGCTCTGCTGGCTTTGGCGAGCACCTCACGCCATGCGAGAGACGGCTCCTTCAGGCATTGATGGAATCCGTGACGATGCAAACCGAACAGGATTGCCTCAGGCAGATTCTAAATGAAGGGAACAAAGGCAGCTACGAGCAAGAATCACTCGGAACCCCCAAGTCCCAAAAGTGGCCGTTCTACGATTAACCCTTTGGGATGAGCGGCAGCCAACGCTTGAACCCGTCCATTCCATCGGTCAAATTGCGAGCCATCTGCTTCATCCATGGCTTCCGGCGCTTATAATGAAGCATAAATACAGGTTAAATGATCAAGACAGGCCAAAAAAGGAGTAGTATAAAAAGTAGTATAAGGGTGCTCCATGTTTCAGGGTGTGCCACCAAGTTCCAGAATGTTGCTTTTTTGACGCAACCCCTTGGTAACAAACGGTTTACTGGCACAAACTGACACAACGTGAAACACGCTGAAACTGCTCATGTTTTACTTCGGATCAGAAGGTTGCAGGTTCAAGTCCTGCCGGATGCGCCATTTTTTCCCTCGTAAATCCGGAGAATCCAAGAATCTGGAATTGAACTTGGAGGTCTTTTACCCTGTTTTACCCTTTCGCATTTTTCAAAGTGGAGTAATCCCCATGATATATGATAAACCTGAAGAAGTTAGAAAGACGCTGATTTTGGCCCTGCTGCGGATAAGGGCCATTCGGTCATCTCCGCCTTCCCGACGGCAAGGCTGGCTAAGGTACTAAAGGTTGACACCTTTCTTGACACCTTTCATTTCTCTTTCTGCGCGAAGCCACGCGGCGTTGACACGCGGGGGCGTCTTGGCGGCGAATGCGGATTCGCCCCAGAGCGGAAGGCTGCAATGGGCCAGTCCCTCGCGATTGGCGGCCAGCACGGCGGCCGGAGGATTGCTGCGCGCCGCATTGAGCCAAATCCCCGCGCTGGCGATTGTTTTCATAAGACAGTAGGCCGCGATGAGACGGCTTTGGTTGATCGCTCCAAGCCGGTTGTCCACCACGCACACCAAATGGTCTGCTTTCACCCCCTTGGCGTAGTCGGCCCAGTCGGTGCCGGACGCATCCACCGGCACCGCGATCCCCCCGGCGGTTTCTATCACGCGCCAGTCGCAATCCGGCAGCGCTTCGGTGGCTTGGACCAGTCTGGCGAGGGACAACTCAACTCCGGCTTTCGCGGCGGCCGCCAGCGGGGCCAGCGGTTCGGCCAGCGCAATCAGCGTATGCGGCTCCGCCCAGTCGCCGGCCGCGGCGGGCGCATCGGCGGGGCGGCCCGCTCCGGCGCCGCATTCCACCGGCTTGACAACTTGCACCCGGCCGACCTGCGAGAGCAGGCGCGCAATGAAGCCGGCGACGCGGGTCTTGCCAATGCCAGTGTCAGTGCCGGTGATGACGACGGTGCGCATTGGGCGGCTTGGGGTGATCGGGGTCAAGGGCGTGCAGGCCCAGTCGTCCCAGCAACGCCAGGTCCTCCGCCTGGCCGGGATTGGGCGCGGTGAGGAGTTTCTCGCCGAGAAAAATCGAGTTCGCCCCCGCCAGATAACAGAGGGTCTGCATCTCCGCGCTCATCTGCGTCCGCCCGGCGGAAAGGCGCACCATCGCCTTTGGCATCAGAATGCGCGCCGTTGCGATGGCGCGGACGAATTCAATAGCGTCCACCAACTCCCGCTTCTCCAAAGGCGTGCCTTCGATGGCCATGAGCGCATTGATGGGCACCGAGTCCGGCTGCGGATGCATGTTCGACAGTTCCAGCAACAGCTTCAGGCGGTCCTCCACCGATTCGCCCATTCCGAGAATCCCGCCGGAGCAAATTCCCAGGCCCGCCTTGCGCGCGCTTGCCAGCGTTGCAAGCCGCTCGTCGTAGGTGTGCGTGGTAATGATGCTGGTGTAGAACTCGCGCGACGTGTCCAAGTTGTGGTTGTACACGTCGCAGCCCGCTCCCTTCAACTGGGCCGCCTGCGCTTCGGTCAGCATCCCCAGTGTGCAACAGACTTCCAGGCCGATGGCCTTCACCCCGGAAACGGTTTTCAGCACGCGGTCGAACTGCCTGCCCTCACTCACCCGGCTCCACGCGGCGCCCATGCAATATCGCGTCGCTCCGCGCGCCTTCGCTTTCTCCGCGTCCGCCAGGACCGCCGCGGTTTCCATCAGCGGTTCCGCCTCCACGCCGGTGTTGTGATGCGCGGACTGCGGGCAATAGGCGCAATCCTCCGGGCACCCGCCGGTCTTGATGGATTTGAGGGTGCAGAGTTGCACGCCGGCCGGGTCCTGGTGCCGGTGATGCGCCTCCTGCGCGCGGTAGATCAGCGTCGTCAGCGGCAGCCGGTAAATGGCCCGGACTTGATCCAATGTTTGGGTCATAAACGTCATTTATTCGCGCGGCATGGCGGCGGATTCCAGATCCGGCAGCACTTCGTCTGCCGCCGCCCGCAACGCCCGCGCAAGATGCCGCACCTCGTCCGGCGTGGCAATAATTGGCGGCACGATCAACACGCTGTCCCCCAGCGGCCGGATGACCAGTCCATGACGCCGCGCCGCGAGCGAGACCCGATAACCCGCCCGCAAATCAGCCGGCCAGCGGCGCGAGCGGTCCCGCGGGGCCAGGTCCACCGCGCCTGTCAGCCCTAACTGGCGCACTTGCGCCGCGTTCGGGTGGCTGGCAAAACAACTTTCCAGTTCGCCGCCCAGCGCCGCAATCGTTTCCGCCACACGACCCGATGCCAGCAGCGGCCGCAACTTCGCCAGGCTCGCGCGCGCGACCGCGCAGGCCAGCGGGTTCCCGGAAAAGGTGTGGCCGTGATAAAAGGCGCGCTGTTCGCTGAACTTCCCAAGAAAGGCCTCATGGATCAAATCACTCGTCAGTGTCGCGCCCAGCGGGACATATCCGCCGGCAAGACCCTTGCCAAGACATAAGAAATCCGGCGTCACTTGCGCCACAGCTTGGGTAGGGTCGTCTCGCCGAGACGACCGCTCCGTTGAAGACATAGACTCCGGCGTGACTTGCGGCGCGCCTTCCAGCGAACACGCTGTCAATGCCCCGAGCCGTCCGAACCCGGTGAAAACTTCATCCAGTATGAGATGCGCGCCCGCGCGGCGGCACCGTTCCGCCACGGCCGCCACGAAGCCCGGCGGCTGTTGCACCATGCCCGCCGCTCCTTGCACGCGCGGCTCCAAAATCACGCACGCCGTGCGGCCTGCCTCCGCGCCCAGCAGCGCATCCAGCGCCGCGAGCGATTCGGACGCATCCGGCCTGTAGCGGCCACCGTGGCGATGCGGGTTGCATCCCGCCCCCTCCGTGCGGGCAACCTTCCCGGCGCATTCCATATAAACCGGCGCGGGAAAGCGCCGCGCCGGGAAAAACCACGGCGCGAACCGCGCGTGAAACCCGCCGCTGTCCCCAACCGACATCGCGCCGAAAGTGTCGCCGTGGTAACCGCCGCTCAAGCCGATGACGCCGCGCTTTTCCGGTTTCCCGGTCAGTTGCCAGTATTGAAACGAGAGCTTGAGCGCGATCTCGACCGCGTTGGAGCCGTTGTCGCTGAAGAAGCAGCGGGCGAGTTTGCCGTCCGTCAGCGTCGCCAGTTCCTCCGCAAGCGCGGCAGCCTGCGGATGATTGATGCCCAGAAGCGTTGTATGCGCCACCTGATCCAGTTGCGCCCGGACCGCCGCGTCCAAGTCCGGATCGCCGTGGCCGTGGACGTTGGTCCAGAGCGATGCCGTGCCGTCGAAATACCGGTTCCCTTCCGCGTCGAAAAGCCAGCAACCCTTCCCCCGCGTGATATGCAGCCGCGGATTGTCCAGATACTCGCGCATCTGTGTGAACGGATGCCAGGAATGACGCGCGTCCGCCGCGTCCACCGGGAAAATTGCGGATTGTCCCGATCCATCGGGACGGATTGCGGATTCAGCCCCGTCGGCCGACTCAGCCGCATCCACCGCGAGGGTGGTGACCGGACGCTTCACTGCTTCGCTACTGGGCAAACTGCGATTCACGCGCCGCGAGCATACCGATTTCCCCCCGCCCGGCAAGCTATTCCACCCCCTCCTAGTAGAATTGGGCGCAGGATAAGAATCCTCACCGGGGAGGAAGGCGGCTGACCATCCCGGCCTCCAGCGCTTCAATGCGCCGGGGGGAAACCGGCGTCGCACCCGCTACACCGCTACACCCGTTGAATACCAACGACTTACAACTTGCCGACCCGCTACATTGTAGCGGCATGTAGCCCAACAATTCTCGAGCGGTGGCAGCAGCACCGCAGTGCCGTGAAGAAATTTGTCCTGCGACCGTCGTTGGCAGACGGGTAATTGCCTCAGACTATTCACAGCGCGGCCACCGGCTTGACACCGGCTTTGGAGCGTGGGTGGGTCTGCTGCCACCGTCTGCAGACCGAAAACTCAAGGCCAAAAACCTTGCGTTGGCAACAATCTGTGGTACTTTCTTCCCATGCCGCTAACGAATCTAACGGTGGCCGAAGAAGCCTTGTCCTTGTCGCCCGAAGACCGGGCGGCTCTGGCAAGACTGATGATCGAGAGCCTTGAAACCGACTCCCGCACCGAGGCGGAGATCAAAGCCGAGTTGACCAGACGGTTGGAAGAATTGCTCTTAAAGAAGGATGCAGGATTGTCTTTCCACGAGGTTTTCGGTCGCGCGTCGTGAAAGCTGTTTTCAGCAGCCGTTTTAAAGCGGATTTGGACGCTGAGGCGGAGAAGTATCGTGCGATCTCGGACCGTTTGGCGAGCGCTTTCACCGAGCGCATTGCCGGGCAAGCCAGGGAAATTATCAAATGGAAGGGCGGGGATCATGTCGGTCCACATGGCTTTCCCTGTCGCCGCGCCAGGCCGTTCCCTTTCTATATTTGCTATTTTGTTGATGGCGACATGATTTACTTTCTTGGACTGGTTCACGAGCGGCGTCACCCCGATTTCCTGAAGGACCGGCCTGGCAACAACCTGTAGCAAATGTTAAATGTTAAGATGTGACACCGGTGGCTCTGCATAATTTATATCCTGTTGATTCACAACGACTTACAAAAACCCTTTCTCAATTCTGAAGGAAATGTTGGAAAATCGCTTTCTGGGCTTCCCTCGGACATGTTTGCCGACATGTTGGTTTTTGAGCATCTTCACAAGACGTTGATTTGCAATGATTTACGCCTTAACTAAGCGCCATTCAGGACTGACACCGACTCGGATCGGCCAGCCAATTCCAATTCCGCATTCCATTTTTGTCCCCTTCGCCTCAAGGAAAAGCTATGCGGTAGTATCTTGCGCGATAGTTACTAACATTCGTGTCCACGAATTCAAAAAACCCATTTGTGTTGTACCAGCTATAAACCGTAGTCCAGTCTGCCAGATTCGTCGAGGCCTCAAGCACGTTTGTAACGCCGGTACCACCGATCAATGCAATGGAGACACTTCCATTGCTGATTGATAATGCCGAAAAAGCGCTGACTGATGGTGGCGACACATAAACCTGGGTCTGCCCAAGAAGTCCATTATATAAGGCGGTTATTTCCGCACTTCCGTACCCTTGGGCCGTAACAACACCGAAAGCGTCCACCGTGGCGACATTCGTGTTCGAGGAGTAGTATGCAACCGAGCCTTGTGTTGCGAACAGAAGAGCGCTTGTGCCGTTCATGTAAACTCCCCATAGCTGCAATGTAACAGAATCGCCACGGCCTAGAGTGGCATTTGGAGGGTCTAGCGACAATCCCCCGAGAACACCCCCTGGGAGCTGTGAGAAAATCACCTGAGGCGTACCACTGACAACCATTCCATTTGGTGCGTCGTAATAAACGAACAAAACCACCGTTCCAATGACGCTTTCATCCACTGCCAAAGACACCTCTGACGAATCGTTCGTATTCACACTAATAGACGCCCCATCGCTCGTCATTCCATTAGTGCCGAAGACTTCCACATTCCACCCAAAGACACCCCCGCTGGGGACATTTGCAGGTATCTGCGCTTGGAAATAGTAGTTTGTTGTGTCATCGAATGCATGCGGTAAATTATAAATTAGGTTCGCCGTAATCGTGTTTGCAGAAATCTCATAGCTCAACGAATCGACCAATGTCTTTTCTTCTGAAGACAGAACAGTTGGAAGGATGAACGGGCCAAACAAGCACGACGGCCCGTCAAGTAGAGATCTGACAACGCCGGCTACACGCGGGTCGGAAGCTTCGCTTTGCCCCTGCCCCACACCGAAAAGCCACTGGAGTGCGTCTGCATGCACTATATTCGCGGGGTATAATGAGCTATTTTGTATAACATAACCAAGTGTTCCTGCGCCACCACCTTGGCTGTCAAAATCAACGATCCCATCTGAACCTCTTGGAAGCAGTATCTGGCCTCCCGTCATAATGCTGCCCGGTTGTAAATTGCACAATCCAAGTGCAACGTAGGCCGGCACGTCATAAGCTCCAGTTGGCGGTTGCCCGTCATTAATCGTCGCACTTATACAACAGAACTTGATTCTCGGATCTACCTGATAAAACGGGTCATTGATTTGAGCTATCTGCCAACCGAAAGGATCAAATTTCTCTTGTAACAGTTGACCAACACCGAACGGCAGGCTAGAAACCCAAGTCGGGTTAAATATACGCCACTGCAATAAATAGTGCAGAATCAAACTTCCGTTGTGTGGAGACCCAATGGTAATAACACGCCGAAACCTTCCACGATATGAATTCTGCGGCCCCACGACTGGTTCCTGGGCAAATCTTGGTGTGGGGACCTCCGATAGAGCCGGCAGGTTTTCGCAAAGCATCCTGAGAAGAACGCCGCCCTGACTATGACCGACAACGTCGTAACGCGTAAAGTCCCATTGCGCGTTAAGCACTGTCTCTACTTGATTACTCAAAACACTATCTAGGAGAATTGCCAAGTCACCCAGAGTGCCGTACGAGTTAACCCAATCCCCGTCATTTGTGCCATAGTTAACCGCAATTATGAAATCATTTGGCGTCGTCTCACCAAGCACATCAGTGAACGATGGTGCCCACGATGTACTATCTGCCTTATATCCGTGAACAAGTGCAACAGGCGGTGGGCGGATTTTGAAACCTATGTGGGCCAACGACAGTGCCGAGTTTGTCGGCATTATTGAGAGGCCGACGTTGACCTCATTTGACGGCGAAAGGACAATAAAATTGCTCCAATCCATGCCCTGCAAATAAGCATATGTGACGCCAACATTCGTTGAGGAAGTAATAGCAAAATTCGTTGCTTGTGCCCAGAAATTGCTTTGGCGGCTGAATAGATTGGTTTGAAGGGTAAATAAGTTAGAGGAGAAGTCGCCATTGAGGTAATCTGCCGCATCATTTGTCATCACAAATGAGTAGTCGCCCGGCGTACCAGTGATCTTAAATAACACGGGAGTGACGCCGTCTGCCACAACGCCTAGGCCGAGTGCGTTTGTTGCAAGCGAGAGAATGTTCGTGTCCGGGAATGGAACAATCAAATCATCCACTAAATCCGACGCGCTAACGTTGGCCGCCACTAGCGACACACGAAGTGCAGTTATATTTACTGTTGGCAATTGCAAACTAAAAACCGTTCCAAAATCGTATTCGCCGCCGTTGAATGCCGCTCCGTAGAGGGTATTTCCTGCTAATATCAAATCAATGGGAGTACTGCCGTCAGACCCCGCAAAACTGTGAAGCACATTAAAGTCAGTGCCGTCAGTATAAATCGAGAAAATTGTGCCATAACCATAAGTGCCGCCATACAAGGCATTTCCGATCAAATTGCTGCCAGACAAGATTAATCCGAGACCAGGAAACGAGCCATCATTACTTGCGAAATTGTGGATTACCTTAAAGCCGGTCCCGTCAGTCCTGAGCGTGAAGAGCGTGCCCATTCCTCCACTTCCTCCACCCTGTGCTGATCCATAAAGCTGATTAGAGCATACAACGATACCCAAAGGTCCTTGCCCATCGCTATCGCCGTTAAAGTTATGCAGAGTCTGATAGCCGCTTCCATCGCAGTTTATTGAAAAGACAACGCCAGAGTCAGAAGTGCCTCCCGTGTACGTTGTTCCGTAAAGGACACCTCCTGCCGATGTGAGACCCCGTGGATCGCCACCGTCGTCGAATGTGAATGTATGCAATACGTCAAAGCCGCTGCCATCTGTGTTTATGGAGAACACTGTGCCGCATGCACCAAGCCCGCCAAACTCCGCTGTTCCGAAGACAGTGTCGCCCACAATTATTAAGTCGGCTGGCCCCGCGCCATCCGCAGTGCCTGCCGCCCATGGTCCGCTTTGTCCCTGAAAGGTGTGCAACATTGAAAACGCTCCTTCGTTTGTGTTGAGCGAGAAAACCGTCCCGTTCCCCCAGTCCCCCCCGCCATAGGCAATTCCGTAAAGAGATGAACCGGAACATACCATCCCCTGTGGTTGACTTCCGTCGGTATTTGTACCAGCACCTGTACTCCAGTCAAGTTTGGTAAAGTTGTATAGCGTCGAAAAGGCGCTTCCGTCAGCATTTAGCCTAAACACGGTTCCACTGCCGGATATTCCCGTGCTGGATGCTCCACCATAGAAGGCGGTTCCGTAAAGAAAACCGTCGACCAATATTATTGATCGTGGGTCCGCCCCATCCGGTCCGCCGCCAAAAGAATACAGTGTATTAAAGGGTTGCGCACGGCATAACGAAGTTAAAGACACTGAAAGCACGGCAGCAATTGACGCCACCGCAATGAACCGCATTATCGTTTGTGCGAATGCGCCATCATTATTTGAACAGGCAACAACATTACTCATATTCAAGCACCTTTCGAAGCAATTGTTACTTTTATGCTTCTGCAAAAACACACGCTTCAGCGACGCGTTAATATGAAACAACACGTGCAAGTTGTCAAGACGCCAATTCAATTATAAGCGGAGCAAATCCAAGCTTCGGAAACTATTATCGTTTGTGATTTGAAGCCAATATTATCTTCGTCTCGCACCGCAGCCGCCGTGCGATCCGGGCCTCGTAACGTCGCCTTCAGGGGGTCCCGCATAATCGCATAAATGGGACATTGCTGGCTCGGCTAACCATGGACGAAGCTACGGTAAAGCCGGAAGCCGGAGCCGGCGGAGCCGGCGTCAGTCCTCACTATTGACACAAATTTATTTTTCTCTATTATGCGGTTCAAGACGGATTGCGGCATTTTCGGGAGGCAATGACGGCAACGACTGTTCCTGGGATTGGTCGAAGCGATGTCGAGGAATTGCGTTTGCCTTTTCCGCCGATAGTTGAGCAGCGCCGGATTGTGGCCGAATTGGACGCATTGCAGGCGGAGGTGGACGCGCTGAAGCGCCTGCAAGCCGAGACCGCCGCCGAGTTGGACGCCTTGCTCCCCGCCATCCTCGACAAAGCCTTCAAAGGAGAACTCTGAAATGGCAGACCGAAACAGGAGCCACATGAGACCTGAACAAAGGAACCGTTACCCATGAGCGAAGCACTGCCAAGCCGAGCCACCACCAATACGTTCGAGAGGATCAAACGCATCAACCAATCCGGCGCGGAATTTTGGTCCGCCCGCGAACTCGCCCGCGTGCTGGAATACCGTGAATTCCGCAACTTAAGCGCCGCGATCGCCAAAGCCCGCGAAGCCTGCACGCAAAGCGGCCATGCGGTTTCCGACCATTTCGTTCTTTTCAACGAAATGGTCGGCATCGGTTCCGGGGCGCAACGCGAGTTGGAAGATTGGGCGTTGTCGCGCTACGCGTGTTACCTCGTCATTCAAAACGCCGATCCGGGCAAACCACTCGTTGCGCTGGGACAGACCTATTTCGCCATCCAGACACGCCGGCAGGAATTGGCCGACGCCGAAGCGTTGCAGGAAAACCAGAAGCGGCTGTTGTTGCGCGCCGAGATGAAAACACGCAACAAGAAGCTGGCGGGTGTCGCAAAACAATCGGGCGTGGTGCAGCCGGTGGATTACGCCATCTTCATGGATCATGGTTATCGCGGACTTTATGGGGGGCTGGGCATGCGCGACATCCATGAGCGGAAGCGGCTGAAACGCAAGGAACATATTCTTGACCACATGGGGAGTTTGGAACTGGCGGCCAATCTTTTCCGCACGACGCAGGCCGAGGACAAACTGCGGCGGGAGAATGTGCGCAGCAAAGATGCCGCCAACCGGATTCACAGTGAAGTGGGCCGCAAAGTCCGCCGGACGATTCACGAACTCGGCGGCACGATGCCGGGAAACCTGCCGGTGGCCGAGAGCATCAGGAAGGTGGAAAGCCGGGAGAAGAAGCGTCTCAAGGCCGAGGCAAAGTAAGCTCTGGATAGGACGCCGGAAGACGGCAGTTCTGTGGCCTCCGGCCTCTGATCTCTGCAAGTCACGGCTCGATCCCGATGGATCGGGACCCTGCGGTTTTGGATTTTTGCGCGCCGGGGCTTGACAAAAATTAGAGGCTATGATTAAATAGTCTGCGTGAGGCACGAAGGCACAGTCAAAGGGCGCGACAGGCTGCATGGCGGATTGCAGAGTGGGCATGGCCGCGAAAAGGCGCAGAAGGCTCAGGAAGGGAAACCCCTCTCTCCGGCTCTCTCCCCGCTCCGCAGGGCGAGAGGGGAGAATTTGCGCCTTTTGTGCTTTTTGGCGGCTAAAGTCCATGACGGATGGCGGATTTTTCAACAGGAGATAACGGAGGCAATCCCGATTCGGAATCGGGAATTCCGAATCGGGATGCTCTGTTTGCTCTGTTTGCTCCTGTTCAGGTTCTTCGGTTGCGGTTGGCCGCCGCCGCGTCATTGCGTTCGATTCCCCGTGCCAAGACCCAATCGTGCCTAATCGTGCCTAATCAAGCTTAATCGTGTTATTTTTATGATTCCCACACTGCAACAATGGCGTTTGGCGTGTTTTTGCGGGAAATAATCGCAAGTGCCTTTCAATGAACAACTTACAACTCTCGTCGCAGGTTCCCGATTAAGGTTAATTAAGGCTGATTAAGCTTAATTAAGGTTAATTAAGCCAAAGAAAAGAGATTTCTTTTGTGACTCGAAATGCCATTCCGTCCGCCAGAATTGCTCCCCAAGTGGTCAAATTTAGCCACCCATCACTCCATCACTCCATCACTCCATCACTCCATCACTCCATCACTCCATCACTCCAATCCCCATCTCGCATGAAATCCGCAATCCGCAATCCGCAATCCGCAATTCCCAAAGGCCGCGCTTGTTATTTTGACGGGTTCGGCTACTGTTATGGCATGTGGAATAAGATGTTATGCTTGGCCCTGCTCCTGGGCGGTTTTGCCCTTCCCGCCGCCACCGTGCAACTCAAGGACAAGGCGTCCGTGAGCGGCGCGATTCTGGCGGAAAAGCCCAATGAAGTTGTGATTGACATCGGCTACACGGTGCTGGTCATCCCCCGCAACCAAATCATCGAGCTGCTCAACGACAACACGCCGGAGCCGGCCGGCCCCGCCGCGGTCCCCACGGTGGCGGCCATTCCAGAGGCGCCCGCCGCGCCGCCGCTCGCGCCGTTGCCCCGGCCCGGCGCCGCTTCCGGCCAGGGATTTTTTTCCAGTGGGGCCGGCCTGCTCAAAGAGCGCAGCGTGCGCGAATTGGCCGCCGAACTGGGCGCGGCGGTGGTCCAGGTGCGCACGCCCGCCGGGCTGGGTTCCGGGTTTTTCATCAACGAGGACGGATTCCTCATCACCAATTTTCATGTGACGGAAGGGGAGACGCAGATTACGGTGGAGGTCTTCCAGCAGAAAAACGGGGAATTGGAGCGGCAGACTTACAAACAGGTCAAAATCGTCGCGCTCAATAAATTCGGCGACCTGGCGCTGCTCAAGGTGGAGGACAAGGACGCGCCGAAATTCGCGCGCGTTTCGCTGGGCGACTCGGACACGCTGGCTGTGGGCGAACGGGTGTTTGCCATCGGCAGCCCGATGGGTTTGGAGCGAAGCGTGACCGAGGGAATTGTCAGCACCAAGACCCGGCAGCTCCAGGGGGACCTCTATTTGCAGACCACCGCCCAGATCAACCCCGGCAACAGCGGCGGCCCCCTGTTCAACATGCGCGGCGAAGTCGTCGGCGTGACGAACATGAAAATTACCTCCGGCGAGGGACTCGGCTTCGCCATTCCGGTCGAGTCGGTCATCTTCTTTTTGAAGCACCGCGATTCTTTCTCCTACGACAACGATAATCCGAGCAACGCCTACCGTTACCTGGAACCGACCCGCCGCCTCAAGAAAACTTCCGCCCCGTGAGGGCGGCCCGCCACCGATGAAAATTCATTGCTTATGGCTGCTGGCCCTGCTGTTGGGTGCCCGGACCGCCGCCGCCGCGGAACCGCCGGCGCAAAAGCTGCTGCCCAAAGACACCGTGATGGTCGTGACCCTGCCGGACACCGGCAAGGCGCTGGAGATCCTCACCAATTCGGCGATGGGCCGCTTGTGGCGCGACCCCAAGGTCAAGGCCTTCAAGGACAAATTCAACGCCAAGCTGCAATCCGCCGCCGTCGGACCGCTGGAGCGCCAATTGGGAATCCGCTTCGCCGACTACGAGGGATTGGCGCAGGGCCAGATGACACTGGCCGTCGTTCCGGTGGATCATCCGGCGGCCGGGGAAGACCATGACGCCGTTGTATTTATTCTTGACTCAGGGGGCCATGCCGCGCTGCTCTCCTCCAATCTGACCGCAGTCAAGAAGAAATGGATTGACGCCGGGAAAACGCTGAAAACCGAAAAGATCCGCGACAACGAGTTCGCCACGTTCATGATGACCTCCGACGACCTCTCTCTGGAAAGACTTCTGCCCGGCCTGACGGACACCAACGACGTTGAAATCATGCTGCCCAAACCGCCGCCCCAAAAGGTGGAGTTGACCTTTGGCCAATCCGGCTCGCTCCTCATCGTCAGCCAGTCCAGCCAGGTCATCGAAAAAATCCTGGCCCGGCAAGCCGGCGGCCTCCTCGCCGGTTTGGACGAGCAGCCGGATTTCCAGAAGGATTTCGCCGCCCGTTTCCAGGGCGCGCCCTTTTTCGCCTGGTTCAACGCCGGGGCCGTCCTGGCCGAGGCGGCAAAACCGCAGGCCGCGTTGGGAGGCCAGTCGCCCCTCGCCGACACCGAGGCCGGCGAAGGGGCCTTGGACACCCTCGGCCTCACCGGGTTGACGACCGCCTCGGTCGCCTGCCGTGACACGCCGGAGGGCTTGAACCTCCAGTTCTTCGTCGGCGCGCCGGAATCCAGCCGCAGCGGCCTGTTGGCGATCCTGGCCACCGAGGCCAGGGACTCCGGCCCGCCGCCCTTCGTGCCGGCCGACGCGGTGAAATTCAGCCGGATGCGCCTGGACCTTCCCAAAAGCTGGCGGCTCCTGCAATCCATCTTGAATGACGTCAATCCCACCGCCGCCCAAATGCTCAATTCCGTCCTCGACCTGGCCGGCAAGGCCGACGATGAGAAATACGATCTGAAAACCGAATTGCCCGCAAGTCTGGGCGATGACCTCATCACGTATCAGCGGAATCCTGTCAACATGACACTGGGCGATCTGCGGCAGGCGCCGGAGATTTTCCTCATCGGCTCCCCCAACCCGTGGAGGCTGGGGATGGCGATCAAGGCGGCAGTGGGCCTGCTCGTCCCCGCGGGCGGCATCAAGGACCGCGAATTTCTGGGGCGCAGAATCTACTCGGCGAGCCTGCCCGTGACTCTCCAGGGCGGCAGCCACACCTATTATTTCGCCGCCAGCAGCGGATACGTGGCCCTGACCGGCGACGTGGGGATGATGGAGGATTTCCTGCGCAGCAACGACAGCGACAAACCCGGGCTGAGCCAGAAACCCGGACTGGCCGACGCCGCGCAAAAAGCCGGCGGCGGCATGAGCGCCGGCATTTTCTCCTACAGCAACGACCAGGAGAGCATGCGCGCGCTCGTGGAAACCCTGCGCAAGGAAACGGTTTCCGGGAACGAACTGCTCGGTCTTTTGGGCTTCGAATTCGGCCAGGAAAAAATCTCCGGCGCGGAGGAAGTCAGCCACTTCAAAGACTGGTGCGACTTTTCGCTTCTGCCCCCCGCGGACGCGCTGGCCCCGTACTTCAATTACTCGGTCTGGGTCGGCGGTTTCACCCCCGAAGGTTTCCGGCTCAACTGTTTCATGCCTGCCGTGCCGTCGCATTAGCTACTCCTGCGGATACACCAGTATCCGGTCGTGGACGAGGATGATCAAATCGTTCTTGCCGTCGCCGGTCACGTCGGCCACCAGCGCCTCGCGCGGCTCCATGTCGTCAGCGCGGCGGGCGCGGAAGGTGCGCTCCTCAAAGACCTGCCAGCGCGTGCCCGGCACCAGTTTGTGCGGCGGGACAAAGCGGACCAAATCCAAATAGTTCCGCGCCGTCTCCAGAAACACCAGGTCTTTGCGTCCGGCATTATTCAAGTCGCCCGCAACGACATCCGCCAGATGCCCCTCGGGGATTGGCGTCTCGTAGCCGTCCAATTCGGCCAGTTCCCAAACCTCCCCGTCCAGCGCCATGGTTCCCACCGCGTTGACGCCCATGAACGCCAGGCTGTTGGCCCGCGCGCCGCCCAGGCCCACCGCCTCCAGCCGCGTGAAATCGGTCACCGGCAGGCGCAGGTTGCGCGCCACCTGCCAGACTCCCGCCGCGTCGCGCTCGCACAACGTCAGCGCCTTCTGCTCGGCATCCAGCAGAAACAGCGAGTCCACCGCGTTGGTCCCGTTGCGCAACGGCGCCGCCCCCACTATCCGCGAACTGCTCGACGCCCCGTTGATCTGGTCCTTGACATGGAAGGTCCACGCCGGCTTGGCGTCGTTGGTGGCGCTGCCGCTTTCGCGTTGCAGGACCACGGCGCGGATGAAGTTCTTTTGCGCCAGGAGCAATTCCGGCTTGCCGTCGCCGTCCACGTCGGCGGCGCTCATCCACGGCTGCTCGCTGCTGCCGCCGGGGGGCAGCACGTCCTCCTCGTCAAACGTGTTGCCGGCCGTCTGGATCAGCACCTTGATCTTCTCGTAAGGTATCAACACCACCAAATCCGCCAGCCCGTCCTGGTTGGCATCAAACATAGTCATCGAAGCCGGGTTGGCCTTGAACTGCGCGCTCAACGGCTGGATGCGCGTCGCGCCGTCCGCCGTCCGCGTCGCCAGCGCCCGTTTGCCGTCCTGGTCCAAAATCACCGCCAGGGTCGGCGCGGCGCCCGGCTGAAGCGGCCCGACGGCCATCGCCAGCGGCCTGCCTTCAAAGGGCAGTATCGTCGGAAAGGCGATCCGCCCGCTCTTGTCCAAATGCGTCATTCCGATTTGATGCTCCTCGCTGCTCAACAGAAAAATCTCCGGCGTGCCGTCCTGGTTCCAATCACTGACGGCCAGATCGGTGACACCGGTCAGCGTCGGGAAGGTCTTCGCGGAGCCGAGGCTGCCGTCCGCCTGTTGCAGATACACGGTCAACTGCCCGCTGTCCGGCTCCGCCACCAGCAAATCCTCGCGGCCGTCGCCATTGACATCCGCCCACAAAATGCCGCGGCGGGCCTGGGTTGTTTTCTTGAGCGGCAACACCTGGAATTGCCCGCTCTTGAAAGCGCCCGAAAGCGGCTCGGCCGGTTTGCGGTTGAGGCCGGAAACCTGCGCGCGGCCGGAATTTTGCGCGATGGTGATCAATTCCATTTTATGGTCCTCCAACAAATCATCCGCCAGATAAGAGCGGACGGAGGGGAACGTAAAATGGACCTCCGGCCCAAGCTGCCCCTGCGCGTCTTGCAGCCGGAACCGGAACGGGTTCGGGCTGTCCCAATTGATCAGCAGCAGATCGTCCCGCCCGCCGCCGTTGATGTCCAGCACTTGCAGGCTCTTGACCGTGCCGGAGAAGGGGATTTTTTCCGGCTCGGCCAGCAGGTGGTCCGCCGTTTGGGCGATGTAATAAATACAATTCTCGCCCAGCAACACCAGCCCGGGCCGCCCGCTCCCGTGCAAATCGCCGGTCGTCAGCGCGTTGGCCCCGAGCTGGCCGTCGTCAATGGGAAACCGTTTCGGCGCGCTCCAGCCGTTGGTGCCCAGGTTGTAGAGCACCACCAACTCCTTCGGGTCGCCGTAGTAGGCCAGATCGGGGCGCCCGTCCCCGTTCAAATCCGCCACCACCAGCGCGGAAATCCGCTTCTCGGACGCGATGGACGTGATTCTAAAACGGGCGTCCGGCGGGAGCTGGTTGATTTCCTTCTTCACGCCCTCGTCCGCCGCGGGGAGGTTCGTCTTGCCGGTTTGATTGTAGAGGATGTTGATTTTCGCGCGCGCGTTGTTCACCACAATCAAGTCCTTCAGACCGTCCCCGTCCATGTCCGCGGCATGGAGCAGGCTGATGCCGGTGTCCAGCGGATAAATCTCCGGGCCGCTGAAACCGAAGCTGTTGGTTTCCGCGCTCCCGCCCCGGACGATGCCCACACACAAGGACCACGCCAGCGCGCACAAAAGGCGGCGCCAGCCACACCCTGAAAGGCAGGGCGTCCCGATTCCGAATCGGGAGCCGCCCTGAATTAGGGCGGATATTTCATAGTTCTTGGGTAGCATCCCGATTCTATCGGGACCCGTGCCGCCGGGCCACTGGCCCGGCGGGAAGGCGCCTGCGCCTCTGGGCAAACGCGCTACCTCATGACGACAGTCTGTCACTTCAGGTTCCGGTCGGCGAGTCGCCGATCGGCACAGGCGAGTCGCCTGAGCTACCCAGCGAGATCGGGTGCGACTATGAAATATCCGGGTCAAAAGCCGGCCCAACGCAATCAACGAAGTCTTCATCATGGCAGTTGTCAAGCTGCCATCCAAAGCCGCTTTGCGCCAGATTATTCGCCTGAAAAACGCAGTTCTCATTTCATGCGCCCATTTGCAATGCGTCACTCCTGGATGGTAGGGATACCGACTCCGAATCGGGACCGAGCCGTCCGCGGGTTGCAATCTGTAGCGGTTCGCCTCGGCGAGGCGCCCCTGCCTTTCCACGGCCCGCCAAACACAGCACTGTGCCATTTTGTGATAATGTTGCAATTATTTGTTGCTGGACGCGGTGCGCAGTGGCAGAATCAGAGCCTATGAATGAACCTGAAAATTCAACTCCACAACCCCAAAATCAGCAGACGATAAAGGAAACAGACCTGTTTCCACCGAAAAAAAAGCCACAAGCTGAGAAAACGATCCAAGAAGCGAAGATCATCGAGCTTGAAGAGCGAATAGCGGCCTTGGAAAAAGCAAGAAATGACATCCCGCAAAGTTCCATCAGGCCAATGCCCCCAGCGGACGGTGAAAAATAAGCCCGTGGCCAGCAACAAAATAATTGCACACCACCCATTTTGTCCCACCAAAGCCCTCGCCAGCGGACGCGCTGAACCCATCGCCCGGCGGGCCTGTTTTCGTCCATTTCGACTCATAAATATCATCGTCTATTTTAGCTTAATTAACCTTAATTAACCTTAATTAACCTTAATTAACCTTAATTAGCCTTAATCAGCCTTAATTTTGCGGCCCGTATTAAGCCTGATGCGGATGCCGCATTGCGCATGGTGAATCGTGAATTTCCCCGAATTCCAGTGGGACATTTTGTCTCTTTTCCAAACGCCGGCCCCGCCGGCCCCCAAAGTGAGACATTATGGCACAGTTGGCTGTTTCCTCTGCTTTCCACTTTCCGTTTTCCACTTTCATCTTTCCGCTTTCTGCTTTCATCCTTCAGCCTTCAGCCTTCAGCCTTCAGCCTTCAGCCTTCAGCCTTCAGCCTTCAGCCTTCAGCCTTTGATTCCATCCCTTCCATCCCAAATGGCATTGCCATTTTCACTTGCGTCAGTTTAGCCTATAAGCGCGAAGCGGTCAAGCGGAAATTTCGCGGGCGGCCCATGCCGGGTGCATGACAGAATTCTTCGCGCCCTCCTCTCTCGCCCCGCCTGCGGGGAGAGAGCCGGAGAGAGGGGTTCCCGAAATCTGTCCCGCACCCGGTCATGCGCCAGTCGTGGTTGGCAGGGCGATGCTTTCAAGCTCTGTTCGTGGCAAGCCAATCCGGCCGCAAAATAATCTCCATGCCAAAAACAAAACGCGCATAAACACGGTTTGACCAACTTGCTAAGTCATTGCCCTGCAACTACTTAAGACACGCGATGGCCAAAGCTACGGTGACCCCTCTGATCTTTCGAGCATTTCGGACGGGACCAATTCGGCCGCCTATTTTTGTCTTTCCAATTCGCCGCTGGTGGATCATATTGTCTTTGCGCACAACGGAAGCACTGTGATGACCGCTCAAAACACTTATGACAAGCTGAACCGGCTGACGGGCCGCTCATCCGTGTCATCCGCGTCATCCGTGGTTAATTTC
>Ga0181530_10003216_pt1 | contig 18517 bp, 9 predicted proteins | sample PEATcosm2014_Bin_42_FD_119769 | JGI IMG/M metagenome (GOLD analysis project Ga0181530, IMG submission 119769) | Peatland microbial communities from MTU Mesocosm Facility, Houghton, MI, USA - PEATcosm2014_Bin10_60_metaG | ecosystem: Environmental > Terrestrial > Soil > Wetlands > Peat | place... | reverse complement strand
TCAAAACCTAGCCAAGGTAGTGTTCCGGCGGATCTAACTCTAGCGAGCGATTTAGCCTTTGTTTTCAATCCAAGTCGGGTTCGACCTAAGTGTTGCGTCGACCCATTGAGACCACCGCGTTTATCAGGACTTAGGCTATTCAACCGTCGTCGTGGACTAGTCGCAGGTGCTTACTCCACGTCCCAGGACGCCGCTTCTCGCCAACTTATGAGGAGCGGACCAAACTTCAGGAGCTAGTCTGCATATGCTATGACTGTTCAGCGGAATACCTCCATTTCCACCTAACGCGTTTCTCCGATCCATGCCCCAAATGGCTCGATGGAAATCTCCTTGGGATCAACCTGGCTCGGCGCATTGTATGACGCCAGTAGCGTCCTTGCGGACTTCGCCTGCAATCCCTTCGACGCAAGATTGAGACTTACTTTGCGTGTCACACAGCTCATATTCAGCACCACCAGCACGTTCTGGCCTTTGTAGTTGCGCGCATAGGACAACACGTTCGGATCCTCTTCGTTTAGTGCTACGTACTTGCCATCCAGCAATGCTTTGTTCGTGTGTCGCATCGAGAGAAGCTGGCGGTAATAATTCAAGATCGAATTGGGGTTCTTCTTCTCGCTTTCGACGTTGTAGCTCTTGTAACGGTCGTCGACCGGCAACCAGGGCGTCGCCTTGCTGAACCCGGCGTTCAAGCTGTCGTTCCACTGCATCGGAGTTCGTTCGCCGTCGCGACCCTTCTCTTTCGGCCAACCTAGTTTTCCCATCGAGTCCTTCACATCCTCCGGACGTTTGGGATCGTTGTTTTCCATGCCGATTTCTTCGCCGTAGTACATCACGGCCGTGCCGCGCAGCGTCAAATACAGAGTGGCCATGAGCTTGGCGATCAGATCGTTGTGCTGCCCGTCGCCGTAGCGATCGTAAACACGCCGAATGTCGTGGTTGCTCAGGACGTACACCGGCCAGCCGCCTGAACCATCCACCCACTGGATTTGCTTCCGGAAATCCTGCGGCGAGAGCCTGTTGATCATCGTAAACATGAAATCCATCGGCATATTCACTTCGTTGCCGTTCTCTCCGTAGTAGGCCTTCAATTGCGCGATGTCATTCGTCCAGGTTTCCCCAATCAATACCCCGTTGTACTCGTCCGCTACTTTGCGCAGCCGCCGCAATATGCCGTGGAGTTCAGGTTGGTTCTTATCGTAGATTTCGTGCTCCATGGGATCCCCGAAAGCATTCTTTCCCTTTCCCACGACAGGATTATCGCGAAACCCCGCATCGACGAACATGACATCGACAGCATCCAGCCGGAAACCGGCGACGCCGCGCTTGTACCACCAGCGCGTCACGTCGAACAGGCTCTTTTCCACCTCGGGATTTCTCCAGTTGAGGTTGGGCTGGAGCGGATAAAAATAGTGGTAGTACCATTGGTTCGTCGTGGAATCATATTTCCATGCCGAGCCGCCAAAATTAGATGTCCAATTGTTCGGGGGCTGCCCGGGACCTTTTCCGTCGCGCCAGATGTACCAGTTTCTCTTGGGATTATCGCGCGAAGACTTCGACTCCTGAAACCACTTGTGTTGATCGGAGGTATAGGTCGAAACAAAATCGAGCAGCACCCGGATATTGCGCTGTTTTCCTCGGGCCAGTAACTCGTCCATGTCCTTCAGGGTTCCGTAATCCGGATTCACCCCATAGTAGTCGGAGATGTCGTAGCCCCAATCGACTTGCGGAGAAGGAAACATCGGCGCGATCCATATCGCATCTACCCCGAGCCACTGCAAGTAATCAAGCTTCGAAGTGATGCCCGGAATGTCACCTATTCCGTCATTGTTGCTGTCGGCGAAACTCCGCGGATAAATCTCATAGAACACAGCATGCTGCCACCAAGGATGGCCCTCTTCATCTATCCTGTTCTTCTGGGCGCGGGCGGTCGAACCGGACACAATCATCAACAAAATGAACGCAATCAGAATGCGTTCGCGCATGGCAGGCCTCCTCTGGCTCCGCATGAAAAGTGGATCGGACTTGGATGATAAGGTACGTGCCGGGTATCCGGCTCTCCGTCGCTGAGATTCATTTCAAAGTAGCCTTAAGCGGACCGCCAGAGTAGAAATGCACTAGCGCTTGACCACTTCCAGCAACGCGCTGTCCGGCCCGGTCCAGGCTTCCGCTCCTTCATGAGTAAACTTGCCTGCTGCGTCATCCCAGCGTAAGTGGGTGATGGAGCCCGCACCCTTTTCGTAGGCATAGGTAATGCCATCGTCGGAGAAGAGTGTGAAGCTGGCATCCGCGCCGGGATAAACGCGTACGCAGTCAATGGCCTGCGTTTGATGCGTGCTCTCGACGGGCACGCCCAGCGGGACGATCGAACCGGCCCGTACAAAGAGTGGGAGAGTGTCGATAGGCGCGGCCACGGCGATGGTCTGGCCGCCCTTTAGCCGCTCGTTGGTCCAGTAGTTGTACCAGTCGGTGCCGGACGGCAAGTAGACTTGGCGGCTGGTCGCGCCCTGTGCGGTGACCGGAGCCACGAGGAAGGCCGGGCCGAACATGTACTCGTCGCGCAGGTCGGCGACCTTGGGGTCGTTGGGGAAATCCAGCGGAAGGGCGCGCATGAACGGCGCGCCAGTGAGCCAGGTCTGGTAGCCAAGCGAGTAGATGTAGGGCATGAGCTGGTAACGCAGGCGAAGATACTTCTCCAGAATCGGCTCGGCTTGGCTGCCGTAGGACCAGACCTCGTTGGCGGGGCGGCTGCCGTGGGCGCGGAAGATGGGCAAGAACGTGGCGTACTGGAACCACCTGGCATAGAGCTCTGGGTAGTCGTCGTAGCCGCCCACGTTGGAGCGGGCGTCGGATGGGTCCAGCAGCGGCGGATGGGCCGGGTGGTGTTCCTCGGGAAGATAGTGCCATCCGCCGGTGTCATTGGACCAATACGTTAGCCCCGAGGCGGCAAAATCCAGCCCGGTGGGAATCTGGCGCTTGAGGGTGTCCCAAGTGGGATAAATGTCGGAAGACCAGAAGATGGCCCCGTTGCGCTGCGCGCCCAGATAGGCGTCACGCGACAGGATCAGCGCGCGGCGCCCCGGCATGTCCTTGCGGAAGCCGTCGTAGAGAGCCGCGGTGTGGAAGAGCGGATAAACATTGAAGAACTGTGTGCCGGGGCCAATGTGGAAGTAGGAGCCGTTGGGGGGCAGGTCGGGTTCGGTCTCGTCGGCCCAGAGGGAGTCAAAGCCCTTGCTGAGGATATTGTCGCGGATGGTCTTCCAATACCATGCGGCGGCCGCGGGATTGGTGGTATCGATGTCGGACCCCGCACGGTCATAAGGCAACCCGTTGATGGGCGTGCCGTCAGCGAGATGAATCAGCCAGCCTTTCTGGCGCAGCTCGGTGTAGTAGCGGTCGCCTGGCACGAATCGCGGCCAAACGCTAATCATGGTCTCAAAGCCCATGTCGTGGAGCTGCTTATTCATCGCCGACGGGTCGGGCCAGAACTTGGGATCAAAGTCCATCTGCCCCATCTTGGTGTAGTAAAACCAATCCACCACCATCACGTCGGCCGGCAAATGGCGGTCGCGATAGCCTTGGGCAACGTCCAGCACTTCCCTCTGGCTCGCGTAGCGCTGCTTGCACTGGATGTAGCCATAAGCGGCCTTGGGCAGCAGAGGCGTGGGGCCGGTGAGGAGCCGGTAGCCCGCATAAATCTCGTCCGCAGTGGACCCGGCGATCACGAAGAACGAGACCCGATCACCCACCTGAGAGGTCCAGCGGGTCTGCTCGTTGAAGCCCGGCTCGATGGTGGTCTTCGAGGGATTGTCCCACAGCAGCCCATAGCCCTTGTTGGTCACCAGGAACGGCACGCAGAAGCTGGGGGCGGCCGGAGCCGTGTAATCTGCCCAGCAACGAACCGGATGGCCGCGATGATCGAGGAATCCCTCGTGATTCTGGCCCAGGCCGTAGTAGTGCTCGTCGTCCGGGGAGGCAAACGTCGCGCCCACCACGTAGAACACCGGGTCCGCGGGACGACGGTCGCGGGCCACGTCTGCCGTGCCGTCCTTGTGGTTGGGCACGGACTGGGACCAGCCGATGAGTTCCAACAGCGTCTGGCCCTCGGGCGTGCGCAGGGTGATGTGCGCGCCCGGAGTGGAGCCGTCGAAATACTTGTCCATATCGATCTGCGTCTGGAGCGACGGTTTGCTGGCGGGAAGATCCCGGTCGACGTTGGCCACAATCCGGGCCGACCGGTAAACATCAGCCAGCGCAGTCTGGCTGGCACTCCAGCCTGAGGCTGCGGGCGCGGCCAGCAAGCCGTACCCTGGCGGGGCCAGCGCCGACTCGCGCTTCAGGCTCAACGTTACGCGCAGAATGTTGGGCGCATAAGGTTCAAGAACGATGGTCTGGCCGTTGCGTGCAAGCGTAAGGTGAGCCTCTTGAGCATGCAGAACTGCACCCAAGAGCAGGCTAGCGGCCACAAAGAGAAGCATGCTGCCCCGGCGAATGGATGACATCTTTGGACCCTCTTATGACAGTACTCAGGCGGCAGCCCAAGCCGTGGCATAGGCTGGAAGAGACGTAGCGGGAACGAGCTTCCCGATTCCTTTCAAGTTGCGGGGGAAGAGGAGAAGTGATGAAGCGGAGTGGTCAAGAAAACGGGACGCCACTATCCACCACTTCTCCCCCGGGTGAAACTCGCTTAGAACGTGGCGCGCAGGTGCAGTTGGAAATAGCGCGCGTTCAATTGATTCGTCGCTTCTCCGAACGTATGCTGGGACATATCCCCATTCACGCTGATCAGATTGGTGCGGTTGAACAGGTTGAAGACCTCGCCTCTGGCCTCCAGTTTCAACCTTTCTCCAAAGAACCATGGAGCGGAGAAGCTTTTGCCAAAGGTGAAGTTGACGTTGTTAAATCCTTCATTGTCGTAGGTGTTGCGACCGAGGTTCCCTTCCATTCCCAGAGGCGGCGCCGGAAATGCCGTCGCAGGGAAAAGGCCGCTCAAGAATTTCTGCTTGCCTGGATTGCTCAGGTGGCTGCCGAAAGAGGGTACGTCCGGCACTGAGTAGTTGGTGCTGCCGTCCGCGTTGTAGTTGCCTCCGGCATCGCTGGTGATGATGCTCCCGGGAATGAAAACGCCAGCGGAGTTGAAACAGTCACCCGCCGGCAGACCTCCCACCGCTGGATTTGCGGCGCAGACCGGAGCAAAAGCTGCGTTGTTGTAGACGGAGAAGGGCAAGCCCGACTGCAGTATCCAGACGGCGCTGAACGTCCATCCGCCCAGAAGATCTCTCTGCAAGGCAGTGTCGTAATGGCTTGGAGTGATCCAAGTGCCGTCGGCCGTGAATTGTTGCCGTATGTCAAAGTCAGAGCGGCCACGCTGGAACGGTAAATTGCCATTTTCAATTATTGGACCACTTTGGTTGGTTGATGTGATTGCTCCACTGTCCAATGAAGCCGAATTGCTCAGAGTATCCAGCGCCTTCCCGTAAGTGTAGATGGCACGAAACGTCACCCCGTGGGAGGTGCGGCGCGTTAGCGTGGCACTGCCATAGTTGCCTATGGAATTGCCCTCGGAAGTGGCGTAGGGGATTGAGCCAAAGTTAGGATTGAGGCGCGTCAAGGTGCCGTCATTTACGATCAAGTCTCCCGCAAAGCGGTTAAGGTCCTGATTGTACGTCGGTAAGTGATGGGCAGCCGTCGCGGAATAGTTCAGTTCAAAAAGAAGGTTGTTTAGCAATTGCTGCTGCACGCTAAGGGTCCAAGCCTCGACTTGAGCCATTTTGTAGTTGGTAGCGTATCCTCCAAGACCCGCACGCGAGAGAACGCCATTGACGTAGAGCGCGCCCGTCGTTGGGTTAATCGTAACATTGTTGGTGGGCAACACGGGGCAGGAGATCGTGAACCCCGCTGGAGGTTGGCAAAGCTGGAAATTAATGGTATTCCCCGACCGCACGTCCAGGCTCGGGAAATAATAGTTTGGCAGGTTTTCTGCCACCAGGTCCGTGATGTGCAGGTACGGGGGTTGATCGGAGTACATGCCAAAGCCGCCACGCACTGCGGTCTTGCCCTTGCCGAAAACATCCCAGGCAAATCCCAGGCGCGGCGTCACGCCCCATAAATTGTGATTCTGCACATCATGATTCGGGGTTAGCCCGACGATACCGCTGGCGATCTGATCATTAAAGGTCGAACCTGGTCCGAGCGTGAAATTCGTCAAAGTCGGACTATAAATGGAAAACATATTGGTCATTACGTCGTACCGGAGACCGGCATTCAAGGTAAATCTCGGCGTGACCTTCCAGTCCTCCTGAAGAAAGGCGCCCGTATAAAGTTCACGATATTGCCGCTCATAGGGCGCTTCCTGGTGCGTTAAAAGGTCGACCGGGGTACCGCTTTCCGTGAGCGCCTCGTCCTGGACGAAGTCGAAGATACTGTCGAAGTTGTATGTTGGGCGATCGAACGCACCGCCTTGCGCATCGTTTTCGCGGATATTCAACTGCTCAAAGCCGAACTTGAGGGTGTGCGTTTTCACGGTGGCGGTCATGACATCGCGCCAGCCGGCCGTTTGTTGGGTGAAGTTCCCCGGTCCCCAGTTTCCGAAACCTTGCAATCCAGTTACATTGATATTCGGTACTTGAAACGCCGGGCTGGCCCCGTCCTGGCCATAAGGACGAATAATATTCGCGCCTGCTTCATTCAGGAGATGCGCGGAGAACGTGTGTGTCCAATCGACGTTGGCAAAATCGGAATGGTTTGCGTTTGGGGCGGCAAACGCCGGCCGCGCACTTGTGCTTGCCGAAGTGTCGTAGGTCCGAATCGCTTCCACGGAGATGCGATCGTTCTTGACGGGATAGTAGTCCACCCGGAAGTCCCACTGATATCCATTAAAGGGCGAGACGTTCGTGTAATCGATATTGCCAAGCACATCCAAAGTGGGCGGGAGGTTCGCGGGTAGCGGAAAGTGACTGCCAGTTATCTGGCTTGCCAGCAACACTCCAGGGCTGGTGGCGGTTGCATAGGCCAAGGGCGGAGCCAGCGTAAGAGCCTGATATGCCACGGTGTTGGGCTCATTGGTCTTAACCCAGTTATAGAAATCCTGGGTCTCGACCGTGGCCGAACCGGAGCTGGTGGAACTGGAGCGAAGCACGTCCACGGCGGCAAACCAAAACAACTTGTTCTTGATTGCCGGCCCGCCCATCGCGGCGCTTACCTCGTTGCGTTTATATGGCGGAAGCGACGGCGGACTAAATTTCGTGCGGGCACTCAGATCGTCATTCGTGAACTCGTAATCGACGCTTCCATGGAACGCGTTGGAGCCTGACATGGTAAAAACGTCGACCGTGGCGCCGCCATTTCTTCCTTTCTGGGCATCGAAATCGTTCGTTCTGACCTCCATGGATTGCACGATGGCAGGCATGGGAGAGATGGAAGTGCCGCCGCCACGGGACGGGGTATTGGTTTGCGCGCCATCAATATTGTATCCGTTTTGCTCCTGGCGCAGCCCGGCAGCATTAACGTTGATGGCGTACTCATTGGTGAAGTTGTTCCCGGAGGTGACCGCGCTTCCCGTCATTCCGGGCGTCAGAGCCGTCAGGCCGTAGACGTTTTGACCCGTGAGAGGCGTCTCCGCCAAGGTATCTTCGAGAACGACGGCCCCCGTTATTGGCGTTGCCAGATCGACAGCAACCTCCGAAGCGGAAACCGTGACCTCGGTGGGAGTTGTTGCGATCTCCAGGACAGGGGCAAGAGTGCGTAGCTCCCCGACCTCAAGGATGAGATCCTTCAGATCCCAGGTCTTGAAGCCAGTCATCTGGATCTGCACGGTGTAGGTGGACGCGGCTATGCTGTCCAAACGGAAATAGCCAGCATCGCTGGTTGTGAGCGCTTTTGCTATGCCAAGCCGGGTATCCGTAATGGTGACTTTGGCCCCCGCGATTAGACCGCCGGATTGGTCTCGTACCGAGCCCTCAATTCCGCTCAAGAATTGAGCAAATGCCGGTAAACCTCCCAACGTCAACAGAAGAAGTATGAGAAATGAGATTCTTAACGCATATTTCATGCCAGTCATGGACACTCCTTTGAGAATCTCGCGAGCAGTCTTTCCTTAGACAGACCACGATAAACCTGCACCCCATTCCCCCGAAAACTCGATTGCCTTCTGGGAAACTGCCCGGACTAGGATTAAAATTCTGTCCCGCAAGGATGAACCGCTCCCGATTGCCGTGGAGTTTAGGTTCGGCGGTGGAACAAGGCAAGTAATGTACAGTGTCTTACGGTAACGGATGCTGAATTCCGCCTCTCTCGGCGCCTCTGCCAGCGGCCCCGAAGAATCAAATACAGTTTCTATTCTTACAGTAAAAAAATGGAGCAACCTATTCACTACAAACAACTTGGACCAAGCACGGACCTTGGGCGGCGGACAACTGTCCAGAGCAGAGCCTCTTGACAAGCGTCGGCCCAATTTGCCTATAATGCGTCTCTCTCAAGCAGGAGGTGATTCAGTAGTCGTTTTTGAACGTCAGCCGGTCGGGGCGATCAAGCGGCCTTCCCTCAACACCCATCTGTATTTGGGAAGGTGCCTGAGGCGCTGTTATTTGTTCTCCAAACGAACCGGCGGAACGTGTCGATATTGCCACGTTCGATGCACGCAGTTGTTCGAATCTGCCAGTAGATGCTCCGTGTGATTGCGTCTATACTATGCGCAATAGGGGCAGTGGGGGATCGATGAAAGCATCCGGCGAATCAACGGACGATCAGGCTGCGTCTTCCCACCCCCTTCCCTTGGAGGACGAGAAAAAGCAACAGATTCTCCACGAGCTTGATAACATCCTGGAAAGTCGCTTCTTCCGAAGCGCAGGGCGTTGCAAGCAATTCCTCAGGTACGTCGTCCAGCACAAGCTCGACGGCCCTTGCGAGCCGCTGAAAGAGCGCACCATAGGGGTTGAAGTCTTCGAGCGCCGCAACGACTACGCCACCGGAGACGATCCGGTGGTTCGAGTCCAGGCTGGAGAAGTGCGGCGAAGACTCGAGCAGTACTATCAGGCGACGCCTACTGAGCCATCAGTCCACATCGAACTTCCGATCGGTTCATACTCCCCATTGTTTCGGGAGTCTTCGACCGTAGCACCTTCGCACACCGTACCTCTTCTTCCCCCTTCGCCGGAACCGGAATCTCCCAAAAAGAAGCACCGTGGAAGAAACTGGGCAATTGCGGCGATATGTTCAGCTTTGGCCGTAGGCGCGGTCATTGCGTTTCTGGCTCTTCGCCACACGGCAGGCCAAAAGTCAGCCATGGACCAATTCTGGAAGCCCGTCTTCGCCACGCCACAAGCAGTGCTGATCTGTCTGGCCGCGCCTGTGGTTTACAGACCAACCGATGCGTTGTATCAGAAGTACGCCCGTACCCATCCCGGCACATTCCAAACCGAAGTTGAGAAGATGAACAACCTGCTTCCATTGGATCCGCATGAAACCATCCTATGGGGTGACATGTGGAACTACTCCGACTATGGAGTTGTGCGTGGAGACGCCTACGCGGCCATAGCGATCTCTGCTCTCCTCGGCAAGATCGGCAAGCCCAGCCAGGTGCGCATCGGCACGAATTACTCCTTCGAGGATCTCAGGAACTCCCCCGCGGTAGTGGTGGGCGCCTTCAATAACCGGTGGACGATGCACCTCACCTCGAGCTTGCGCTTCGTGTTTTTGGAGCAGGATGGGCGATTCATGATCCGCGAGCAGACCAATAGCGGCCAAGTTTGGGAAAGACATAGCAACAAGAAGGGGGAAGTGATCGACGATGTTGCCATTGTCACCCGATTGCTGGACTCGAAGACCGGGCAGTTCACCATCACGGTGGCGGGCATTGGAGAAACAGGCACGCAAGCGGCGGGTGAGTTTGTCTCCAATCCGGAATTCCTGGAACAGGGACTTCGAAGCGTTCCCGCGGGCTGGCAGATGAAGAATTTGGAGATCGTCCTGCAGACCACCGCGACGGATTCAATTCCCGGCCCTCCCCGGGTCGTGGCAGCTTACTCCTGGTAGAGTACCCGCGAGGGGAACCTCTGCACGGGTTCCTGATTTCGCAGTGATGGCACGCCGCGGCGGTGCTGACGATTTTCGAGCAATAAACGCCAAAATGTTGCGCACGCACCGTGTTTATTCACCGGCGTCCGGAGTGCGCATGTACATCAGAGCCGGTTCGATAGGGCGAATCGTATCGTGCTGAGAGCAATTTTCATGAGGTTTTGATCGGAACAATGCAAACAGGACGACGCAAATTCCTCCATCTTTCTTTGATAGCCCTTGCTGGAGCCTTCTCGCGAAGATGCGGCGCTCAAGGCATGGGAGGCCGGACCATAACCGCTCAGAAGAAGCCCACGGAATCCGGCCGTCCTTTTGACGCTTATTTTACCGACGTTGCGACCTCGGCGGGACTGATCGCACCGATGATTTACGGAGGCGCGGATCACAAGGAGTACATCATCGAAGCGAATGGATGCGGCTGCGCGTTTCTTGACTACGACAACGACGGGTGGATCGATATTTTCCTCCTCAGCGGAACCAGGCTAGATGGCGCGCCTGCCGGAACATCTAACCGTCTCTATAAGAACAATCGCGACGGGACATTCACCGACGTAACCAGGCAAGCGGGGCTTGAGGCAGTCGGCTGGGCCAACGCTGTGTGTATAGGTGACTACAACAACGACGGCTATGAAGATTTGTTTTGCACCTACTTCGGCCAGAATAGGCTTTACCGCAACCTGGGAAACGGGACGTTTAGAGAAGTCACCAAAGAAGCCGGCCTGGTGGATTCCGAGGTCCGATGGGGCGCGGGATGCTCGTTCCTCGATTACAACCGGGATGGTCACCTGGATTTGTTCGTCTCCAATTACCTGCAATTCGACTTCGAGCACGTTCCCAGACCGGGATCCAATGTTAACTGCAATTGGAAGGGCATTCCGGTCAACTGCGGTCCAAAGGGTCTTCCCTTCGGCCGGCATTCCCTTTACAGAAACAATGGAGACGGAACCTTTACCGATGTCAGCAGTGAGTCTGGCATTGCGAAACCGTGGCCCAGCTATGGAATGACCGTCGCGTCGGCCGACTTCAACGGGACGGCTGGCCCGACATCTATGTTGCTTGCGACTCGACCCCAAGCCTCCTTTTCATCAATCAGCACGACGGGACCTTCAAAGAGGAGGGGATTGAGCGTGGTGTGGCCCTTAGCAACGACGGGGGAGAAGAAGCAGGAATGGGAGTAGCTGTCGGCGACTTCGACCTGGATGGCCATCTGGATATCTTCAAAACCCACTTTATCGATGACTCAGACGTGCTGTACCACAACGATGGCACGGGCACTTTTGACGACTGGACTCTGCGGACGAAGCTTGGCGTGGAGACCCGCTACGCCAGTTGGGGAACCGGGATTTTCGATCTCGACAACGATGGTTGGCCGGACATCTTTTTTGTAACGGGAAGCACATACCCCGAGGTCGAAAAACAACTGCCGCAAAATCCGAACAAGTCTCCTCGCATTCTCTTCCGAAACCTGGGTAACGGAACCTTTGAGGAGATTGCCGATGCCGGTCCGGGAGTTACGACGCCGCACTCGAGCCGCGGCTGCGTATTCGGCGATTTCGACAACGACGGCGATCTGGATATTTTGATCCTGAATATGAACGAGTCTCCCTCCCTGCTGCGAAACGATTTGAAAGGAACACACCACTGGCTGAAACTGAAGCTTGTGGGCACAAAGTCAAACCGCAGCGCGATTGGCGCCCGCGTGTTGGCGCGGTACTCAGGCCGGACCCAGGCTCAGGAGGTCCTAAGCCAGTCGAGTTTTTATTCGTCTAACGACTCGCGTCTTCATTTTGGCCTTGGACAAGCAACGAGTGCGGATCTGGCGATTTACTGGCCGAACGGCCTGACGGAAAAATACCCGGCTGTCAAATGCGATCAGCTCATTACCATTCGGGAAGGCCACGGTATCATTCCCAACATGGGCTGGGCGCGTTCGTAGATACGGTGTTTCTGAGGCTGCCCTTTCCATGAATGTGGCGTGTTCAACTGGCAGGCGTCCAGAATTCACCCAGAAATCGTCGCAATATGGGGAGCAAGGACAAGTTTAGCGCGCAAAGATGAGGCGAGGCGACCAAAGAGTCTGCCCTTGGAAGGCCCCGCCACGAAACCTACGGCTTCGTTGAGGCACTTTCAGGAAACCGGATTCCTAGGCTTTCGGTAAGAATCGGCCGCATTTTGCCCACCAGGTTCGTAGGGTTGTAGTGAAGTGTGTGCTCGAGCGGCATGACGTAGGCCAAAGACGACCATCCCCAAAAGGGATTCATTCCATAGCCCTGGCCGGTTTCCGAATCGTAATACTCGCGAGTCACTGGGTTCCTGTCCAGCGCCATTGCGTAGGTCTTATCCGCGAGCTCACGGGCCTCTTTGTCGTAGCCATAATCCATCAATCCATGGAAGATCATGTAGTTGGCTGGAATCCAGGTATTTCCACGCCAGTTGCACTCGCCTTTTGTGGTTCCTTCGTAAAAGTCCGGCTCGGTCCTTGCGTAGGTGGCGACGGGATAGGGAAGCCAGAACTCATTTTGGTTCAAGAGATGCTCACGCACCAGGCGGCGAGCTTGCGCTGGCGTTGCCACTCCGGCCCACAGCGGGAAGAAACCAGTGGCGGACTTGACGCGAATCTGCTTTCCTGTCTTCTCGTTCCTGTCGTAGTAAAACCCATCCTTCTCATCCCAGAACACCTCATTGATGAGCTTTGCAAGCCGCTGGGCATGCTCGCGATATTGCTGTTGCTCTAGTGTCTTTCCCAATTCTCCTGAGATGATCGCCATCGCCTGTAGCTCACGAAGCAGGTAACACGCCAGGTCGACACCCTCATCGGAATAGGAGTCGAGGTCTCCTGAGCGACCCAGTTGGTTGTCCATGCCACTGGCGTCGGCACTGTTCCATGTGGGAAGACCGTTGTGGTCCGCATCATAGGCAAACCAGCGATCCAGGTATTTATGTAGCTTGCCGTAGTCAGTCTCGCGCAGCCATTCATAAGAGCCAGTTTGTTGCGATCCCAGGACGGCAAGCTGCGCGAGGAATGGCTTAAACATCTGGTTCGGCTTTGGATAGGTGATACCCAAGGTGCGGGAAATGAAACCGTCGGGCTCCTGGCGGCTGAGAAATACCCGCAAGTTCGAAAAGTCGAATTTGCTAACACCATAATAAGAGAGATAAATATTCTCGAAGTATAGGTCCCAATCGTAGAACTCTCCGTAGGCGTAACCGGTGAGCAGCTTTTCCTGAGACTGCGGGAAGTCGTGCAATCCCTTGGTGCTGATATCGCGGTTAAGCTGCAGGAGACGGTCACGGAGAGATTGAGAATGCGTTCGGCCGGGAGCTTGCGAGATTTGCGGGTTGCCGACGGGGGAGTTGGACTGCGCACGAACCGCCGAGGACAAGAGGAGCGATGCCAGAACAATTGCGCAGATCGGGAAGAGGAACAACATTTGGCAGGCAGGGGCCTTCGCCATTGCAGGTCTCATCAGTAATCTCCCTTCACAACACTGATTCGCCCGCATTGTACCGCTCAATTGGGTCAGATTGCGCCGTTGCCAGCTCCAGCGAGCCAGGATACCGCCGCGCATCGCACATGCGCCGGATGCACATCCGATAGCGGCTGCGCCCAAAAGCGAGCATGTTTGACCCAGGGTCCGCGGGTCTGCGCGCCTTCCGGTAGGCGAGGCGGGTTCGCTGAGATCCAAAAAGAACTTTTACCTTCTCCAGAGATATTTGACAACCTTTCTTTCCATCGATTTATACTTCGAGCTGGAGTATTGGAACCTTCCAAAGCTGGTGAAAGCGCCCAGAACGCGGTTCGGCGGCGGGCTTGCGCTGCTACTGCAGGTTGGGCGTTGCGCCAGTTGGCTGAGTTCGAGCAGCAAATCGCGCAGCCAGGCTGAGGGCATGCTATGCCTGCGCATTGAAGGCGCCTGCTTGCGAACGCTCACACTCTACTTAACGTTCACGCGGGGAGATTGACGGTTCCATGTTTCATGCCAGACGCTTGCTGTTTTTTATTTTGGGAGCAGCTATCGTTGCGCAAGGGCAACAAACCAAGGTGTCCATTGCGTCGATCGAATCGTTGATTCGTTCCCAGGAGTACGACCAAGCTTTACAGCTTACGAGATCCGCCTTGCACCAGACGCCCAACGACTTCCGGCTTTGGACGTTGGAAGGGATTGTACTTTCGATTAAGGGCAGCAACCAGGATGCATTAAACGACTTCGACAAAGCACTGAGTCTCTCGCCGGCCTACGCAGCTGCGCTGAAAGGCAAGGTGCAACTCCTCTACCAGACACTGGATAAACGCGCAATCCCGCTACTCGAGAAGATCTTGAAAGCCGATGCAAAAGACGAGACCGCACACGAAATGCTCGCGGTCCTTGAGGGAAGACAGGGAAATTGCCGGGTTGCGATCGGCCATTTTCTTCTCAGCGCGGAAGCGATCGCGAATCATCCTTTCTCACTGGAAGTGTATGGTTATTGCCTCGTGCATACGAAACAGCCTCAGAAAGCGATCCCCGTATTTGAACAGCTTGCGGCGCTGCTTCCGCAGCGGACTTATCCAAAATACGATCTCGCGGTCTTACTGATGGAAACGAAGCAGAAAGATGCCGCCCTCAAAGTATTGGAGCCTTTACTCGCCGCGGACCAGTCAGACCCGGATCTTCTGAGCCTGGCATCGGAGGCCTATGAGGCCGCAGGAGATACACCTAAAGCAGTGTCTTTGCTACGGCAGGCGATTGTTCTGAGCCCTGATAATGCCAGCTATTACAATGCTTTTGCCGTACTTTGCCTCGATCACGAGTCCTTTCAAGTAGGGATCGATATGATCGATGCCGGCCTGCAGCGCATTTCCGGCGATTCGTCGTTGTATCTCTCCCGCGGCTTACTTTATGCGCAACTTGCGCAATACGACGAGGCGGAAGCCGATTTCAAGACGGCGGAGCGCCTTGATGCAGCGCAGAGTCTAAGCTCCTATGCCATGGACCTTGCAGAAGTGGAGAAAAATCATCCTGACAAAGCATTATTGGAGGTACGCGCGCAGTTGAAGGCGCATCCAAACAGCCCATTCCATCACTACCTGCTCGCCAAGTTGCTCGAAAAGGGTGGATCCGACAAGCCGAGCGAAGCAACTAGGGAAGCAATCAGCTCCGCAATGACAGCCGTGAAACTAAAGCCGGATTTTGTGGAAGCCAGGGACCTGCTTGCGAGCTTGTACTTAGGCGCCGGTCAGTACCGCCTGGCCATTGAACAAAGCCAGCTTGCGCTGCAGTATGACCCCTCCGACCAGAGCGCGATGTATCACCTCATCATGGCGTTGCGGCACTCCGGACAGAGTGGAGAAGGCGACAAAATCCAGGCGCTGGTAAAGCGTCTCTCGGAAGCACAGCAGGTGTCACGGCAGCAGGATACCGACAGGAAACGATTCAAGCTAGTGGAGCAACAACCTGTGCCACTGAACTGAAGCGCGCGTTCTCGATGTTTGTATGAGCGCCGCGGCCTAGTGGGCACACCGGAGGTCACTTGGTTGTGGATGTCTTTTGCCTGCCTCTTCTTTAGCAGTCGTGGGTGTCGGTCCGGCTAAACCATATGAGGGGTCGGTGAAGACCTGGCTGGAAATGTCGTCGATCCGCTAGCTGGGAAGAGCACTTCGACAGGACGGGCGTTTTCGCCCAACACAGAGTAGGGGTGACAAAGATGAAAATGACTTCCGCTGTTCTAGCCGCTCTTGCGGTCACACTCTTCGTCGCTACGCTCCAGGCCCAGGTCGAGGAGCGTCCGCTCCCCCGCCTGGTGAAAAAGGACGGACGCTTCGCTCTGTTTGTGGACGATGCGCCATATCTGATGCTGGGTGCGCAGGTGCATAACTCCAGCTCGTGGCCGGCCACGCTTCCGAAAGTGTGGCCCGCCATGGAATACCTGAACGTCAATACGGTCGAAATGCCAATCTACTGGGAGCAGTTTGAACCCCAGCCAAATCACTACGACTACACGATGATCGACACGCTCCTGACTGAGGCTCGTCAGCATCACGTTCACCTCGTGTTGCTCTGGTTCGGCACATGGAAAAACGGCAGCCAGCACTACACGCCCGAATGGATGAAACTGGACCTCGTCCGGTATCCGCACATGGTCGACAGGGATGGCCAGGCGGTGGACTCGCCTTCACCCCACTCTGCCGCGTCGCTTGACGCGGACAAAACTGCCTTCACCGCTTTCATGCGACACCTCAAGGAAACCGACCCGCAGCGTACTGTACTCATGGTTCAGGTGGAGAATGAAGCCGGCTCTTGGGGCAGCGTCCGCGATTTCTCCCCAGCCGCGCAGAAGCTCTTCGAAGCGCCAGTACCCCCTGAGCTCCTCAGCGCCATGCACATCAAGACCGCCTCAGCCTCCCCGAACTGGCAGCAAGCCTTTGGTCCCGATGCGGATGAATACTTCCACGCCTGGTCGGTTGCGAAGTATATCGGACAAGTCGCCGCCGCAGGAAAGGCTGTTTATCCCCTGCCCATGTACGCCAACGCGGCCTTGCGCGACCCGTTCAATCCCGGCCCTCCAGGCCTGCCGGGCGCTGCCGGCAATTATGAGAGCGGTGGCCCCACGGACAATGTGCTCAATATCTGGAAAGTCGCGGCGCCAGCCCTGGATATTTTGGCGCCAGACGATTACCAGGACGATGACGCCGCCTATCTGAAAGTCTTGGAGCTGTATCACCGAGACGACAATGCCCTGTTTGTGCCAGAGACCGGTGGCGCGGACAAACCCCGCTTCTTCTTCTCCGCCCTTGGACTTCAGACCATTGGCTTCGCGCCGTTCGGGCTGGATTACACGCACAGAGCGGCGGATCGCTCCCTGAATCACGCGGATGCTTCCAGGCCGCCAGAGGAGTTCCTTACACCCTGGGCAATGAATTACCGGTTGGTCGGCCCAATGCAGCGGGAGATTGCTCGGCTCAATTTTGAAGGCAAGCTCCAGGCCGTGGCCGAAGAGCAGGGCAAGGCTACTCGGACCCTGCCGTTCGGATCCTGGGACGCGATCGTTTCCTTTGGAGCCGCCCGCAGCAATCGTGGCGCGGGAAATCAAAAGCCCGCGGGGCGCGCGCTGGTCGCCCAGCTCAAAGACAACCAGTTTCTTGTGGCCGGATTCTTTTGCCGTGTCGACTTCCGCCCGGTCGGCACCGAGCAGCAACGCAAGTCCCAGCATATCGTGGAGGGAACCCAGCAAAATCCCTCGGCCCTGATCGAGGGCAAATGGCAGCACCGTCAGTTCCTGCGTGTCGAGGAGGGAACTTACGAAGATGATGTCTTCAAGCCCATCCGCATCTGGAATGGGGACGAGACGGACTGGGGACTCGACTTCTCTTCAGAACCCGTGGTGCTCCGCGTGACGCTTGGTATCTATTAGATCGATGGAGAAAGTCTCTCTTCTCTTGCCGACCGCTGAGTCAGCAGCCGAGACAACATCGGCAGGATGAAGGCGAACAGGAGGCGGCACGGATGACGTCTTTCTGTTTCGAAGGATCGAACTGGAGCGAAATATGCGAATGAAAAGGAATGCAATTTCCGCGTTAGCTTTGTTGGTGAGTGCCGCTGGGCTGGCGGTCTCGGCCAAGGCACAAACCGCTGCCGGCGCGCCGCATTTGCAGAAACAGGGTACTGCCACTCAACTGATCGTGGATGGCAAGCCCTTTCTGGCTCTCGCGGGAGAATTCACCAACAACGCGGCGACCAGTCTCCCCATGATGGAACCCATCTGGCCAAAGGTTGTCGCCGACAACCTGAACACCGTGCTCGTGGGTATTTCCTGGGCGCAGTTCGAGCCCGAAGAGGGGAAGTTCAATTACACCCAGGTGGATGGAGTCATCGCCAAGGCCAGAGAGAACAATCTGCACATCGTTTTTCTCTGGTTCGCTAGCTGGAAGAATGGCACATCTAGTTTTGCGCCGTACTGGGTGAAGAAGGACTACACTCGCTTTCCGCGCATTCAGATCGACAATGGCAGCACCGTTTCGATCTCGGGTCCAATCGAGCTTTTCAGCCCATTTGGCGACGCCACGCGGGATGCGGACGCTGACGCGTTTGGGGCATTGATGCGGCATATCAAGGATGTCGATGGCACGCAACACACCGTGGTGATGATGCAGGTAGAGAACGAAGTGGGCGTCCTGCGGGATTCGCGAGATCGATCTCCGGCGGCGAACCGCGCGTTTGCCGGGCCGGTGCCTGCGGCGCTGATGAATTACGTGCAATCGCACAAGGACACGCTCATTTCCGAGTTCCGGGCGGTCTGGGCGGCGAATGGCTATAGGAAATCCGGAAGCTGGGAACAGGTTTTCGGTCCCGGCAAGCCGATTGATGTGAAGATCCCGATTCAGACGACGAGCCCGCCGATGAGCGCGTATGAACATGAAATCAGTTGGAAGGAACTGCACTGGCCTTCGGATGAGATATTCATGGCG
>Ga0181530_10003214_pt1 | contig 18518 bp, 23 predicted proteins | sample PEATcosm2014_Bin_42_FD_119769 | JGI IMG/M metagenome (GOLD analysis project Ga0181530, IMG submission 119769) | Peatland microbial communities from MTU Mesocosm Facility, Houghton, MI, USA - PEATcosm2014_Bin10_60_metaG | ecosystem: Environmental > Terrestrial > Soil > Wetlands > Peat | place... | reverse complement strand
CACACGACCGTTTTCTATTACCCGCGGGATAAGGGGACGGCCCTGGTACGTTTCCTTGGTGACCGTCTGCGCCGACGCAAGGCTTCCGGCGTGCTGCTCAAGCCGCTCCACGCTGAACAGTTCGGCGCGGATGGGCTCTTCCAGAGCAGGAATCGTCATCGATGGTTTGTTCTTGTTTGGAAGAGCCGTTATCGACCTCCACAGGCGGCAATTCAGGACTGATTGCCTTCTTAGTGCCATTCTAGCGTGGACTAACATACAGGCTATTTCAAGTGGTCCGCGGTCGCCTCACAGTGGTGTTCTAGCCGACTTCGATGTTCAGATCATGCTCAATCAAGACCGGCAGCATATGCTTCAGGCAGGGCCGCGTTTGTTTGTCGTAGGACATGGCCCATTTGGCAATCTGGCAGGCTGAGCTGGTCTTGCCGGGACTGCATTTACGCCTTTGCATTACCGTTTTTTCGTGCGAGGTAGCCTATGCCTTGGCCCAAATTGCTTGCGCAGCACATCCAACACGCCACCCGCACCGCGGCTGATGATGAACTTTATGAGCAGCCTCTCAACCGTGTTTACCAAGAGCGCGAGCCGGAACTTCGACAGCTAAGAGGTTCAAAACAAGAAGCTGGCACGATCCCAGCAAAGTGACTTGTCGCCAGGATACAACCTAACATCCGGCCAGAAGCGGAAGGCAAGGCCGCGATCAGCAGTTTGGGGCTCGCGTTGAGGCAGTCGGCCAATGCCTACGCGAGAAGCTGCAGCCTTCAAGCGCCTCACCAGAATGGACTGGGAAAATGATAGAACGGAAGGTTACCATCGCCGAGATCATACTCATCGCCGGAACCCGCATCGCCTTGGGCGCCGGGATCGGCGTTTTTGCTTTCCAGCCGACTAAACAGAGCACCGGCAACCATGTGCCGCATTGGTCAGGCGACAAGGCCGAATCTGGTGACCCTGGTAGCAAGGCAATTGCTTAAGTAAGAACAAGACTTCCGCAGCTGTGGCCGTCCGGGAGCGGACGACGGGAACTCAGCGATGTCCAGTGGCAACTGATCGAAGCAATCTTGCGCCAGCTTGACCTGAGCCACGGCCAGCACGAGCTGAGGCCTTCTTACAGTGGCCGGCGCTCAGTGCATCGCGCGTGGCTCGGAGGGTGTTGATCAGCGACTCAGGCGGTAGCTTGCGGATGATGGGTTGGATGATCCATCCCAGCCCGAGCGGGATGTCGCGGCTCAGCGAAATGGCCCGGCACTCGATGTATACACCGCCGTCCTTCTCCTGAAACCGCCAGTAGGAATACAGGCGCCACAGAAAACCATAACCTGTATCCGGCGTCAAAACTTTCTCTTTCGCGGTCCCGGGATCTTCCACCTCGGCAATCCGCGTGGTGTAGCTGCGGCAAAGCCACCGCGTATCGTCCGCGAGCGAATAATGCACGTCGTGGTCTGTGTCGAGAACGACGGTGATGATTTTTTTCTTGAGGAGCCGCAAGTAGATTTGGAAATCATTACCGTCACGGCGGATCAGCTTCGAGTCCAGCACCTCGGGCTTGTAGATGTTCTTGTGGTTGTCGTAGTCCTGAACCAGCGCGACAACGTCTTCTACTGTTGCGCGAGAAATGAATGCCGCCCCCACCCAGTCATGAATCAAGCCATTCGGCACTTTAATTGAACCCTGGTCCGACCAGATTTCCGCGACGATATTTCCCTGCCGAACCTGCTGAGCCCAGTCGGAATTAGTGTCAGACCACAGGAACGGGCGGTTCCCGTGCAGCGTCTGATTCATTGCCGCCTCGGACTCGCGGATGTGCGCTTCGAAACCCTCCAGCGTGCGAGCTTTCAACTGCACGATGTTCGCAGTCAGCGCCATAGGCCCTACCGACTCGGCGCAACGACAGCTTTGCGGGCCGACTCCGCCGTGCGGGGCTTCGCCATTTCCTTCGCAATGTCAGCGAGCGTCGCTCGGGTGTATCCCTTCTTCTTTGACTTCTTCTGCCTCATGCCCTCATCATGTCACAGGTCGAGAGGCAAGAACGGTCAATTCAGACCAGCATTCTCAGGAACGGTAGACCTCAGGAGCAGGTGCAAACTCTAGCGGCCGAAAGAAGTTGAACGGCTGCGTGAACCTCAACCCGACGATTCTCTTGTCGCCCAAGTGAGCGACTCTGGAAACGACTGTCCGAAATTGCACAGTGCTGTGCATCGACTGTGCGGAAGGCTCAATCCAGCGTGTGTTCTTTGTTGAACACACTGCTCAAGCTTCGATCGTTCTGTCCAACCAATACGAGCAGCCGCTTGCCCAACCGGGACCGCGCAATTTTTTGGGAGGGGAATCTGAAGACCGATGGCCTAACCTATATTTGCTTCAAAACCGCGCTCAGATCAAGAGGATCTCTAGCATGCCTGTAAGTTTCGGCGAACGACATCGCACACAACGCATCGGCTGGCTCCGCGCGGCGGTACTGGGCGCGAATGACGGTATCCTTTCAACTTCGAGCCTGGTGCTGGGTGTCGCCGCCGCGCATGCTAATCACCGCAGCGTATTGGTCGCAGGGGTCGCCGCCCTTGTGGCAGGAGCGATGTCGATGGCTGCCGGTGAGTACGTGTCGGTCCACTCACAGGCCGACACCGAGCAGGCCGATCTCAAACTCGAGCGCGCGGAGCTCAAGGCAGACGACAAGGGAGAGCACAAGGAACTTCAGGCGATCTACGTCGGACGAGGGCTTGATCCTTCGCTCGCGAAACAGGTTGCGGAGCAACTGATGGCCCATGATGCACTATGCGCGCATGCCGGCGACGAACTCGGCATCTCCGAGACGCTTCGTGCGCGACCGATTCAGGCGGCATGGGCATCGGCTGGCAGCTTCGCCATCGGAGCAGTCCTGCCTCTCTTGGTCACTGCCATGGCCCCGGAGGCAGGCTTGATCCCTCTTGTGTCTGGGACTTCACTGCTGTTCCTCGCGCTTCTAGGCGGGCTGGCTGCGCGCGCGGGTGGCGCAGGAGTAATGATGGGCGCAATCCGCGTCACGTTCTGGGGTGCGCTCGCTATGGCGATCACCTCCGGCGTCGGATGGCTGTTCGGAACAGTTGCGTGAGTGCGGCGAATCGGAAGCAAGCCCGGTTCTGGGCCCTCCTCAACCGGGGCCATCAAAGCAGCGCGTGCCGACGATAAAACCAGGTCTTCACGGCCTGCACGACAAAGAGATAGGTCACCGCAAGAAGCGCAATTGCTGCCAGCAACGATACGGGCAGTGGTGTGAACCGCAGCAATTTTCCCAAGGGCGTGTACGGCAGCACAGTCGCAACAGCCACGATCGCCAACACGCTAATCAACAACGGCCGACTAGGTCGGCTCTTGAGAGGGTTGGCTGCTGTCCGGATCACAAATACCACGAGCGTCTGTGTTGCCAGGGACTCCACGAACCATCCGGTGTGGAAAAGCGACTCGTTTGTGGAAGCATGGAACACCCAGAGCAGCACCCCGAAAGTGAGGAAATCATAGATTGAGCTGATGGGACCGATGATCGCCATGAACTGGCGGATGAATCCAATCTGCCATCGCTTGGGTTTTTGCACCATGGCGGGATCAACGTTGTCGGTGGGGATGCTCACCTGCGAAACATCATAGAGAAAGTTGTTCAGCAGTATCTGGCTCGGGAGCATCGGCAGAAAGGGCAGGAACAGTGATGCCGCGGCCATGCTGAACATGTTGCCGAAATTCGAGCTCGTGCCCATGATGATGTACTTCATGATGTTGGCAAAGGAGCGCCGTCCTTCGAGTACGCCCTCGTTGATGACCGCAAGGTCCTTTTCCAGCAGGATGATCTTGGCCGCGTCCTTGGCCACGTTCACGCCATTCATGACGGAGATCCCAACATCTGCGGTGTGCAGCGACGGAGCATCGTTGATGCCATCGCCCATGTATCCGACAACATGTCCTCGAGCTTTAAGAGCGAGAATCACCCGGTTCTTTTGTTCGGGGGACACGCGAGCGAAAATGGCTCCGTTTTCCGCCTGATGGGCCACGGCAGCATCGTCCATCGTATCGAGTTGGTTCCCGACAAGAATGCGGTCTGCATCCAACCCTACGTCGTGGGCGATCTTCTGGGTCACATACTGGTTGTCGCCCGTCATGACAACCACAGAAATGCCATCCTGTTTCAGTGCCTTCAGGACGGCAAGCACCCCCTGCTTCGGCGGGTCCAGGAATGCCGCGAACCCGACCAGTGTCATCGCGTGTTCGGCCGCCACTGCGTACGCATTTTGTTTTCCCACCTTCAGCGTCGCCACCCCAAGCACACGGAATCCGTCCGCACTCAGCTTCTTCAGGGTGCTTTCTGCCTCTGCCCGTCGGGTTTCGTCAAACGGCTGAGCAACGCCATCGATGGTCACCGCCTCACAAATGGCAAAGACACTCTCAGCCTCACCCTTGGTGATGAGAAGGTCCTCGTCCGCGTGTCGAACCACCACTGAAAGGCGCTTGCGGTTGAAGTCGAACGGAATCTCGTCCACCTTGTCATACCCCACAATGGAAGGCGCCTCGTGCTTCAAGATTGCATCGTCAAGGGGGCTTTTGATGCCTGCCTCAAAGTGGCTGTTCAGGTAAATGAGCTGCAGGACGTTTTCGTTGTCCTTACCTTGGAAGTCCACGTGCCGGTCAAGCACGATCTCCCCTTCGGTGAGTGTGCCCGTCTTGTCCGTACAGAGAATATCCACGCTGCCGAAATCCTCGATTGCTGACAGTTGCTTGACGAGGACCTTCTTCTTCGTCATCCGCCTCGCGCCTTGGGCCAGCGTCACGGTGATGATCATGGGCATCATTTCCGGTGTCATCCCGACGGCGAGCGCGACCGAGAAAAGGAAGGACTCCAGCACTGGGCGATGGAAAATAATGTTCACCAGCAGAACGAAAAGGACAAGCAACATGGTCACCCATGTGAGCATCATTCCGAAGCGACGTATGCCCCGTCCGAACTCCGTCTCCGGTGGCCGCATCGCCAGACGACTCGCAATCTCACCACAGGCGGTGTCTTTTCCCGTGCAGACGATGACCGCGGTGCCAATCCCCGTCTGAACCGCAGTGCCCAGGAAAACGCTGTTGCTTGCGTCCGCGACGCCGTGCTTCTCCTTGGGAAGGTCAGCCACCGTCTTCTCTACCGGCAGAGATTCCCCGGTGAGCACTGACTCACGCACATGCAGGTCCTTTACCTCCAGCAAACGGGCGTCGGCTGGCACCAGGTCTCCTGCGTTGAGCCGGACGACATCTCCCGGGACCAACTCGGCGGTCGGCAGTTCCTGCTCTCGTCCATCGCGCACCACCGCGGCGGTTAGGGCAATCTGTTTCTGAATGTCCTCTACGGCGTGCCGGGCCTGGAATTCCATCAGGAAATTCAGCAGCACACTGAAAAGTACGATCGCAAGGATGATCAGCCCGCCGACGTGCTCTCCGAGTGCAAGAGATACGCCGCTGGCGATGACAAGGATTACGACGAGCGGATTACGGAAAAAACCAAAAAAACTGAGCAGTGCAGCGAAGCGAGACTCATGGACCAGGCTGTTTGGGCCGTAAAGACGCAGTCGCCGCCGGGCCTCTTCGGTCGTCAGCCCTGCCGGAGTTGCCGGGAGTAGTTCGAACAGTTCGTGCAGCGGCCGATCCCAGAAGCCCTCGGCAGCGGTTGTTGGTCTTCCCATCCGGGGCCTCCAGAAACCGTCGGCCGTAAAAGGACGGTGATCTTTCACTCCGAAGTGCGCACAAAAACTGCAGCGCCCTTATTCCTGCAGAAAGATATTGAGGAGAGAGTTGTGAACCCGAATCTCGCCGTTATATTCGACGAAGCCCAATTTCCTGAAGCGATTCATGAAAAAACTCACTCGGGATCGGGTTGTTCCAATCATCTCAGCCAATACCTCCTGGCTGATTTTAGGAACCACTGTCTCGGGTTTACTTTCCTTGCCGAACTGAGCGAGCAGTAACAGAATCCTCGCGAGCCGCTTTTCGCTGGAATTAAAAAGTTGATCAACCAGATCGGCCTGGATGCGAGCGTTGCGTGCCAGCAGAAAGGAGACGAACATGCCCGACAATTCTGGTTCTTGGTGAAGTTCGCTGACCATTGCCGTCTTGCTAATCCTGAGTAGTGAACACTCGGTCATCGCGGTACCAGTCGCGAGTCGAACAGGATGAGCGGAGATCATGCAGTCCTCCCCCAAGAATTCCCCGGCGGCCACCAATCCAATCGTCGCCTCTTTTCCGTTCGCAGAAGTGACGGTTATTCTCAGCTGGCCCCGCTGGACGAAAAAAATCGCGTCCGCCGGGTCACCTTGTACGAAGGCCGTCTCATTCTTTTTCAGGTTGAGAATCTTCCTACCCAACCCAGGTCTCGCGAGAAAGGCCTGAATATCGAAAACCGTATTGCCATTTTTGGGTTGCGACTTGGGCGTGTGAAGCCGAGAGGGTTTTTCAAGTTCGGCGGTGGCGGGACTCGCGGACCGCACGGAGCCAACTGACGTAATTCGCTTGGTTGGAGGGCCCTGACCGCGGGCAGGCACGCTCCTGGCGCTCATTTCACACCTCCGAGAGGGCAGCGCCTCCACGTTGAAATTATACCTCTTCAAGAAACCGGGGATATGTGCTGGCTGTTCAATATTGAACAGATTCCCAAATCGGGAATGTCAGCCATTTGAGCGATTTTACACAGCCGCCTCCGTCTCTAACCAGTAGGCTCGGTTTGTCGAAGGACTTGTACGCCCATGAGCAGCGTTCTTCTTATCGGCAAGGAGACGGACACCGTCCGTTCGATCGCGCAAGCCCTCGCTGCCGGCAATTGCCACTTTGAATGCGCTAGTGGTGGCGCGAGCGCGATTCGCCGTTTGCGTCAACAGGCCTTCGACGTTGTCATCACCGACCCGGAGACCACCATCGACGAAGGACTGGCGCTGAGCGAGGAGATGCGCGACATCCGGCCCGGCATGAAGGCCATCCTTCTCGCCCCTTCCAGCACGCCAGAGGAAGTCATTGCTGCGTTGCGCGCTCGCGTCTTTCTCTGTTTCAGCGCCCCGTTCGATGCTCACGAAATTGCTAGCTTCGCCTGCCGCGCCGCGAACGACTCCGATTGGCGCACCGAAATCGAAGTTCTCTCCGCGCAACCTGACTGGGTTTCGTTGCGTGCCAACTGCCACATACTGACCGCCGAACGCGTGGTGACCTTCCTCGGCGAATTGCACTCAGAATTGCCAGACCCCACCCGCGACAACGTAATGCTGGCGTTTCGCGAGATCCTGCTCAGCGCTATGGAACACAGCGCCGCCTTCAATCGCCACAAAGTGGTGGAGGTGTCGGCGGTGCGCACCGAGCGCACCATCGTGTTTTACGTGCGCGATCCCGGAACAGGCTTCCGCCGCGAGACGTTGGCGCACGCCGCCGCAGCCAGGGCCGCGGGCGCCCCCGACGCTCATCTCGATCAGCACACGGAGATGGGCATGCGCCCTGGCGGATTCGGCATTCTGCTGGCCCAGGGTGTGGTGGACGAGTTGATCTACAGTGAAACGGGCAATGAAATCCTGATGATTAAACACACAGCGTGAGAAGCTTCGCTAATCGAATTTCATCGTCTGCGTCCCTCAATCCCGCCAGCTAGCATGGTTCGGACAGATGTTTACCCGCTAGTTCAGCTTGGAGTCGGTACCGCCGCGTTCGGTTGGATGAGCAATTCTGACCAGCTTCGGCAAGCTGATCGTTGGACACTAATCAATATAAGGCTCTACTTCAGGCAAGGAAAGTTCCCCAACCGGACTTTACCTGTTCGCAGACACTCAAGGCGTAAAGGAGTTCTCGATGAATCTCAATCTGATGGATCCCAAACTGATTGCTCTCGCAGTTGCAGTGGTTCTGGTAATCGTGGTTGCCATTGTGCTGTATATGCGAAAACGCAAGAACACCACGGCAGAACTACGCGACCGTTTCGGGCCGGAGTACGACCGGGCTGTTCGACAACATGGGTCCGAACGCAAAGCCGAGGCCAAACTGGCGGACCGTGAAACTCGGGTCGAAATGCTGAAGATCCGCGATCTTGATGTTACTGAGCGTGAACGCTACTTGACCCAGTGGAAGGCGGTGCAATCCCGCTTTGTCGATTATCCGAAGGGTGCAGTGACGGAAGCCGATGAACTGGTGTGCTCGCTGATGCAGACGCGCGGCTACCCGGTCACTGATTTTGACCAGCGCGCGGCGGATATTTCCGTCGACCACCCCCGAGTTGTGGAGAACTACCGGTCGGCGCACGCCGTCGCGTTGCGGCTTGGCAGAGGTGAAGCCAGCACGGAAGAGCTGCGAACCGCGATGATCCACTATCGCTCTCTCTTCGACGAACTGGTACAGGTGCAGACAACTGGCGATAAAGTAGTGGCGTAACCCAGGGTCTGCGATTTTCCGGCATCAGGCGTCAAGTACAACCGGCGGTATCCTAACCGCCGACATTGCAATCAGTGCTTCGAGGTAAGTCTCTGTCTGATTAAGTCTAGGTGGGCTGCAACCTAAAGAGCGCTGCCGACAATGAGGGACCGAACCGTTAATCAGACGCCGTGGAAGAAGGTTACAGCCGCCAAGTTCGAAGAAGTGGACGATGCCGCCTGCTCGGATTCTGATAACGGAGATCCCGGCTGAAACCTAATTACAGTCAAACTGCTCAATGTCTATCTTCGATCAGCGTACGGCCAAGGTGCTGGCCACAATTTGCGCCTTTGTCGCCATCGGGACCTTTCTCTATGAGGTGCGCAACACCCTCGTTGTCATCCTCTTCGCGGTGCTCTTCGCTTACTTGTTAGAACCGGTTGTCTACCGAATCGAACGGTCGAGGCTTGCGAGGGGCTCGAGATGGCTCGCAATTCTGGAAACCTATTTGGCGATTGGGGCGATTCTCGCGGTGTTCGGCATTCTGTTCGGACCGAAGCTGGTGGAGGACACTCGGCTGCTAAGCCAGTCGCTGCCCGGATTGTTGGAGAAAGTTACAACCGGAAAGATCGTTTGGCAATTTGGCAATCGGTACGGCTGGAGCTACGACACTCAGCTCAGAATCGAGCAGTTTATTGCGTCCCATCAGGCAGAGATTCTCGCTTGGAGTGGCCAGGCAGGTACAGCGGTTGCAATGATGTTGCAGAAGTTGATCTGGATTGTCCTGGTCCCCATCCTCGCCATCTTTTTCTTGCGCGACGGACGGCAGTTCTCCGCAACCTTGCTGCACACCTTTAGCGAGAGCAACCAGCGGCGCTTCCTGCGCCTGATCATGACCGATCTCGACGTGATGCTGGCTCATTTCATTCGTGCGCAACTCATACTGGCCGGCATATCGCTGGTGGTATACAGCGTGGTGTTGACGGCGCTGCGTTTTCCGTATGCGCTGGCACTGGGATTCGCTGCCGGAGCTATGGAGTTCATTCCCGTCGTTGGTCCACTGGTGGCTGCGCTGGTGATCATCTTCGTCGGATTTCTGACGACGTATCCTCATTTGTGGGCGCTGATCCTGTTCTTTGCCTTGTGGCGGGTGGCGCAGGATTACTTCGTATCTCCGCGAGTGATGGGTGGGACGCTGGAATTGCATCCTCTGGCGGCAATCGCGGCCGTGCTGATGGGAGGCGAACTCGGCGGAGTTCTGGGCGTGTATCTTTCGATCCCGGTCGTAGCAACCATCCGTATTGTCTGGGTGCGTTGGCGGAAATACTCCGCGGTCATTGCCACTGCGGCTCCGCCTGTACCCGACGACAGGGTCCTCGGCACACCGACAGTCATCTCGAAACGCTGAGCCTGTACGCTGTTCGGCTAGGTTCAGCCCGGATGTAAATCGGCTCGATCCGGCTATTTGAGACGTCATCCGTGCTTGTAATGGTTCGAAACCGAAGTTGTGTTCCGCCACAGCTCAGTACATTTGCAGAATCAATGACTTCGGAGCCGGCCAGCACTGGGCGCATTCCGTCAAGATTCCGTGACGTTCGTGCGCCTTCGATGCCTGCTCGGCTGAGTTCTTTCTTTCGCTCCCCGAAGACCTCGTGACCGAGAACCTCGTCCTGCGCCAGCAACTGCTGGTTTTCCATGCCGAACGACCTCGCCCTAGACTGAGCTGTCTCGATAAGCTGTTCTGGTGTCGCGCCGAGAAGCCTGTGGACAGGTTGGAAGTCGCTGGTCGTCGTCAAGCCTGAGATCTCGTCCACTGCTGCAACTCGGAACAGCTTGATTTTAAGTTCCTCCGAAAGGAGACATCCGATCGTCACACGCTAGGTGGAGTTCTTCGCGGTAGCCCTGAGATGGCAGGCTAATGCGACTGCACGAGGTTGATTTCAGTGCAGGAAATGGCGGTACAGGACTATTGCACAGAACATGGCGAAGCCAAGGAGGATAAGGCCGAGGATGGCGTTGACGACGCGGAAGAAGATCGGGCCGATGCGGTGAGGGATGAAGCGAACGGCGACGATCAGCGCGGTGAACCAGGTCATCAGTCCGGCGGCGGCCATCAGGATGCCCCACCCGGGAGCGCTGTAGCCCAAGACTGAGTGGGCGAAGGGGAGCCAGTTGGAGGTGACGCCAACCCAATAAGCTATGGTTAAGGGGTTGAAGATGGTCAGGGCGGCACCGTCGGCGACCTCGGCGACCAGATGCGCGGGGACGGTGCTTTCGTCCCAGTGTTGGCGAGCGCTAGCGTAGGCCCGCAGGGGCTCCTTGACGGCGCGGACAAGGAAGTAGATCCCCAGCGGAAGTAAGACGATTACGCCGATGGCCGCTAGGACGATCTGGAGCGTCGGGTTGGACAGGTCAGAAAAGAGGTAGTGCCCCCCGAGGAGAACCAGAGAGAAGAGGATTAGGTCGCCGGTGACAGAACCGATTCCGCAGGCGAGGGCATGCCGCCAACCGCCGATCATACCGCGGCGGATGGCCAGCATGTTGACAGGGCCCATCGGCGCGGCCGCCACGAATCCCATCAAAAACGCGGCCGAAAGCACGTGGACGAAGGAGACGAACACCATATTGCGGCCGATAGGTAGGATAAGGCCGAAATTTCATTCGGGCATTCTGGCAGACAAGAATATACGCCCGGCTACCTCCAAAGGAAGCGTTATGCAAATGGCCGTAATCCGTCCGTAAGAAGTTGAAGACGAGATCTGGTGGTCGTGCAGCGATCAATCATGGGCGGCGTGGGGCACGGTACAAGCTCATTGCATCTCCCAAGCCGACTCACAGGCTTGCGCCAGTCCTCGGACAACGTATTTTTCAGACAGAGTTCTTCCGGCCGTCGCTATGAGCTTTGGTTCCCAACGACTGGCAATCCGATTACTGCATCCGCGCTCTCCGGTAACAGGCTGTCCTCAATCGCTCACCTTTACCGATTTGCGCGACAACAGCCTTCCTGACGAGTCCCAGCAATTCATCCCCAAGTGAGGTGTTCTGTTCTGACCAGACCAGGTGGGGGTGAGCGTGACATCGTGGTGAGGTGACATGTGTTCTATCTGTCACGGACAGGAGGCCACATGCTGAACGGCTCCAAGCCTCAGATTTTAGTTGTGGATGATGACCCGAGCATTCGGGAGAGCCTAGGGATGTTGCTGATGTCGGAGGGGTATGACGTAGCCATGGCAGACAATGGCGTCAGCGCCGTTTCGCACTTGGACAGAATAATCCCCGATCTGATCCTCACCGATCTCAACATGCCGCAGATGTCGGGTGTGGAGTTGATCTCACATGTACGTAGCCGGTACCCGTTGATTTCGATTGTCGCGATGAGCGGCGACTTCCGAGGGGACGCTGCGCTTGCCGGCATCATCGCCGACAGGTTCTACCCTAAAGGACAGCACCCTCACAATCTGTTAACAACGATCGCGAGTTTGATTGCAACGAAGCCGGCCCGTCGAAGTGCTCACGAAAATCGCACTCGGCCAGTGCTGGATTCTTAGAGCCAAGGAGGAAAGTATGATTGGAACTATCTTAATTATTCTGCTGGTTTTGTTTCTGGTGGGTGCTCTCCCGACATGGAATCACAGCCGTTCCTGGGGTTACTTCCCGAGCGGCGGCATAGGTTTACTTCTGGTCGTCGTGGTTATTTTGCTACTGCTTGGCCGAATCTAGGTGAAGTTTGCAGTAGCGTTCGACGCCTTCGCCCAAGCCCATGGGACGCATGGCAAAGGGGCGGCCTAGCCTGTGAACTCCGGCGGTAGTAGGGGAAGACCTGCCCTGATGCCTGGCCGCAACATCCGACTCCCTTAACCAGGCCAAGGAGGAGCATATGCTCTGGACGATTTTGGTAGTTCTCTTGATTCTGTGGCTGCTCGGTTTCAGTTTTCACGTAGGAGGCAGCCTAATCCACATTTTGTTGGTGATTGCCGTCGTGGTCCTGGTCATAAATCTGGTCAGTGGCCGCAGAACTGTCTGATCCTTTACGGCGGATACTGGACGAGGATGAAGGTGGTCTCCCGCTTGTCCAGGGCCTCACACGGAATTGACGAACCTGCGGAGTTCGGCGCGACAAAATTGCTCTCTAAGCCGGAGTACGTGTCTTAGAGCAGATGTTGTGTTCTGGCGATTGTCGAGAAAAGTTAAGGCCGGGATGGGATGCGCCAGGTGCGGCGGGATTTCCTTCTTGCCTGCAGGTGGCCAAGCCGGGGAGCGCGGAGCCGTAAATAGCACCTGCCGCAAACCCAGAAGCCTAACATCCTCAGCAAATGCTATTCCATCGTCCGGTTCGTTTCCCCTTGGCAGTGGACCTGTCTCTTTCCTTCGAGGGCACAGTCTCGGTCGTCATTCTTGCTCCCCCATCCGACGGCTGAAAGGGGCGCAAGTAGCTGTCCAATTTTCTTCAACAGCAGGACCGGACCTTCTCCCGTTGTGACGACGCAGTCCGCGCTGGTGAGACTCTCCTCTGTACTGGGGCTCGCTGAAACCGCGATGACGGGAATGTTTTGTTTGCACTGTTTGATTTTGTGGGCGACGATTTCACCGGCCGTGCCGTGCATTGCATAATCGAGCAGGACAAGGTCCACCGGATACGCCTCGAACATGCTCAAAGCCTGCTCGACATCGGTAGCACTCAATACTCCGTATCCCGCGCCTTGCAAAATCTTGTAACGCTCGTAAAGGATTGCCGCATTCTCATCGACGGAAAGAACGACCGGAATGCGGTTCCTAAACTCCGTGCGCTTTCGGGCAACGTCGGACCGGTCTTTTCGCATGTCGGAACTCCGCTTCTGAACGAACAACTCGCCTCGTGCTACTCGGCGCATCGCATCCACAAGAGTGGCTCCATCCATCGAACGATTGACGACCCCTCGTGCTCGCAACCAACGCATATAGGCGACCCGGTCGTTCTCCTCAGCGAGCACGAGCAGTGCGGTCTTGCTCCGCTTCAACATCGGCTTGATCTTTGAAAACGCTGGCAGAAAACTCGTCGAGAGGACTAATACGCGAGGTGTGAAACCTTTCAATACGCTCAGCAACTGTTCGGGAGACTGCGCCTGACCTACGACGCAAACGTCGTCTGCGACCGCCAGTACCTCCGCCATTCCAACCCGAGAAAGCTCTTGATGGTCAGCGATGATGACGTCGATCATGATTGCACCTTCCAGCCCTGCTGAACTGCTGAATCAGTGTCGAGGCTGTTTAAGGTAATCCTCGTCTTTTCGAAAAGATGGTCAAAATTGAACACCATCCTGCTTTAGTGTCAGCAGAGAAAATTGGAGGTGAGGATACGCGACGTCGAATGGGCTGCTCATTCGTGGAGAAGGTGCGATGGTGATGAGGGCCCAGAGTTTGGAACACATCCGTACCAGCGTAGTTGGCACGCGATCGCCGGAAACATGGGCCGGCCGCGCCGACCGTGAAAATGCGCTTCTGTCCTGAGAAACTTATTGATGCAACCGTTGAGCCTAATTGTGTTCTTTTTTGAACAGACTGCTCAATCGTCAATCTGCCAGACTTCTCTTCGGAGGACTTCAATATGAGCCTCGAAACGATTCTGATCATCGTCGTGATTGTGTTCTTGCTCGGTGGAGGCGGTTGGTACTGGCAGCGAGGGCGCGGTTAACGCGACCGGTTCTAAAACGGCCGTCAAGCAGCCGAAACCGGGTTCTTGCTTGTGAAGACGGGCGAAAGCCCCCGGCTGGCGGCATGGACCGTAGCTTCAATCGAGGAGGGCTATATGAGTCTGTTCGATCTGGTCTTCGGTTGTTGGCACAAACGGTGCAGCTTTCCCCTAACCGTCCGCGGCAAGCTGCGCCGCAGCACTGCAGCAGCCTCCGTGACAGGGACTTACGTTGTTTGTCTCGATTGCGGCCGCGAGTTCCCGTACGACTGGTCGCAGATGAAGATGCTCGCGTCCAAACACCGAACTGCGTGGGCGGCAGAGTCCGTCACCATCGTTCCCGGTTTCAAGGCGGCTTGAGGCCTGGCGCTGGGCCCTTCGCGAAGACCCACGTTCGCCTCCGGGTCGGCGAACAATCTGCTGTTCCTGGGCGGGTAACGGAAGTCCCGCTCCTTAATTACACAATTCTCAACGATAAGGAGAAAACCGATGAGCACGAGTACGAAGGATGAGATTAAAGGCACTTTTCATGAAGTGAAAGGCAAAGTCAAAGAGACGGTAGGCCAAGTCACGAACAATCCGGACTTAGAGGCTGAAGGCAAAGCCGAACACCGCGCCGGCAAGGTCGAAAAAAAGGTCGGACAGATTAAGAAAGTGTTCGAGAAATAAATCAGGCTGGCTCTGTCCGGAGCATGGCCCTGCGTGCTGAGCGACTGACGCCCTGGCGTTTCCCGCTCAGCACTGCAGAGATTTGGCGGGCGTCATCTTGGCGGTCGCGGGTTCCGTATTGAAAGCGGGCCACACATATCAGCCCCACGAACCAAGCACTCCGACGCACGAACCCGCTCTGATGCCCCTGCTAAACGCGCAAATCACAGTTAACACGATTCGTAACAACATACCAGCAGCGGTAAAGACCAGCATGAGGAGAAGCGAAATGTCGGAGCAAGAATATCGCAAACTACAGCACAGCGATCCGCAGAAGCCTGAGGAGCAGAAACCTGTAACCCAGCCGAACGTGCCAGTCCCGCCGAAACAGGAGGTCCCGAGCGGACAGCCCAAAACCCCGCAGCCGGCGCAAGAAAAACACGATCAAGAGAAGAAAAAGCCAGCTTAGGCTGCGGATTTAGATCGGTGAAATGGAAGGATCAGGGCGGTTCGATTTACATAGAGCCGTCCTGAGAAAACTCGAAGTGATTTGGTCGTCGAGCAGTCTGATGTTTCGGCGGGTATCGCCCTCACAAGTTCGTCCACAAAATAGAGTGGAATGGAAAGGGAGTGCTTTATGAAGAAATACGCAATTGCTTTGGCAACGTTGTCTTTGGGCACCTTCGCGTTCGCTGGTCCGGGACAGCAAGACGCCCCTGCGCGCTTACAAGCGGCCGGCGTGGTCATGAACGAGATCATGGCGGCGCCCGATAAAGGCATCCCGGAAGAAGTGCTGCATGGCGCCAAGTGTATCGCTGTGGTGCCGGATATGGCGAAGGGCGCCTTCATCGTCGGCGGCGAGCATGGTCGCGGTGTGGTCACCTGCCGCACTGCCCATGGTTGGAGTGCGCCAGCATTCATTTCGATTGGTGGAGGCAATTTTGGCTTCCAGGCTGGCGGTCAGTCAGTCGATCTCGTTATCTTGTTCATGAATGACAAGGGTGTGCAGGGGCTGCTCTCAAGCAAGTTTGAACTCAGCGGCGAGGCCTCAGCCACCGCGGGTCCGGTGGGAAGGCATGCCTCGGCGGGTACCGACTGGAAGATGAACACGGAGGCCTTGAGCTACTCGCATACCAAAGGCCTGTTTGCTGGAGTAGCGGTGGATGGCGCCAAGATCCAGCAGGACAATGACTCCACGGTTGCGTTCTACGGCAAGAATGTTTCTTTCCGTAAAACGCTGTCAGGCGATGTGCACGCCCCGGCGGGCAGCGACTCGTTTCTCGCTGCGGTAAGAGCTGCCGTCAACAAGGCGAACCAGCACGAGGCTGCCGAAAAGAAGTAGTTGAGGTTTCCGGTGCCGCCGGCAATTGAAGGTCGCGGCGTTGTCAGTGCGGCATTCTCAGGGGGACCGCGCCGATCAGCGCCGCGATTGTTCACCAATATCCCGGTTCGGTGAGCAGAGAGGGAGCCTCTTTGGCTGCCGAAGACACAGCCATTCAGGAGACCATTGGGAGTTGCGGGCCCACTAACACCAATGCGGCGGATTCTGAGGCACATTCTGCTCAGCGAGAACTCACTCTTCCGGGCGGATAGCCGCGGTGGGAGGAACCTTGAGTTTGGCCAACTCGCTGGCAAAAAGCGGGTTTTCGGGAAATTCCGCGACGAGCTCCATAAGTTGTGCACGGGCCACTTCTGTGTTCTTCTCACGCAGGGCTGCCAGCGCCAGCAGAATTTTCGCGAACGGCCGGAGATAATAGCCGCGCGCGGCGGCGATCTCTAGTTGCTGTATGCCAACGCGCTTGTCGCCATGGATTCCAGAGAAGCCGAGAAGAAACTTCTTGTATCCTGGCAGACTTCCGATGATGTAATTCGCTGCGCCCAAGGTGAAATAGGCATCGGCGGCATCCGGCATGACCACCAACAGTTTCTTGGCGTAGCTATCAGAGTCGCGAATCATTTTCAGGCTTTCCACCTGATGCTTATCGATCAGACTGGCATAGTCGGCCTGCATGCCCAGGCTTAGGGTCATGGCGAACAGGGCGTTGGCATCGTCCGGGTTCGTCTTCAATCGCAGCTGCGCCAGGTCCTGCGCCCGTTTGTTCGCGGCGAAGAAGGCTGCGCGCAGTTGCGGGTCTGGTTTGAGAGTGACCTTGCCCAGGAAACGTTTGTTGTCGAGGAAGAATTCGGAGGTCAAGACGCCCTGCCGGTAGCACTCCTCAAACAGATAAGATGCCGCTTCCGAGGCGCTTCCAAGGGGATCTTCCGGATGGGACTTCTGCCAGGCCTCAAACTGCGCGCGAGCTTCCGCGGGTTTCAACTCATAAAGCAGGTGAAAACCGGCGTCGAGCTCCGGCACGTGCAATACCTCGATCTGAGTCTGCCTCCCATCTGCCTGGGTCGCAGGAACTGCGAGAGCCGGTGCGACCAGCGCACCGCAGAGAAGCCAGCAGATCACTGAGCGGATCCGCAAGATCTGGTTGTTTCTCTTCTGATGCATCGCGTTAGTCTCGATGCGCCGTAACGGGTAGCGAGCAAGCCACCGAGAAACGAATCTTCTGCCAGAATCTTGAGCACGATGTAACTGCATCAGCCCTAAACAAGAACAGAAGTAGGATGCTCGGCCGATTGGGTACGGATGCATTAAGCAGCTGCACTTTTGCTCTTGAGCTGCAGCTCAGCTTCGGCGGCCAGCCAATCTTCTACCGCGTGTCCGTCCACCCGTCCGCGCTGCTCGTATAGCTCATACGCACGCTCGCGGATAGCCTCTTCAGTCACGGAGGAGGCCGCTGGCTCAGAAATTGGAGCTGTAGCCGTTGGCTTCTTGGGCTTCTTCATACAAAACCTCCTTCAGGATTTGCCACGCAGAAACGAACGGGGTCGAAACCTGGGTCTCGAAATCGCTGGCGCTCAAAGGCGCGGAGGGAGACCAATTGACCTCGCCTGCGTCATTGGTCACCTATAGTTTCAATCGGAGACGGTCGGCCGCACAAGCCCGACCATCAAATGACCCAAGGGTCTCCCAACGCACTAGGAAGAGGGCTGCCGGCGAGAACCCAAACAGTTCAGGTCCGGACGGATTTGCTTGCGTTCGTCCGGAGGATCGGTCAGTCTCCGCGCACCTGGATTTCCTCTTCCGAAGCATTGAGGTACCAAGGAATGTTGATGACCGTAATCCTGGGGTTTTCCTTAAGATTGAGAAGGGCCTTAAGCAACTGAGGGCGGTTATTGTGAAGTAAAAAGTTATACCAGTGGTTTTCGATCAGTTCTGGAACGAGAATCGCGATATGGCTGTTTGGGTTTTCGCTCTGCACTCTCAAGGCATAATCCACGATCGGTGTTGCGACGAACCGAAACGGAGACTTGAGCACAACCATGTTAGGCACAGGAAGGTTGGCGTTTCTCGCGGGTAATTCTACGAGTTCACTCCAACGCCGTCGGAAGTTCCCGTCATCCTCGCCGAATTCAACATGAACAAAGCTGATTTGTTTCGAAATCGACCATGCGAATCGCAGGGTCTTCTCTGACACCGCACTCCATCTTTCGATTGGAATCAAGATTATAGGTTCGCACAGGTTCTGGGCACGCAGCACACACTGCACAAAATATCGGAACTCTGGAACCACATGGAATGGGGTCGTGGGTGACCTGTTAGCGCACTGCATGACGGAAAGGCGAGGTCTATCCTGTAGGCACGGGCGAAGGTCCAACTTTGATCGAGATTAAGTCGGTTCGGATCGAGTCTCCGGCCGATACCAACGTCATTGTTGACCGAGCACATTTCATCTGAACCGCCCTTGATAGGGACAATTTCGTATGCGTT
>Ga0181530_10003207_pt1 | contig 18552 bp, 17 predicted proteins | sample PEATcosm2014_Bin_42_FD_119769 | JGI IMG/M metagenome (GOLD analysis project Ga0181530, IMG submission 119769) | Peatland microbial communities from MTU Mesocosm Facility, Houghton, MI, USA - PEATcosm2014_Bin10_60_metaG | ecosystem: Environmental > Terrestrial > Soil > Wetlands > Peat | place... | reverse complement strand
GACCCCAGTCGGCCAATCGATGAAGGCGGCGACGGGAACGACGCGGCCATCGATGCGCGCCGACCGCTGCTTGATACTGAGAAAGGCTCCGAGCAGCGACTGCGTGCCATCGAGATGGCCGTCCGGAGTAAGCGGGCAGTAGTCGGCGGAAGTACCGCCGGAGCCGTCGGGATTGCCATCCCAGAGCCCGTTCATTTGAAAATCGACAAAAGGGAAGACTCCGTTTGCGGTGATGTAAATCTCGCGCCCATATTTCTGGCGGGCATAGTTGCGCAGTGTGAGAACGATATTCTGCCAGTAGACAAGGCTGGTATAAGTCCCGGTGAAAGTGCCGTTGTCGGGCTCGGGATGGCCTCCGCTCATGACGCCCCACTCCGCTGCCAGCGGATTCGAGGAATTCAGCGGATCCGTCTGCCAGCCATTCCTCGCCAGATAGCCGCGATAGTCGAAGCTGCGTCCCCACTGAGCTGTGGAAAGAGAGCAATTGAGTTGGTCGGCCGCTGTGACACCGAATTGCGTTTGCCAATCCGACGCGCTCAGGTTCGGATACTTTCCGCACAGAAACCCGCCAAAGTCGGCGACATCGGCGTCGTCGAAACCCTCATCGCCATCGCCGTACGTAGACCCCTCATAACTCTCGTCGGGTTCGTCGAAGAAAAGTCCGTCAACGCCGCCATCGATCTGCAGTTCGCCGATCCCGATGATGTATTGGCGATAGCTGGGCGAAGCCATGCTGCCGCGGTAGAAATTGAGCGGAGCGTGGACCACGGGCTGTCCTTGCGCGTTGCAAGAGACAACCGAGTTGAATTGTGACGGTGCCCGAAACTCGTCCTGAAAAAGAACGGTAGCAGTGGTTCCTCCGATAAACGCGATGTCATCGGCCTGGGCTTGGGCGGGATAGTTCCAATTGTAGTCGGACGATTGCGTCCCGCCGAGGTCCCAGCGCTGCCAGGCACGCGGGACGATGTTGGCCAGCATCTCGAGAACTTGCGGATCGGCCGGAAGATTCTGGCTCTCCTGACTGAACCCGAAGACGGTAAGCCCCGAGGGATCGCGAGTCCCGTAGACTGCCGGATCGATCTGAATCTGGGAGTAGATCCCGCCGCCCCCCGCGGGATTACTCGCTGCCGTTGTGGCGCACACCGATTGCGGCGGTGGTGGTGGCGGCGAGGTTGAATTCTGCGATGATGATCCGCCGCATGCGGCGAGAAAGAGGACCAGCGACCCGATGGCGCCGCAGTCGCAAACCCGACGATGGAAAACCCGACGATGGAAGACCCGACGATGGAACGATTGGGCCGATGAACCGAGGCTCAGCATCACGACCTCACGCGGGTCCAAAAATGAAATCCGGAACATTCTACCGAATACGGTCCGCGATGCGCGCCCGCGTTCGCCCTGAAGCATCGGAACAAACAGCAGATTCTTTCACCTGTCCTCATCTGGGGATACGGCTGTTTCTTAGGGGTTTCCTTTGACAGGAAGTCGCCGCTCGGGGAGAATGGCGTGGTATCCGTGTGGGCCAGGAAATTTAATTCACAATTTTTGAGAGGAAAGATCATGACGAAAACGATTGTCGTTGCTGTTCTCTGTGTGTGTCTGTCGTTTGCCGCCGGGATTGCGGTCGCCGATAAGGTTCGTGACTGGCATGACCTGGACAAGGTCCATAACCATGTGAACGAAGCGATCCATGAACTGGAAGTGGCCCGCGCCGCCAACCATTACGATATGGCTGGGCATGGCGCAAAGGCGGAAGAGCATCTGCGGGCGGCGGAGCGCGAACTGCACGAGGCGATCGAGGCGATCCGGGCAGAGCACTAAAAGCGGCCGGTCTTCATCCATCAGCCATTCGCCGGCAGTTGCGGTTTTCACCGGCGGCGAATGGCTGTTTTTCATTTTTGGGGCAGGCCAGAGCCTACACCATCAGGCTTCCAGCGAGACCGGCATCTGCGCCAGCAGCGTGCTCGACTGGGAGGAGAGTGCTCCGCCGCCGAGAGCGAACTGCTGCAGATCCTGCTGCAGGGTAGCGTAGGCCTGCTGCGCGCCCGCAAGGTTGCTGGACGTGAGGTTCTGGCCCACCTGGCTGAGGTCCTGGAGCAGGGAATTCTCGGTGCTTGAGTCTCCGCTTCCGCCGCCGCTGTGCTGGTGATGGTGGAAGTGTTCGGTCGTGAGCTTGCCAGGGTTCTGGAAATCCTGTTGCAGAGTGGACAGATCTTTTTGAGCGGCGGAAACACTGCCGGACTGGAGATCGGTGGCAAGCTGGTTGAAAGCCTGCGTGATGGGAGTAAAGATAGCCGCAGAAGAAGTGGAGCTATTAGAAGTGGCGGCCGTGCTGCCAGTGGACTGCGAAAAGGCTGCCTGCAAGGTAGCGAAATCGGACTGCGAGGCGGACAGATTGCCCGACTGGAGATCCTGGCTGAGCTTTTGCATGTCCTGTTGGTACGGATTGCTGGCCGCGCCCACCTGGTACGGATTGTTGCTGCTGCTCAAAATCCCGGAGATCGACATTGGTGTACCTCGATGTGAAGTTGAAGGAGCGTTCTGCGGGGAGTTCGCTGGCGAAAGATTAGTGCTCGTAGCCGGCGAAGTTCCGAGAGAACCTGGTGATGTTGAAGCAAGCCCGATTCCATTCGCCCGGGCAACCGTTCGGAAGGAATACGGCAGCATTCTGTGACAGTTGCGGGCAATGACGCCCGGCCAGTTTGGCGCGGTGCGAAGCGGGTGGGCAAATCATGCCGGGATTGGAGTGGGCAAGAGTTGCCCAGCGCGGGCGACTGGCCCTCCAAAAAAAGCCCGATCAAGAACGTGGCGCTGGCCAGTCTGCAGTCTTCGGCTGGTTCGAATACGACTTCAAACGAAACTCGGCTCAATCAGACACGACGTGAACCCAGCGTACAATGTTTCGCGTGTTCCGTCGGAAAGGGAATCCGTGTTCAAATCGCCTCTTATCGTTCTCGTAGTGGTTGCGCTCTCATTGCCTTGTGCAATTGCAAACGCCGGCGACGATACACTACGGTCGCCATGGGATCTCCATCCGGTCGCCGCGACCGGCGAGCCCTATACTTGCCCAGCCCCGCCGCAACTCCCGCACGACTTCGCCACCAAAAGTTATTACATTGACAGCCACCATTCCATCGCCGATCCGGCCCTTAAGAAGAGGTACGAAGATTCCGTGGCGGCCATCCAGGATTTTTCCCGCGCCGTGGTGAGGGCGGCGGACGCTTATCAAACCAAGGGCAGCCGCGCCGCGGCCCTGTGCGTGTCCACTCTGCTCGGCGATGCCGCTAAGCAGAAGGCCCTCACTGGAAACATGGACGGGAGTCAGCCGAGTTACGTGCAAGGCTGGAACCTTGGCTCTTGGGCGGTAGCCTACCTCAAAGTCCGCGGAAGTGGCGTTGTTTCCAACCAGCAGTCGCACGAGATTTTGAAGTGGCTGAAGAAGCTTGCCGAAGATAATCGCGACTATTACGAAGACAAGCGCCGCCGCCCCGGTGCGCTAGATGCGCACAACAATCACCTCTACTGGGCAGGTTTCGCCATCTCCGCCGCTGCCATCGCCAACAACGACCGCGGACTATTTCGTTGGGGCATGGACGCTTACCGGGAAGGCGCGCATGACATCCGCGACGACGGCACCCTGCCGCTGGAGATGGATCGCGCCCAGATGGCGCTGCACTATCATCTGTATGCGCTCGTTCCGCTGGTGCTGCTGGCGGAATTTGGCGAAACCAACGGTCTCGACCTTTACGCCGAGCGCGACTATGCCATCAAACGCCTGGTGGCCCGCTGCGTTGCCGGCTTGCAGGACCCCAGTTTCTTCCAGCAGAAGACCGGCGTCGCTCAAGTCACCACCCCTGAGATTCAGGCTTGGGAGATCGCTTGGGCGCAGCCCTACACGCGACGTTTTCCCGACGCCAAGCTCTCGGCACTCATAGCGCAAGCCAAGTGGCTGAACGACACCACCTCGGGCGGCCTGCCTCCTCCATAGCCATTCAACGATTGGCGGCTGCAACCCCGAATTTTGAAACCAGCTCTAAACCCAATCTTGAAACCGAATTCAAAACCAGTAAACTTGTCCCCATGGCGCGAAACTTCAAAGATCTGTCGGAGCGCGAAATTCTGGCGCTGGCGATTTCACTGGAAGAAGAAGATGGCCGTGTCTACGCCGATTTCGCCGATGGACTGCGCCAAACCTATCCGGCAACGGCAACGCTGTTCGATGACATGGGCGCCGAGGAGTCGGGGCACCGGGCGTCGTTGATCGCAACTTATCGCGAGCGCTTCGGCGAACACATCCCGCTGATCCGGCGGCAGGATGTGAAAGGGTTTGTGCACCGCAGGCCGTTCTGGCTGACCCGGCCTTTGAAGATTTCCGAGGTGCGGAAGCAGGCGGAGATCATGGAACTGGAGACGCGCCAGTTCTATCAGAAGGCGATGGGGCAGGTGACGGATGCCGGCATCCGCAAGCTGCTCGGCGATCTGGAGGAGGTCGAACGCAAGCACCAGGTGGCCGCCGAGGCGATGTCGGAGAGTATCACGCAGACCGTCCAAAAAACGGAGGACGAAGCCCAGCGGCGTCTGTTCGTGTTGCAGATCGTGCAGCCGGGACTGGCCGGGCTGATGGATGGATCGGTGTCGACGCTCGCTCCGGTTTTTGCGGCGGCGTTTGCCACGAGAAGTAGCCATGATGCGTTTGTGGTTGGCCTCGCAGCGTCGATTGGGGCGGGAATCTCGATGGCGTTCGCGGAGGCCTTGTCCGATGATGGGTCGCTGACCGGACGCGGCCGTCCAATGCTACGCGGCACCGTGACCGGACTAATGACGGCGGCCGGCGGAATCGGACATACGCTTCCGTTCCTGATCAAAGATTTCCATGTAGCGTTTATCGCGGCCGTGATTATCGTGGCCATGGAGCTCGGCACAATTGCGTGGATTCGGAATCGCTATATGGACACCCCGCTGCTCTCGGCAGCGTTTCAGGTGGTGGTCGGCGGAGTGCTCGTCTTTGCGGTGGGGATTTGGATTGGGAGTTCGTGAGGGAATTGGTAATTTGGGCAATTTGGCATTTGAAAGAGCAAGGCTAAGAGAAAAACTCTGCGTCCTCGCGCCCCCGCCCGCAATCTACTTCCCATGGAAGCAACGGATCGTCCGCCAGCATGGAAGACCGTGCTGGCCTTCTCCATCATTTATTTCGTCTGGGGTTCGACCTTCCTGGCGATCCGCGTAGGTGTGCGTGAGGTTCCGCCACTTCTTCTGGCCAGCATGCGTTTCTCCATTGCTGGCATTGCGCTTTTTACATGGATGCGTCTGAAGGGCACGCCGTCGCCGACGCGCCGTGAGTGGGCCGCCGCTTCGCTTCTCGCGGTCTGTATCTTCGTGCTGGATTACGGCCTCTTGTTCTGGGCCGAACAGCGCGTCCCGTCCGGAATTGCCGCCGTCATGCTGGCAACCATCCCAGCCTTCATGGCGCTTTCGGAAATCCTTTTTCTGCGCACCCAGCGCCTCACGCCCCGGTTGGCGCTGGCTCTTTTGATAGGGATCGGTGGTGTGTCGGTTCTGGTCAGCCGTTCGCTAAGCGAAAGCTTCGGCGAAGCCCCCATTGATCACGAAGGCGCAATCGCGTTGGTAATCGCAGCGATGAGCTGGTCGATTGCTTCGGCTCTCACCCGCAAGTTGCCACTCCCTGCGTCAAAAGTCATGAGTTCCGGCGCACAGATGCTCGCCGGAGGAATCCTGCTGGCGCTGGCGGCAGCAATTTTCGGAGAGTTCCGCGGATTTCATATTCAAGCTGTCTCTCGCGGCGCCTGGTTCGCACTCGCCTACCTCATCGTTGCCGGTTCCATCGTCGGTTTCACCGCCTACGTCTGGCTCATCCATCATGAATCGCCGACCAAAGTCGGCACCTACGCCTACGTCAATCCAGTCGTGGCCGTGATCGTCGGATATTTCTTTGGAGGCGAGACGGTCGGTCCAAGAACCTTGCTCGGAACGCTTCTCGTGCTGGTCAGCGTGCTTGTGATTACCACCACCCGAGCCAGGAAGCCGGCGGCGCCGCCCCTGATGAAACCGCTGCAGGAGATGACGGAACCGTAGTCCTCTTAATTCCTGCAGGTTCAAGGACGAATGATCGCCGCTCTAGATTCGTTCACGCTTTTTTAACCTGTGATTCACATCACATTAACCTGTGCGGCCCGAACACGGCGAATACTTAACCCTCTACGTTGTATTCCAGGAGGCTAAAAGTGTCCGATCGTCGTTTTCTCCCCCTCGGGCTGATTGCTTTGGCGCTGGCGAGCCTGTTTTCGTTCACGGCCGCGGCACAACCAACCGGCAAGATTCAACACGTTCTACTCATCAGCATTGACGGCATGCACGCGCTCGATTTTGCCAATTGCAGCAAAGGCGTTCCGATTTACGGGAATCAGACTTACTGCCCGCATCTGGCGACCCTTTCCTCCACCGGAGTGCATTACCTGCAGGCGCTAACCTCGAAACCTTCCGATTCCTTCCCCGGGCTGGTGGCCCAGATCACGGGCGGAACGCCGCGTTCGGCGGGAATCTTCTACGACGTCAGCTACGATCGCGCGCTATCTCCTCCGAAGAAGACCACGCCTTACGGAATCGTCGGAGGCGCCAAGCTTTGCCCCAGCGTGATCGGCACGCAGGTGGGGTTCGACGAAGAGATTGACTACAACTATTTGAAACTCGACTCCGGCGTTGCGAACGGCAGCTCCGGGATCAACGGAATCAATCCGGACTACCTGCCGCGCGATCCGAAAAATAACTGCGCGCCGGTATATCCGCACACTTACCTCCGCGATAACACGATCTTCAACGTGGTGAAGAATGCGGGTGGTTACACCGCGTGGTCGGATAAGCATCCCTCATACGACTTTACCAATGGACCGAGTGGCGATGGCGTCGACGATTTGTGGTCGCCGGAAATCAACTCGATTCCAGTGGCGATACCTACGGTGCAGGGTTGCAATCCGCTTCCCGACCCGGGCGCTGCCACCTCGTCGAACGCCTGGACCGACAGTTTCCAGAACATCCGCTGTTACGACCAGTTCAAAGTGCAGGCGGTACTCAACTGGATTGACGGCAAAACGCACGACGGAAGCGCCACCGCGCCGGTGCCGAACTTGTTTGGCATGAACTTCCAATCGGTGAGCGTCGGCGAAAAGCTGGTGGAAAAATCACTCAGCCTGACGGGCGGTTATGTCGACGCGCTGGGAACGCCGAGCGATTCCTTGTTCGCCGAGATCCAGTACGTGGACACGGCGATTGGCCAATTTGTTTCCGAGTTGAAGAAGCAGGGACTGTCGGACTCGACGCTGATCATAGTATCGGCCAAGCATGGACAGTCGCCGATCGATATCAATCGCGTGCTGCGCATCCCCGGAGATGTTGCAACGGATGAACCGCCATCGCAGATTCTTTCACCTGCCGGCGTCGGGCCCGGCCTGCCGGTGGCGCAAGCGGACGAAGACGATATCTCGATGCTCTGGCTGACCGACCAAAGCCAGACCGAGAGCTTCGTGGCAACGCTGGCCCTGCTCGCGAATGAAAACCTGTTTGGCCAGGGAGAGATTTTCGCCGGCCCCTCGCTCACCCTGCAATTCAACGATCCGCTGACCGACTCCCGGACTCCGGATATCATCGTCGCTCCGAACGTCGGCGTCATCTACACGGGCGGCACCGGCAAAGTCGCCGAGCACGGCGGCTTTGCCTACGACGACCGCAACGTTCTGCTGATCGTCTCGAACCCGGGATACAAGCCTGCGACATTTAATGATCAAGTCGAGACGCGGCAGATCGCTCCGACGATCGTGAAAGCTCTCGGGTTGGATCCGGCCCTGCTGGGCGCGGTTCGGTCCGAGCATACGGAAACCTTGCCCGGGCTGCCGTTTACACAGAAATAAGTGGTGGGTTGAATTGGGAGGAATGCGGGGAGCGTGATGCTCTCCGCATTCTTTGTTATCGGCAATTAGGCGTCGTACCGCGCCTAGTACCGGTTTTGCTCCGCCCAGAGGCGAACCTGCTCCTCGACCGAAAATCTCTCCGCCGTCGGCCGGACAAACTTCGATTCGAGAAAGAACGCGTGCGCCTCCAGGGGGACCAGGAAATGGTATCTCGTGTTCACAAAGCTGCGCACGAAGAGCTCGGTATAGCGCTCCAGTCCCAGCACCTGAAACTGGACGGCGTGCACCAGCGCGTGAAATAGAGAGCGCTCCGTGATTCCTTCGTTGAAGACCAATACATCGAGAAAGGTCAGAGAGCTCATGTGAGCCAACTCCGGAAAGTTCACAAAGCCCAGCGCCTTCGCTTCCGCGTAGAACGGCGGGTTCGAAACGCGCTGCCCGTGAAGTTCCACGACCTTGACCCGGTCAAGCAGGCCCGCTGAAAAACTAGGGCTCATGCGGGCCTGGTGCTGCTGACTCAGCGGCGCGGCCGATGGCAGATATTGGTCGCGCTGCTCCCGCAGGTAGGACGAAACGCGTTCCACCGCCTGCAGGATCTGCTTGTCGGTCAATCCAGCGGCGAGCGCGGAAACCGGCTCCTCGGCGGGGATATGCTTTTCGATGGACGAGAAGTATTCGTTCAGCGCGCTTGCGGTCTCGATCGACTTGCGCAAGATATCGCGGCGCCCGTAGCGGGCCAGATGTTCGGTGGAAAAGTGGAGGCGAAGCTTGTAAGTGGCGCAATGCGCGCTCAGCAGTTCTGCCTGGGCGTGCTGTAATTCCGAGTTCATTTGTAGGATGGAAATCCCATCCTCCGGCTTATCGCTTAAGTACATCTACAAAACTCCTGGTGGAAATAGCCCCCTGAGAGAGGAGGGTAAGTATTGTTTACTGCGTGCGTCATTATGTTAACGACGTACACGTAATTGCGCGCAGGCCGTCCCCTCGTATCTTTCGGACCTTTCAAACCAGGGGACTTGAGCCAAACCGGGGTAGACTTCTAAAGCCGCACTCGCCAGCGGATGGCTGCAGGCCAGTTCCCGCACCCGCAGCATACCTCCGGCAATCCCGCCTGCCACAAATTGGGGGAGGGGAGGGGCTGCAGTTGCTATTAATACCGCATTATGTGTACACTGTCAACATAATTCGCGAACCGCCGTCCGAAACAAGAAGAGGAAAGAAAATGGCGCGGCAACCCGATCCTGACCTCGAGGACCGTATCCTCAATGCCGCCCGTCAGCTCTGGAAAAAAGGCGCGGGCAAGGCGCTCACCATGCGGGCGGTGGCCCGGGCCGCGGGCACGAACACTCCGGCGGTCTACCGCCGCTTCCCCCACCGCGACGATATCCTGCGCGCGCTGTTGCAAAGAACCAGACAAGACTGGCTCCGGTTGGTGGCCGCTTCTGCCTCGGTGGAAGAAGCCTGCGAGCGCTACCTTGACTACGGCTTGAACCATCCCCACGAATACGAACTCTATTACCTGCACGAATTCGAACTGATTCTATCGGCCAAGCCCGCCCGCAGGGTGACTCTGAACCAGACCGTTAAGCAGGAGCGGCCGGTGGTGGAGCTGATGAAAAGCAAGCTGGCCGCGCAACTGGGCGGAACTCCGGATGACCACACGCGTCTGGAGCTCGCCCTGTGGGCATTGCTCCACGGAGCCGTGATGCTGCTGATCAGAAAGACGATCCCGCCGCAACATACGGAGGAAGTCCGCTCGATTTGCCGGACTTCCGTGGATACGCTGTTGCGCGAGGCTTCCCGGAAGTAAGAAAGAACCTCAGTTCTTCGAGAATGGCTCGTCGCTCAGGCATAAATGCTCCGTGGGATAAGTCACTTGGGTGGAGTCACGATGCGCTCGATTTGGCCGATATGATTGACGTCGTGCCCGGCGATCATGCGGACAATGTGCTCGATCGATTCCTGGCCGCGCTCGGCATGCTGGCCGTAGTGCTTCCACTGCTCGGGAGAAAGCGATTTGAGCAGCGCGAGATTCGCTTCGCGCACGGCGCGCTGCAGTTCGACGGATTTGCGAGGATCGCGTTTTTCATAGTGTCCAGCCCTAACCCAGGCGTCCTGGTCGAAGGCCTGGACGGGCGCTCCGGGAGCTCCGAGGATGGAGCGCATGCGCCAGCCGACTACGATTTCGACGTCGGCGAGGTGCGCCAGGATTTCGGCGACGGACCATTTATCGGGCGCGGGGCGTTTGCGGAGTTTGGCGGTGGGCACTCCCTTAATGAGGCGAGCCAGTCTTTTCGGGGTGGCGGATTGAACTTTGATCGGGTCTAGCCCCTGGGCATTGGCCAGGATGCGCTGCGTGTATTGCTGAGGGGTTTCGGACATCTGGAATCTCCTTATCGTTTTGTGCAGTAAAGAGTGTGCCTGAGAACTCGTTTTCGGGCAATCCGATGTTTCAACATCCGGTGCTGCAAAATCCGACTCCGGTTGAAGAAACCTTCGATAGCCCACCCAAAAGGCCAATTGAAAAATGGATTGTGAGTCTGTATCGTTCATTGACCGCAGGTCAGGGGCTTGGGAAGGAGTTGGGCCATGGAAGGAATCACGAGCAGTCTGGCGAAACCGGCGCAGATGAGGCGGGACGCCAAGCCGCGTCCACGCTCAGAAGCGAAGCGGGCGCGGATTGTGGAGGTTGCGATCCGGCATTTCGCCGAGCGTGGCTATAGCGCGGCGCGAGTGGAGGACATTGCCGCGCAGTTAGGTATTGCCAAGGGATCGGTATTCCAGCATTTCAAGAGCAAGGACGGATTGTTCTTCGAGGCATACAAGAAGGCGGTCCAGTCGTTTCCGAAATACATGCAGGCTCCGGCGGCGGTGCAGGAGCGCGGGTTCTTTGAACTGCTGCGCTACTGGCTGGGGCGCACCGAGAATATGGTGCGGGATAACTGGTCGTCTTACCGGATCTATCTCGTGGGTAACTATGGAACCGACCTGGCGCTGCGCAGGGAGATCAACCGCTTTCTGGTGGCCGAGGATCCTTATGGATGGCGCGAGTTAGTGAGCTTCGGAGTCAAGCGGGGGGAATTGCGATCGGATCTGGATGTGGACATGATCGGATCGATCCTGGAGTGGACGATGGACCGGTTTCAGGATGCGCTGCTCACCGAGGAGTTAGACCCGGGGCTCTTCCGCAAGTCGGGGCCGGTGCCGGAACAGAAAGAAGCGCGGATGGAGCAGTTTGTGGAATTGTTAAGGCGGGCCATTGGATCGGAAAAAGTGCAGATTACAGGGAAGAAAGCGTGAAGGCTGGGGCGACCGTAGAGCAGATACTCGCGAGTTATGACGACAAGGCGCCACTGGAGGAGGCCTCGACGATTCCAGCGCCATGGTATGTGGATGCGCGAATCGCGGAACTCGAACGGCAGACGGTTTTCTCGCGGACCTGGCAGGCGATGGGGCGAGCGGACCAGGTGGAAAAGCCGGGACAATTCGTGACCGCGACAGTGGCGGGCGAGCCACTGGTGGCCGTGCGTGGGAGTGACGGCGTTCTGCGGGCGTTTTATAACGTATGCCGGCATCATGCGGCGGCGGTCGTGACCGAGTCGTGCGGCCAGGCGTCGATCTTGCATTGTCCTTATCACGGATGGAATTACGGCCTGGATGGGACGCTCAAGGGGATGCCGGAGTTCGATGGAGTAAGAAACTTCGAACGCAAGGACAATGGACTCGTCCCGGTGAAGGTGGAGACGTGGGAAAAGTTTGTCTTCGTGAATCTGGATGCGGAAGCGGATCCGCTGGCTGAGTTTCTCGGTGGAATTGTGAAGCGCGCGGCTCCGTTGGAATTAAGTAAGTTGCACTACTTTGCCACTAAGACTTATGACATCCACTGTAACTGGAAAGTGTTTGTCGATAACTATTTGGATGGCGGCTATCACGTGCCGCACCTGCATAAAGGACTGAGTTCGGTGCTGGATTACAAGCAGTACACGATCGAGAATGAGGGCCGGTATTGCCTGCAGTCAAGTCCGATGGTGATTTCGGACCAGGATGTGGCAACCGGCACGACGCGCAGGGGTGACCGGGCCTGGTATTTCTGGCTGCATCCGAATTTTATGTTCAATTGCTACCAAGGGTACCTGGATACAAATCTGGTGATTCCGATTGCTGTCGATCGTTGCCGAGTGATTTTCGATTTCTACTTTAGCGACGTGAGTGAGGCCGCGCGCCCCTACAACGAACAGAGTGTCGCGGTGGGCAATCGAGTGCAGGACGAGGATTTGGGAATTTGCGAAGCGGTGCAGAGAGGCCTGCAGTCGCGGGCTTACCGAGCGGGGCGGCTCTCGGTGAGAAGGGAAGCGGGGGAACAGTTGTTTCATCGGTTGCTGGCAGCGGACTTGAAGAACGGTCAGGCGCGGGCGGCGATGGTGCCGGCGCAGTAGCGTCTAGGAGCGCTGTCGGGCCGGCGTGAACGCGAGCCCCGATACGAATCGCGTCTCCACAACGAGCCCTAGTGTGGTGTCCCGGAAATTTGTGGAGTAAGTCTTGCGCCTCTGGGAAGGGCACGGCTTTCAAGCCGTGCCGAATAGCGGTCAATAAATACGAGGGCTTTAGCCCCTTGGGGTTACTGAACCGTCGGCGAGAGGGGGCCAGTAATTATGCAACGAATTTACGGGACACCACCCCAGCGGCCTGCAGAAAAGACGCGATGTTCCCCTTGATTTTGGGTGGCGCAGCGGTTTACCGCTGCGATGAAATATTTTCAGTACCGGCTTTAGCCGCTGAGGTCAGACTGCGGCACAGAAGGCAATTTCCCACGCCCGCTAGGGGACGAAACTAAGTTCTATGAGTTCTCTGCTTTCCTGCGGAGCCGGTACCCATCTCCATTTCTCTATGGCATCGAGGGCGGCTTGCGCCAACACAGGATTGCCCCCAGTCACATGAGTGGACTTCGCTTTTCCGCTAGGCGCGACTACGACTTCCACCTTTACGGTTCCCCTGATTAGCATTTTTCTGGCTAGCTCTGGATACACTGGTTCCACTCGGTTCACGATCTGCCGCTTTATTCCCGGCTGTTCCTGAGCGCGAGAAGAGGATAAGAAACATGCGATCACTGCCAGGCAGAGCACCACAAAAGCGGCCACAGCGCCGGGTCGCGTGGATAACCTATTCATGGCAATTAGGCTATGCCGAATCGGCTCCGCCGCGAAGGTAACCGGGGTAACCAAACCCCGCTCCGCACGAATCCGGCAAGCCCCAGAGTTCTATCTGCTTTGACAGAGTGCTATCTTCATTAAAGTTGCTGATCGTCGCGAGAAAACGTCCATGAATATTGTCAAGGCTACAAAGAAGTTTGAGGATTGGCTGGGGTTGCACATCCGAATTGTGGAGCCCGATTTGCGCTTCAAGCACCAGCAGATGGCGGCGTCCCTTTTTCCATTTTTTCGGGCGACTTTCTATCGCTGGGTGCAGGTATGGCCCGAGGTATGCGAGGAACTGAATCGAGCGCCGCGCCTTTTGTCGGTGGGCGATCTGCACGTCGAGAACTTCGGCACCTGGCGAGACAGCGATGGGCGGTTGGTGTGGGGAGTCAACGATTTCGACGAAGCCTGTCTATTCCCCTACACCATGGATCTGGTGCGGCTGGCGACCAGCGCCTTGCTGGCCACGCGCGAAGAACGTCTGGCCATGAAGCCGAAAGAGTCGGCAGCCGCGATTCTGGCCGGATACGAGCACGGCCTGGAGGATGGCGGCCGTCCGTTTGTGTTGGGCGAGAACCATGAGTGGTTGCGGGCGATCGCCGAGAGCAAGCTGCGGGATCCGGTCGTGTTCTGGCAAAAAATCGACCGGCTTCCCGCCGCGAAGGGGGAAATCCCCGAGAGCGCGCGCGAGGCGATTGAGCATCAACTCCCCGAGCGCGGCATGCGCTACCGACTCGCGCGGCGAGTGGCGGGGCTGGGGAGCCTCGGGCATCTGCGGCTGGTGGCGATCGCGGAGTGGAAGGGTGGCCGCTTGGCAAGAGAAGCGAAGGCGCTGACTCCATCGGCTCTGCATTGGCTGAATCCGAAGCGGGCGCCGGCGGAGATTCTGTACGCGGCGATCCTGCGGCGGGCGGTGCGCTGCTCGGATCCGTGGTTGCAGATGCGGGGACACTGGATCGTGCGGCGCCTGTCGCCCCATTGTTCGCGCATCGAACTCGATGCGCTGGCTACGAGTCGAGGGGAGTGTCGTCTGCTGGAGGCCATGGGGAGAGAGACGGCCAACATTCATTTGGGAACGGAAGAAAAACGAAGGGCAATCCTAAAAGACTTGCGCGGACGAAAAGGGAACTGGCTCATGGCAGCGGCGCAGGCCATGGCCGTCGCGATGGAGAAAGACTGGCGAGCGTGGAGGGAGCGCCGGCAGAGCTAGACTTCTGCCGGCGCCTTATTGGAGTGACAGTCCGTGCGTGGACTCAGGTGGGTCGAAAAGCTGAAACTCCAGTGCGTGGGGTTTGTTTTCAGCTCCGATGGTGATGAGGGCGTCGAGAATGCATTCCAGCGTTTCAGGAGAACCCGACCAGACCCGCGAGAAGGACTCGCGATGAACCGCCAATTCGCCGACCAGCCGGCCCACCGAGTGCGTGGCGAGATCGAGATCGGTCGCCGTTAGTTCGCTGCCCATGGGCAGCGGAGGGTTGTATCCCGGAGGAAAGCGAAGGCTGGCCTGGGTCAGCCAATGCGCGATGAGCGTCTTCAGATGTTGCCGGCAGCAGACGCTCTTCATGTCTTTCTGCGCCGCCAGCGAGGAATGCCAGGAGAGGATCTTGAGCCGGTCGAGCCATCGATTCTCGACCACCAGGAACCATCCGGTGTGGCGAACCGTGTCGAGGCCGCAAACCGAGCAAGGCGGGCGTTTTGTGCTTGGATAATCCATCGTCGCGTCCCTTTGGACAATTCCGTCAGGCGCTGGCTGCGGCGCGGGTCAGGAATCGTGGACTCGCGCGCTCCCCGATCGGGACCGTCAGCATCCCGAGGTTGGGGTCGAAACGGAGAGTGAAATGAGCCGAGCAGGCGTCGCACAGCCAGAAATGTTCCCGCCGGCGGAGCTTTCGCCGGTTGCCGTCGAAAGCGGCGTTCAGGTCGGCAGGGAACGTTTCCGCCAGGAACAGCTTGCCTTCGCGCAGCGAACGGAAGGGAACCGAGCAGGCGGGGTTGGCACACTTATGAAGCATGGGCTGGTCCAGTCTTCTCTTCTGTGGAGTTCGGCCAGAGAGCTCTAGGCACACTGCACGCGGGTGGCCGAAGAGTTTGCGCGCACATTGGAAATTAATCTGCCCGCGTTTGCAGTGAGTTAGATGGTGGGAGATTGGTCAGACGGACGCGGCCCCGAGCTCTGCTGACGGAGAACAGTCTCCGCCGCCGGATGGTCGTCATTGGTTGGCGACCCGGTGTACAATACCGGCATTCAATCCTGGGTCTGCGGGGGTATGTGATGATGCTCGGGAGAATTTCACCCAAACTCTTCGTCGGAATCGTAGCTGTGGCCCTGGCCACATGCGTCTACACTTTAGCTCAAACCAAGTCAGCACCAGTAGACCCGGGCGTGCGCGGCGGCCCATCGGGCGCGGGCACCCCGCTCAAAGGTCTAACGGCGGACGAGACTGCTTTCTTCCTCGATGGGCAATCCCGGTTCGCCGAAGTCGAAGTAGTGAACAATGGTCCGAACACCGGCCTCGGCCCTCGCTTCAACTCCAACCAGTGTTTTTCCTGCCACTCTCAGCCGGATGCAGGCGGCACGAGTCCGGCGAAAAATCCCCTCTTGGAAGTTGCCCACTTGAACGGGGCGAAGAACACCGTGCCCTGGTTCATCGTGCCAAATGGACCCATCCGTGAAGCGCGGTTCAAGAAGAGCAACGGAGTCGCCGACGGCTCAGTGCACGACCTCTTCGTGATCACCGGGCGAACCGACGCCCCCGGCTGCAACATCGCCCAGTTCGATTTCCTGCCCGCCGGAGATCCGCTCACGGGCCAGCATGGGAATTCGAACATTATTTTCCGCATTCCAACGCCGGTCTTTGGCGCAGGCCTCATTGAAGCGATCCCCGACTCGGCCATCCTCGCGAATATGCAGGCCGACGCATCCCTGAAATCGGGGTTGGGTATCTCCGGGCACCCGAACGCCCACCTAAGCGGAAATGTGAACCGCAGTGCGAACGATGGGACCATTACTCGTTTCGGCTGGAAGGCGCAGAACAAATCCCTCCTCATGTTCGCCGGCGAGGCCTACAACGTGGAGATGGGAATCTCGAACCAGCTTTTCCCGCAAGAGCGCGACGAAACGCCGAACTGTCTCTTTACCCCCACTCCAAACGACACTCTCAACTTCACCACAACTCCCCCTACCACCGGCACTCCGAGCGGCATTTCGAACCCTGCCGTCATTTCCGACATCGAAGCCTTCGCCAACTTCATGCGCATGCTGGCCCCGCCTACTCCCGCTCCGGCCACGCCGTCCAGCGAGAAGGGACGCGCCACCTTCGCCCGGGTAGGCTGTGTCCACTGCCATACCCCGTCGTTTAAAACCGGCGCAATGATAGCCAGCGGTTCCTCGACCAGCCCCAGTGCCGCGCTCTCCAATCAAACGGCGAATCTTTTCTCCGACCTTCTAGTCCACCACATGGGTGAACGCCTGGCCGACGACATCACCCAAGGCGCCGCCGGCCCCGACGAATTCCGAACCGCTCCCCTCTGGGGAGTAGGACAACGCGTCTTCTTCCTCCACGACGGAAGGACGAATGACCTGGTAGAAGCGATCAAAGAGCACAAAAGCCACGGCAGCGAGGCCAATAAGGTCGTCGAGCACTTCGAGAGGCTGAAGCCCCAGGAGCAGCAGGAGATTATCGACTTCCTGCGCTCGCTCTAGCCGGAAGAGCTCTCGCAAGATCATTGGCGATTTTCGAACACCTACGGTCCCTCGGAGCTATAATGGCCGTGAGATTAAGGAGGTTTCTATGCGTATCCCCCGCCGTCTCCTGCCCCTTCTTCTGCTGATCTCAGCATGCGTTGCGCCGGTTGTGGCCCAGTCGTCGCCGGACAAGACTCCATCTTCTTCTCAGCCTCAGCTGCACGGGCTCGTTGCGCCGCCGGAGTTTCGCGCGCACGCTCTTCCGCAACCTCCGCATGTCCTTCCGCTACCTCCTAACGCGCTGGATCCCCAGGACTATCGGTATCGGATTATTGAGCGGGCCAGAGTTCGTGACGTTGAGCCCCAGCTTCTTTTTGACCCTGCGCTGGCGCAGGACGACACGGACTGTTACTTCATCCGGAGCTATCGCGTAAAGCGCGACGACCCACACTCTGACGCGACGAGACCCGCAGGCTATTCCAAATGCCAACCCGCCGCTCGCTTTCAGGTGAGGGCCGCCGTGGACTCGCGGGAGATAGAGACTCGTTGAGTGCTACGCAGACTTGAAGATCGCCCTCAGACTGAAGGAATCACAGATACCGGCGAAAACCGTCCGCACCTGAAACTACACAGAACCGCCATTTATGCGCTAGCTCCTCGCAGGCTGCGGAAAAACTCCGATTCACGCGGGGTTCTGGGAAGGGCACGACTTTAGTCGTGCCGTAAATCGTTGAAAATGTTTCGCGCTTCAGCGCCTGAGGTGAGCTTCTTGCGGCCTTGTCGACTTTTTCCGCTAGCTCCTAGTGCACGAGCCAGGCCGAAGCGGCCACCAGAACTCCCGCCGTCCCTATCAGCAGGCCAAGGCGCCAGAAAATTCGGCTGCCCGAGAGCAGGGTGATCGAGGTGATCACCAGCGCGACCTCCAGGAAGACTTCTCCCAGATCGAAGCGGTCGGCTTTGCGGTGTGTAAGCGCGAATTCCCCCTCGAGTGCGTGACCTTCGGCCTCAAGCTTTTTCTTCTCATCTTTGTAGACCGCGACTTCGGCGCGGATTTTCTCCTCAAGTTTGGAGGCGCCGTCGGCGTCTTTAGAGGCGACCACGCCAGTCAGATCGGCGAACAACTCGTCGGTGTGAAGGCGAATGTTTTTGGCCTGGAAGTAGGCCCACTGGTCGGTGACCTTATTCTGCAGAATAATTTCTTCGGTATGGGTGCGATGGCCAAGCAAAGACACGGTGGCCACTAGGACGGCCAGCACGGCCATGGTGAGCGTAACGGGGGCAAGGTCGGGATGTTCCCGAGCGTGTTCAGCGTGCTCGTGCAATTCATGAAGTTCTTCAGACATGTCGTCAGGCTCCTATCTAAACTTGGTTGACGGAGAGACGGGCGTCCCCGCCCGGCCGCCGTGCTGCTGGCGGGCAAGGCCCCGTAGAGTCTCCCTCGCAAAACCCGTCACGTAGCGGCGAACTATGAGGATAACCCAAGTTGCCTATTCTCCCATCACTTTAATGATGACTCGTTTGTCGCGCTGGCCGTCGAATTCGGCGTAGAAGATCTTCTGCCACGGGCCAAAGTCGAGTTTTCCGTTGGTCACCGGCACGATGACTTCGTGGTGAATGATCAGCGATTTCAGATGAGCGTCTCCGTTATCTTCGCCGGTCTGATGATGCTGGTAGTTCTCGCGGAAGGGCGCAAGCGTTTCCAGCCACGCGTCGATGTCCTCGATGAGCCCGCTCTCGTTGTCGTTGACAT
>Ga0181530_10003206_pt1 | contig 18560 bp, 19 predicted proteins | sample PEATcosm2014_Bin_42_FD_119769 | JGI IMG/M metagenome (GOLD analysis project Ga0181530, IMG submission 119769) | Peatland microbial communities from MTU Mesocosm Facility, Houghton, MI, USA - PEATcosm2014_Bin10_60_metaG | ecosystem: Environmental > Terrestrial > Soil > Wetlands > Peat | place... | reverse complement strand
TTGAATCTCAACGGCTCCCTCACCAAGGCAAGCATTCCATACGAAACTCTCTGGAGTGAGGATTTCAGCGATGAGTTTTTCCTAAAAGGTATTGGGAATTGGCTTGAGGGGCGTCCCGTCGGCCACGATCAAAGTCACGTGCATTCGCTGGCCTCGGTGAAAATCTCTCGAGCGGCGGAAGACGCCGGCCGATACGTTGCAGCCGCGCTCCTGGAAGAACGCCCCATCATGGGCATATTCGACGAGGGCTGCATGGGCATGTACAACGCCATCGTTCCCGACGAGATGCTCCACCCCATCGGTATTTTCAAGGAACGCCTCAGCCAATCGGCCCTGTACGCCGAGATGAGGCGAGTGCCGCAGAAAGAGGCGCAAGCCGTCCGTGACTGGCTCGACCGCAAGGGGATGAAGTTCCGGACCGGCTCTGATCCCGCCACACAACTGACCGACGACCAGCTTTCCGACCTGCTGGCCTACCTGCACACTCTATGACCGACGAGACTGGAACGAACGAGCCCGGGAAGAACGAAGCCGAAAAGGACCAGGCCCAACCGGCGCGGCGGGAGTTGCTGCCTCTGCCCGGTCTCGCGGCCATCAGCCTTTACCTGCTGCTGTTGGCCGTGATCATCGTTGTGGGCGTGGTGGGCGGGCGGCATTATCCGTCTCTGTTTCTCCTCTTTGCAGCCGGCTTCATCGCCGCCAGCGCCGGGCTTTTGCGCCTGTTGCGCTGGGCCTGGGCGCTGGCCTTGTCCGCGGTCTTCCTGCTGACGGTCTATAACCTTTGGATCTTCACCAGCCAGCGCCAGTTTCCAGCCCTGGTGCAGGGCCTTCTGAACCTGGTCTTCTTTCTCTACCTGGTGCGGCCCGAGGTGCGCGAGCGGCTCTGGTAGAGGCCGTTACCACAGCACCTTGCAGACGTTCGCGTTGCGGATTCGATCATCGTGGGTGATCAGCACGCAATTCTCCACCATAGCGGTGGCCGCAATGATTCGGTCTATGGGATCGCCGTGGAAGGGGGCGGGAATCTCCGCGGCGAGCACTATGATTCCGGCTGTCAATGGAATCATCTCCAGCTTGGTTTGTAGGGCAGCGATGAAGTCCCCGACCGGAGAGTTCAGGGGCAGCCGCTTTCGGTGGGCGGCATAAGCTATCTCATACAACGAAACCGGAGAATATGCGACTATTTCTCCTGCGATGCGAGCTTGCAGAATTGCGTCGCGTGCCCGTAGGGACAATCGCTCTCGGGCTGTCAGCAGCCAGATCACTACGTGCGTATCGAGTAGGATCATTCCGGCGGAAATGGTGACCAATCTTCCTTCAGATGGTCCCATTCCTCCAAGGGGATGATCGGTTCAACGAGATTCCCAAGGTCGTCCGTACTGGTGATAAAGCCACGCAAGCAGCCGAAGATCGACTCCGGGCTCTCCTTCGGCGCCTGCTCCTCTAACGGTAAGAGCCGCGCCATCGGTATGCCCCGCTTGGTGATAATCACGGTCTTGCCGGTGGCCTTCACCTCGTCGATCACCCCCAGGCACTTGGCCTTGAACTCGCCTGCAGCCATGGTCTGCATGGAACCCTCCTCGCAATTTAAGTATACTCCTGACCATGGTCATATGACCATGGTCAGGGAAATATATACTAAATAATAAGCATTTATATACGAAAATGATCCTTGATATCGCCGGTAACAAACCCGGCAGCTTGCCCATTCTTCAAGCGAAGTACCGCCGGGTTTGCTCTGCCATTACAATCAAAGACGTGATGGAACTGGTGCAGATCGAGCCCTTCCGTTCGCCGCGGCGAACTCCGGCTCCCAAGCCCGACTGGCTCAAGGCGCGCGCCCCGGTGGGCGAGAACTACCACGACCTCAAGCGCCTGGCCCGCTCGCTCAGCCTCAACACCGTCTGCGAAAGCGCCCACTGCCCCAACATCGGCGAGTGCTGGCAAGCCAAAACCGCGACCTTCATGATGCTGGGCAACCTCTGCACCCGCCGTTGCGGTTTCTGCGCTGTCCCCAAGGGCCGTCCCGAGCCCATCGACTTTGACGAGCCTCGCCGTGTGGCTCAGGCCGTGGCCGCGCTGGGCCTACAGCACGCCGTCATCACCAGCGTCAATCGCGACGACGACCTGCTCGGCGGCGCGCGCGCCTTCGCCCTGGTCATCGAAGAGATTCGCCGCCAGGCGCCCGGCTGCCGGGTTGAGGTGCTCATCCCCGACTTCCAGGGCAACCGCGAGGCGATTCGCACCGTGGTCGAAGCCCGCCCCGAGGTGCTCAACCACAACACTGAGTCCGTTCCCCGGCTTTATCGCGTAGTCCGCTCCGGCGCGCGCTATGAGCGTTCGCTTGAATTGCTCCGCTACACCAAAACTCTGCGGCCCGGAGGACTGACAAAATCCGGAGTGATGGTGGGCCTGGGCGAGGAGACGGCCGAGCTGCTCGAGGTCTTCCGCGACCTGGCCGCAGCGGGCTGCGACATTCTCACCATCGGCCAATATCTGCGCCCCTCGCGCGACCACCTGCCCATAGCCCGGCTCTATACCCCGCGCGAGTTTGCCGATCTCAAGAGCGAAGCGCTCAAACTTGGCTTCCGTCACGTGGAGTCGGGGCCGCTTGTGCGTTCAAGCTACCACGCGCATAAGCAGGCGTCTTCGACAGGATTGACCGCAGTGGCATAGGGTTCCGCCCCTTGCCTATTTCCCTTGCCGTATTGCGCTACACGAACACTTCACTGGCACAATAGATCGGTCCGGCTGTTTCGTCGCGCCTTGCAAATTCTTGTTGCGCAAGCCCCTCCCTTGCGTCCATCATGGACTTATTATCTAGGCCAATTTGTTTTCCGGGCCAAATCGCCTGTTCTGAACGGATAGGGAAGTCCTATGCGCACATGCATGGTTGCGGTTTCGTTTGTGGTGTTCTGTTCAATGCTTGCGGCGCAAGAGGCGCCCGCAGGCAGCGGTGCCGCCGCTCCCAACACGGTCAAGGTGCAGGTCTCAAATGGACCCGGCGCGGCCTTTCAGTTCACCAAAGTCGACGATGCTCTTCTCGCCGAGGCCAACGCAATCGACGAGCAGTACGAGAAAAAAGGTTTGGTGCTTCACGATCCCGGCCTGCAGGCCTTCATCGACTCGGTGGGCAAGCGCGTCCTCGGCGATCGGCCCGCACCCGAAAAAGTCACCTACCGCTTCCTGGTCCTGCGCGATCCCATGGTCAACGCATTCTCACTATCGAATGGCTCGGTCTATATCCCTACCGGCCTGCTCTCCCTGCTCGAAAATGAAGCGCAGCTTGCGAGTGTCCTGGGCCACGAAACGGCGCATGTCTACGAACGGCACCCGTATATCGAGAACCGCAGCATCCGCAAGAAGGTAGTCGCTTCGAAAATTATTGCGGCCGCCGCCATCTCGGTCCCCGGTGGTACTGTTTTGGCAGTAGCATCGGCGGTCGCTGCCTCTGAAGTCAGCAACCTGCTCCTGTGGGAAAGCATCTATGGCTATTCACGGGAAAAGGAGAGCCAGGCCGACAGCGATGGGCTCGCCGCCATGACTGTTGCCGGCTACGATCCTCATGCCATGGCCGTAACATTCGAATTGCTCGATAAGTACAACACTCTCGAGTACGAACCGCACTACCCCCTTTTCCAAGACCATCCCAAGCTGGCAGAAAGGCGGGAGCAAGCCCTTGCGTTCGCCAATGCGCACACCCCCATGGACGCACGAACCGGTACTACGCAGGACTATCTCGCTGCCGTTCTCACCGCCATTGCGCCAGCCATCGTGGACGACACTAATAACGACATTGAAAACCGCCGTCCACGCACCGCGGTGGCCCGCGCCACCCGGCTCGTGAGCGCATTCCCAGGCGACCCACAATATCAGGTGCTCCTTGGCGACTCTTATCGTGCGCTCGGAGCCGAAACGGCCCTCCCCACTAATAACGAGCTCACCTCCGGCGGCAAGGCTCAGCAGCGCAAGGAAGTTCTCGAAATGTCAGAGCAGGAGGAGCAAAAAGCCCTGCTGAAAACGCCCGAGGGCCAGGCGACGCTCAAAGAAAACCAGGCAAAGGCGGAAAAGGCCTTCCTTGCCGCGAACCAAATCGATCCGCAATATGCGCTTGCCTATCGCGAGCTAGGTTTCCTCTATGAGGATGAGTTGCGATATTCTGACGCGGCAGCAAACTATCAACGGTATCTCCAGTTGGTGCCTTCCACCAGTCTCGACCGCCTTCGCATCAAGCGGCGCATGGCCCAGTGCCAGAACCACCAAACCGGGCAAGCGCATCCATGATTGCCTGTGCGGGCTTCTGCCTGATCGGATCGGCGGCAGAACGCCCTCGCCAGCAGCTTTTTTCCTGAAAGGGGTAAATTGGATGAAACTCAGACGACAAATCTTCCTGGCCTTTGCTACCGCCCTATTTGTATGCGTTTCCGTTTCCACAGCCTTCGCCTCAGCACTTCAAAATAACACGTCCTACGTGCAGCGCAAGGTGAGTTCCGGCAAGTTCCCCATCCATTCCGCCTGCATGATGCCGCCCCAGGGCCATCTCATCAAGATCGGATTTAAAAGCATCGGATTCAAAAGCGTTGAAGAAATGCCGCAGGAATCCGAATCTTGGGCTGAGGCCCTTGAGGCTATCGTCGAAGCCCAACTCAAAGCTCGCGGCATCAGCGTTACCTCCGCCGCCAATCCCCTTTCGAGTGGCGCATCTGCAGATGCAATCAAAGAGGTGATCGCCCAGGTCCAGCAGAAGTTCAAAGCTGTTTCCGCCTTGATGTACAAGAAACCCAAAGCGATTGCCAAGTCGGCCTACACTCTCGGCGATCAGGTGGGAATGTTGCCATGCTCTGAGAACTCCGACATCGTGGTCTTCGTCCAGGGCCAAGGCCAGGTCGTCACCGCAGGCAGTGGACTCGAGGACGCTGCCGATCTCTTCATCACGTTGGCCGACGCCAAAACGGGAGAGATTCTTGGTCTCATTCAGCTCTATCCCGACTGCAATTTTCTTTTGGTCCCGGAAGCCTGTATCGGCCCTGACCTCGACATCGAGCTTACAGATATGAATTTAGGCTCCTTTCGCAAGAAAGCCAAGACGAACGGGCATTAGGCCAGCCGCTTCATAAGCGGACCTTCTTTCGTAACACCATCTCCCGCCGCAAACCATTTCTGTCGTTAGCAAAATGCCCGGGTTTAGTAGCGCATGAAATCTCCGGTTTATGTTTATCAGCCCGTGGCGTAGGAGTTCCGCCCTCGTTGATTTCTTCTGCGGCATCCAGTCTCTTCGCGGCGTGGATTCGCTAATATAGTGTTTTGTACCTTAGTGAGGGGAACCTTATGGCAGTCTCAGCAATGGCCGGAATTCCGGCGCTCAAAGATCTCTCTAGCGACCTCAGGCGGCGCATGGACCAGGCGGTGGCCACATTCCAGGCCAACCTGGCCTCCACGCGCACGGGCCGGGCCAACGTGCATATGCTCGACCAGGTCAAGGTCGACTACTATGGCACGCACACTCCCATCGGCCAACTGGCGCAAGTCTCCACGCCCGAGGCGCAAATGATCCTGATCGCGCCCTGGGACCCCACCGTGATCAAGGAGATCGAGAAGGCCCTGCAAACCGCCGATCTGGGCTTCAATCCGCAGTCCGACGGCAAGGTGCTGCGCGTGCCCGTCCCGCCCATGACCGAGGAGCGCCGCCGCGAGGTGGTCAAGCACCTCAACCGCGTCCTCGAGGAGCACCGCACCGCCGTCCGCAACGTCCGCCGCGACGGCAACGAAGCCCTGAAGAAGCTGGCCAAGGACAAGAAGATCAGCGAGGACGAGGAGAAGCGCGCTCTCGAAGAGGTCCAGAAGATGACCGACGAAGAGATCCGCCGCATGGAAGAGCTTTCGCGCAAGAAGGAAGCGGAAGTGATGCAGGTCTGAGCGGTGAGGATCACCAAATGGTCTGGATCGGGGAGCGGGCGTTGATGCCATCCGCGCAAAAACCCCCAGGTTATCGATCTTGGGGCCTTTGTGTGCCGGGCAGCTACGGCCGACTGAGATCGCAACCCAAAGAGAAACGCAAAGCGGCACAGATTTCGTTCATTCGAAGGGAACTTAACTGGGCCACGCGCTTTCCCAATCGGTCCTGGTGAATGGTGATCGCATTGTGCAGGTTCACCGCGCAGGACGCCTTCATGCCATCTTCCTCATTCAAGACGACCTCGGATGGCACGCCGCGGATCGTGGACGTGACGGGCGCGACGGTGACGGTCGACAGATAAGCGATGGCGCTGTCACGAGTAAGCACGACCACCGGCCTTTTCTTATCGGGCGGAGCAAAGTTGTAAAGGCGGATGTCTCCCCGGGTTACTCTGCCGGCCATGCCGCCACCGCTTCCCAGAAACGCGATTCATCGTGTGCCTGCGGCTGCCTCGAATAACCCTCGCGGTCGCGTTCTTCCCAGGCGCGCGCCTCCATTCTCCGCAGATGTTCCCGCAGCGCTTCGCGCACCAATGCGGAACGATTGAGTTTCGTTCGATGTGCGGCCCGATCGGCGGCCTGCAGCAGCTTTTTATCGAGAACAATCTGGACTGTTTCCATATGTCGACCTCATTCCACAGTATACTCCACATACTGATCTCCGGCCACGCAATGTTACTGAGCGGCTCACTCTGGCCGTGTTCGCTTCGACAGGCGAATCTCTCCTGCAAGCCACCGGAGAACGGCAGGCGATTCAGCAAGAACCTCCACAGTTCTTTGCGCTTGCCGGCTTTTGGGGCTGCCGGGCTGTGGGCCGGCGGGCTCGTCGGAGAGAAGCGCGCTCTCGAAGAAGTCCAGAAGATGACCGACGAAGAGATCCGCCGCATGGAAGAGCTTTCGCGCAAAAAAGAAGCGGAAGTGATGCAGGTGTGAGCAAGATATCCTCATGCCGCTGGCGCGGCGCAAACTACCAGATGGTCTGTACCGGGTATCGAAGGATTTGAGCATCGGAAGTGAGCAGAGGAATATTGTCCTCTTGCGCCTGCGCGATCAGCAATCGATCAAACGGGTCGCGATGAAGCCATGGCAACTTCTCTATGCGAACAAGGTCTTCGAGACGCACGGGTATAAGCGCAAACCGCTGCTGCTTCAGTTCTTCAGAAATGCGGGTGACGGTCAGGCCGTAGCTCGGCAGTTTGCCCAGGCTGATCTTGATGGCAACCTCCCAAAGCGACACGATGCTCACGGAGCGGTAATGGGCTGCGTCCTCCAGAATGCCACGCGCGCGAGCTGATAAGCGGCGGTCGCCGCCCATCCACCAGAGAAGAGTGTGCGTGTCAACCAGAACTCTCAGCGCCGCGCCCTCCCCTTGGTTGCTCTTGCCGCTTTGGCGCTCACCACCGGCCGAGGCCGCGGCGATATCAGTTCCTCATCGGGCACACCCGTCAATATCTGACCGTCGTAAAAAAGGCTCTCGATCTCTGGATCAGGATCGAGGAAGTTGTCAGGCACGGTGAACAGCCCCTTTAGAGCCCCAAACTTGAACCTTTTCGTGGCTTTCGCTTTAACCGGCACCAATTTGACCGCAGGCTTGCCGGCGCGGGCGATGATGACTTCTTCTCCTGCCTCGGCCTGAAGGATAAGGCGGGAAAGATTGGTCTTGGCGTGATGGATGTTCACTTCCATGAGATCAGTATAGCATAGGTTAGCTTAGCTAATGCATTTGCGGATCAGCATAAACCATGGTTTTTGGGATGTTGACCAGTTCCCGCTACGGATAAATCCGGTGCAGCGTCTGCCGCGACGGCAACGAGGCCCAGAAGAAGCTGGCCAGGGACAAGAAAATCAGCGAAAACGAGGAGAAGCGCTCTCTCGAACAGGTCCAGAAGATGACCGACGAGGAGATTCGCCGCATGGAAGAGCTCTCCCACAAAAAAGAAGCGGAAGTGATGCAGGTGTGAGCGACCGGCGCACGGCTGAGCGATTGGCTAGCGCGTCAAAGGAACAAAGATACGTCCAAGCCAATCGAGGAATTGAGCACAGGCCGTCTCAATGTTTTGGAAATGGCGCTTTTGAATTGCCAAGCCGAGATACTGTATATCCGGAGGCTCCTGCCAGGCCATATACGTGCGGATCACTGCCTTTGATAGGTGGCTGTCGTGAAAGGACGCGACCTTGTCTGTCTTCGCCTGCTTCACGACTTTCGACGTGTATTCCTTTTCATGGTCTCCGAGCGAGTCCATGAGCAAATCTTCAAACATGCCATAGGCTCTGTTATTTGGCATGAGCCACACACCGATGCGAGGCAGAGTCCCTGTGGCCCGTCGTCCGGGCATGGGATCGATAATGAGACCCGTCTCTGGAAAGGCAGCGGGCAAGTTGTAATCGGCGCCAAAGCGGTCCTTGAGTTGCGCCCAGCGTCGTTGAACTGCGTCTGCCTCTGTTGAACCCTCAATATCTGCGTCGAGAATCAGCCCCAGAACCTTCTGGCGCGGAATTGGCTGGGCCAACCTGGAACTCAGTTGGTCCAGGACGCCATCGTCGTTCTCGCAATCGAAGATGCCGAATGCCGGATCGGCTCCGTGCCTGAGACGCACAAGCTGAAAGACTGCATGGCAGTCATTCCGGCCCTCGACGAGAAGCAGGGACTCGTCGTCCGACTTGCAGGGTCTTACTGCCTGCGTGGCCATAATCAGCGGAATTCCCCATTCAAACGTAGGGCAGCTTCAACGTTGATGAGGTTGAGGTCCACCGCGTAGATTTCGTCCCCTTCACGCTCAAGCCGATAGAGTTTTGCATCCTCAATGCCCGACTCTTTGCTTGCCGAGACGAAACCGCCGACGCAGTCCCGGCTGTGGGTGGTGGCGAAAATTTGAACATCAAACTCTTTTGCTGCCTTAACTAATGCAGCCCAAAGTTCTCGTTGAACGTGCCAATGAAGACCATTTTCAAATTCGTCGATCAGGAGTATGCCTTTGGATGCCGTAGCCATTGCGAGGCCGATGTGGAACATCCGCCGAAGGCCGTCGCCCATTGAATTAAGTGGAATCCGGTTCTCTTCCTCCACTTTGAGCAAGGCAACACGCGTTCTTAGCCGCCCCGCTATGTAGTCTAAAGCCTCAATTCGGGGGTCCAGCATCCGCATCCAATTGAGAACCTGCTTCTGTCCGGGGCCTTGAATTAGAGAGTCCCACAATGATGCTGCCTTTTCGTCGCTGAGGCCATCCGCGGGGAGATGAACAACGACAACTGCGCCGTCATTGGGGATTCTTTCAGAATCTAGCAGCCGTGGGCGCAACGGAAGCTGCCGTCGTGTGATCAGCGTAACTTGACTCATTCCCCGTGAGACAGGTAGTGCGAATTCCAAATGATCAACGGTAGCGTGCCCAGGGAGCACCGGAACATAGCGACGCAGACCCTCTTCATCCGGAACGATGTCGTGTAATTGAAAGCTCACGTGCAGAGAATTTAGGTCCCCGACTCTCTCAATCAAAAATGGGGAGAATGTTGTGCCCGAAACGGAGCTTTCCCGATGGAACAAATCAAAGACGGGATGCCGAACAGCGGTTCCCTGTTCATTCCATCCGTCAACCTCCCAGGGTTGAAGAGGCTCCTTGGAACGCAACGAAGCCGCTTGAAGAATATCGGCAACCGGGTTTCTTCCCGCGTATATGCCAACCGCTTCCAGCAGGCAACTTTTCCCCGTGTTATTTTCCCCGACAAACAGGTTTAGCCGCCCGAGCTTAGGCAGCGTAAGGTCGCGGAAAAGCTTGAAACCGGCAATGTGTAAGGACTCAATCATCGGCAAATGCAGTTTACCGCGTTCGGTTAACGATTCCAACAGGCTCATTTCCTAACCCGCCCAAAGAAAGGTACCTGACAAACAATTGCCCTCATTCAGTAAACATGGCGGAAAAATGAATTGTTGGAGTGTCTTCATCCCGCTACGGATAAATCCGGTGCAACGTCCGCGCAAACGGAATCGTCTCCCGCACATGATCCAGCCCGCAAATCCACGCCACCGCCCGCTCGATGCCCATGCCGAAACCCGAGTGCGGCACGCTGCCGTAGCGGCGCAGGTCTAGGTACCACTCGAAGGCTTCCTGGGGAAGTTTGTGGTGCTCGATGCGGCTCTTCAAAAGCTCATAACTTGAAACGCGCTGCGAGCCGCCGATGATTTCGCCGTAGCCCTCGGGGGCCAGAACGTCCACGCAGAGCGCCAGCCGCGCGTCGAGCGGGTCGGGCTCCATATAAAAGGCCTTCACGTTGGCCGGATAGCGGTGCACCATCAGCGGGCGGTCAAACTGCGAGCTGAGCCAGGTTTCGTCCGGAGAGCCGAAGTCGTTTCCATACTCGAAAGCCGCCTCAAGCTGGCCGTCCTTGTGCGCCTGGTTTAACATCTCGGCCGCTTTGTCGTAAGTCAGGCGCGGAAACGGCGGCACGATCGCCTCGAGCTTCGCCCGGTCGCGCCCGATCACCGTCAGTTCAGCCGCCCGGTTCTTGAGCACGCTCTGCACGATGTGCGAGAGAAAGTTTTCCGCCAACTCCAGCATCCCGTCCAGGTCGCAGAAGGCCACCTCCGGCTCGATCATCCAGAACTCGGTCAGGTGCCGCCGCGTCTTCGACTTCTCCGCCCGAAAAGTCGGCCCGAAGCTGTAAACCTTGCCCAGAGCCAGCGCGGTGGCCTCGACGTAGAGCTGGCCGGATTGGGTGAGAAACGCCGGGTCGCCGAAGTAGTCCACCGGAAACAGCGTTGAAGTGCCCTCGCAGGCAGCCGGCGTCAGAATCGGCGGGTCGGTGCGGATAAAGCCGTTCTGATCGAAATACTCCGCCGCCGCGCGCATGATCTCCGCCCGGATGCGCAAAATGGCAGCCTGGCGGGGCGAGCGCACCCACAGGTGACGGTGCTCCATCAGGAAGTCGACCCCGTGCTCCTTGAGGGTGATGGGGTAGGGGTCCGACTCGGGAACCCGCTGCACCACTTCAAGGCCCTCAACGTCCAGCTCGAAGCCGCCCGGCGCTCTCTGGTCAGCCCGCACGCGCCCGGTGACGATGACGCTGGACTCCTGGGTCAGCCCCTTCAGAGCCTCAAAGACCTCGGCGGGCACACTTTTTACGTGCGCCACGCCCTGCACGGTTCCTGTGCCGTCGCGAAAGATGGGAAACAGCAACTTGCCGCTCTCGCGCAGGTTATAGAGCCAGCCGCGCAGGGTGATCGTCTGGCCTTCGTGCTGGCCCAGCGTGGCGATGGTGGCCACCTGCGGTGGGGCAGACGCCGCTTGCGCGGGCGGGGCGCCCCCTGGGCCCGGTGCGGCAGACGCCTCTTGCGCGGCAGGTGTGGTTGGAGTAGGACGATCTTCGGGCATGTGCTTCCTAGCTGGCCGAATGGATGATTCCCCGGCCGGACACTCTAGCATAACGCTGGGAGGCCGAGAAGCAACCGCAGCTCCTTCAACTCTCCGCCGCTTCACTCAAGGCCGCTCAGGATGACAAAACTGTTGGCGCGGCCCGTGCAGCGCCTTCCCGGCGGGTGGCAAGAACAACCATTGCGGCCCCAATGCGACTTTGGTAACATGAGAATAGTTGTTGATGCACGCAACATTTCCCTGTGTGCGTCCCATTTTTTGTGCTCTCTGGAGGTGGTCGATGGCCGAGTTAGCCGTGGTCAAGAGCGAAAATACGCAAAAGTCGCAGGTGGACACGAATACCACCGAGCGCATCATTGCCGAGAAGCGTATCGGCGCGCGCATCAAGCGCCTGCGGCTCAAAAAATCCATGGGCCTGGTCGAACTGGGCAAGCTTACCGGGCTTTCAGCCAGCTTCCTCTCCCAGCTTGAGACCGGCCGTGTAGTGCCCACCTTGCGCAATCTCTCCCGCATTGCCATGGTCTTCTCAAAAGATTTGTCGTATTTCTTTGAGCCCGAGCCGCGCACCTTGTTCCAGATTCACCGCCGCAAGGAACGGGTGCGTCTGCCGCAGACCGGCGTGGATTCCCCGGCCTATTACTTTGAGAGCCTGGGTTACATGGTTCCGGACCGGCACATGGACCCTTTCTTTGCCGAGTTCGTGCCACTTACCGACGAGATGGAGCCCAGGGCGCACATGCACCCAGGGTTCGAGTTTCTGTATGTGCTGGAGGGGGAGCTGGACCTTCGCCACGGCGATCAGCAGTGCACGCTGAGGCTGGGCGACGCGGTGTACTTCGACGCCGGCACGCCGCACTCCTACCAATGCGCGGGCAAAAAACCGGCCGAGGCCATCATCGTCACCATGCACCAGCCGCCGCCTGCGCAGTCCGCGCTGCCGCAGCCGGCGAGCGCTCCGCGGACGGCGCCGGGCAAATCGGCCTCAACGCCAACGGGCCGCGTCAATGGGAATTAGCTTGCCGCGGCGAAGGGAGACTGGACCACAGGAGGGAAAAGCGCGTCATGAGCACTGTTTTACAGCCATACAGCGGCTGTACCGGTCCACGGTTATCTTCTGTAAGCTGTTTATTTCGATTAGGTTAGATGTATTTTTCCAGTTTTACATTGAAAATTCCGGGTTTTCTAATTTTCCTGAGGACGAGGCCGCAGGGTTTGGGGAGATGCCCACTCGCTTCTGCGCTCATCCTTCTAATTCCAATTGTGCGCCGGAGGAAGGTAATTATCTGCAAAGGGTGATACCGGGGTATGGTATATTTGTCTGGTTTGAAAGGGCGCGGTTTTAACCGCGCTACCCACCCCACCCCACTTGAAAAACAATCAACGCGGCGCAAGCCGCGCTACAATCCCGCGCCAATCCCCGCCCCAATGCCCTACAATTTTCCTGCAACCATGCCCAAGCTCGATTGGCTCACCCGACCCGAAGATGAACGCGCCGCCGCCAGCGTCCCCTACCGCCTGCTGGAGGCCGTGCCCGAGCTCTCCTACGGCGATGAGCAGACCGAGAACATGCTCATCCAGGGCGACAATCTGGAGGCCCTCAAGGCGCTGCTGCCCTTCTACGCCGGCCGCGTCAAGTGCATCTTCATCGACCCGCCCTACAACACCCGCAGCGCCTTCGAGCACTACGACGACAACCTGGAACACACCCATTGGCTGGGCATGATGTATCCCCGCCTCGAACTCCTCCGCGAAATGCTCACCGAAGACGGAAGCATCTGGGTCACCATCGACGATAACGAAGCCCACTACCTCAAGGTCATCATGGATGAGGTCTTCGGGCGAAAGAATTTTGTTGCAACTGTCATCTGGGAAAAACGAACCACCAGGGAAAACAGACGCGTTTTTTCGTTTAAGCATGATCACTTGCTTGTCTACTCATCAGATAAAAGTAGGTTTGAACTGACAAGAAATCTGCTGGCCATGAACGAGTCAGTAAAGGGGCGGTACAAGAATCCAGACGATGACCCACGGGGGCCGTGGCAATCTGTATCTGCAAATGCTATGGCGGGCCATGGAACACCTAGCCAGTTTTATACTCTCAAGACTCCATCAGGTAAGACAATGGACCCGCCTCCTGGTCGATGCTGGCTGTATACACAAGAAAGGATGAATGCAGAGATTGTAAAAGGAAATATCTGGTTCGGAAAGGGAGGACTTGGGGTTCCGAGAATCAAACGCTTTCTGCGTGACTTCGCTGATGCAGGTTTGACGCCGGAGACCATTTGGTATGCGATCGATGTTGGTACAAATGATGAGGCAAAGAAAGAGATTATTCTTCTGTTTGACTCGGACAATCTATTTGACACACCGAAACCAGAGCGCCTCATTAGTCGAGTCATACAAATCGCATCGAACAAAGAAGATATAGTCCTTGACTCTTTCCTCGGTTCCGGCACCACTGCCGCTGTAGCCCACAAGATGGGCCGCCGCTACATCGGCATTGAAATGGGCGAACACGCGGAGACGCATTGCGCCCCGCGTCTCCGCAAAGTTGTGGACGGCGAGCAGGGCGGCATCTCCGAGTCCGTCGGCTGGCAGGGCGGCGGCGGCTTCCGCTTATACCGCCTCGGCAGCCCCATCTTCGATGAGCAAGGCCACATTCACCCCGCAATTCGCTTTGACCATCTCGCCGCGCACATCTGGTTTTCTGAGACGCACAAGCCACTCGCCCACAAGCGCAAACGCTCCCCATTTCTCGGCAAGCACAACGAAACGGCCTATTACCTCCTCTACAACGGCATTCTCGGCGACATGCGCCCCGATGGAGGCAACGTCCTCACCCGCAAAATCCTCGAAGAGCTTCCCGCCCACGACGGGCCAAGAATCATCTACGGCGAAAGCTCTCGCTTGAGCGCGGCTACGCTCAAACAACTCGGCATCACATTCAAACAAACTCCCTACGACGTGAAGGCGCGATAACCATGGACTTCCAACTCAAAGACTTCCAAAAACGCACCCTCGACAAACTTGGAAAGTACCTGGGCGAAGTCCGCCTCTACGGCGACCCGCCGCAAGCTTTCGCGAAAATGGCCGAAGAGCAGAACGGCCTTGTACCCCTCTACCGTACCGTCCCCGGCCTTGAAACCGTCCCCTATGTCTGCCTTCGTCTGCCCACCGGCGGCGGCAAAACGATTCTCGGTGCCTACGCCATTCATGTCGCAGCCAGAAATTACATTGAAAAGGATTTTCCGCTCGTTTTATGGCTGGTTCCCTCCAACACCATTCGCACCCAGACCGCCAAGGCCCTGAAGGATGCGACCCACCCTTACCGGCAAGCTCTCGACAAAGAGTTTGAGGGCCGCGTGCGCGTCTTCGACATTGAAGAAATCGACAACATTCGCCCCCAGGACCTATCGGAGAAAGTCTGCATCGTCGTCGCCACCATCCAGACCCTACGCGTGAGCGACAGGACCGGCCGCGATGTCTACGCGGACAAAGAAGCCCTCGAAACCCACTTCACCCGCCTCCATGTCACCATGCCCGAACTCGACCGCATCGAGGACGGCCCCTACGCGGGCAGGGTCAGATACTCCTTCGCCAACCTCATGATGATTCACCGTCCCATGGTCATCATGGACGAAGCCCACAACGCCCGCACCCATCTCACCTTTGAAGTTCTCAATCGCATCGCGCCATCCTGCATCGTCGAACTGACGGCAACGCCGGACAATGATCCCCGCACCGGCAGCAATGTTTTGTGCCGCGTCTCCGCCGCAGAACTCAAGGCGGAGGCCATGATTAAGCTGCCCATCGTTCTCACCGAGCACGCATCCTCATGGGAATCGGCGCTGAGCGATGCGCTGCGCAACCGCAGGCGGCTGGCAGCCCTGGCCGTGGATGAATCCCAGTACATTCGCCCCATTCTCCTCATCCAGGCTGAGAATCAGGACCGAACCGCAAACGTCGAGGCGGTAAAGCAATACTTGCTGGAAAATGAGCGGATTCCTGAAGATAGAATCGCCATTGCAACCGGAAAACAGCGGGAGTTGGAAGGCATCGATCTTTTCGACCCCAAGTGCCCGATCGAAGTCATTATTACCGTGCAAGCTCTGAAAGAAGGCTGGGATTGCTCCTTTGCTTATGTATTCTGTTCCACGGCCAACATCCACAACGCAACCAGCGTGGAGCAATTGCTAGGCCGCGTCCTGCGCATGCCCTATGTCCAGCGCCGCAAGGCTCAAGACCTCAACAAGGCATACGCCCACGTCTCCAGCCCAAGATTTTCTGAGGCCGCAAAGCAGCTTGAAACCAGCATGGTCGCCTTGGGCTTCGATGCCGCCGAGGCCGAGCAAGCCATTGAACGGGGCCAGCCGTCTACTGGTGGATTGCCGCTCTTCGATGCGCCCGTAATAGTCGATCTCACCGCCCCGCCCGACCTGACCGCCCTGACCGAGCGTGAGCATGAGCAAGTCATTCTCCATCGCAGTCTCGACGGGAAGTCCACAATTGAGGTCGTCGGATTGCTCACCGAGCCTCTGCGCGAAAAGATCGTGGCGGGCGTTGCGCCCGCCGACAAGCCAGCCGTCGAGCAGAAACTGCGCGAGTACGCCGAAAGGCCCAAAAGGGCATTGGCTCCATCGGAGCGAAGGGAAGCCTTCGTTGTTCCGCGCCTATGCGCGCATTTCGACGGTCAACTGCGCCTCTTCGATGAAGACCTGATTCTCGACGCATACAGTTGGGACCTGCTCTCTTCCAAGCCGTCCCTATCCGGTTTTAATTACGATCCGGCGACACGGACCTTCGAGCTTGATGTCGATGGAGGCAGAATCCGTACGAGGTTCATTGGAACTGACCAGCTCGATCTGAGCCTGATGCCCGTTGAATGGACCGAGACCGATCTAGTGCATTGGTTGGACAGAGAACTCCGCCAGGACGACGTGAGCCAGGAAAAGATGGAGGAGTGGGTTCGACGGGCCGTTAGTAGCCTGCTCGCTTCCGGACGCTTCGATCTCTCCACGCTGGTCCGGGCAAAGTATCTGCTCTGCCGCGAACTCCTCGGTGCAATAACAAAGTCCCGAGACGCCGCCTACCGGAACGCCTATCAGGAATTGCTCTTTGGACCATCCGCCGCCCTTGAAACCACCTTTAACTATTCCTTCGAATACGAAGCCAAGAACTATCCTGCCAACTGGTATTACACGGGCAGATACCATTGGAGGGCGCACTACTATCCTGTGCCCGGAGAACTGAAAAGCGATGGTGAAGAGTTCGAGTGTGCAAAAGCTCTGGACGCGCAGCCTGAAGTATTATATTGGGTGCGGAATCTGGCACTCCAAAAAGATGCATCCTTTTGGCTACAAACATACAAAGACCGCTTCTACCCGGATTTTGTTGCCATGCTAAAGGATGGTCGCACCTTGGTGGTGGAATACAAGGGAGAACGAGACTCCGACAGCCCCAGCGCATTAGGAGATCGAAGCCTCGGCGAGAAGTACCAGGACAATAGCCAGGGAAAGGCTCTCTTCCTGATGGCCGTCAAGTTGGACGAACATGGCCGTGGCATCTACGACCAGATTCGGGACAAAATCTCAGGCAGAGCGTAAACCCTACCTAACCCTGGTTCCTCATATTGAAGCCCCATTCAACGCCAAAGTTTACCAATCAGTAAATGGATCACTTTCCCCTAGTCCCTACTCCCTGCTCCCTATTCCCTGATCTCGTGCCCCCAGTCACAGGACGTTCACACATCCCCTGTGATAGCATCCGCTTCTTAGCGACAAAGGAGAAGTCCATGAAAACCTACCAGGGAAGTGAGATTCGCAACGTGGCTGTAGTGGGGCATGCGCACAGCGGCAAGACCACCTTGATTGCCGCGCTGCTGCATGCCGCCAAGATGACCCCAACCCAGGGCCGCGTGGAAGACGGCTCGGCCGCAACCGCCTATGACGAAGAAGAAGTAGCCCGCGGCGTAACCATGCAGAATGCCGTAGCCTTTGCCGAGTGGCAGGGCGTCAAAATCAATCTTGTCGACACTCCCGGCTTCCATATGTTTTCCCACGAAGCCCGCGCCGCCCTGCTCCCCGTTGAAGCCGCCCTGGTCCTGGTGAACGCCCAGAATGGCATCGAAGCCGTTACCGAGCGGGTGTGGAGATTTGCCGCGGAAGCCAACGTCCCCCGCATCGTCCTGGTCAACCAGATGGACCACCCCAAAGCCGGCGGCGAAGGCGGATTGAGCGCCCTCATTGACGATCTGGTCGACCGCTGGGGCCGCAACTGTGTTCCCGTCCAGTTGCCCATCTCCGACGCCCAGGGATTCCACGGTGTCGTCGATCTGGTAACTATGGAAGCCTTCCACTACACTCCCGGCGGCGACGGCCGCGGCAAGGTTGTGGAGATGCCGGCCGGCCTGGCCGCCGACGCGAAAACCAGGCATGAGGCGCTGGTTGAGCTGGTAGCCGAGGGCAAGGACGAGTTGATGGAGGAGTACTTCGAGAAGGGCACCATCGCCGAGGAGCACCTGATCGCCGCGCTGCATGAAGCCATCCGCGATGACCGCATCTTTCCCGTACTGTTTTCGAGCGGCCTGGCCAATATGGCCACCGACCACCTGCTCGACTTCATCAAGGTCTACGCACCCTCGCCCGTTGAGCGCGCGCCCATTGCCGTCAGAAATCCGGGGACTGAAGCGGCGCCGGATGGCGCGGACGAGGCCGATGCCGCCAAATTCACGCGCAAGGTGGACGACAAAGAGCCGGCGGCCCTGGTGGTTTTCAAGACCATGAGCGACCCCTTCTCCGGGCGCATCACCTTCTTCAAGGTGGTCAGCGGCATCATCAAGAACGACGCCACGGTCGAGAACTACACCCGCCGCGGCCAGGAGCGCCTGTCTCATCTTTCGGTTATGCAGGGCCGCAAGGCCGTCGAAGTGCCTGAACTGCACGCCGGCGATCTGGGCGCCGTGGCCAAGCTGCGCGAAACCTTCACCGGCGACACGCTGGGCCAGAAGGGCGCGGAGATCCAGGTGGATATGGCCACGCCCCCCGAGCCGGCCATGACCTACGCCATCGAGCCCAAGAGCCGCGCCGACGAAGACAAGCTGGCCCCGGCCATCCACAAGCTCATGGAAGAGGACCTGCTCATCCGCTTCTTCCGCGACCCGCAGACCAACGAGTTCCTCATCGCCGGCGCCGGCCAGCCGCACATCGAGGCCATCGTCAGCCGCCTCAAGAAGCGTTACCA
>Ga0181530_10003202_pt1 | contig 18574 bp, 20 predicted proteins | sample PEATcosm2014_Bin_42_FD_119769 | JGI IMG/M metagenome (GOLD analysis project Ga0181530, IMG submission 119769) | Peatland microbial communities from MTU Mesocosm Facility, Houghton, MI, USA - PEATcosm2014_Bin10_60_metaG | ecosystem: Environmental > Terrestrial > Soil > Wetlands > Peat | place... | reverse complement strand
TTGGGTTAAACCAGAAAGGCACAGGGATGGCCACTACCGATGTCGTGCCCCAGGGATTGTCCGGCCAAATGGGGCAAAAGCGTGCTGTCGTCATCAATGACATGAGCATTCAGGTGGCGACGGTGAATGGGTCGGGGTCGCAGAGTTCCAACACAGTTTTGTTGCGCAGCATTTTTCAGATGGGCGTGCCGGTTTCGGGGAAGAACCTGTTTCCCTCGAACATTGCGGGGCTGCCGACCTGGTTCACGATTCGCGCCAGTAAAGATGGCTACATCGCGCGCAAGAAAGAGATCGACCTGCTCATCGCGATGAATGCGGAAACGGCGCAGGACGATGTGAAGACGCTCGGGGCGGGCACGGCGGTGCTCTACGACGAACCGCTGGCGCTCGATAAGGTGCGCGACGATCTGATCTATTACGCCGTGCCTTTCGACAAGCTGGCGGCTACGGTAGGTGCGGAAGCCAAGCTGCGCAAACTGATTAAGAACATGATCTATGTCGGGGCCGCGGCGCAATTGCTGGAGATCGATTTTGCCGAGGTGGAGAAGGCGATCCGCAAACAGTTCTCGACCAAGGTGAAGGCGGCAAATTTGAACTTGGCGGCTGCCAAGGCGGGCTTCGATTACGCCGTTGCTAACTTGAAGAAGCGCGACCCGTTCTACATCCGTCGCATGGACAAGACGGCGGGCAAGATCATCGTCGACGGGAATTCCGCGGCGGCGATGGGGTGCATGTTTGCCGGTTGTACCGTGGTCACTTGGTACCCGATCACCCCGTCTTCGTCGCTGGTCGAGACCATGATCGATTACATGAAGGAATACCGCGTCGGACCGGATGGCAAGGCGACTTTTGCCATCGTGCAAGCGGAAGACGAACTGGCGGCGGTGGGCATGGTGATTGGGGCGGCGTGGGCGGGCGCGCGCTCGATGACGGCGACCGCCGGGCCGGGCATCTCGCTGATGGCGGAGTTGACGGGGCTGGCGTATTACGTGGAGGTTCCGGCGGTGATCTGGAACATTCAGCGCGTGGGGCCATCGACTGGCTTGCCTACTCGTACGGCGCAAGGCGACGTGCTTTCGACGGCGTTCCTCAGCCACGGCGACACCAAGCACATCATGCTGTTTCCGGATTCGGTCAGCGAGTGTTTCACCATGGCGCAGGATGCTTTCGATCTGGCGGAGCGATTTCAGACGCCGGTGTTTGTCATGTCGGATCTCGACCTGGGGATGAACAACTGGATGTCCGATCCGTTTCCTTATCCCGAGAAGCCCATCGATCGCGGAAAGGTTTTGACTAAGTCGGACTTGGAGAAGGCGGGCGCGTTTGCGCGCTACAAGGACGTGGATGGCGATGGCGTCGGCTATCGCACGCTGCCGGGGACGGATCATCCGGCGGCGGCCTATTTTGCGCGCGGCAGCGGACATAACGAAAAGGCGCAGTACAGCGAGCGTCCCGACGATTTCGAACGCAACATGGAGCGGATCAATAAGAAGTTCGAGACTGCTCGATCGTTTGTGCCGCGGCCGGAGCTGATAGGCGCCGGCAAGGCGAAGATCGGCATCATTGCTTACGGCACTTCGCACTGGGCGATCATCGAGGCGCGCGATCAGTTGTCGCAAGAGCACAAAGTGGAGACGGACTATCTGCGCGTGCTGTCGTATCCGTTTACGCGCGAGGTCCACGATTTTATTGAGCGGCACGAGCGCGTGTATGTGGTCGAGCAAAATCGCGACGGGCAGATGGCCACGCTGCTCAAGCTTGACATCAAGCCGGAATTGACGCCGCGGCTGCGGTCGATCTGCCATATCCACGGGTTGCCGATCGACGCGCGGTCTGTGACCGACGAACTAATGATGATGGAGGGCAAGTAACATGGGGAACACACCCACTAACACGCCGCCGCTTACTCCGGCGCCGACTCCAAAGACTAACCGCATTGGGCTGCAAGTTATCGACTATCGGGGCGGGAAGACTACCTTGTGCGCCGGGTGCGGGCACAACGCGATTTCCGAGCGCATCATTGACGCGATGTATGAGATGGGCGTGAAGCCCGAGCGCGTAGCTAAGTTCAGCGGGATCGGCTGCTCGTCGAAGAGTCCGGCTTACTTCATGAACCGGTCGCACAGCTTTAACTCCGTGCACGGTCGGATGCCCTCGGTTGCGACGGGAGCGATGCTCGCGAACAAGAACCTGATCGCGCTGGGAGTAACTGGCGACGGCGACACGGTTTCGATCGGCGCGGGGCAATTTGTCCACCTGATGCGGCGTAACCTGCCGATCATTTACATCATCGAAGACAACGGCTGTTACGGGTTGACGAAAGGCCAATTTTCGGCGACCGCCGATTTGGGATCGACTCTGAAGAGTGGCGTGGTGAACGACCTGCCTCCGGTCGATACCTGCGCCATGGCCATCCAATTGGGAGCTACGTTCGTGGGGCGATCTTTTTCCGGCGATAAGAGGCAGCTTCACACCATGCTCAAGGCGGCCATCGCTCACAATGGCACGGTGATGCTGGATGTGGTTTCGCCTTGCGTTACGTTTAATGATCACGAGGGCTCGACTAAGTCGTATAAGTACATGCAGGCGCATGAAGAGCCGCTGCACGAAGTCAGCTTTGTGCCGGCGTTTGAGGAGATCAACGTTGAGTACGATCCGGGGACGACGTTTGAAGTTACGATGCACGACGGGTCGAGCTTGCGGCTGCGCAAGCTGGAGCAGGAGTACGATCCGACGGACAAAATTCAGGCGGTAAAACGGTTGATGGAATCGCATGAGAAAGGAGAAGTGCTGACCGGCGTGTTTTACATCAATGCCAAGGCGCCTAGCTTTATCGACATGCTGAACGTTACGGATGAACCGCTGGCGACTTTGCCGGAATCGGTGACACGGCCGAGCCGGGAAGTCCTGGCGAAGTGCATGGAAGAGCTGCAGTAAAGGACTTTGCGGCGCGGACTGAGCCAAACCTAAATGATACGAATCCCTGCAATCCTAAGGCGTGCTTTTGTCCATAGGCCATGCACAAACCCAATGGAAACAAGTGGAAACGGTACATTTTGATTGGGGTGGTCCTGGCCAGGCTGCGACGTTTGTTCTCGAACGGCCTCTACAATCGGACGGGCCGGGGGATTTCACCCGTCTTCGTATCCGGACTCCCGGCCACCATGAATTCGTGCTTAACGATGAAGAAGGCCTAGTTAATTTCCGCAAAGAGAATTGCAGTTTCCCGTTTGCGTTTTGCAAGAGGAAGAACCTCGTGAATTCTGACTACTTGCTGTTCCTGCCAGTGTCCGAGGGGCGATCCGCGCTTTTCGTGTTCGGTTGGGCCTACGCCAGTTCGCCTGGCAGCCTCCATGTTATTGAATTGAATACGGACGGAACCCCGTACGAATCCCTTTCAAAGAAAGAATTTGATCTCTATGATCTCAAGGATGTGGACGCTGACGGCATCCCCGAGATCGTGGGTAAAGATTGTATGAGTCAATCATGGGGAGGCGAAGGTGGCAATGCCCTTAGTACCTATGACCCGTACTCGGTTTATCGCCTTGGGAAATCGCAATCGGGCAAGACGACATATTCCTTGGAGCTCTCCAGGCAGTACAACCTGAAGCACTACTACGGGTGGGCGGGCCCTAGTTGCAGCGAGGAATATGCAGTCGTGCTTCATCCTCCGGGTCGAAAAAGGCCGATTATTATGAAGTCGAAAGATGCGGAGAAATTGTTCGAGAAAAAGTAGCAGGTCCTTTTTGTCCGTAAGCCTTCGATAATCGCGCGAGCTCGTACGGGCAATACATCCACCGCTCCACGCTCATGCGTTTTGCTAGACGGTCTTCTTCAACTCTCCCTCGAAGGAATGCTCGGGGCTGTGGCCGGGCTCGGGGAAATCGCTGTCGGCGCCGTCCACCATGGGATCGGCGTTGCGGTGGCCTAGCTGGTCTCTCATGGAGTTGTTGCCGGATTGGGTGCGTTCATCGGGCTCTTGAGAACCCTTCCCGCGGTCGGCGTCATTCAGAAGATGGTCGCTGGCACTTGTCGGCATGGTCGGCCTTTCGGGTTACGCTCGTCGATAAAGCATGATTACAGGGTTAGGCTACGCCGAAAGCCGCCAGTGGGCAATGTCTGTCCTTCTGTTCTTCTTTGGCTGTTCATCGGCGCTGTCCGCATTTTTGCAAGTCGTTGTAATGATCACGATAGGTAAATTTAATAGTCGGTTAACCCGATCTTGAATCTACAATAGAACATGGTCATTAAACATAGGAAACAGTATCTGTTTGCCAGCGATTTCGATCAGACGTTGACTTTCAACGATACGGGTTACGTACTGAGCGAACTGCTGGGCATTTCGGTGGAGGAATTCGAGCGCAAGGCCAAAGGCATGGCGAAGCTGAACCTGGTTCAGCAGGGCGCCGAACTTTCTTATCTGCTTTTGCACGATCCCGAGTTCCGCACGCGTGTCCGGCGCGACGACCTGATCGAGGCGGGCACGCGCATTCGTCTGAAGGACAACATCAAGCAGATTTACGAGATACTCGACCGGCGGATCGACGGCTTCCACTTTGATTTTTATGTGATCTCGGCGTCGCCGGTAGAGGTGATCCAGTCGGCGCTCAAGGGGATCGTGCCGGAGGACCACATCTTTGGCACCGAGTTCAAATACAAGGCCTCGGGCGAGATCGAAAGCCTGGTGCGGGCTACCGCTGGTTATGGAAAGGTCACGCGGCTCGATCAACTCGAAGGAGAACTCGGAATTCCGGCCGACCATATTGTCTATGTTGGCGACGGCAGTTCCGACATTCACGTTATGCTGCACGTGAACCGGCGCGACGGCTTCACCATTGCCGTGTCGGAATCGAAGCTGGTGGCGCAGATCGCGAAGCGTACGGTGCTCGGAGACAACGCCCTGGCGACGCTGGTGCCGATCCTGGAAGATATTGCCGGTTGGCAGCGGCCGCAGATCCGGCAATTATTCGAATCGTACGGCTTCCTGATTCAGGGATGGGATCGGGTGCAGACCGACTGGGTCACGCTGCGGCCGAGCGGCGTCGGAATCGAGAAGGCGACTGCGGTGGATGTGAGGTAGACCTCAAACCAATTCGCCGCAGCGATGCCGAGGGCGCGGAGGAATCTTGATCGCTTCTTTTGCGTTCTCGGGATGCTCCGCGATTGACTTTTGCGCGTGACGAAATCCAACTCATCGCAAAGAACGCGATGAGTGGGGCACCCGGCACCCGCATGAGGCTCAGTGAGCTTTGATATTTATCTTCAATGTATTGCCGGCGAGCCGCCTGGAATTTCTTGGGCTGCGGTTCGGACGCTCTTCCCGATTGTTGAGGAGAGTTCCGAGCCGGACTATTGGAGCGTTCGCTACGACCGCGCGAATTCGTGCACGATTCACGTCACTCCAGCAAAGGCCAATCGCGATCTGATCACATCGCTCAGCGTGAACCGGCCGTGCGGCGACGTGCGGTTCTGGGAGTCCGTGCTGGCCATCCTCAAAATGGGTCCGGTGATTCTGTACTGGCCGGGTGGAGGGCCACTCGTGGGCAGCGATCGGGTGGCGGCTGAGTTTCCCCTGGAGATTGCTGAGTCGTTGGGCCAGCCGATATGCGTGAGTTCCGCGCAGGAGATCATGGACGCCATTCGCGAGAGCTGAGCGGGAATGCTGGCGGGTCAGGGCATCAGTTCCCTGAAATAGCTGTAAGAATCGCTTTCACCGACTACCATCCAGCCGCCGCCAAGCTTGGTCGACATGCGGAAATAGCGAACCGGGCGGCCATCTGGCGGCGGACCTCCGTCCACGGTGACTTCCGCCCGAACCAGGGTCACCCGGCCATCCATCTTGCCGCGGGCCGCAATCGACGTAAACTCCACGTCCCGCTGAAACAGCGGCTGCACGGGTTCGACCGGTGCGCCTGCTCGAGCCTCGGCGACTAGGCGCGCGATATCTTTCGGGCCTCGTCCTGAGTATTCGTTGAGCAGTTCCGCGCGCACGGCCTCTCGCATCGCGTCGTCTACCGATTGGACGTGGAGGTACATCTCGATGCCCCAAAACCCGAGCACCACCGCGACTGCGACGAGAGCTTGCCAGCCTCGGAACTGGAAGTTGTATTCGGCCATTTTCAACCTGCTGCGTAATCGATGAACGCTTGCATGGCCATTCTACTGCAGTCGAGACGGAGTTCCGCACCGTCGCGCAGGGGGCGGCTTTGGGGGCCGCAATCGCGTGAAAACTCATGCAACTAATTACCAGGCGCCGGGTTCTTATGGGCCTAGGGGTTCCGGCTCACGATTGGGGCAGGATCTCGTCTAACTAGTGAGGCGCTTTATGAGGTTGTTCCGCTTTATTTTTGCAGTCCTTATCGCCATTTCTGCGGCCGAATTTACCATGGCGCAGCCGCAGCACGAGTCGATTCCAAAGGGTATCGAGGCTTTGCGGAAGAGCGCGTCCTCGAAAACCGAATTTACGCTGGATCACTCCATGCTGGTGTTTGCTTCGAAGATGGATCCAAACAACGCCGATCTTCAGCGCGTGATTGCGGGCGTGAATGCGCTCTCGGTTTACAGCTTTCGCTTCACGGGAGGCTCGACTTACGATCCGGCGGCGTTGAGCTCCGTGAAAGAGGAGTACCGCGGGGCTGGCTGGAAACAGCTGATGGACGACCATGAGAAGGATGGAGGTGCGTCCAATCTCTGGATCCGCTTGGAGAACAACGCGATCAGCAATGTCGCGGTTCTCCAGGCCAAGACGAATGAGGTGAACCTTGTCGTGGTTTCGGGGTCCATCAGTCCGCTTGATCTCTCCCACCTTGGCGGGCATTTCGGCATTCCGAAAATTGAAGGCGGAGTGATGGTGCCGAATACGACGCGACGGCCGTAGCGGCACTACCGGTCTAACGGTTTTTCGGCGCCGGGGCCAGCTTCCGCAATCGCTCCCGGGCTTGGGCGGCTTCGTTGGTGCGCGGATAACGCTGGATGACGTGTTTTAATTCTTGCGTGCCCTCGTCCTCCTTTCCGAGTTCGAGAAGCGCGAATCCCTTCTTGAGTTGCGAGGCGGCCGCTTTGTTTCCGCTCGGGAAATTCTGCAGGACCAGATCGTAGTTCGTGACCGCCGTCTTGTAATCGCCGGCCTTGAATTCGATTTCGGCCAGATAGAAATACGAATTTCCGGCCAGGTCGGTGTTCGGATAGTACTTGATGTAGTCGTTGAATTCCTGGACGGCCAGGTCGTTTTTGCCGCCATTGTAGTCGCGCAGAGCGTTGTTGTAGAGCACGTCAGGCGGCGGGGCTTGTGCCATCTGCTGCTGCTTCTGCTGGTCCAGGGCTTGCTGCGCGGCCAGGGTTTGCTGGGCTGCCTGCATATCCTCAAACTGCTTGCTCAGCTTGGCGAGGCGGACCTTGAGCTCGTCCATGGTGTCGTTCAGCGCCTGAATTTGGCCGGAGATCTGGTCGACCTGCGCGGCGCGATCCTGCTGCTGTTTATTGATGGAAGCCTGCAGGTCGTTGATCGCGGCGGTTACCTTGTTGGCGGCGTCAGTGTTCTGCTCGAGCAGGTTCTTCATGATGCCCATGCGCTCGTCGAAGGATTGCTTCATCTGGGTCATCTGCTGCTGCAACTGGGTGACCTGCGCTTGCAGTTCGATGAGGTCCTTGTTGGCGCCGTGGGCGGGAGCGGTGGAGATAGCGACGAACAGCGCGAGCACGAGCGGAATGCGATTGGATTTCATAGTTATCCTAATTGGATGTCAAAAACCCGCCGAGCGTCCAGCGGGCAACCTGCTCCGGTGCAGACTGACCAGAGGCCCACGTCTCGAAAACCGCGAGACGTGGGCACCCTGGCTGGAAAACTAAGAACGGGCGAGGCGCCCGTCCCTCCGCTTCCGCTGCTTACTTTTCGTACACGAAGTGGCCGCGCCGATTTTGCTGCCAGCAACCTTCGTTCGACTCGGTGCAGAACGGTTTCTCCTTGCCGTAGCTGATGGTCTTGATGCGATCGCCACCGACTCCAGCCTGGATGAGCGCATTCTTCACCGCGTCGGCGCGATTGGTGCCGAGGGCCAGGTTATATTCGGTCGAGCCGCGCTCGTCGCAGTGTCCCTCTATCGTGATGTGGATGTTGGGATGCTGTTGCAGGAATTGCGCATCGCCCTGCAAGGAGCCCTGCTGGTCCGCGCGCACATCGTACTTGTCGTAATCGAAGTAGATGTCCTTCACGTTTTGCGCGAAGAGTTCCTCTTCCGTAATCGTCGGCGGCGGTGGTGGCGGCGGCGGTGGCGGAATGTTGACGGTGACGCGCGCGGTGGCATCCTGAGTTCCGCCGGCGCCTTTGGCGATGAGATGGTAGGTGGTCGAGTCGGTCGGAGTTACTTGACGCGAGCCGCTAGTGTTCACCGGGCCGATGCCGTCGATGCTGATGTCGGTGGCGTTCGTGGTTTGCCAAGTCAGGGTTGTCGATTGGCCCTGTGTGATGGTGTTCGGGTTGGCCGACAGCGAGGCCGTGGGAGCCGTGGGTGCGGGTGGCGGCGGGGGCGGCGGCGGAGCGACTTTCTTTGCGCATGCGCCCAAGAACATGATTGCGCCGAGTGTGAATACCAGGGTCGCCCATCTCGTCGTCATGGTTGTGATTCTTGTTTTCGTTGCGTGCTTCACTGAATTCCTCCTGTTTCTGTGCGCCCGCGTTGTGGCGTGCAATTCGCAGATTCACGGCAGGGCGCACTCTGGGCCAGCCGCAAAAGCGTACTTCTCCTTCAAAGCCAAGCGACAAACAAATCTTTACCACAGAGAGCACAGAGAACCACAGGGAAACCCAAGCCCCTCGGAGTAATCTGTGGTAAAGACTTTGAGTTTTTCAAAATCAATCTACTTCCAACTCCAGTTGGGCTGCGTGTTGACGCCTGTAAAAGTCAACTGCTTCGCATTGGTGCCGTCCGCCAGCATGGTCCATATCTGGTCGCTGCCCGAGCGGTGGGACTGGAACACAATGTGCCGTCCATCCGGCGACCAGCAGGGAAAATCGTTGCGTCCCGCGTCGTGCGTGAGCTGCACCCACTGCTTGCTGGCGACGTCCATCAAGTATAGATCGTTAGAGCCCGGCTCTCCCGGCCCGTACTTGCGCATCCAGGAAAAAGTCAGAAACTGTCCATTCGGCGACCAGTTGGGAGAAACCGCATAGCCTTGATCGGTGAGACGCTGCACGTTCGTACCGTCCGCTTCCATAGTGTAGATCTGGGGCAGGCCGGTGCGTCCGCTGACGAAAGCAATCTGCGAGCCAGTCTTGCGATTCCATGCCGGCGAAACGTCTGGCCCCTGATCGTTGGTCAGGCGGAGCGATTTCCCTCCGGATGCGTCCACCACGAAAATGTTGGGATAGCCGTTGCGCGAAGAGGAGAATGCGATCTTGCCGTCGGGCGACCAAGACGGCGAAAGATTCATGCCTCCGAAACGCGGGAAGGCGACCATGCGGTTGAGATCGAAGGAATACATCATAATTTCCCAACCGCCCTTGTTGATCGAACTGAAGGCCAGACGCGAGCCATCGGGCGAAATGCGTGGCGACAGGGAGATGCTGCCCAGGTGCGTGACCTGCTGCTGGTTGGCGCCGTCGTAGTCCATCATCCAGATTTCTTTGTGGCCGGTGCGCTCGCTGACGAAGTAGAGCTTGCTTTCCGCGATGCCGGCAACGCCTCCGCCGAGGCGGAAGATGATTTCGTCGGCAAATCTATGCGCGATCACGCGCACCGCGTCGTTGGTCGCGTTGTCGACGTACTGCTTGCCGAGCACCTGCGGCGACTTCTCATTTTTGACGTCGTAGAGCCATCCCTGCACCGTGACCTTGCCGGCGGCTGCGCCCAGGTTGCCGAACGCGAGCATGGAGGCGTTGGGCGGCGGCGTGTTCCACGCCGTAAAGTTTACCTCGGAGGGCTGCCCCGGTTCCTGCAGCGGATAAAAACTCTTGGAAACGAGATCGAAGATTCCGGCGTTATCGAGATCGTTCCAGAGCGTGTCGTTGAAGGTCTTGAGCAGGTCGGCGTTCTTCGGGTCTGGTGTGGATGGCTTGAAGTCGGATGCGGCCAGGCGCACGCGCTCGACGCCGAGCCCGGTGCCGCCGCGGACCCAGTCCTGGGCTGCCGCTGAGGCCAACAAAATGAACGGAAGAAACCAGTATAAGAAACGCTTCATTGAGCCTCTATTTCTTACTGTAATCGAACCACCATTCCACCGAAATCCTGTTTCCGGAATAGTCCGCTGGCAGCGGGCCGAAAGTATCAATGCGCTGAAGCGCTCGAACCGCCGACTGGTCGAGCGAAGGTACACTGCTCGACTGCTCGATCTGCACATTGGTGGGGTGTCCGTCACGCATAACATCAAAAGTCAGATAGACCCGGTGCGCCTCGGTGATACGCGGATCCACTTCGTACTTCAGCCAGTTGTCTTGAACCTTCTGCTGAATCACGCGCACGTACCAGGCATAGCGTGTGCCGAAATCGCCGCCGCTTCCCGGAAATTCGAATGCGCCGGTGGCCCCGCCCGCGCTCATGCTGTACATCTTACTGACCGGACCACCCTCGCCATACGGAATCTGATTCGACTCGGTGGGTTCTGCTTCCGGCTTTCGCTGGGTTGCGCTCTTGGCGGGCGCGGGCTTACTTTTTGCGTTCTTGCCGGGAATTGGAATCGCCTCCGGCTCCTTTTCTTCGACCGTGGCCTGTGACTTCGACAATCCTTTAGATTCGGTCGCCAGCACGTTCGTTGTCTGCATTTCGTTGGCGGGCAAGGGAATCGCGCTCACCAGCGTCGCGCCCATGGCATCGCCGCCACCGCCGCTGCCCCAGCCCTCGCCACGAATGCTGTGAATGAACATGGCATAAAGCACGACGAAGGCCGCGAATCCGACGTGTAGTCCGAGCGACCAGGCCAGTGGCCGGCCCAAATGCCCGCGTTCGGAATAGATGTCGATGTCGATATCGTTATAGTGCATGTCGATATCTATCAGTGTCAGCGATGGCCGCTGTGACTATCCATTGGCTGCGTAACTATGCTCACGTTGCTGATGCCTGCCTGCTTGATGGCGTCCATCACGGTGGCGAAGGCGCCAAACGGAACATCTTCATCGGAGCGCAAAAAAATCGACTGGTGCTGCGGATCGCGAATCCTCCGCTTCAAGGTCGCTCCGATCTGGTTGATGTTGATGGGATCGTTGCCGAGATAAACTTTCTGCGATTTGTCGATGCTGATCACCAGGCGCTCTTCGGTGATCTCCTTGACGGTGCGGGTGTGAGGCACGTTGACTTCGATTCCGGACTGCAGGATGGGCGCGGTCACCATGAAAATGATGAGCAGCACGAGCACGACGTCGACCAGCGGCGTGATGTTGATATCAGAGAGCGCGGTCTGGGTGCGTCCGTTAGCGGAGGTGAAGGCCATCAGCGCCGAGCCTCCGGAATGGATGGCGCCTGTTGGCGCTCGGGCATTTGGCGTTCAACCAGATTGAGCATCTCCAGTGTGAAGTCGTCATTGCGCGTGGCCATCTCGCGAATGGAGCCAATGATGAGGTTGTAGGCAATCACCGCCGGGATGGCTGCGGCCAGGCCGGCAGCGGTTGTAATCAGGGCTTCGGAAATTCCGGGAGCGACGGCGCGCAGAGTCGCGGCGCCAGCCGTGCCCAGTCCGTGGAAGGCGTCGATAATTCCCCAGACGGTTCCGAACAGTCCAATGAACGGCGTAACGGCGCCGGTAATCGCCAGCCACGGAACATTGCGTTCGAGGCGGGTGATTTCCTCGGAAGACGCGACCTGCATGGAGCGCTGAATGGCGACGAGGTTGTGGATGCCGCCGGTCATTCCCATCTGGCGTTTGAACTCTTCAACGGCTCCGGCAAACACTCCGACCAACGGGCTGGGACGGAACTGTTCGGCGGACGCGGCGACGTCCTGCAGGCGCTGTGCCTTGCGGAAGACGCGGACGAATCGTCCGCTCTGCTCGCGGGCGCGCCGGATCATCCGCCACTTGGAAAGAATCACCGCCCAGGAGAGCACGCTAAAGGCTAGGAGCAGGAGAAGCACGGACTTGGCGACCGGACCGGTCTGCAGGACGAGATCAACGATTTCGCCGCCGACAAATAGCAGGAGGAGGGAAGAAAAATGCATCGGTTTGGGGAGAGCCCTCTTTAAGATTATAGACTACGGCGGCGGCGTCCTCGGCTCGGGTACCGCATGTGGCAATGGCAATGTCCATGCCAACGTCAACCCGGTGCTGGGTCGCATGCATTTGTGCGGCTGGCTGCGCGGGGTGCGGAGTGGGATGCGTCTGTCGTCTTAACCAAGGGCTGGCAGCGACGCGACATGCAGCTCGGCGAGGGGCGGCTACTGGTTTGGAACCGCCGCCTCTGCCACATTTGAGTACCCGCTTTCCTGTCCCTGGGCGTTTACCTCGGTTGTGACGTAATAGTAGGTCGTCCCGCCGACAACCGTATTGTCGGTGTAGTTCGTCGAAGCATCGAGCGCAGTGTTGATCTGCTGGTAGGGGCCTCCCTGAACGGTGCCGCGGAACACGTTGTAGCCCGCTGGATTGTCGCCTGCCGCGTTCCAGGAAAGATAGACGTAATTGGAACTCTGAGCCACGGCAGTGCCCGTCATTTGTTCCACCGTCGGCGTGTTCGCGGCGTTGCTGATGAACCCCGCCTTGGCTTCGACCTTGCCGGAAGTGGCCGGGGTGAATTGAATGGTGATCTGGATGCTCTGTCCGGCGGGAATGGTTACCGGCAGATCCAGCCCGAGGATGGCAAACTCCGAACTGTTTGACCGGTCCGACGAGATGGTTACGGCAGCGTCTGAGGCCGTGAGCGTCGCCTGCAGGCTGGCGCTCGATCCCACCGTGACGGTCCCGAAACTGAGGGTCGCAGGCGTCACGGCCAGTTCCGGACTCGCGGCGTCGAGGCCGGACCCACGGACATCGATGTCGAGCGGTGAATTCGGGTCGTTACTTACGAGTGTGATAATGCCTTGGGTGAACCCCTTGGCAGTCGGCGTGAAATTAATGGGCAGCTCGATGCTTGCCCCGGCCTTGAGTTTCACCGGCACGGGGAAATTGCCGAAGGAGAATTCGCTCCCCTGTTCCGACTTGGAAGTGATCTTCAGCATTTTGGTGCCAGTGTTCGAGAGCTGGATGGAGTAGGAAACGGAATCGCCAACCTCGACCTTACCGAAGGCGTGATTGCAGGGTTTGCAGTGAAGTTGCTGCGCCCGCGCGGAGGCAGGCGCCAGCCAACTGAACAGTAGAGCGAGTGCGACTAGGGGGAAGGCTCGCATGAATTAATCTTCCCGAAGCGTTCGCTTCCGAAGCAAAATCGGAAGTGCATTTGTCACCATCTTTGGTAATGCTTTGTACCGCTTTGGGACGGCCGGTGTTTTCCGGCAGCCCGGTAGGGTGGTCTGTGCTATGCTGCGCGTGAATCGGAGAGCGTCGCTGCTTGAAGATCGTCAACTGAAGATCGCAATCGGAAGATCGCAGGACCCTCGTGCTGGCTGAACTTCGACTTGAAAACTACGCGGTGATCGACAATGTCGCGATCGAGTTCGCGCCCGGTCTGAACCTTCTGACCGGCGAGACCGGGGCGGGGAAGTCGATTCTGATCGACGCGCTGGGGTTGCTATTGGGGGAAAAGGCGTCGTCCGACGTGATTCGCACGGGTGCGGAGCGGGCGGTGGTTGCTGCCGTGTTTGAGAGCGACGGCGCGGCTGCGCGTTCCATCGAAGGGATCCTGGAAACCAACGGTCTGGACGCGGAGAATGGCTCGCTGATCTTGCGGCGCGAGATTGCTCCGGGCGGCAAGGGACGGGTCTTCATCAATAATCAGCCGGCGACCGTCGCTGTGCTCAGGCAGATTGCGCCGCACCTGGCGGTGATCCACGCGCAGAACGAATCGATTGTGCATTTCGATGCCGCGGCGCGGCAGGACCTGCTCGACGCTTACGCCGGAGTCGAGGTGAAGGATGTCTCCGCCGCTTTCGCCCACTGGAAGCAGATTCGCGGGCGCATCGCCGAACTCGAACAGGACGAGCAGGATCGCATGAGGATTCTCGACCTGTGGAACTTCCAATGCCGCGAGATCGAAGAGGCGCGGCTGCGGGCTGGCGAAGATGAGCAACTGGAGGCCGAGAAGCGCGTCCTGGCCAATGCCGAGAAGATTTACGGCGCGGCTATCAATGCTTTCGACCTGCTGTATGAAGGTAACGCTTCAACATCATCGAGCCTGCGCGCGGCGCAGAAGCACCTGGAAGAACTGGCACGTTACGAGCCGAAGTTTCAGGAGGCGCTCGCGGCGCTCGATTCGGCGCGGATCAGCGTCGAGGATGTGGGCGCGACGCTGCGCGATTATGCGGGAGGAATCCAGGCTTCTCCCGAGCGGCTTGCCGAAATCGAAGAGCGGCTGGCTCTGCTGGATCGCCTGAAACGCAAGTACGGGCCCACACTTGATCAGGCTATCGCTTTCGGCGAAGACATTCGCCGCAGACTCTTGGAGATGGAGAATAAAGATCAAGTGTTGCTTGAACTGCGGGCTTTGTTGGCCGTGGCTGGCGGGGAGTATCGCAAGGCCGCCCGCAGCGTCTCGCGCAAACGAACCGAGGCGGGACGGAAACTGGAGAAACTGGTCGAGGCCGAGATCAACGACCTTGCCATGCGCGCCAGCTTCCGGATTGCGGTCGACGAAAACGAAGCCGAAGCGCATTGGACTTCTTCGGGCATCAACCAGGTCGTTTATCTTATCTCGACTAATACGGGAGAGACGCTGCGTCCGCTGGAGCAGATCGCCTCGGGCGGCGAACTTTCGCGGGTCATGCTGGCGTTGAAGGCGTGCGTCGAGGCGGGGACGAATACGGCGGGCAATCCAACAGTAAAGAAGAAGTCGGCGGCGCAGCGCACGTTAGTTTTCGACGAAATTGACACTGGCATCGGAGGCCGCGCCGCCGAGGCCGTGGGCAAGAAATTGAAGGCGCTCTCCAAAGGCAATCAGGTGCTCTGCGTTACACATCTGCCGCAGATCGCAACCTTTGCCGATCATCATTACTTGATTGAGAAGCGCGAAGCTGCGGGCCGCGCCAAAACCACCGTCCGGCAGATTACCGGAGAAGAGCGGACTGAGGAAGTGGCGCGCATGCTCTCGGGAGCTAAGTTGACGGAGACTTCGCGGAAGCACGCGGAGCAGATGATTAAGGCGAATGGGTAAGTCCCGACTCGGGCGCCTGCGCACGAAGTTTTTATTCCGTTGCTGCCCTCAGGCTATTCGCTGACACGGGAATAATTTCAAGCTCGCAGAATTGTTTGCTCACGATCCAATACAACCCTGCGAGGAAGAGGATGGCAATCCCGGCCAGCACTAACAGGTTGTTCGGAAGAATTCTGGCAGCCCACATCACGACGGTCCCGGCCAAGGGGTCTCCGGAACGTAGTTTATAGACACCTATTGTAGATGGCCGCATTACTGTGATGGCTATGGAAGATACAACTGCCGTGAGATAAATCACCGGCATGGCTGTTCGGAGCCTCCGCCCGAAACGATGCCACCAGGGAAAGTTCGTCAGGAGTACTGCCAGCAGGCTGCTCGAAGCAATTGCCGTAACAGCGATCAGAATCGTCTTGGGTGCTGATGCTCCCATGCGTTGTGTATGTTGCATGAAAGCGGCCTTGAGCGCACAGCCTACTATCAGCAGCCCCAGCAGCGGCAGCATCACAAACGCAAACAACTTGCGGCGGGAAACCGGAAGCGTGAATAACCAGAGCGAGCGCATATGAATTGTCGTGAAAATGGCTGCGAACACAAAGGTCAGAAAGGGCCATGCCCACGACCCGATCAATGCAAAGATTGGCAACATGGGTATGAGGATTACGAACGACTTGATGGAGAGCGTCCGAATAATAGGCATCCACACTAGGATCCGTCCAGTTCTTGAACTTCTTTTTGAACTTCTTCTAGAACTATGTGGAATCGCTTGCTCTGGGCCCTGCTGCAATCCTCCTGTTTCCATCGGCACAATTTCGAACGATGCTGGAATGCGGGCTCGGGCATAGCCTAGCAATGCGACAGCTGCGAGGAAGCAGACCACCAGGACAATTAATAGCGGAGTGTGCGACAACACCAACACAAGGTTTGCGGAGAACAGCACAAAGATCGAAACAACAGAACTGATGGTCCCAGGTTTACTGGAGACGAATGGTTTTGTTATGCGCAGGCACAGCGGCGACAGCATAAGAACAGTGATAACCGCTCCGGATTCCACAATGATTTCAGCAGTGCTCGACGCCGACGGGCCACCAAGCGCCAGCTTGGCCGCGACCAGGGCAAGAACCGGAAACCAAACAAATGCGACGAGGCCGAGCACGCGGGTACAGAAGATTTGCCAAGTTGGAATCGGCAGTGACGCCTCGAATACCGTACACGGGTTCTGAAGAGCCAGTTTATGACCGGATACAACATACAAAATCCATAAAGGAAGAGTAATCGCGAAGGGATCGTTGGATCGACGGTCAAGAAGCGAAACGACGACGACTAAGAGCACCATGAAGATAGCCATGAAGGCAGCCATTATCCAGATGAACTTCAACTTCATCAAGCGATAGATCATCACGCCTCCTTGTCGCGCTTGCCGCCTACGAGTTCCACAAACATTTCTTCAAGAGGGACGCGTACGCAGCGAATTCCGTTCGCGCCCAGCGATTTCTTCAATTGAGCTTCCGCAGCATCCGGCGCGGACTGAAACACCATGTGCCAGTCGTCAAACACCAGGCGGGCGCCTACACAACCCGGTATGTTCCGCAAGGCTACGACGCTTGGGGCAGACGCTTTTGGCACCATGGCGATGCAAAAATCCTCGCGCAGGCGGTCCAGGTCGGAATCGAGACGGACCTTGCCGTCGTCGAGTAGCACCACGCGTCCTCCAATGCGCTCCACATCGTTCATGTAGTGGGAGGAGAACAGAATTGTTGTCCCTTCCCGGTTGAGCAATTGGATTGAGACCTCAAGAAACTCGCGGCGGGCCGCCGGATCAAGCCCGGCCGCGGGTTCGTCCAGAATCAGCAACTCGGGGCGGTGGCAAACGGCGCACAACAGCGCGACCTGCCGTGCCTGTCCCTTGCTCAATTGCAGGATCTTGCGCTTGCGATCAAGGCTGAAACGGTCGAGGATCTGGCCTTCCAACTCTTCATCCCATGAGGGAAAAAGGTAGCGGTGAAAGGCGATCAGCTCGGCGATGGACGACATGGCGGGAAGGACTTGGTCCTCCGCCACAAAACCGATGCGTCTTTTGACTTCGAGGGGCTTGGCGGTTGGCGACAAGCCAAAGACCTGCACGGAGCCGGCATCGGGGTAGAGCATGCCCATTGCGATCCGCAACAGAGTGGTTTTGCCGGCCCCGTTCCGGCCAAGCAAACCCACTACCTCGCCGCCATGCACGGAAAAGCTAACCCCTTTCAAGACGGGCGGGTTCTTTCTGTACGCCCTGACAATGCCGTCAAACTCCAAAATACAATTCACGACTCCTCCTTGGTTCGGTCTTTGGTCAGCGCGGTGGTTCGCGCGGTGGCTGGCGCGGTACGCTCCCCGGTCAATTCACTCTCGGCGTCTTTCAGGACCTCGATTACATCGCTAAAGTTGAGACCGGCGAGATAGGCTTGCGATAACAACGTCTTGGCCGACCCGGACATTTGTTCGCGTTGGTCCCCCCGCTTGACCCTTGGAAGCTTGCCGCAAACAAAGGTGCCGCGTCCGCGCTGGGTCTCAATGAAGCCAAGTAATTCCAATTCGTCGTAGGCTTTCTTGACAGTGAGCGGGGCAACGACGAGCTGTTGCGCCAAATCGCGATGGGAGGGGAGCTTGTCGCCACGCTTCAGCCTTCCACCGGCAAGGGCCTCGGTGATCTGCCGCATGATCTGGCGATAGATGGGAAGTTCATCGGCGGGATTGACGATCAGTTGCATGCTAAGTGATATATATCACCATGTCACTAGAAGTGTAAAGAGGAATTCTTCGGGACTGTCTGGGTGCCTTGACTTAGCTAAGTAAAGTTAGCTAACATATATTCATGGAGACCATCACCATCCATAAGGCCAAAACCGAGCTTTCGCGGCTGATTGAGAAGGCTTGCCGGGGCGAGGAGATTGTCATCGCTCGCGGGAAGAAGCCGGTAGTTCGTTTGGTTGCGATTGAGGACAAACGAGGTCAACGCAAGCCCGGCGCGTGGAAGGGGAAGATCGAAATCGGTCCTGAATTCTTCGAGCCGTTGCCTAAGGAAGAGCTTGACGCATGGGGACAATAACGTGCGCCTTTTGCTGGATACGCACGCTCTGATCTGGTGGATGAGTAACAGTCCTTCGCTTCCGCGTACCATCCGCCGCCTTATGTCCGACAAGGGAAACACGATCTTTGTAAGCGCGGCGTCGGCGTGGGAAATGGCGACCAAAGTTCGACTGGGAAGGCTGCCCGCCGCTTCCGACATTACCCGAAACTTCCAGGAATATCTGTTGCAGTCTGGATTCGAGAGTCTTCCAGTTAGCGCCGAGCATGGCATTCGAGCGGGTCTGC
>Ga0181530_10003198_pt1 | contig 18589 bp, 8 predicted proteins | sample PEATcosm2014_Bin_42_FD_119769 | JGI IMG/M metagenome (GOLD analysis project Ga0181530, IMG submission 119769) | Peatland microbial communities from MTU Mesocosm Facility, Houghton, MI, USA - PEATcosm2014_Bin10_60_metaG | ecosystem: Environmental > Terrestrial > Soil > Wetlands > Peat | place... | reverse complement strand
CTGCTGCGCAGCCAGCGCGGCGGGAAAACCAACCGTAGCGCCATTTACGGTGCCCAGGTTCGTGATATCGACGCTCGAGTACGACGGCGGGCCTCCTTGGTGTTCGTAGCGGCGGGTAAACGAATAGCGCAAGTTCAGGACGGTAGAAGCATTAAGGGTCAGGTCATCAGCCACCAAGGCGCTGCGGCCGTTCGTGGTGTTCAGGGCATAATCGGGGTCCCAGCCTGGGCTGGGAAAAACGTTGGCGGTGGAAAACTTCAACTTGTCGTAGGAAAATCGGGTGAAGATGCGCTGTCTTTCGCTCTTGTTCCAATCCACCCGGACGTCGAACCGGTGCGCATTGAACGGATCCATTCCCGGAACGGCGTAATTATAACCAGCGGAGTTGAGGTCGGTCGTCGCCTGATCGCAGGTGGACGGGCTGGGGTAGTTGCACTTGGGCATATTCGCCAAGAAGAGCAAGGCGATGGGATTGGGATTAAGGATGATGTTGCCTGGAAAGGCTTGCCGCGTACCATCGGGATTATCGGGCTGAGTAGGATCGTAGATGGTAAATCCCATCTGCGAGAAATTGCCCGTTCTTTCGAGACTCGTGGGGACGTTGTAGGTCTTGAGCCCTTCGAATTGTTGCTGCTGCGTATCCTCGTAATCGCCGAAGAAGAACAGCTTGTCTTTCTTGATTGCTCCACCAATCGCGCCACCTTCCTGATAACGATAGAAAGAGGGTGGCGTGTTTTCTTGACCGATGGACAACTGGGTTTGCTTATTGAAGTAGTCGTTGGCCGCCAGTACGTCGGGACGGAAGACGCCAAAAAAATCGCCGTAGATTTTATTGGTGCCAGACTTGGTGACCAGGCTGATGACGCCTGCACCGCCGCTCTGATACGAGGCAGGCGTATTTTGGGTTTCGACGCGAACTTCCTGCACGCCATCTTCAGGGATTTCCATGGCGGGAATAATGGCGGCTGAGTTGTTTTCTGCGATGCCAATCGGTGCGCCGTCGACCATGTAGTAGACCGAACCGACGAGCGATCCGTTGATAGTGTCGGCGGAGACATCAACTCCGGGACGCCCAACTGAAATATTCTGAATGGACTGCATCGAATCGCTGGAGTTGGGCGAACCGTTGACAGCATTTACGCCCGCACTCAACTGGATAAGATCGAACACGTTGCGGGACACCAAAGGCACGCGGTCAATCGCCTCGGCCGGGATCAGCGAGCCGACGGTAGAGTTGCTGGGCTCGACCAGTTCGACTCCTTCGGTGACGGTGACTGTCTCGGTGGCGGCGCCGACTTGCAGAGTGATATTGACCTCGGTGACCTGATCGACGTTGACCGTGATTTTTTCCTGGGCGACGCTCTTGAATCCCGTCTGGCTGGCGGTGACTTTATAGACGCCGGGATTGAGGGAGATGAAGGTGTAGAGTCCCGCGCCGCTGGTGACGGTGTGCTGCGTCACTCCGGTTGCGGGGTTCAGCAGGACCACCTTGGCTCCGGAAATGAGAGCTCCGGCTGAGTCGGTGACCAGGCCGCTGATGCTGCCCCTGCCGGCCTGGCCAAGCGCGATAGAACCCGCGCACAGGAAGACGCCACATACAAAAAGAAAACTCCGCACTGTCTTGACCATTGCATTTCCGCTATTCATGAACCGCCTCCTAACCAAAAGTCATATCCTGATGTTCAATAGCTCCGGCGTCGATGGTAATGCCTGACGCCTTTCCTCAAGACGCTCTCGCCAGAAAGTCGTCCGAGCGTTCATCCGGAAACCTGGTTTGCGCCGGAAACCGTTCGCTCCATCCTTCCGGCGTTACCAAGGTTCCCATCTTCAAAAGCAGCCCCAATGCCTTTATTAAAACGTGTCAATACTGCGTCAAATGGCTTGCTACTGTCAAGAGGAAATGTTTGGGCTGTCGCCGGAGCCGCTACTTTACGCTGCGGGTGGATTCTCGCACGATCAGTTCGGGCGCGATTTTGCGGTGAACGATACGGGCCGGCTTCTTTTCGAGGCCGGCGTTGATGGCGTCGAGTACGATGGTGGCCGCAGCCGCTCCCATAACTTCCATGGGCTGGCGCACGGTGGTTAGCGCGGGAGAATAAATGGCAGCGGGCGCAACATCGTCAAAGCCGATCACCGAGCACTGCTCGGGAACGTGAATTCCGGCCTTGCCGAGGGCGCGAATGGCGCCGAAGGCAGTCATGTCGTCAAAGGCCATCAGCGCGGTGAAGGGATGGCGGCGGTGCAGCAATTCCTCGGTTAATTTGTATCCTTGTTCAAAACTCGAAAAGGGGTCGCCCGATTCCGGCAGGTCGACGATCAGCCGCGGGTCGATGGGCAGGTCTCGTTCGTAGGAAACCGTCCGCACGCCGCGCCACCGGGGTCCGGTGTCAGGCAGCTGGCGTGGGCCGCGGATGAACGCGATCTTGCGGTGGCCAAGCGAATGGAGATGCTCAAGAGCGGCGCGCGCGCCCAGATTATTGTCCACCACCACCGAGCTGATTTTGTCGTTCTTGAGCTCGCGAGCCACGGTCGCGGTTGGAATGTTGTTCTTCTCGATATCGGCGAGCACGTTGATGTCGACGAACAACCAGTTCGCCAGGACGACGAGCCCCTCGATGCGGCGGTCCAGCAGCATTTCGAGGTAGCGCTCGAAGCGGCTGCGTTCGTTGTGCACATCCGTGAGAATAGGCAGAAAAGACGACTGGAAGAGTGTGTTCTCGATACCGCGCAGCACTAGCGTGCAGTACGGGTCGGTCATGTCGAAAACCATGACGCCGACAGTGTGGCTGCGCCGGCCGCGCAGCGAGCGCGCAAACAGGTTCGGACGGTAGTTGAGATGATGGGCGGCGCGCTGGATGCGTTCCTTGGTGCTGTCCGGAATGTAGCGTGCCAGCGGCGCGTTGTTGAGAACGATCGAAACGGTGGCGGAAGAAAAGCCGCTGCGCGCGGCAACGTCGCGGATGGTGACCGCTATCGGTTGCGCCCCATCGCGGGAAGGCTGGGACGTACGGCGGGCTTTCGCCGAGGAGGCTTTTCGCGCAGGCTTCGAGTCAGCAGATTCCATGGATTCCTTGAATTTAGTCCCTTGCTGGCGGACACTACAGCACGATGCATCGGGTGTCAAGCGTCCCCGGATGCCTCACTGACAGACGCTCCGTCCCGAGGGCCGGTTTAACTGCCGGGTTCGATGATGGTCACGATGCGGTCAGCATCCACATCCACATCATGAAGCCCTGCCGGATTCCGCTTGGCCACTTGATTTCCATGACAGGTTTCAGTCGTGCCCCGTCAACACAATTCCGGCTGTGCTCTATGGCACCGGCAAGCGGCGGGAAGAAATAATCTACTAAACACTAGCGATTTCGACGCTTCCCTTGTAGTACTATATAGCAGTACAGGACGGTTTGCGGGGCTTTGAACTGTTTCCGGGCAACCACCCAGCCAGTTTACGCGCGCTTGCCCAAGAGCCGGATCGCACCGAATGCGCATCTTTTCGATATGCTGGTTGGGCTCAATCTTCGCTCCAACCCAATCCGGCGCCGCGTTTGAAGAAGGAGTGCCATGACCAGCAAGGATCCGTCCGTCCGCCGGCATCCCGCCGCCTGGGTGCCGACCCTCTATTTCGCCGAGGGACTTCCGTTTTACGCCGTCAACTACATGGCACTGTTCTTTTACCAGGACATGGGCGTGAAAAATGCCATGACTACGCTAGTCATCAGCCTGCTGGCCTGGCCCTGGACTCTGAAGCCGGTCTGGAGTCCGATGCTGGAAATGTACAAGACCAAGAAATTCTTCGTGGTGCTTACGCAACTGGTGGGCGGACTGAGCCTGGTGTTGATCGCCCTCTCGCTGAACATGCCGGGATATTTTCGTTACTCGGTTGCGATTTTTGCGGTGCTGGGTTTCTGTTCCGCGACCCACGATATCGCAGCCGACGGCATCTACATTGCCAGCCTCTCTTCCAAGGAACAGGCCGCTTATGTCGGCTGGCAAGGCGGTTTCTACAATTTGGCGCGCGTTTTCTCCTTAGGAGGATTGCTCTGGCTGATCGGAGTTCTCGGCGAGAAATTCGCCCGAGCGCACGCCTCGGCCCCAGTGGTTCACGCGTGGATGGTTGTCTTCGGCGCGGTCGGGCTGGTTCTGGTCGCTCTCAGCCTCTATCACGCGCGCATGTTGCCCACCGGCGGAGAAGAAAGGAAATCCGAAAGCGTGCGCCAGATGGCCGCGACTTTTTGGGACGCGGTGGTGAGTTTCTTCAAGAAGCCGCACATCATTCTGCTGCTGATCTTTATTTTTCTTTACCGCGCCGGCGAAGGGCAGGTCATCAAGGTCGGCCCGCTCTTTCTCAGGGCCATGCGCCAGAGTGGCGGCCTCGGGCTGAGCTCCAAGGAAGTGGGAGCGATTTACGGGATTTTTGGCAGCGCAGCTTACATTCTCGGCAGCGTACTTGGCGGATACTTCACCGCCAAACTCGGTCTGAAGCGCGCTCTGCCCTGGCTCATCCTGATTCTGAATTTCCCTATGCTCGCCTACTGGTATTTGAGCGTCGCCCTTCCCACCAATCCCATCAAAGTTACTACCGCCATGAGTTTCGAGATGTTCGGATACGGCTTCGGGTTTGTCGGGGTAATTCTGCTCATGATGCAGGAGATCGCGCCGGGCAAGTACCAGACGGCCCACTACGCATTCGCCAACTCGCTGATGAACCTCGGCGTGATCCTGCCGGGAGCCGTCAGTGGATGGATCCAGACCAAACTCGGCTACACGCATTTTTTCATCTGGGTGATTATCGCGGCGCTGCCCGCGCTGGTTCTCTCGCGCTTCATTCCGATCCGCGGCGGAGCCAAAGAGCCAGCGCCGCAGATGGCGGGGGCGCAAGGATAGTTCATAGCAAAGTTCCTACGGAGGTATCGCAATGTTAGAAGTGGCACAAGCGGAAACCCCGAGCAACCCAGTTCAGCCGCCGGATGCGGGATTGAAGGCGGTTGTTCTGGCGGCCGGCAAGGAGGCAATCACCGCCGACGGCCGGCCGTTGGTGCTCGAAACCCTGGGCGAGCGCAGCATTTTGCAGTGCGTTCTGCAGAATGCGCTGCAAGTTGTGCGGCCCGAGGACATCTACGTCGTGGTCGGATACCGCCAGGAAAATGTGCGTTCTCACCTGGGCGCCAAGTATCGTTACGTCGTTCAGGAAGAGGCGCTGGGCACCGGCCATGCGGTGTTGCAGGTCTCGAAGTTGCTCCAGGATTTTCACGGCACTTTGCTGATTCTTTATGGTGACACTCCCTTGTTCCGTCCGGACTCGATTCGCGGGCTGCTCAACCGGCACCGCTTGCGGAAGGCGCATCTGACGCTGCTCACCGCGGTCGTGGACCGTCCGCTGCCGTACGGGCGCATCATTCGCGATGCCGCTGGCCAGATCATCGACATCATCGAAGACATGGAAGCCTCTCCTGCGGTCCGCGAAATACGCGAGCTGAACGTCGGCGCTTACGTGGTGGATGCCGGGGCCATCTCGGCTGCGCTCGAGAAGTTGACGCCGTCGCCGCGAGACGGCGAATACCGGCTGACCGACTGCGTGCATCAACTCATCCGCTCCGGCCTCCGCGTTGCGAACTATCAACTCTACGACCAGGACGAAGTGCAGGGCATCAACACTGCGCAAGACCTGGCCCAGGCTGAGTTCATTTTGCAGAAGCGTCTCTACCGTCCGCGCCGCCAGGAAGAACAGAACATGGTGGCTTTCGGCACCGGCGGCTGGCGCGCCATCATCGGCGAAGGCTTCACCATGCACAACGTCCGCCGCTTGAGCCAGGCTTTGTGCAACGAGATTACCCGGCGCACTGACGAGAAACGCGGCGTCATCATCGGCTACGACCGCCGCTTTCTCTCGAAGCAGGCTGCCGAAGCCTCTTCCGAAGTTTTTGCCGGCAACAACATCCCCACCATCTTGTTGAGTGAGGACGCACCCACGCCGCTCATCACTTATGCCACAGCGGTCGCCGGATCGGCTTACGGATTGGTCTTCACCGCCAGCCACAATCCTCCGGAATGGAACGGCCTGAAGGTTTTTCACACAGACGGCTCGCTGCTGCTCGACCATGAAACTCGCCAGATCGAGGCCGAGACCAACGCCCTGACTTCGAACGACGTAATCAAGCTGGAACTGGATCTCGCGCTCGAGGCCGGCATTGTCAAGCGCAAGGATTACACCAACGAATACGTGGATGCGGTCGAGTCGCTGATCGATTTGAATGCGATCCGCAACGCCGGGCTCAAAGTCATCGTCGATCCCATGTACGGCGTGGGACAGCTCACGCTGGGCACGGTCTTGACCGAAGCCCGTTGCCGCGTGACCTTCATTCACGAGCGCCACAATCCCTTGTTTGGCGGACGCTCGCCTGCTCCGAATCTCGAGGCGCTGCGCATGTTGAGTTCGCAGATGGAGGAAGACGGTTATAACGTCGGTCTGGCGATGGACGGCGACGCCGACCGCATCGCCATCCTCGATGAGCGGGGCCGATATATTTCAGTCAACGATCTTTTGCTGCTGCTCTATTGGTATCTGCACGAAGTGCGCGGCGAGCGCGGCGGCGTGGTGCGCAACCTCGCCACCACTCACCTCCTCGACCGCCTCGCCCGCCACATGGGCGAGGAATGCTATGAGGTTCCCGTCGGCTTCAAGCACATTGTTTCTGTAATGCAGCAACACAACGCGCTGCTCGGTGGCGAATCGTCCGGCGGGCTCACCATTCGCGGGCACATCCTGGGCAAAGACGGCATCTTCGCCTCGGCCCTGGTGGTCGAGATGCTCGCCCGCACCGGGCAGAAGATTTCCGAATTGCGGGAGCGCGTCTATGAAATCACCGGCCCGTTGTATGACTTGGAGGAAGCGATTCCGGCCACGCCCGAGATGCGGATCGCCGTACCGCGCCGCTTGAAAGAAGCGCCCAGCAGCCATATTGGCCCTTACGCGGTGCTCCGGATTTCCCAGGTCGATGGCACCAAGCTGTTCCTGGAGAACGACAATTGGGCGCTTCTGCGTTTCTCCGGGACGGAGCCGGTGCTCAGGCTCTCGGTCCAGGCCGATACCGAGGAGAAGGCAAAAGAGTTGATCCAGTGGCTGCGGCAGTTCGTGACCGCGGAGCAGTAGAAGCCGAACGCTATTCTTTCTGTAGGGACGGGGCTTGCCCCGTCTCCTGCCGCGGGAAACTCGGCAAGCGCCGTCTCTACGAAGCAGTCGCATCATTTATCGGAGGTGATTCTTGCGCTACGGCTACTTTGATAACGAGAACCGCGAGTATGTGATCGACCGCGTGGACGTGCCGGTTTCCTGGACCAACTATCTCGGCGTGAAAGATTTGTGTACCGTCATCTCGCACAACGCCGGCGGATATTCCTTCTACAAGAACGCGGAGCACCAACGCATCACCCGCTTCCGGGCCAACGGCGTTCCTCTCGACCGCCCCGGACACTACGTCTATTTGCGCGACGACGACACCGGCGAATATTGGTCAGTATCGTGGCAGCCGGTGGGCAAGAGTCTAGAGAAGGCCAGCTATCAATGCCGCCACGGCCTTTCTTACTCCAGGTTTTCCTGCGACTATCAAGACCTCCATGCCGAACAGACTCTATTCATCCCCATCGAAGATGACGTCGAGCTCTGGGATGTCAAGATTAACAACACCGGCGCTAAGCCGCGCAGGCTGAGCGTATTTGCTTATGTGGAATTCTCCTTCCACCACATCGAGATAGACAACCAGAACTTGCAGATGAGTTTGTACGCCAGCGGATCGAACTACCAGGATGGCGTCATCGAATACGACTTCTTTTATGAGCCATGGACATTCCACTATTTTGCGGCCAACTTCGATCCCGACGGTTATGACACCATGCGCGACAGTTTTCTCGGCAATTACCGGACAGAGACAAACCCGCTCGCGGTCGAACAAGGGAAGTGCAACGGAAGCGCTGAACTGGGCGGCAACCACTGCGGGGCCTTGCAGAAGAAGCTGACACTTGCCCCCGGCGAAGAATCCCGGCTCATCTTTATGCTGGGGGTGGGACCGCGGGCCAAAGGGAAGCAGATCAAGAGCAAGTATTCCATCCTGGCCAATGTCGACAACGAATTTGCCGCGCTCAAGAATTATTGGCAGAAGAAATTCGCCGTGCTTCAGTGCAAGACTCCGCATCAGGCCCTCGACACCATGGTCAACACCTGGACGCTCTATCAGGCCGAGACCTGCGTCGTCTGGTCCCGCTTCGCATCGTTCATCGAAGTCGGCGGACGCACCGGCCTCGGGTTCCGCGACACTTCGCAGGATGTGATGAGCGTCGTCCACACCAATCCCGCAAAATGCCGGCAGCGCATCGTCGAATTGCTCAAGGCGCAGGTCAGCCAGGGATACGGCCTGCACCTGTTCGATCCCGACTGGTTCGATCCGGAAAAACAGAAGGCGCCGAAATTCAAATCGCCGACCATCGCTCATGCGCCGAACATCAAGAGCATGATCCACGGCATCGAGCATGTGTGTTCCGACGACGCGCTCTGGATCGTCGTCACCACTTGTGAATATGTCAAAGAGACCGGAGACGTTGCGCTCTTCGACCATGTGCTGCCATTCGCCGACGAGGGCGAGGCCACCGTCTATGAGCACCTCAAGCGCTCCCTGGATTTCTCCGCCGAACAAGTGGGCCGCACCGGCATTTGCAAGGGGCTGCGAGCGGATTGGAACGACTGCCTGAACCTTGGCGGCGGAGAGAGCGCAATGGTGTCGTTCATGCACCACTGGGCCTTGCGCGCTTTTGTCGAAGCGGCCCGGCATTTGGGCCGGCAAGATGACGTCAAGAAATATGGCGCGCTCGCGGAAAAAGTCCGCGCCGCTTGCGAAAAAGAATTGTGGGACGGCGACTGGTACCTGCGCGGCTTTACCGCTAAGGGCTTAAAAGTCGGCTCGCATGAGAACGACGAAGGCAAGGTTTTTCTGGAGAGCAACACATGGGCAGTGGTTTCCGACGCCGCTTCTCCCGAACGCGGGAAGTCTTGCATGGATGCGGTGGACAAGTATCTATTCTCCAAGTACGGCATCCATCTGCTGTGGCCGGCGTTCTCCAAGCCCAATGACGATATCGGCTTTGTCGGCCGCGTCTACAAGGGCGTCAAGGAAAATGCCGCTATCTTCAGCCACCCCAATCCCTGGGCCATCATCGCGGAGTGCAAGCTGGGCCGGGGAACGCGCGCTATGAAGTTCTACGACTCCATGCTGCCCTGCAACCAGAACGACCTGATCGAGATTCGCGAGGCCGAGCCTTATTCCTATTGCCAGTTCATCATGGGCAAGGACCACACGGCGTTTGGCCGGGCGCGCCACCCGTGGTTGACCGGCAGCGGCGGTTGGAACTACACCGCCGTCACCCGCTGGATACTCGGCGTGCGCCTGAGCTTTGACGGCTTGCTCGTCGACCCTTGCATCCCCAGCGAGTGGAAGGAGTTTCATGTCGCCCGGCAATGGCGAGGCGCAACTTTCAAGATCACCGTCAAAAACCCGCAAGGAGTGCAGAAGGGCGTGAGCACTACCACGCTCAACGGAAAGCCGGTGCAGGGCCCGATTCGACCGCAGCCCGCCGGCTCGGTGAATGAGGTTGTCGTGACGATGGGGTGATGCCGCTTTTGTAGTCAGCCCCGACCCGCGCGGCTAAGTCGGCCGGCACGGTGCGGCGAACTGCGGCTGGGGTTTCCCTCAACTTTAACGAAATCTTCGGACCAACAGGGTGTGCCGGTCCGACCGATACAGGCCGACCACATACAGCGAGGCTTTGCCTTTGGTCGAATAAATGAGCTGGCGGATCCTGAGCAACGGCGCATCGCGCGCCACTTTCAGAAGGTTTGCGGTGGCGGGGGCGGCGGCAGTTGCATCCATTTCTTCGTCGGCATAAGCGATTTGGATCCCATAGCTGCCCTCCAAAATAGAAAACAGCGACCCACGCGCCACCAGGCTGCGAGTCAGACCGGCGAACTGCTCGGCCGGCAGATAGAAGGTCTCCACCGCGAACGGTTCGTCCGCCGCCAGCCGGAGCCGTTCCACCTTGAGCAGTCGAGTATGGGTCGATAGCGACAGACGCGCCGCGACTTCCTGCTCGTTGTCCACCACGCTGAACGACAGAACTTTTGACCAGGCGGTGAGACTTCGACTGGCCATCTGCTCGGTGAAACTCGTCAGCTTGTTGAAGTGGATCTTGGGCGGCGCCACAAATGTTCCGGCGCCCCGCCGGCGGTTCACCAATCCTTCCCGTTCGAGCGCGGTGAGCGCATGTCGCGCCGTCATCAGACTTACCCGGTGGATCCTCGCCAGTTCCCGTTCGGAATCGACCGCATCCCCCGGTTTCAACTGCCCGTTCTCAATGCGCTTGACGATGGTGGCTTGGATCTTCTGGTATGCTGGCACTCCATTTGGCTGGCTGTTTGGCATGTACTCCTCAATCATTCAGCTCAGAATCAGAAACACCGACTTTTAGTTTCGCGAGCGCTTGTGGGGCCGAAAACCGCGATCCCGTCCATTTTCCTGGTCGTGCTATAGAGCATGCGAAAGCGACAACGGCGGGCCCGGCTGCTTCCGCATCGCTCTTTCTCTCTTCGACCATACTTGCTATGCTATAGAGCTTTATGAGACAACCTATTCTAACGCCATCCACCCGCGAATATTGACAACCTTAACCCTCTCCCTAAAACTTGTAAAGAGGCTCTGGAAAGCCTCGTAATACAGCATTTCATAGCACAATCTTCCATTCTTTGTAGATACTGCAAGCCCTTGGTGTTTCAAAGGGCTGGAGGCCGCTCCACCTGCGGGAAAAATGGCCCCAGCGAAGTGCTATAGCTTACTACCAAAAACGGAACAATTAAAAATTCAAACCGGTTCATTTTTTGCTTGACGGCTACTGCGAAAGTACTATATAGCATTAAGCGTGAAGTTAATGCAAGAACTGTTTGTGGAAATTCTGTATCACCAAAGTTCGATCGGAGGATAGTGATGCGAAAATCGTTGGCGATGATGGTTGGGGTCGTGCTGCTGGCCGCACTGTTCGGCGCACTGGTGCCGGCGTGGGGCCAGGAAGTCAGCGCGGCAATTGTCGGTACTGTGGTTGATCCCAGCGGGGCGCCGATCAAGGGCGCGGCCGTTGTCGCTCGGGACACCGAGCGTGGCACTGTCTGGAAGGCGGAAACAAACGACAGTGGCGACTTCAACATATTGCGCCTCCCGGTGGGAACCTACACCGCCGAGGCCACTGCTCCTGGTTTTGAAAAAACCGCCTATCCCGCGTTTACCCTGGTGCTCAACCAGACGGCGCGCCTCGAGTTCAAAATGAAGATGGGCCAGATATCGGAAACGGTCGAAGTGACCGCCACGGCGCCGATTATGCAGACCCAGAGCGTCGAGGTCAGCACTCTGATCGACGCCAACACCAACGTCAGCTTGCCGCTGGCTTCGCGCAATTATCTGCAACTCACGCTGCTTGCTCCCGGCGTAACCAACGTCGACCCCGACGGAATGCGATCGCCGCAAACCATGCTCAACTCGGGCCGTCCTTACATCAACGGCAATCGCGAGCAGGCGAATGAGTATCTGATCGACGGTATTCTCAATAGCGAAGACAAGAATAATGAAACCGGCTACACGCCGGGCGTCGATGGCATTCAGGAATTCAACCTGATTACACAGAACGCCTCCGCCGAATTTGGCAATTATCAGGGCGGGGTCGTGAGCGTCAGCACCAAATCGGGCACAAACAGTCTTCACGGCGATCTCTATGAGTTCTTCCGCAGCGACTACCTCGATGCCAACTTGGCTTCCGCAGGATGGACCACAGGGGTGAATAACGGCCAGCTTGGATATAACGCGCAGGGTGTCGCCAACAAGCCTGAACTCCGTTACAACCAATTCGGCGGCACCATTGGCGGTCCGATTATTAAGAACAAGCTGTTCTTCTTCGCCGACTATCAGGGCCAGCGCGAGGTAAACTCGGGCCCAACCTCGGCGCAGGTATTAACGCAGCAGGCGCGCGGCGGAGATTTTGGGCAGCTTTGCACCGATTGGGGTGGGGCATTCAATGGCGCAGGGCTATGCACCGGGGCGACGCCCCCGCCTGGCGTCACGACGCAGCTCGTCTATCCAAACGGCCCGAATGTAGGCCTGCCGATTCCAAACAACAATATGGTTGCGGCTGGGTACACGATCGACACGGTGGCCTCGAACCTGTTCGCTCAAACCAAGTACTATCCTCTGCCTGCGATCGACAACCTCAAGGGGCCAAACCTCTTTTATAAGAGCGGGAATGACCTGAACAACAACCAGGGCGACCTGAAAATCGATTACAACGCCTCTCAGAAAGACCATGTTTTCGGACGCTGGTCGCAAATGGACCTCAACCAGCCAACCTTCACCGGCTGCGTGTTCTGCGGCAGCGGCGCCGCGGAGGGCAGTGACGAGCCCGTGAGGAACGCGGTCATTAACTGGACCCACACGATCAAGCCGACTTTACTGAACGAAGCTCGTGTCGGTTTTAATGCCGTCCGATTCGATCAGAGTCTGACCCCGACTTCTTCACTGGGGAACATCAGCGAGACCCTGGGCATCACCGGCGGCAACGTTCAGGCGCCCGGCTTGGTCGAATTGGACATCTCGGGTAATAACGGAGGAGCGGCCGGTCTTGGACTTCGCAATTTGGTCCAGATATTCCACTCCACCCAAGGCCAGTTCGAAGATAACCTGATCTATACCCATGGCCGCCACCAGATCAAGAGCGGTTTCCAGTTCGTGCGCGAGCGCCAGGATTTTATCTATCCAGGAAATAATGGCGCCTTGGGTTATTTCAGTTTTACGAATCTGACGGGCTCTGGCCTCGCCGATTTCTGGTGGGGCAGCGTTGCAGGGGGCGCTGGTTCGGAGAGAGATACCGGCAGCCAACTCAGCTCTCCCTCCAAGCTTCGAGGCAATGTTTTCGCTGCGTTCGTACAGGATGACTGGCGCGTGACTCCGACGTTCACCGTAAACCTAGGGATGCGCTGGGAAGACCATACTCCGCTCTATGAAACGACCAACCGGGAGGTCAACTTTGGGCTCTACACCGGAACGATTTACACCGCGACCGGCGTGGATGGAACCGCGCAGTATAGCAACAAAGCCCTCTACAACAATTACCTCGGGCGTGGTGATTGGGAGCCGCGCATTGGACTGTCCTGGGTGCCAGAAGCCCTTCATGGCAAGACGGTGATTCGCGCGGGATTCGGCATCTCTTCCTTTATGGAAGGCGGGGGCAGCAACGAAGAACTCACGCAGAATCTGCCGTTCGGTTTTCTCCAGCAAGAGGCAGCCGCCGGCACCGGACAACTGGAAGCCGGTTTCGGGTCTGCCTCGGGTGCCGCATGTTCCACCGGCATCAATCAAAGCTGCTATGCCGGCAACCGCATCCGAGTGTTTGACCAGAACTTCAGGCCGGCCTCGGTCACGCAGTGGAATTTGACGATCCAGCAGCTCTTGAGCAAGTCAGTGACCTTCCAAATTGGCTATGTCGGCCAACGGGGCGATCACTTGCTGAACTTCGAGGACATTGCTCAATCCATCCCGTTGGACGCGGCAGGAAAGATTGCGGGAGCCGGGGACCCAATCGTGACCCTGAAACCTGGGCCCTATCTCGGCGGAGGCACGGCCGGTTCGTTGTATCTGGCGGATAACCCCCAATTCAATGTTCCGAATTGCGGGCAACCCGGCAACCCAATTTGCGGCAAAGAAACCCTCGCCGGAACCAACATGTCAAACGCCGATCAGTCCTACAATGCGCTCCAGGCTGTCCTGCAAAAGCGCATGACCAATGGGCTGGAAGCCCAGGTTTCCTACACCTGGTCGAAGTGCATGAGTAATTCTCCCGGTTACTTTGGCACGGGCTGGGGAAGCACCGGCGCCACCAGTTCGGGCGGGCAGCCGGGCTGGGAGAACATCTACAATCCGCGCTTGGATTGGGGTCCTTGCTACTACGATCAAACCCATATCCTGACCAGTTATGTCACCTATGGGCTGCCGTTCGGCAAGGGCAAGCAATTCGGCCACGACATGAACTCGGCACTGAATGCCGTGCTGGGGAATTGGGAGATTGGCGGAATCGTCACCCTGCACAGCGGAAACGCTCTAACTCTGAATAACTTCGGAGGCTGGGGCGTGGGTGGAAACTCAGACAACACCAACGGCGTGGATCCCGAGACGCTGTCCGGACTGCCGGACTGCAACGGTTCAGTCAAGATTCTCAACCAAACCGTGCCTGCGCAAAGTGGGGCGGCTGGGTACATTCAGTACATGGAAAACTCCCAGACAGGCGCCGCTCAGCCGGCAGCTGCGAACACGTTTGGCACCTGTAGTGTCGGCAACGTTCGTGGTCCGCGCTACGCTAATGTGGATATGAGCCTGCACAAGGGCTTTAACTTCACAGAGACCAAGAAGCTGGAGTTCCGGTTTGAAGCGCTCAACGCCTTGAACCACCCGGTCTGGGATTTCTCCGGCGGCCCTGCCGGTGGATCGTTTGATCCCGGCTCGTGGTCGGTGGTCAATGGCCAGAACGTGACCACCAACACGACGTTTGGCAAAATCACCGGCTCCCAAGGAGCGAGGGAACTTCAGCTCGCGCTGAAGTTCTACTTCTAACCCCGAACTGCCTTCGCGCAGCGATGGCAGTCAAGCCAAGGCAGGCGCTCTTCGGAGCGCCTGCCGTTTCTTTTGCGGACCGCGCCAGCAAACGCGGAGAGATTTGGACCGTCGTGATTTCGGAATATAATTGGTGCATGCGTGAACCCCTCCGGCGAGCCGCATTTCCCTGCCTGATTTTCTGTTGCCTGTTGTGGTTGGCGACGCCTTCCTTGGGGCAGGCTGCAAAGAACAGTTCTGCGCCTGCCACGGGCACAGAAACGGAGCGCGCCACGAATTTGGCTGAGACTGGACATTGCACGGAAGCCCTCCCGCTGCTCAAGCGCGCCATCCGCCAGACGCCGGACCGCGACTTAAAGAAGAGAATCGGGCTGGACGGCGTGCATTGCGCAATGACCCACAGCAGTCCCTACGATTCGCTCGACTTTCTGGTCGTGCTTAGCCGCGAGTTTCCGCGCGATCCCGAAGTGCTCTACGCGGCCACCCATGCGTACTCCGATCTTGCCATGCGAGCTTCGCAGGACTTGGCCCACGAGGCCCCCTTCTCGTTCCAGGTCCACGCCCTGAATGCGGAGGCGCTGGAAATCCAAGGCAGATGGGACGAGGCTGCGGCGGAATACCACAGAATTCTGGATATCAACCCGATGCTTCCCGGCATTCACGCGCGGCTGGGCCGTGCGCTCCTTTCCAAGCCGCAGCCTTCGCCGGCGGAGGTGGACCAAGCGCGAAAAAGTTTTGAGGAAGAGCTTGAGATCGACCCCCGGAACGCTACTGCGGAGTTTGTCCTGGGCCAGTTGGCTGCGGACGCGAAGGATACCGCGACCGCGATCCGGCATTTTTCCCGGGCCACGAAGTTAGACGTCGGCTTCATGGAGGCATACCTCGGGCTTGGGACAGCGTTGAACTCCGCAAAGCAGTTTGCCGAGGCCATCCCGCCGCTTGAGACCTACGAAAAGATGGCGCCCGACAGTCCGACTGGGCATTATCAACTGGCGGTCGCCTACGCCGGAGCAGGACGCCGGGAGGACTCCAACCGCGAGGCCGCGCTGCAGCGGCAAGCGTCCGAAGCACTGGAGGCGGTCAAGCGGAAAGCGGCCATCGCTCAGGAGAAGCAAACCTCTACCGATGTGCAGTCGCCGGAGCCGAAGTAACGATGCGCTTCGCCCCCGGATCGGTCGGCAGGAGAGAGTTCCTGAGAATGCTGGCGGGGACGCTTGCCCTCCCGGCTGTGGCGCGAATTGCAGCCGCCTCAGACCCACCCGTTTATCCGTTTTCCGAAGTTCCGGCTTCCGCCAGCGGAATCGCCTGGAAACACACTGCTGGCCTCTCCCCCGAAAAATACCTGCCCCAGTCAACCGGGGCCGGTTGCGCCTTCCTGGATTACGACAACGACGGTTGGATGGACATCTATCTTGTCAACAGCGGGAAATGCGACATTTTCACGCCAACCCAGCCTCTTCGCAACGCCCTCTATCGGAACAACCGCGACGGCACGTTTACCGACGTGACCGAGAAGGCTGGCGTTGTTGGCGGAGGCTACGGCATGGGTGTTGCGGTCGGCGATTACAACGCCGATGGCTTCCCCGACATATATGTAACTCAATACGGACGCAGTATTCTCTATCGCAACAACGGTGATGGCACCTTTACGGATGTGACCGAGCATGCCGGCGTAGCGGCTCCGGGATGGGCATCGAGTGCCGTGTGGTTCGATTACGACAATGATGGACGGCTGGACCTTTTTGTTTGCCGCTTCGTGGACTTCGACAAGTTGAAGCACCACAATTGCGGCGCGCCGAACATCCCCGCGATCAAGGGGTTGAATGAATATTGCTACCCCCGGATCTACTCGCCGATGGCGAGCTGGCTGTTTCACAACAATGGGGACGGCACGTTCACGGATGTCAGCCAGAAAATGGGATTTGTGGATAATCCGGGCAAGTCCTGGGGCGTGGTGGCGACGGATGTCAACAATGACGGTTGGATGGACCTGTTTGTGTCCAACGACACGTTGGCCAATTTTCTATTCATGAACCGCGATGGACGGCGTTTTGAGGAAATCGGTTTCACCTCGGGAGTGGCCTTCGGCGAAGGCGGGATGGCGCGCTCCGGTATGGGCGTCGATTCCGCCGATCTCGATCAGGATGGATGGATGGATCTGTTTGTGACCGATCTGAACCACGAGCTCGACGGTTTCTATCGCAACCGCCACGACGAGACCTTCGACGACATTGCAGGACCTTCCGGCATAGCGAGCGCCACCAGGCTGATGAGCGGCTGGGGAGTGAAGTTCCTGGACTACGACAACGACGGCAACCTCGATCTGATGATCGCCAATGGTCATCCCGACGACCTGATCGAGAAAATCTATGACAACGTGGGCTACCTGGAGCGGATCTTGCTGTTTCATAACAGCGGAAACGGCTTGAAAAACGTGACCGGGGAAAGTGGTCCCGCTTTTGACCATCCTATTGCGGCCCGCGGTTTAGCCCTGGGAGACTTCGACAACGACGGGGGCGTCGACGTGCTGATCTCCTGTAACGACCAATCGCCCGTCCTCTTGCACAACAATGTTGGCAGCCAGAATCACTGGCTGGGGATCAAACTCATCGGCAAGAAGGCGAACATCGACGCCGTTGGCGCGCGCGTTACGTACCAAGCCGGCGATTTGAAGCGCAGCCGGATGAAAGTGGGCGGCGGGAGCTATCTCTCGTCGCACGATCCGCGGCTGGTGCTGGGAATCGGCAAGCAGACCAAGCTGGACTGGCTCGAAGTCAAATGGCCGCAACCCGGCAATCTGGTCGAACGCTTCACCGATCTTCCCATCGATCGTTACATCACCATCGTCGAGGGCGAGGGGAAGTGGAAGTGACGGTTGCCGAGGCATGGCTCGGGCGGGAGATGGAGAGCGAATGAAATCCCCAAATCCACGGATTTTATCGTAGAATTCCCCGTACTCGTGTAAGCTCTTTTGTTCAAGACTAAACGCGATGGATGACCTCGGCGTTTTCTTTGCCATCGGGATCGTGCTGCTGGTGTTGATTGGACCGTGGGTGTTGGCCTGGCGCGCCAACTCCAGGCGCAGGCGCGAACGTGACGAAGATCAAGAGCGCTGGCGGGATTTGACCTCCCGCATTTACGAACTCGAACAAACGGTTGGCCGACTCCAGGCTCCACGCGCCGCTCCCGCCGCCGAGCAAGCGGCGCCAAAGCAATCTGAGCCTTCTGTCGCGGCTCCGTACACTCCACCACTGCCCGCGCCACGTGTTGTTTCCCCGCCGCCACCGCCGAGCGCCGAACCCAGCCCCGCTGTCCGGGTCGCCGAGAACTGGGTGATCCAAAAGGCAGCCGACCGCGCCACCGCTTCTACGCCAGACGCACCACTGCCTCGGCCCAGTCTCTTCGAAAAGGAGATCCATCTCTCATTCGCCGACCGGTTCAAATCGTCACTCGACATCGAAGAGATGTTAGGTACGAACTGGCTCAATAAGCTCGGCATCGTCATTCTGGTGCTGGGTATTGCGTTTTTTCTGGCTTACCAACTCAAGACGCTGGGTCCCGCGGGCAAAGTTCTCGTGGGATTCGTGACCGCTGCCGTCATGCTGGGAGCTGGCATCTGGTTCGACCGGAAAGAGCGCTACCGCATCCTGGCGCGCGCGGGAGTCGGCGGCGGATGGGCGCTGGCATTCTTCACCACGTACGCCATGTACCACGTTCCAGCGGCGCAGGTGCTTTCATCGCAAGTCATCGACCTGGTGCTCATGCTGGCGGTGGCGGCGGCGATGGTCGGCCACACTCTGCGCTATCGCTCAAAGGCGGTGACTGGACTGGCGTTTCTGCTCGCGTTCTTGACGGTCTCGATCAGCCACTCCAATGTGTATAGCCTGTCGGCCGGCGCGGTG
>Ga0181530_10003197_pt1 | contig 18589 bp, 13 predicted proteins | sample PEATcosm2014_Bin_42_FD_119769 | JGI IMG/M metagenome (GOLD analysis project Ga0181530, IMG submission 119769) | Peatland microbial communities from MTU Mesocosm Facility, Houghton, MI, USA - PEATcosm2014_Bin10_60_metaG | ecosystem: Environmental > Terrestrial > Soil > Wetlands > Peat | place... | reverse complement strand
TGCCGGGCGGGAAGGGACGGACGTACGGCGAAGGATTCTTTCCCCCGCGGACCAGGTTGATGCTCATCACCACCCCTTCGTTGGCGGAGGCGCACATCAACGTGACGGTGCCGCCGCCGCCCACGACTTTCCAGCCGTCGGGAATGGCCACGTAAGCGGAGTTGTCGGGCGCCGCGGCCATGTGCAGCTTGACCGGGGGCGCGTTACGTCCGCCACCGGCCCGGCCGGCGGGCGGCGCATCCCCACCCGGATGCCACACCCCGAAGAGCGTCTTGAGCATGGGGTTCAGGGTGGTCCCGAGGCGGGCGGAGTCGTCGCTCAGCATCCCGGCTTCCACCTGGTTGGGTCCGGAGGTGCGGGCGATCAGCATTCCCGCGACCCGCTTGTTCCCCTGCGGATGATTCACCACCGTGAAGAACACGGCCAGGGAATCGGTCCCGCGCACGCGGAAGAGTTGCCCGATCCGCGGCCGTTCGCCGCAGTTGTTCTGCATCGAGACCAACATCTGGACCATGGCCGCGGCGTTCGTCTTGGCGCCCGCGACCGGCCCGTACACGATCGTGCCGCCCCCGGGGTTGTTGATGGTTTTCTGCGACGACTGAGCTCCCGCCCAGGCCGCGCAGCAGAGGAGCGCGGGAATCGACAACTGAAGGAATCGCCGGCAACTGCGCATCACGCCCACCTTTCCGGATTGCCTGCCTCAGTCGAGCGGGCATCCACTACCAGTAGCGGACGTGGGCCGCAAAATGACTCATCCAGCGCCATTCATGCTCTGATGGAGGGATGATACGGCTGGTATTCGCGGCTTTGGCATGGGCCGCCATCCTACGGGCAGCCGGCTCCGGTGGCTGGGACGACCCGAGTGAATCCGAAGGACGGGCTCAAGTACCTGTGGATTCCGCCGGGGCGGTGCGCCATGGGTTGCTCAGCGGGGGATGGCGAATGCGCCCCGGATGAAAAACCGGCGCACGAAGCCGTCATCGAGCGGGGCTTCTGGCTCGGCGAGACCCCTGTGACGCAGGCTGCCTGGCGGCGTGTGACCGGCTCCAATCCGAGCAACTTCAAGGGCGACGATTTGCCCGTTGAGCAGATCCCGTGGGAAGAGGCGCAACGCTACTGCCAGGCGATCGGCGGCCGCCTGCCGACCGAGATCGAATGGGAGTACGCCGCGCGCGCGGGCACCACGGGCGCGCACTATGGCGTGTTGGACGAAGTCGCCTGGTATGCCAACAACAGCCGGGGCCGAACCCACCCGGTCCGGCAGAAGAAGCCCAATGCTTTCTTCCTTTACGACATGCTGGGCAACGTCTGGCAATGGACGATCCCCGCCGAACCCGCGGACGCGAGTACGGGAATCCTGCGCGGGGGATCGTGGGGCAGCTACCCGGTTTCGGTGCGGGTATCGCACCGCTATTCGCCCGCGGAGCGCATGCGCAACTGGGATATCGGGCTACGCTGCGCGGCGGATTGATTTGGCCGGCGATCGTTTCCGAACCAAGGAAGTCTGGGCCGCGGCACTTACTGCCGACAGCATGCCCTTGAAGGACAACGCCCTGCCCGAGACGGTCACCAGAGCGGCGGATGGTGCGATAGTGCCCGACGCAACTTTCACCCAAACGGACGATTCGGGTAAGCAACTGGCGAAGGTCCAGGAAACGGTGCGGTTGCCATCGCCGGAAACGCCAACTGACATGGTTCGATACGCCCGCGCCTTGAAACTGGTCAACGGGGCAGTCCTCCTTCACATCACGACTCGCGATCAGGCAACCAATCGCGTCGGTTCAATCGCCATTCCGATCGGAAAGCAGTGACCTCCCCACTGCGGTTCGGTGGATGCCTGGTCTCAGGCGCCTAGAATTCCGATGTTGCTGCATCTGACTCTGCTGGAAACCCACTTCGTTCACCTGTATCGAGATTACTCTGCCAGGCGGCCTTCGATGGCCGACAAGAGCTGTTAACGGCAGACTTGAATTTCCGCTGTTCTCTTACCTTGGTCGCCGGTCTGAATTGAGCCGCAGTAAAGCAATCCCCAAAAACCAGGGGCCTTGACGTAGCCTGTAACGCGTGTTTCGCGGGCGGACAGGTGCGTAGAAATGAAGATGTCCGGGTAAGGAGAGCCCTCGCGAAAATGAGCGTAGACCCCCCAGCCGTTCTCGTTGGCGATGGAGTGAACCCCGGTTGCGTTCTCTTCCACAAGTTCGATTTCGCAATTCCCGGTTGCGCCGCACATCTCCAGTGCTACGGGACTCACAAAGTAGAGACGAACCCCGGTCTTCTTTACCGGCAACTCAATGATCTTGAGGGAGTCGAGGCACGCTTTTCGTTTCTCCGCCCGTTCTGCCGCGCTCAACCATGAAAATGCATTCCCGCACGTTGCGGCATCAGACCGAAGCCACAGCTTGAGATTTGGGGATAGGGTGCCGATGGTGCCGATAGAATCTGCATCTCAGCCCACAGTGAAATCATCCAGCGAGACCTTCTGAACCGTATAGGCCGGCGTCCTGCGCGCTCCTTCTCCGAGCTTGAAGACCACGTCCACGGTGGTGACCACAATTACCGGACGACCATTCTCTTCAAATGGCCGATAGACATATTGGCCCATGGCATCCTCGGCCGCCTGTTCCAGCGAAGGCGGGCCGCTCACCATACGAAACGAGTATATGCGGCCATAAGTGGAAATGCCGACTTCGACTCGAACCACGCCCTCCAGCCCGGCGGCCCTTGCAAAGGCGGGATACAACGGTTCGACAGTTCGCACAAGATGGCTTGCCGCTGCTTCCGGCGAGACTCTTGGCGCATCTTGAGCTGGCAGCGCAGCCAAGCCCGCCAAAGCCAAAAAGAGAGTCCGAAATAAGCGCATCAGTTGGGTTCCTTCCAACGGGGACAGTCGGTCGCGGCGGCTTTGCTAGGTCTGCACCGAGTGCGTCGAGTATCGGCTGCGCAAGACCGGAGTTCAGCCAAGAAGATCGAGGCACTCAATATCGGCTCGCCGGCAAGAGTCATGGCCCCTCATCGTCGAATACCCTCATCGGCGGGCGCAACCCCATTTTTCTCACGCCAGAAGTGGGGTCGTGGCCTTGAGTGGCGATATCGTCCATTACCCTCGCCATGCCGGACCGTCGCCGTCTACTTTACCGATAACGCCGTTTTATCAGCCCGGACGCATCCTTGCAGTCCGGCTTCATCGGCAAACTGCCCAACGCAAGGACCGTCCTCGAAGGCCAGATAGTCTCGCTGGCATGCGAACTCATCAAACACGCTCGAGGCCGCTTAGGCCCGGCGTTCTTCTACTAGCGCGCGCAACTCGCCCACTATCCCACTCATCGCCTCCGACTGCGCCGCCAATTCTTCGCTGGCGGCTGCGGTTTCCTCCGAACTAGCGGCCGCCGCCTGGGTCACCCTCTCCACCTGCACAATAGAGCCGGAGATCTGCTCCACGCCCCGCGCTTCCTCCTGCGAACTCACCCTCACTTCATCCATCAGCCTCTCCACCTTCGCCGCATTGGAGGCAACGTCGTGCACGTCCGCCACCACCAACTCCAACTCCTGGTACGCTTGCTGGGAACGGCCAATTGATTCCTCGATGAGCGTTGCGGTGCTTTTGGCAGCTTCCGCGCTTCGTTGTGCGAGGTTTCGAACCTCATCGGCCACCACGGCGAATCCCAATCCGGCCTGGCCGGCGCGGGCTGCCTCAACCGCCGCATTCAGCGCCAGAATGTTGGTTTGAAACGCAATTCCGTCGATCGCCTTGATGATCGGAGAGATCCTGTCGCTCGACTCCATGATGCCCTTCATGGATTGCATCATCGCGCCGACGTGTCGTTCCGCGGCCGTGACCTGTTGCTTGACATTGACGACGATCGCCGCGACGGACTCACAAACCCGCGAATTGCCCTGTGCCGTGCTGTTGATGGACGCGCTGGACGCGGACAACCGGCTGAGGGAACCGGCTTGCTCGTTCGCGCCTCTAGCCAGCGCTTGGCTGGCGACGGATACCTGCGCCGCTGCTGCGCTAAACTGCGTGGCGCTGTCCCCGAGTTCAGCTGCCGCCTGCCTGAGAACGGCGCTCATGCGCCGGGTCACGATGACCGAGAAAGTTAAGATCAGTGCCATCAGCGCCAACGGTGCCAAAGCCAACAGAATCGATTCAATCCTGACCGAATGGCGCTGTTCCTCGCTGTGACGGCCAAGCAACTCGACCAACTTGTCGATTAAATCCGTGGGCGCGCGATCCATTCCCTTTACCATGGCATCCGCCTCGTGCGGGTTCTGTCCGCTTGCCTCTGTGAAAATCTTCAGAGCTGCATCGTACTTCCGGGTCATCTCCTGATGCGCCGACTTGAATTGGTCCATTACCGCTTTCGCCTCGTCGTCCGGCAGCGCCGCTCTCAGCTGCGATGTAAGTTGTACGACAGATTTCTCTTGCTTGTGAAACGCGTCACCATAGTTCTTCAATGCTGAAACTTCATAGCCTCGAAGTAATAGGTCTTTCCACTCCTGAACCTGTTTTTTGAAGGTCAACTGGATCACGCGCGCGCCGTCGCGCTGACGCAGCATGCCGTCGTACACTCCGACGATACGGTGTAAGGTATAGAGGATGAAGCCAGTTGAGCACGCACACACTAGCCAGCTCAACCCCAGTAACGTCCAGATTTTCTTTGTCACGGTCCAGCGGTTCAAATTCATGATAACGTCCAAACTCCGTCCTTCTAAGCCCTTCGACGGCCTGGGACAGTTTCGCGAACAACGTCAGGGCAAATCAGCGTCCTTGAAACCGGATATTACGGCTCCAACCACGTCGGCAACCGGGGATCCCGACCAGGCTGGGGATCGAACTCATTCTCTCTAGGTCAGACTCAGAGGCTCCTCAGTCCTACCAATCGGCGCTTACGGCTTTTTGGATTAGGCTCGTCAGAAGAATTCGCGGGTAAGCTCAGGTTCGGGCAGTTCGCCAGGCAGGCTCCGGGGATGTTCCGGCAATTCCGGACCCTCCGGCCCGAATTGAATGGCGTAGAATTCTTACGTGGCAAAGCGATTTCGGGTAGCGCTTTCTTTTCCGGGCGAGTACCGCGCACGGGTGGCGAAAGTCGCCGATTGCCTGGCGGAAAAGCTGGGGCGCGAGAAGGTGCTGTACGACCAGTGGTATGACGCGGAGTTCGCCCGCCCGAACCTGGATGAATACCTCGCCGATCTTTACCTGCATAACTCGGACTTGATCGTTGTATTCCTCTGTAAGGAGTACGACGAGAAGAAGTGGTGCGGCCTCGAATCGCGCGCCTGGCGCGAGTTGATGATCGACGGCAAGGACGCGATGGTCATGTTCCTGAAGCTCGATGACGCGGATGTCCGGGGCGTCTTGCCGCTCGACGGATATTTGAAAATCCGTGACCTCACGGACGAACAAGTGGCCGCCAAAATCCTGGCGCGGCTCGGCGAGCCGGCGCCGGCCGCGGCCGCGGCAGCGGAACACCGGATATTTGTAGCCCGGCTTCCCACCGCGAACCCGCTCCTGATCGGCCGCGAGAAAGAACTCGATTTCATGGATCGCGCGTGGGCGAATCCCGAGGCGAACTTCGTCCAGATCGTCGCCGCGGCCGGGACGGGCAAAACGGCGCTGGTCGACAAGTGGTTCCGCCGCCATCTCGGCGATGCTACCATCTTCGGCTGGTCGTTCTCCAACCAGGGCGCTTCGGACGACCGGCAAACCTCCTCCGATCATTTCTTCGCCGAGATTATCGCCTGGCTCGGCATCGAAATCGCGCATTCCGCGTCCATATACGCCAAAGCGCAAGCGATTGCCAGCCGTTTTCGCGAGGAGCGCGTGCTTCTGCTCATCGATGCCGTCGAGCCGCTGCAGGATTCCACCGGCACACTGCGCGATCTGGCGTTCAAGGCGCTGCTCCAGGAACTCGACACCGCCAACAAGGGCCTGGTGGTCTCGACCACGCGCCTCCGCATCGACATTCCCGACGATGCTCCCCGCGTGCAATCGGTCGATCTCGACAATCTCACTGTCGAACAGGGCGCCGAATACCTCCGTAGCCTGAAAGTGCGCGGCACGGACGAGGAGCTTCAAGAAGCCTCGCGCGAGTATTGGAATCATGCGATGGCATTGACCCTCCTGGGAACTTATCTCGCCGATTTCTGCGATGGTGACGTTCGCCGTCGGAAAGAGATTCCCGCGCTCGCCGGCGACAACGCGGACGCCCGACGCGTAATCGCGGCCTATGAAGGCATGTTCGCCCGCAAACCCGAACTCGCCATCCTCCGCGCCCTGGGATATTTCGATAGGCCCGCGGAGCCGGCCGCGCTGAAGCTGGTGCTGCCCGCGATGGACGACGGCAAGTATCTTCGCGCCCTCAAGCGGCTTCACGACGCCCGGCTGATCCTCACCAGCGATCCTGATAAGCCGATCGATTGCCATCCGCTGGTCCGTGAGTATTTCGCCGCCGCAGCGGCGCCCAAAGGCCATCTTCGCCTCTACGAGTACTACAAAAACCAGGCGCCGGACTTGCCCGACTCGATCGAGGAGATGACCCCGCTTTTCTATGCCGTCTACCACGGCTGCCGGGCGAACCGGCACACCGAATGCTACCAGGACGTCTATCGGAAGCGCATCCTCCGGGATGAAGTGGCCTACTTGTCCAATAAACTGGGCGCTTTTGGCGCGGATCTGTCCCTTCTGGCAAACTTCTTCGCGCGGCCCTGGGCATCGCCGGCCGCTGCCTTCCAGCCTGCCGACCAGGCTTGGCTCTTTCACGAAGCGGGATGGGCTCTTCGCGCCGTCGGCCGGCTGGCGGAGGCCATCGAACCGCTGCGGGCAGGAACCAAGATAGCCGAAGGAAGGAAAAATTGGAAAAACGCGGCCATCGGTTGGAGCAATCTTGATGAACTCCAACTCGCGCTCGGTAACCTGCGGGAGACCGTCGACGCGGCCGGCAACTCCGTGAAATTCGCCGACAGCAGCCAGGACGCGTTTCTCAGGATGACCACGCGGGGCGCCCGCGCGCACGCCCTCCATCAATCCGGCGATCTCGCAGGGGCGGAACGTCTGTTCGTGGAAGCCGAGCAGATCCAGGCGGACCGCCAACCGGCATATAAGATTCTGTATTCGGTTCAAGGCTACCAATACTGCGACCTGCTTCTCGCCCAGGGGAAAACTGACGAAGTGATCCAACGGGCGACCGCGACGCTCGCCATCGCGGAGGCAAACCACTGGCTCCTCGATAGCGGCCTCGACCACCTTTCCCTGGGCCGCGCCTACCCGGGAAACTCTCCCGAATCCCTCAAACACCTCGATCAGGCCGTCGAAATCCTCCGGAGCTCCGGCCAAATGGACTACCTTACCCCGGCCCTTCTCGCCCGCGGGACCGACCACGATCTCGAAGAAGTCTTCAAAATCGCCAGCCGCTCGGGCATGCGCCTCTTCCTTGCCGATTTCCACCTCGCCAAAGGCAACATCGAGGAAGCCGAAAAGCTCATCAACGAAACCGGGTACCACCGCCGCGACAAAGAACTCGCCGCCCTGAAGGCAAAGAAAGCTAGCGCGTGAGCCTTTCACACTGTGCGCCGAATTCACGGGATTGACCCCCGCAAACTATCCGACCTAGAATGGATAGAGCCCTGTCCAAGGAAGCGGTGTGCCGAATGAAAGCTACTCGCCTATCCCTGTTCTGTATGGCTGTGTCGCTTCTGGCATGTGCCTTCGCCGTCGCCCAGCAAACCACCCAACAGGACGATAGCACTACCAAAAAAATCGATACCAGCAAGAAAAAAGACACCAAGCCGGCCGAAACCGTCGCCCGGCCCATGACCGATAAGGAGCGCAAGGCCAAGGAAAAACAGCTCCGCAAAGAGCTCGCCACGCCTTATCGCAAGTGGTTGAACGAGGATGTGGTCTACATCATTACCGATGAGGAACGGTCCGCCTTCATGCGGTTGCAGACCGACGAAGAGCGCGAGCAGTTTATCGAGAATTTCTGGCTCCGCCGCGACCCCACGCCCGACACCGTCGAAAACGAGTTCCGCGAAGAGCACTACCGCCGCATCGCTTACGCCAATGAACACTTCGCTTCCGGCATCCCCGGCTGGAAGACCGACCGCGGCCGCATTTATATCACCTACGGTCCCCCGGACGAAATCGACGACCACTCTTCGGGTGGCACCTACGAGCGGCCTCCCGAGGAAGGCGGCGGCGAAACGTCCACCTACCCCTTCCAGCAGTGGCGCTACCGCTATATCGACGGCATCGGCACCAATATCATCATCGAGTTCGTGGACCCCACCATGTCGGGCGAGTTCCACATGACCATGGACCCCTCCGAAAAGGATGCCCTGCTGTATGTTCCCAACGCCGGCCTAACCATGATGGAACAGATGGGCATGAGCGATAAGACCCAACGCTTCCAAAACACCGACGGAACGCACCTCGCCGCGCCGATGGGCGGCCTGCCCGAGAGCATGAACGAATTCAGCCGCCTGGAGCAGTACGCCAAGCTGCAGAAACCGCCTGCCATCAAGTATGCCGACCTCGAAGCCAAGGTCGATTCGCGTATCCTGTACGACATCCTGCCCATGAAGGTGCGTGTCGATTTCTTCCCGGTCACCGACGCCTCGGTAATGACATACGTGACCGTGCAGTTCGATAACAAGGACCTGCAGTTGAAGACCAAGGATGGCGTTGCCACAGCCAACATACATCTGTTCGGGGAATTCCGAACTATCAGTGGCAAGATCGTGCAGACCTTCGAGGAAGACCTGCAAGTTCCCGGCGGTCCGGAACAGTACCGTAGCGACTGGCAGCAGCGCAAGTCGATCGCCCAGAAGGAAGTGCCGCTGAGACCCGGCGTCTATCGCCTGGACGTGGTGGCGAAGGACGTCACCAGCGGATTCGCCAACAATTATCCGACCACGGTGACCGTGCCGCGCATCGACCCGGATGTGCTTTCCACCAGCACCCTGATCCTGGCGGACGACCTGGAGAATGTTCCCTGGCGGAATATCGGCACCGGCCAGTTCGTGATCGGCGATACCAAGGTCAGGCCGCTCATCGGAGGCGCTTTCCGGCGCGATCAGACCCTCGGTATCTTCATGAAACTGTACAACTTAGGCACCACCGAGCAGAACCGGAAGCCGCAGGGCGAAATCCAATACGAAGTCTTCAAGACCGGCACGGCCGAGCCGATCGTAACCACCGCGGACGATATTGGGAAGTTACCGGATGCCTCGGCAGCCCAGGTGACCCTCCAGAAACGGCTCCGGCTGGAGCAGTTCGCCCCCGGTTCGTACACTTTACGAATTAAAATAACGGACAAAAATCGTAACCAGACGCTCACACAGAGCGCTCCATTTACGGTAACCTAGGTATCGGCGGGTTTTCACCCGAGACCGCGGCCCTTTGATGGCAAAGGCGAAGAGTCAAATGACGATGACTTCTCTGGCGCTGGGGGCATTTTGCCTCATGGGCCTGGGAGAGGGCTTCGCCGCCTCGCCGCTGAAACTCGGCGGCATCATCGGCGGTACGGTCGAGAACTCCACCGGGGTTGCGCAATTGGGCGCCGTCGTCCAGTTGTACAATCGCCAGGAGCGGCCCCTCCAGAGGGTCCTGACCGATGCTGCCGGCAAATTCGAGTTTGACGGCCTTCCTCCCGATCATTACTCGGTCCGGGTCACTATGGCGGCATTCTTCCCCGCCATACAGAAGGACATCCAGGTGCAGCCGGGCACGCAAAGCTTGCTCGCCGTCCATCTCAGCAGCTTCTTTAGTACCGTCCAGCTTTCTTATCCTCCCCTCCAGAATGGCAGTCTGATCACCGACGATTGGAAGTGGGTCCTGCGGACCGCTACTGCCTCGCGCCCGATTATGCGTTTCAAGGGGGATACCGACGATACCGAGACCTCCAAGCGTCCGGCGTTCTTCTCGGAAACCCGCGGCCTCCTGGTAGTTTCGGCCGGTGAAGGCGGCACGACTACCGGCGTGGCCAACCAGGCTGACATGGGCACGGCGTTTGCGCTCGCTACATCCATCATGGGGAGCAACAATCTCGCGGTGAGCGGCAATTTCGGATACGGATCGCAGACCGGCGTGCCGGCCACGGCTTTCCGCACTACCTATAGCCGGAACACCATGGGTGGAAGCCCGCAAATCGCGGTGACCATGCGCGAGCTTTTCCTGCCCGGCCACCTGGGCGCCGCCACATCGGGTTCCGAGCCGGCTCTGCCCATGCTCCGCACCTATTCGGCGAGTTTCGACGACCGCATGAAGCTGAGCGACGACATTACGCTGAAGTACGGCGTTGCCATGGATAACGTGGTGTTTCTCAATCGGCTCAATTACATGAGCCCGTACGCCCGCCTCACCTACGATCTCGGTAACGGGTCCACGCTCGACCTCACGTTCACCTCCGGCAACGCCCGCCCGGAACTCGCGGGCATGTTCCCCGACGAAGCCGAACTGCAAGGCGATCTCAACGCTCTGGGTCTTTTCCCGCTGATTTCCGCGGTGAATTCCCGGACGCAGGTGCAGCGCGGCGAGGATTACGAAGCCACCTACTCGCGCAAGGTGGGTTCCCGCACCTATAGCGCAACCGTCGATCATGAAGCCGTCACCAACGCCGCGCTCAGCGTGATGGGGCCGGTTGGCGGCGTGGCCGGCATCGATATCATGCCGGATCTCTTCTCCAATGCCTCGGTTCTCAACGCCGGCAATTTCCATAGTTGGGGCTATACCGGGGCAATCACACAGCAACTCGGCGAACACGTTTCGATCACCATGATGTTAGGCGGCGAGGGTGCGCTCACCGTGGAGAACGGCCCGCTGGCTACCGGCAGTCCCGAGGAGTTGCGGAACTTGCTGCACGAAGCGCAGCGCCACGTGGCGACATCCCGCGTGGATGCCACGGTGCCGTGGACGAAGACTCACGTCGTCGCCAGCTATCAATGGTCCGATAACCAACGTTGGGCCACGCCGGGCGACATCTACAGCACTCAACCCAACCGCGCCATGCCGGGGCTGAATCTCTGCGTCCACCAGCCGCTTCCCGGATTCGCCCGGCACATCGAGGCCACCGCCGATATCCGCAATATGCTGGCCCAAGGCTACTTCCCGGTGGGTATGGCAAACGGCCAGCAACTGGTGCTCATCGAGACTCCCCGCACCCTCCGCGGCGGCCTGGCCTTCACTTTCTGAGCCGCGTTCACTTTCTGAGCCGCGACCGCGAGGGAGCGGTGCTTTTCGAGAAGAATTAACACTTGCGTCTCGATTCCCACGTCTGTTTCTCGCCCCAGCACCCGCCCGAGCATTTAGAGGCCATCCTCAAGCGCAATCGATTCGATGGCGCCATCCTCGTGGTGGACGGCCCCACGCTGCCAGCCACCGCACCGCACATCGCCGGAATGCTGGTGCGCCTCGGCGATCTCGCCGAATGCCGCAGCGATCCGCGCTTCCGCGGCGTCCATGCTTCCATCGCGGACGTCACCCCGCTCCTGGCGGAAGATCTCGCGCGCCGCGCCATCCCGCTCGATCTCGCCATGCGCTCGCCCGATTTCCCGGCGCTCCTCGATCTCGCCGCGCACGCGCCCGATCTCCGCATCGCCATCGATCACCTGGCGCGCCCGGAATATCCGCACGGCCCGCCCGAAGACTGGCTCCGCGGCATGGAATCGGCCGCCCGCCTGCCCAACGTCTTCTGCAAAATCAGCGGCCTGCTCACCGAGGTCGCGCAACTTCCCTGGAGCGCTGCACCCATCCGCCCATTCGTGCGGCACGCACTGGCCGTCTTCGGCCCCTCGCGCCTGATGTTCGGCAGTGAATGGCCCGTTCGGCTGCCGGACGTCACGTGGAAAGAAAGCCTCGCCGCGTTCACGCAATCCATCGGCGCGCAATCCATGGAAGTCCGCGAGCAATTGCTGGGGGGAACGGCAGCGGCATTCTACGGCATTTAGTGGAATGTTCCGGATCAATTCAGGCGAATTACAAAAGCACCGCTCCCTCGCGGTCGCGGCTCATCAACCAGGAACATTCCCGCACCCTCCGCCGTCACAACTCACCAGGAGGGAAATTCGTACCGCTCCGCTTTATCGGTATTCGCTCCCGTCTGCGAGCTCTGGCGATTCTATGCATCGCGCTGCCCGTAAGCCTCCTCGGCATGATCTTGCCTGCTCGCGAAACGCACATATCCGCCGCCGCGAGTCGTCTCGACGAGTTCGCGCCTGTCTACGCCGCCATTCGCGCGGTCGGCCCGGATGAGATCGCGCTCTTCCACACCCTCACCTGGATCCGCCGCTTCGGCCGGCGCGGCCCCGACAGCATCATCAACGCTCCCAATCGCCAGCCCATATTGGACACGGCCATCCGCACCGGTTTCCTCCTGCTGGCGGAGGACCCCGGCCGCGAAATTGTCGTCGGAGCGGTGATGGGGCCCGCCGGGCCGGAATGGGCCCGCTCCAAGCGTTCGCCCGAGGCCTTCAAGGCCCTCCACACCCGCTACGCCGCCAAAATCGCCATGAACTTTCGGGTGGAACCGGCCGGCGCCGGCGAGTGCCGCATCCTCACGGAGACCCGCGTTTACGCCACTAGTCCTCCCGCCGCGCGCGCCTTCGCCGTGTACTGGCGCATCATCTATCCCGGCAGCGCCTTGATCCGCCGCATGTGGCTCCGCGCCATTCAACGCCGGGCCGAGGCCGAATCGAAGTCCGTGACTTTGTGATCGCACGGGCGGAGCGGCGTCCCGGGAACGATCCGCACATACTCCGCCAATTCGTTGGCCAGCCGAATCGACTCGCGGCCGTCCCCCACCCGCACGCTCAACGACGCGCCCCCGGTCTTGTGCTCCACCCAAACCTCGACGCCCGGTTTCAATCCCAGCCGTTCCAGGTCGCGTAGCGCCAATGGGTCGCGGTCCGAAACGCTGCCGATCCATCCCGCCGTCTGAAGCGGCCACCGGCTGAGCGGCACTTCGTCGCGAAACACTCCTGCCGCATACTTCTGGGGAATCGGGTGCCCGTGAGGGTCGATCTCCGGATCGCCCAGCACCGCCGCGACGCGATCTTCAAACCGCTCGGAGATGAAGTGCTCCAGCCGTTCCGCCTCTTCGTGTACTTCGTCCCAGGAGTATTTCAGTACGTCATGCAGAAACAGTTCGAGCAGCCGATGATGCCTGATGAGTTCCCAGGCGCGCCGTTTTCCGGAGGCGCTGAGCCGGACGCCCCGGTGCTTTTCGTAGATCACCGCCGCAGGCCGATCCGCCGCCAGCCGTTGGAGCATTCCCGTCACCGACGGCGTGCGAACTCCCAGCCGCGCAGCCAGGGCCTGCGTGCTGACGCGCGCTTCTTCGGCGCCGCCCAATTCCAGAATGGCCTTCAGGTAATCGTCCACCGATTCCGAGGTCGACGATTGTGCCGGTTTAGTCTGCACTACTTTCGATCCTATGCCACTTCTCTCGTGATCGCAACAGCCATTCCAGCCCCAGGAGATCTTGACTGTGACCAAAAATTAGGCTAACCTAATTTCCTATGAGGGGCACCGCATTGCTGATGGCCGGGCTTTCACTCCTGGCAGGTCCCACTGCCGTTCGGGCACAGGGAGAGACCACCAGCGCGATTGTCGGAACGGTGGCCGATCCCAGCGGGTCGGCTCTACCGCACGCCGCCATCACCGTCATCGACATCGAAACCGGCACCAGGCGCGTTGCCCTGTCTGACGATGGCGGCCGGTTTTCCTTCCCGCAATTGAAGCCCGGGACGTACACGGTACGCGCAGAAGCACCGGGTTTCGAGCCGCAAACCGATCGCGCCGTCTTCGCCGGACTCGGACAGACGCAGACCGTCCAGTTCGTCCTCAAGCTCCTTGCAGCCAGGGAAACCGTGGTGGTCTCCGCCGAAACCACGTTCCTCAACACGGAAAATCCCAACACCTCCACCACGCTCAACGCGCGCGCCCTCGAGAACCTCCCCAACCCCGGCGGAGATATGACATACGCTCTGCAGTTCGCCGCCGGCGCGCTCATGAACACCGCCGGCAGCGGCAACGACTTCCTGGGCAGCACCAACGGCTACGGCAACGTGCAATTCAACGGCTTGCCCGCACTTTCGAACGGTTACATAGTCGACGGACTCGAAACCAACGATCCGCTCACCAATCTCAACAGCGGTCTCTCCACCAACCTCGTCCTGGGGCTGAATTCCATCGCCGAAGTCACCGTGAATACGCTTTCGTATACCGTCGATCAAGGCCGCTACGGCGCCTCGCAAGTCAACTACGTCACCAGGTCCGGAACCAACCAGCTCCACGGGAATCTCTACGAGCTGTGGAACGGTTCGCGATTCAATGCCGCCGACTTCTTCACCAACGCGACGCCCGGAAATCACAAGCCCCGCTCCACCGTGAACCACTTCGGCGGCAGCCTCGGCGGTCCCATCCGGCGCAACAAGCTGTTCTTCTTCTTCGACACCGAATGGGTGCGCATCGCGCTTCCCATCGTTACCGCCGCCACCGTTCCGACATCCGCGTTCGAGCAATACGTTTTGCGGCAACTTCCTCTCGGCGGCGTTGACGCCGTTACCGGCGCGCAATATCAACCGGCGCCGCAACTTCTTCCCTTCTACCGGAAAATGTTCAGCCTGTACGGCAACACCGCGGGAACTCCGCTGGCCGTCCTGGGATGCCCGTTCAACGCCGATGGATCGTCCGCGCAGGGATCTCCAGCGAACGGAGATGGGTGCGCCAACCGCCAAACCGTCTCCCATTCGAGCGACGATCACGAGCAGGTCCAGACCGCCCGAGTCGATTACAACCTCGACGACAAGAACACCACCTGGTTTCGCTTTCAGGCCGACACCGGTTTGCAGGCGGCGTGGACCGACCCCATCAATCCGTTGTTCGACGCCCTCTCACCCCAGCCGCTTTATTCAGTCGCGATTGGGTACACGCACGTCTTCTCGTCACGCCTCGTGAACTACTTCAACCCCGCATTCTCCTGGTACGAAAGCCTGTTCGGCCCCGCCGATTTCGCGAAGACGCTCTCCGCGTTTCCCATCGTGCTCCAAGGCGGCGGCGCCAACGCGCCGTTCACCGCCATCGGCGGCCTCGATAATACCTGGGTGCAGGGCCGGCGCGCCTCTCGATTCTTCCTCAACGACAATCTCGCGTGGACCGCCGGCAGCCATGAACTCCGCTTCGGCACCAACACCCGCATCTTTCGCCTCAACGATTACGACTTCGGCGAAGGCACCGTTCCTCTCGTCACCTACGCGACTCTGCCGCAGTTCATTTACGGCGTCGCTTCCACCGCATCCGAGACTTTTCCCCTCGCCGATTCGCAGCCCTACAACTTCCTCAATCTCGATCTCTACGCGCAGGACACCTGGAAGCTCTCGTCCAAACTGACGTGGACGTTCGGCCTCCGCGCCAGCCACAACTCGAATCCCGCGAATCCGCACGATGCCGTGGCGCGTCTTTCGGGATCGTTCGCGGCGATCGCGCACGACGCGGATCAGCCCCTGAACGCAGCCATCCATACCGGCCTCACCAACTTATTCGCTTCCACTCCGCTCGCTATCATGCAGCCCCGGACCGCCATCGCCTGGCAGTTGGCGCCCAACACGGTATTGCGAACGGGAGTCGGCCTCTTCAGCGATATTCTGCCCGGCAGCGTTGCGGATTCTGTGGGCGCGAACCCGCCGTACTCGCAAACCTTCGTGGGCGGTCTTCTGGGAACCGTGGGAGGGACGGCCATCGCGCCGGGAGTGCCCGATAGCGCCGTCGACGCCACCGTCGCCGCCAACCAGAACTTCCGCGCCGGGTTCGCGCAAGGCCAACCCTCCTGTGCGTCGCCCGGCGCCAATCCATCCACCTGCCTGCAGCCCATCGCCATCACCGCCGTTCCCGATGGCAAACTGCGCGCGCCGTACTTTATCGAGTGGAGCTTCGGGCTCGAGCGCGAGATCGCCGGCGTATTCAATCTGCGCGCGCAGTACGTGGGCACGCGGGCCGTCAACCAGCCCTATACCACGCAGGTGAATGGCTACCAGACGGTGTGCTCCGGTTGCTTTGCGCCGTTCGAATATGGCGCCCCGGCCGATCCGCGATTCGGCGCCGTCACCCAGCTCAGCACCGGCGCCAACAGTCACTACAGCGGCCTACAAATCACCGCCGAAAAGCGGCTCGCGCACGGCATCGAAATCCAGGCAAACTACACCTGGAGCCATTGCCTCGATACCGTCTCCAACGGCGGATTTCTGCCATTCGCGGCCGGCGGAATTCTCTCGCCCATCCCCGGCGATCTCGGGCGCGACCGCGGCCCTTGCGACTACGACGTGCGTCACAACTTCACCGCCCGCTATGTCTACGAACTCCCCTTCCATCCGCGCGGTCCGCTCGGCGCCGTGCTCCGCGATTGGCAGATCTCCGGAACTGCTTTCTGGCGCAGCGGCCTTCCTTTTTCGGTGCTGAGCGCCCCGTATTCCGCCAACGGTATGGGCATCGTGAACGGCAGCGGTGCGCAATTCGCCAGCGTGGTAGCCGGCGCGCCGCTCTACGCGCACCATCCGATCGCCGGCGTGACCCAGCCCGGCACGATTCAATGGCTCAATCCCGATGCTTTCGTCTCCACCGTCGATCCCAGCACTGGCGCCTGTGCCGGGGGCGACAGCCCCGCCAATTGCCAGTTCGGCGATCTCGGGCGCAACTCCGTCCGCGGTCCGGACTTCGTGTGGAGCGACTTCTACCTCACGCGCTGGTTCCCCCTGAAGGACCGCCTCAAGCTGCGCATCGACGGCCAGTTCTTCAACATATTCAATCATCCGAACTTCGGCCTGCCGGTGCTGGGCTACGCCGGCATCCCCGGCAAACCATCCACGCAAACCGGCTTCGGCGCGTTGACCTACACGACATCGCCGCCGACCGGCCTGCTCGGGGTCGGACTCGGCGGCGATAGTTCGCCGCGCATGATCGCCTTCCAGGCGCGCCTGGAATTCTAAGCACAGCGTCAGAAGTAATTGCGCATCCGCTCCCTTACTTTACGGTCGCGGCTCTGTAACGCTTGAAGCTCGCGGCTCGGCAAGGACTTCGGAGCCACGACCGTGAGGGAGTGGTCGTCTGAACGAGCAAGCACTAATGGCGCCGTGTTTAAGGCCCCTTCCGCGCTGTGATACCATGCCCGAAATGAGCGCATGGCTCTATCGCCATTGGGTGCCCGCGGCGCTGTGCATGGCCATTTTCCTGCTCCTGCTCGCTCCGGCTCTCACCTTAGGGTGGGAACTGCCGATCCTGATGATCTACCTCCAAATTCCCGTTTACATGCTGCATCAGGTGGAAGAGCACACAGGGGATCGCTTCCGTCAATTCGTCAACCAGCGGGGCTTCGGCGGAGTCGAAGCGCTCACTACGGAAGCTGTCCTTGTGATTAACATCCCCGGCGTTTGGGGAGTCACGCTGCTCGCGCTGTACGCCGCGCTGCTCTTCGGAACGGGATGGGGGCTCGCGGGCATCTACCTGGTGCTGGTCAACTCGCTGGCTCACTTCATCTCCGCGGCTGTCTGGCGAGGCTACAATCCGGGTCTCTGGACAGCCCTCGCGCTCTTCGTGCCCGTCGGCGGGGCGGCGCTTTGGGTTGTCTCCTCGGAGCCCGGCATCAAAGGCGTGCACCACGCCGTGGGACTCGCGATCGCGGTAGCGATCCACGCCGCGATTGCCATCTACACGATCGCGCGCGTCAGGAATCTGAAGCGCCCACAGATTCCGTAAAATAACCATCATGCAGGCCGAGACAGAGGCGACAGCGATCCGATCCGCGCTCGAAGATTTGCTCGCCAGCCCGCAATTCGCCGCCTCCACCCGCGCCAGCCGATTCCTCCGCTTCATTGTCGAAACCACGCTCGCCGGCCGCGAGGACACCCTGAAGGAATACACTCTCGGCGTGGAAGTGTTCGACGCCGCCCACCCTTCGACCCCGCCAGCGACACCATCGTCCGCGTAGAAGCGGTCAAGCTCCGCAAGCGCCTGACGGCCTATTACCGCGGACCCGGCCGCACCGCGCTTCCTCGCTCGCGCCAAGAGCTTCACTTACGCGAGCGCCGAACCGTGGACGCCCCCGAGCCGCCCTGCACGTGCTGGGGCCCGAGCGCCTCCCCATCCGCATCGAATGCTGATTACGCCTTCACCGTGTGGAATTCCCACCCTTTGCGGAACGTGGGCTTGAGCAGCTTATTCGCTTCCGCATTGTTGGTAATCCGCATCTTCTCGGCGTCGTATTCCAGCTTGCCCTCATGCCGCAGCGCGATCACGCCCAGCAGCATCCATTCCACGAACGGCGCGGCGACATCGAAGTTGGAACACGCCGGGTCGCCGCCCTTGCACGCACGGATGAAATCCTGCATATGGCCGGGCGACCGCGTCAGCAGCGGCGGCGGCATGTGGTAATTCTTCATCTTCTCCACCGGAATCAGGCGCGTCACCTCGCCGTACGTGCCGGTGGTCAGCATTCCCTTATCGCCGATGAAAAGGCTGCCGTCGGGAGTCGGAAAATCGAGCGGCGCGGTGGATGCCTTCATGGCATCGAACCGGGCCTGATCGAACACCGGACCCGGCGAC
>Ga0181530_10003194_pt1 | contig 18594 bp, 10 predicted proteins | sample PEATcosm2014_Bin_42_FD_119769 | JGI IMG/M metagenome (GOLD analysis project Ga0181530, IMG submission 119769) | Peatland microbial communities from MTU Mesocosm Facility, Houghton, MI, USA - PEATcosm2014_Bin10_60_metaG | ecosystem: Environmental > Terrestrial > Soil > Wetlands > Peat | place... | reverse complement strand
GGGACGGCGGCCACAAGGTTGGCCAGCACGAGCGCGGCGAGGGCGACCACGACGACGGCGAAGACTGGCACCGTGGGCTCGGGGACGGCGTAGATGTCGCGGGCGAAGAGGTCCCATAGCCATCGGCCCAGGGCAATCCCGACCGGCACCCCGATGACGATCCCCATGATCGCCGCCACCGATGCCTGCCAGGCGACCGTCACCGCCAGTTGGCGGCGGGTGAAGCCGAATGTCTTGAGCAGGGCGAGATCTCGCCGGCGACGGCGGACAGAGGCGGCAAGGGTGATCGCGAGGGCCACCACCGCCCCGGCCGCGAGCCCTGCGGCCAGAACGGCCGGCGTGTCGCCAGTCGACTGGTAGTTGACGATCTCGGCAGGACGCTGGACGCCGAGCACGCTGTAGGTGTCGCCCACCCCCTCGGGGTCGGCGGCCATGACTCTGTCGGCTGCCTCGGCCACAGCTTGCAGCGAAGCCAGCCCGGCGGCGGCTGGGACGCCACGGCGGAGCCGCACCACCACGACCGCGGGGCCGTTCTGGTTGGGGTCGGGCTGGGTGAGAGCCCGCTTGAACGCCGGCGGCTCGACGTCCTGAGGGATGACTGCGCCCGTTCCCATCGAGGGGTGGAGGGCACCGCTCGTCCCGATGGCCGGCATCGTGGCCGTGCCGACGACCACCAGGCGGGTCGGGGGGACGTAGACCGGGGCGTCCTTCGGGGACCCGTAGCTGACGAGGACCGTGTCCCCGATTCTCGTGTGCAAGGCGGCCACGGTTGCCGCTCCGAGGACGATCTGGTTCTTCGCTTCGACCGCGTGACCGGACAGGATCGGTGGGCCGAGCTCGGCATTTGCCTTGGTCAAGAGAGCAGGCACGGTTTGGCCGTCGATCTGGACGTTCGCAAAACCGAAGCCAGTCCAGGCGGCCACGTCGGGGTCGCGGTCGAGAAGCTGTTCAGCGAGGGGAGGGACGTTGCTTCCGCTGGGCGAGTCGAGGGCGTAGTTCCAGTTCCAACCGTAGAGGGCCGGGTGCGACACGAGGGTGTTGAGGCCGCTGCCGAAGGTGATCGTCGCCACCACGACCACCACCGCCAGCACGCCCCCGATCAACGCCGCGCGCACCGGCACCGCCGTTCTGCCGTGCCCCCTTTCGAGCGAGAAACGCAGGCCGGCCACGGCCGGGACGGAAAGCCCGGAGCGCGCCGCCACGTTCGCGACGCTTGACCGGCGTTCGACAGGTTCCACCCCTTCGCCGGGGCGTCTTCGCAACACTCTTCGGTAAGCGAGCGCAACCGTGAGGACTCCGAGGCCCCCGCCCAGCACGGCGAATCCCGTGCCGAGCACGGTCCCGTCGAAGGCGAGGCCGGGTGCCGGGTCGACCTGACGCGGCGGCCCGATCGGCGCCAGGGGCGAGAGGGCCGCCGCGACTCCAACGGCCAGGAGCGCTCCCACGATAACGGCTCCGAGCGGTCCGAACATCGCTCCCCATCTCAGTGTCAGGGGTTCGGCGCCGAGGGCCCGCAGGACCTCGAGGTCCTCACCGTCCTCCCAAAAACCCCGGTTGACGGCCAGGCCGCTGATCAAGAGTGCAACCAGGGCGGCGATGGCCCCGAACACCCCGAGCGCGATCGCCTCGGGCTTGCTGGCCCGTTCGACCTGTCCTTCTGTGACCGAGGCAACGTGGAAGGTGTAGACGCTGCCCCTCGGGAGGAGTTGGATGATCTCTCGTTCCACGGCGGCGACATCGGCGCCGCCGTGCTTCAGCCTGAGCCCGTAGGACGGGTACGCCAGGCTCGTAGGCAGCCGATCCGTGCGGGCCGGGGTCATGAGGACGTAGGTCGGGAAACGGTCGACGTCGTCGTTCACGATCTGGTTCGGGAACACGACGATTCCGACTAGCTTGGCCGAGAAGCGCACTACCGGCTTGGCGGTCAGCGGGTTGGCTCCTCCCGCCATCTGAGCCACGCTGAAAGCGCCGAAGCGGACTGTCTCGCCCAGGTGCCAGCCCGACATCCTTGCCGCCGTGGCGGTGGCGACCATCTCGTCCGGCCTTTTCGGGTCGGCCATCCGCCCTTCGGCCACGGTCACGCGGTCCTGGGTGAAGTACTCGCCCCCCGCGCTGCCTATCGCCGAGACGAAGTCGTTCTCGACGGCGGAGGCGAGCGGCTTCCCGTTTGGCGCGAGGGGGACTATGAGAAGGTTCGGGGCGCTCGCGACGCGTGTGACAAGAGGAAGGTGGGCGAGTCTCTCGCTCAGGCTTCCGCCCCCGAAGCCGAAAGCGTTCGTGATGTCGTAGGTCTGCACCCGCAGGTCCGAGGCGTCCGTGGCGGCCAGGTAGGCCGGGAAGGCGGACTGCGTGCGGCGGGCACCGGCTATGGCGCCCATCCCGATGCCGCCCACCAGCCCCACGAGGAGCACCAGGGTGAGGTAGCCGCTCCAGCGTCGGTGCCAGGTGGCGCGGAAGCGGTACCAGGCGACTCGCCCTGCGCGGGCGGTCACCACGAACCTTGAGTCGGTCACCGTGCCTCCACCCCCCCTCGACGGCACGAGAGATACCTGTCTCGATTATGCCTGCGCGGGGGGTCGAGACCGAGGTGGTCAGCCCGTTCCAGCAGCCTCGTGCTAGCACCACCGGTTTCGACCGGGCAGGATGTTGCCATGTCCAGCACTGGGGAGAGTCGCGCGCCTGGCCAGCCGCAAGGTCGCATCCAGGCAGGTGGAGCGCCGCCAGCAGTGACCCTGATCGTCAACGGGACAGACCTTCTCGTGGAGCCAGGAGCGCTGTTGCTGTCCGTGCTCCGGGGCCAGCTGGACCTGACCGGTGCCAAGCCGGGCTGCGGGGAGGGCGCCTGCGGGTCCTGCACGGTGCTCGTCGACGGCCGGCCCGTGCGCGCCTGCCAGCAGAAAGTTGACGAGATCGCCGGGGCGAGCGTCACGACCGTCGAAGGGCTCGCGCGCCAGGGCCGGCTCCACCCGGTCCAGGAGGCCTTTGTCGAGCTCGGCGCGGCGCAATGCGGCTACTGCACGCCTGGGCTGGTGTTGTCCGTCGTCGCTCTTCTGGCCCGCGACCCCCATCCCGACGACAGCGCCGTGAGCGAAGCGCTGGGGGGCAATCTCTGCCGCTGTGGCGTTTACGCACGCGTCCGCGGCGCGGTGCATCGGGCTGTCGAGTTGATGGCGCAGCCAGGTACCGGCGACGACTTCCCGGTCCCGCCGACCACCGGAGACTGGGAGCTGCCTGATCCCTGCCAGCCCGGTTACCGGCCGGCGCGGCCTTGGGACATGACCGAGCCCGCCGAACGCGACTGGTTCGGTGTGCTCGGGGACGGCCTGGTCGTGGTGCTCCCGCCCGAGACGCCGGCCGCGGGCACGTGGTCGACGAGCGGCGGGGCCTGGTTGCATGCGGGATGCGACGGGATCGTCACGGCCTTCACGGGCAAGGTGGACATGGGCCAGGACAACCGCACCGCGTTGCGCCTCCTCGTCGCCGAGGAGCTGCGAGTTCCCTTCGAGAACGTCCGGCTTGCGATGGGGGACACCGATCTTTGCCCCTACGACATGGGGACCTTCGGCAGCCGGTCGATGCCGGACGCCGGCGGCGCGCTCAGCCGGGTCGCCGCGTTCGCCCGCGACTTGTTGCCGGTGGCCCCCGGGGAACGAAGGATAGAGATCGTCACGGGCGAGCCCGCTGTCACCCGCGCCTCGCAATGGCAGATCGCCGGGTCGCCGCGCCTTCCGACCGGCACGGTCGACGCCGTCACCGGCTCGCGGCCCTACGTCTCCGACCTGAGCCTGCCCGGCCTGTGGCACGGGGCCATGCTGCGACCACCTGTGTTCAGGTCCGAGCTCGCTCACCTCGATACGAGCGCCCTCGATGGCCGCCGCGACGTCGTGGTGGTGCGAACCCCCGTCGGTGTCGGAGTCGTGGCCCAAGACAGGGCGCAAGCCCGGATGGCACTGGCCTTGTTGAAGGCGACCTGGGAGATCCCCGACGCGCCGTCAGACGACGACCTCGAAGAGTTCCTGCGCTCGCATCCGCTGGCCGGGGGCGACGGCTGGAATGGGTCGTTCCACCAGGAACAAGGCGACGCCGCGGCCGCGCTCAAGGTCGCGGCCGTGCGCGTGGACGCCAGCTACACGACGGCGTTCGTCGCCCCCGCGCCCCTCGAGACGAGGGTTGCGCTCGCGTGCTGGGAAGGCGGACGTCTGACGATCTGGACCGGGACCCAGACCCCCTTCCCGGTGCGCGCCGAGGTTGCCGCGGCCCTAGACCTGGACGAGCAGGACGTGCGCGTCATCGTGCCGCCGACCGGCGGCGGGTTCGGCGGCAAGCACGCGGGTGGCGTCGCCACGGAGGCGGCCCTGCTGGCCCGCGAGATAGGCGCCCCGGTCAGGGTCGGCTGGACACGCCGCGAGGAGTTCAGCGCCGGCTCGCTCCGCCCGGCCGCCGTGATGGACGTGAAAGCCGGGGCCACGCGCGACGGCGCGCTGTCGGCTTGGAGCTTCACCAATATCAACTCGGGACGGGCCGCGATCGCCACCCCCTACCGGGTGGCCAACCAGCGGATCGACTACCAGCCGGCGGAGAGCCCGCTCGCCCAGGCCTCGTTTCGGGCCTTGGCGGCCACCGCCAACAATTTCGCCCGGGAGTCGCACATGGACGAAGTGGCTTACCGGCTCGGACGCGATCCGGTCGAGTTTCGCCTCGCCAACCTTGCTGACGAACGGCTCGCGCTGGTGCTGCGGGCTGCGGCGGAGCGTTTCGGATGGGCGACCGGGCACGACAACAGCGGCCGGGGCATAGCGTGCGGACTCGAAAAAGAGGGGAGGGTTGCCACTGTTGCCCAAGTCGCCCTCGGCCCGGACGGCCTTCTCAGCGTGATCCGCCTCGTCACGGCCTACGAGTGCGGCGCCGTCGTCAATCCCGACACCGTCCTCAACCAGATCGAGGGCGCCACGGTTGTCGCTCTTGGCGGGGCGCTTTTCGAAGCGGTCCACTTCAACGCCGGGGCGATCAGCAACGGAACGTTCTCCGAGTACCGAATCCCCCGGATCGGAGACGTCCCCCCGCTCGAGGTCGTCCTGCTGCACCGGGCCGACCTGCCCTCGGCGGGGGCCGGCGAGACGCCGATGATCGCGGTTGCTCCGGCCATCGCCAATGCCGTCTTCGACGCGACCGGGCGTCGCCTGCGGTCGCTCCCCCTGACTGTCGATGGCTACCTGCCCCGCGACGACTGACAGGTCGCAGGGCCGTCCGTTCTCACGCCGTCCGGCGCGGTCGCAGGCGCGGTCTTGGCGAAACGGTCATGAGAACCACATGTTCTTGAAGCCGTAGGCACCGAGGGGAAGGCCCGTCTTGCTCGGCACCACCCCGTTCACGCGCGAGGCATAGCCGTCGAGGACGGGGTTGAAGAACGGGATGATGTAGCCGCTCGCCACTCCCGAATACTCCAGCTGCTGCATCTCGTGGGCGATCTCCACCTTCTCGGTCTCCTGCACTGTCGCCAGCGCCTGCTGGTAGAGCCTCGTGTAGGCACCGTTGTCCGTGTGGCACTCGTTGTACGGGGCGCGGGCAACCGTGGCCTGCAGGACGTTCGAGAAGTACGGGTAGTACCTCCAAGTGTCCTGCGCGAAGGTCCAGTTCAGATAACTCGGCCCGAAGAACTCCGCGGGCGGGACGACCTTCAGGTTCACTGTCACGCCGGCTTGGGCCGCTTGCTGGGAGAGCACCTGGGCCACCTGCACGGTTCCGGTCCCGATGGCACTCGTGACGAGGGTGACCGTCAAGTTGGAATGCCCGGCCTGGGCGAGCAGGCTCCTGGCCTGGTCGAGGTCCTGGACGCGCTGGGGCAGGGCCGAGTCGTACACGACATCGCGCAGGCCGAACACGTCGTTGCCGATCCGGCCGTTGCCGCGGAAAACGGTGTCGAGCATGCCTGGGCGGTCGCACACCAGGCGGAATGCCTGGCGGACGCGAACGTCGTCGAAAGGCGGCCGGTCGACACGCATCGTGAAGGGCGTGTAACCACCCCCCCAGGTGATGAGGACATCGTTGCCGCCGGAGCGCACCGCGACGATCGAGTACGGGGACATGAGGTCGATCACGTCGACGTCGCCGCTGCCCAACGCGTTGACCTGGCTGACCTCGCCGGGGAAGTCTCTGATGACGAGCCCGTCGAGGTAGGGGAGGCCCGCTTCCCAGTAGTGCTCGTTCTTCACAAAGGTGCTCTCCCGGCCGGGCCGGAACGACTCGTACTTGAAAGGGCCGGTCCCGATCGGGTGCCTCGAGTCGAAGCCGACCGGCACGACGAAGAAGTGGTACGAGGCCAGGATGTCTTTCAGGACGGAGAACGGTGTGTGACAGGGGATCTGGACGGTGTGCTTGTCGAGCTTCTTCGCGTGGGCGATGTCGAGGGCCTGCAGGGAGAGGGCACCTAGGGCAGGGTGCTCCGGGGCCACGATCCGCTGGAATGTGAACAGCACGTCTTCGGCGCTGAGCGTCTTGCCGTTGTGGAACTCGACATCGGGCTTGACCCGGATGGTCCAGGTCATGGCGTCGGGGCTCGGCTCGAGCTCGTCGGCAAGGCTTTTCACGGTGTGAGCGTCGAGGTCGAAATCGATGAGCGGGTTGAACAGGGAGTACACCCGCGCGGCATCGATGAGGCTCACCCAGTTGTGGGGGTCGAGCGTGTCCCGACCGCTGCCACCGCGCAGGCCTGCCTGCAGGGTCCCGCCGGGACGGGGGAGCAGCGGCGTCGCGGGTCCCGACGTGGTCGTGGTCGTCGGGCCGGTACCGGGACTGCAGGCCGCCAGCAAGCCGCCGGTGCCGAGGAGTGTCGCGCCCCGGGCGGCCAGGCGAAGCAGGTCCCTCCGGCTCAGTTCGGACGCACGCGCGGTCATGGCTTTCCTATCCTGCACCAGTAGGTCAGGGTAACGGCGCCTGCCGCGCGACTCCTGGCAGAGCCGGGTCGGACGACCGCGCGTAGCCCTCCTCGCTTTCGGCCGCGACGAAGCTCGGGGGCCGTCGGGGAGGACGCCTGGTTGTCCGGTTCTGTTCCTTGCCCGTGGGGCCTCACGGGAGACAGGCGTCGGCGGGCGGGTCAGGCGTCAGGCCAACGGCGTCATGACGTGCTTGATCTGGGTGTAGTCCTCGAGGGAGTACATGGACATGTCCTTGCCGTAACCGCTCTGCTTGTAGCCACCGTGCGGCATCTCCGGGGTCAGCCAGAAGTGGGTGTTGACCCAGACGGCGCCGTACTGCAGCCGGCGGGCGACCCGCATCGCGCGGGAGATGTCACGGGTCCAGACGGAGGACGCCAATCCGTATTCGACGTCGTTCGCCCAGGCAACGGCCTGGTCCTCGTCCGAGAAACGCTGCACGGTGACGACCGGCCCGAAGACCTCTTTCTGCACGATCTCGGCCTTCTGGTCGACATCGGTGATGAGGGTCGGCTTGTAGTAGAAGCCCGCTCCTGCGATCTCCTCGCCGCCGGTGAGGACTCTGGCCCCGGCGGTCTGCGCCCGGTCGACGAAGCCCTTCACGCTTTCTCTTTGCTTGGCGGAGACCAGTGGTCCGACCTCGACCTCGGCGTCGGTGATGTCGCCGACCTTGATCGACTCGACGGCGGGCAGGAGCCCGGACAGCAGGTCGTCGTAGATCTTCGGCCCCGCGACCACGCGGCAAGACGCCGTGCAGTCCTGGCCAGTGTTGGCATAGCCGGCGAACTTGAGGGTCTCGACCAGGGACTCCACGTCGGCGTCGTCGAAGACCACCACGGGGGCCTTGCCACCGAGCTCGAGGTGGGCCCGCTTCACCGTCTCGGCGCAGGCGGCAGCGATCACCTTGCCGGTGGCCGTGTCGCCGGTGACCGAGACAAGGCGGACCGCCGGGTGCCGCGTGAGAGCGTCGCCGATGACAGCGCCACGGCCCGTGACGACGTTGAACACACCCGCGGGGACGATGTCGGCGGCGAGGTCGGCCAGGCGAAGCGTTGTCAGCGGTGTGATCTGAGCGGGCTTGATGATCGAGGTGTTCCCTGCCGCCAAGGCGGGGCCGAGCTTCCAGACGGCCATCATCAGCGGGTAGTTCCACGGGCAGATGCCCACTGTGACTCCGAGAGGCTCCCGGCGGATCATGCTCGTGAAGCCCCGCTCGTACTCGCCGGTGGACTTGCCTTCCTGGCAGCGGGCGGCGCCGGCAAAAAAGCGCAGGCTGTCGGAGATGAACGGGATGTCGGCCTTGGAGACCGTTATGGGCTTTCCGACGTCGATGGACTCGAGCCGGGCCAGCTCGGCCGCGTCGGCGTCGATGGCGTCGGCGAGCTTGAGGAGAATCGCGCTGCGCTCTTTCGGGGGCGTGTCAAACCAGACCTCGTCGTAGGCCTTCTGGGCCGCGCTCACCGCCCGCTCGATGTCCTGCTTGCCGGCGACGGCCACCTTGGCGATGGACTTGCCGGTCGCCGGATTGACGTCGTCGTCAGTCTCGCCATCGGTGGGATTCACCCATTCGCCGCCGATGAACAACGGCCGGTACTTCTCCACGTTCTCCTCCACGGCACTGCTCCTTTCCGCAATCGTGCCCTTTGCCGTCGATGGTCTTGGAGCCCAACGGGCCGTTCCCAGAGGCGAGTCGGCGTCCGACCGCCCCGCGTCTCGCGGGGCGCGCTTGGCGATCGTCGGGGCGACGGCGCCACGGCGTCGCGAGAGACGACCATCGACATCGCCTACCTCTGGTTGCACCGTAGCTGCTGGGGGCGCCATTCGCCCAGGGCCGAAGGTCCCTGCCCGTTTGGCTGGGCGCCTTGGCGCGGCGCCTTCGCGCTCGGGGCGGATCGAGGCTTCTTGGGTCAGGTCGCGAGGCCGAACGTCTCGCTCTCGTGTTTGCCGTTGACCGAGTAGGAGAACGTGGCCTTGGAGTAGAGAGGGCCGTACTTCTTGGTCTCGGTGACCTCCGACAGCACCACCTTGGCGGGGTAGGTGTGGAAGTGGCCCGACACGCAGTTGGGCTGGCAGTCGTTCTGGTAGAGGCCGCCCGTGCCGAGGGCGGTCTTGCGACCCCAGCTCGCCCACCGGACGTTCTTCCAAGAGGCGTTGGCGTCCGCACAAGACATGAGGTAGTTCGCCGGTCTCACCTCGGGGACGCTGAGGCAGGAGAGCACTCTGGGGACGGCCACAAGGGCCCCGGTCGGCCCGGAAACGATTCCCGTCGGGCGCGGGGCCGCCGGCGCCAGACCGCGGGCCGCGCCGGCTCCGCCTGTTGGCACCATGAGGGCGATCGCGAGGGTGCTGCTGAAGATCGCGAGGGCAAGGCGTCGCAAGATCCACCTCTATTTCTAGGCCGGAAGGCCGTTTGAGAGCCGACACGTTGACGCTACCCAGTGGTCGCGCGCGGCGGGCGTCGCCAGCCGAGCGCGGGGTGCCGTCTCCGCGGATCACGCGAGGACCGACCCCAGAATCGGAACTCGGCTCGCCGGGCCGATGCTCAGACGGAACGGTCGCCGAATTCGTCTCCTGGTTGTCCGCCCAGAGCTCCTGCGCCTGTCGGTGCCAATGGCAACGCGGCGCCCTCGGGAACGAGCGTCGGTGTCGAGCGGTTGAGCGTCTCGCCGCGGAAGAAGGCCGGCCCTGCGAACCGCCAAGCCACCGCGCAGACAAGACCGATCAACGCGCTCACGAGAAAGACCATGAACACCCCGCCGATGTCCCAGTGCGGGGCGAAGGGCAACTTGAGGGACGTGTAGCTCTGACCGCTCGAGAAGAACCAGTCCGCCTTCAAGCTCCAAGCGCCCGCAGCGAACAGGATCAGTCCTCCGAGGCCAGGCAGGATCCCCTTCATCATGAGGTCACGCCCGCTTCGTGTGAGCACCTTGCGGTAGTACCACAGGCATGTCCAACCGGTCAGGCCGTAGTAGAACGCGATCCACACTCCGATGGCTGTGACCGAGTCCAAGATCACGTTGCCGCCCGAGAGGTAGTTCATGAGCGCGTACATCACGATCGAGACCCCGCCCATCGCCAGGGTCGCGACCGTCGGGGTCAGGTACCTCTTGTGCATGTTCCCGAACGCGTCGGGCACCGCCTTGTAGACGCTCATGGACAGCACGGTGCGAGCCGTGGGGAGGATCGTCGTCTGCGTGGAGGCGGCAGCCGACGAGAGCACCATGAGCAGCAACAGGTGGGCGAACAGCGAGCCGACCCAGGTCGAGCCGAAGACAGCAGCCCCTTGCACCGACAACACGTCGGTGAGGTGCGCCGGGTTCGCGAGTCCGATGCCCGTCTTGCCGACACCGGCGAAGGCCTGGGCGGCGATTGTGACGAGCCCGTAGGTGGCCAGCAGCAGCACCGTGGCGATGATCCCCGCCAAACCGGGCAGCCGCTTCTTGTCGCTGGTCTCCTCGTTCACCGAGAGCGAGGTGTCCCAGCCCCAGTAGATGAACAGCATGAGGACGAGACCGTCGACAAGCGACGAAGGAGAGACTGTCGTCGGGTTGAACCACGACAGGGTAGGGACCATGTGGCCTGGGGGAGCGTGGCCCACCGCCACCCTTGTCAGCGCCACGACCGCGTAGACGGCCAGCATGACGAGCTCGATCGCCAACAGGACCTGCTGGACCCGGGCCGAGATCTCGATGCCCCGGTAACAGACGTAGGTCAGGACGACGACGAAGAGCACACCGACGAGGAGCACCCAGGCACTGGTCGGGTCGTTCCCGATGCCCTTCGCGTTGAAGAGCAGGAAGCCGTACTGGCCGGCCACCTCGGCAAGGCTCGCCATGACGAGCACGTCGGAGGCGATGATCCCCCAGCCACCCGCCCAGCCCGTCTTCGGGCCGAAGGCTCGCGTCGCCCAGGTGAAGGTCGTCCCGCAGTCGGGGTCCGCCTTGTTGAGCTCGCTGTAGCCGATCGAGATCAACAGCATCGGCACAAAGGCGGCAATCGCGACGAAGGGCGCATGGAAGCCGACATCGACGACCACGAGACCAAGCACTGCCGCCAGGCTGTAGGCGGGGGCAGTGGACGCGGTCCCGATGACAACACTCGAGAGGAGCCCAATTGCCCCCGACTTCAGGCCTTTGTCGACCCCTTCTTCGGTTGGAAGCAAGTCGGGGCCGGCGGACATCAGACGGTGCTCTCGTCCACCATGGCGTCTGCCACCTTGACGAAGCCGGCGACGTTGGCGCCGAGCACGTAGTCGCCGGGCCGGCCGTACTCCTCGGCCGCGGCGCGCACGTTGGTGTGGATAGCACGCATGATCTGCTTCAGCTTGTTATCCACCTGCTCCCGGGTCCACGAGAGGTGCTCGATGTCCTGGGTCATCTCCAGGCCGGAGACGGCCACACCGCCCGCGTTGGCGGCCTTGCCCGGGCCGTAGAGGAGCTTGGCCTCGAGGAACCTGTCGACCCCATCGGGCGTCGTGGGCATGTTCGCACCTTCGGCGACGAGCTTGACGCCGTTGGCCACGAGGTTGCGCGCGTCCGTGCCGTTGATCTCGTTCTGGGTCGCGCTCGGGAAGGCACAGTCCGCCGGGACCGCCCACAGGGGGTTGAAGCCCTCGTCCTTCGCCGGCGTGAAGGTCGCGGTCGGGAAGCGCTCTGCGTACTCGCGGATCCGTCCCCGCCTCACGTTCTTCAACTCCATGACGAAGTCGAGCTTCTCGGTGTCGATCCCGTCGGGGTCATAGATGAACCCGTCCGAGTCCGAGAGGGTGAGGACCTTGGCGCCCAGCTCGATGAGCTTCTCGACGGTGTACTGAGCAACGTTGCCACTGCCGGAAACGAGACACTTCTTGCCCGCGACGTTCTCCGCGCGTGTGGCGAGCATTTCCTGGGCGAAGTAGACCGCACCGTAGCCGGTGGCCTCCGGGCGGATCTCCGAGCCACCCCAGTTGAGGCCCTTGCCGGTAAGCACACCGGTGAACTGGTTGGCGATCCGCTTGTACTGCCCGAACAGGTAGCCGATCTCCCGGCCACCAACACCGATGTCACCGGCCGGCACATCTGTGAACTGGCCGATGTGACGGTAGAGCTCTGTCATGAAGGCCTGGCAGAAACGGCGCACCTCTCCGTCGCTCTTGCCCTTCGGGTCGAAGTCGGCCCCACCTTTTGCGCCACCCATGGGCAAGGTGGTGAGGGAGTTCTTGATGACCTGCTCGAACGCGAGGAACTTCAGCAGTCCGAGGTAGACCGACGGGTGGAACCTGAGCCCGCCCTTGTAAGGCCCGATGGCGCTGTTCATCTGGACTCGATAGCCACGGTTGACCTGGATCTCGCCGTTGTCGTCGGTCCAACTCACCCGGAACATGATCACCCGCTCCGGCTCGACGAGCCGCTCGAGGACCTTCTTCTCCTGGTAGTCGGGGTAACGCTCGACGACGGGCTCGAGCGAGGTCAGCACCTCGCTCACCGCCTGCAGGAACTCCGGCTCGCCGGCGTTGCGCACCGCGAGGTCGTTCAAGATGGTCTTGACGTTGTTGCTCACTTCAGTTGCCTCCCTGTGCACTCCGTTGTGCACATCTGGCTCTTTGTTTGCTCGGCCCTTCCTATCTGCCGCGCTCTTGGCCCTCCGTGGTTGCTCCTAGACCTCGAGATCGCTTCTCGACCCGGTGCCTTCCTTCCTTTTTGTGTTGAGGGCTCTATAGGAATTGTCGCACTGGCAACCGGGCCTGAATAGGGACTTTCGGCCCATGGAGAATTGTCGGACCTCCTCTAAACTGACTAGGCGCACGTCTGCAGTCGCATTTCATGGTGCGCCGCTTGTTGATCTTTGGCCGAATTGCCGAGAAAGGACCTTCTCATGCGAGTTCTCGTGGTAGGAGCCGGTGGAGTCGGGAGTGCCTTTGCCCATATAGCCGCGCGCCGGGGCAGCTTCGAGAAGGTCGTGATGACTGACTACGACACGGAGCGCGCGAAGAAGGCGGCGTCTGTCTCGGACCGCTTCGCAGGCTTCAACCTCGACGCCTCCGACGAGTCGGAGATCATTGAGCTGATCCGCGCCGAGAACTGCGACGTGGTCCTCAACGCCGTCGATCCCCGCTTTGTCATGCCGATCTACCGCGCGGCTCTAGCCGCGGGCGTCAACTACCTGGACATGGCCATGTCCCTCTCGCACCCCCATGCCGAGGAGCCCTACTCCAAGACAGGTGTGAAGCTCGGGGACGAGCAGTTCGAGCTCGCCCCGCAGTGGGAGGAGCGCGGCCTGCTGGCTCTGGCCGGAATGGGCGTCGAGCCGGGCCTCTCCGACGTGTTCGCGCGTCACGCGGCGGACCACCTTTTCGGTTCTGTCGACGAGCTCGGTGTCAGGGACGGCGCCAACCTCGTCATCGACGGCTACGACTTCTGCCCGAGCTTCTCGATCTGGACGACGATCGAGGAATGCCTGAACCCTCCCGTTATCTGGGAAAAGGGGCGGGGGTGGTTCACCACCGAGCCGTTCAGCGAGCCGGAGACGTTCGTCTTCCCCGCCGGCATCGGCCCGGTCGAGTGCGTGAACGTGGAGCACGAAGAAGTCCTGCTCATGCCGCGTTGGCTGGACGCGAAACGGGTCACGTTCAAGTACGGGCTCGGGGACGACTTCATCGGTGTCCTGAAGACGCTCCACATGCTCGGGCTCGACTCGACGAAGAAGGTCTCGGTGGGTGCGGAGAAGGTCGCGCCTCGCGACGTCGTCGCGGCCTGCCTTCCTGACCCCGCCCTGATCGGGGACCTCATGCACGGCGTCACCTGTGCCGGAACCTGGGTGACGGGCATCGGCAAGGACGGCGTTCCGCGGGAGGTCTACCTCTACCACGCGGTCGACAACGACTGGTGCATGTCGGTGGATGACTCGCAGGCTGTTGTCTGGCAGACCGCCATCAACCCGATAGTGGCCCTCGAGCTCCTCGGCTCGGGAGCCTGGTCGGGTGTCGGCCTGCTCGGCCCGGAGGCGCTTCCGTCCGAGCCCTTCCTCGAGCTGTTGAACGACAGCGGTGCTCCCTGGGGCCTCGACGAGAGGGCACCGAAGACGGCTTCGTAATCGGCCCCGGGACGTCAAGCCGGGGACCGCCAAGTCGGGGTGCCTTGTTTGTGGCGAGGTTCTGGAGATCGGCTGACAGAGCCGACCGAGAAAGCGCCCCGGCCTTCATTGGGGCGCTTGTCGTGGCAAGGCTTGCCGCGCCACCGCGCCTCATGTCCCGCCGGCTTGCGAAGGGGCCGGTACGGGTACGCCTCTATCCAGAGGGCAAGTCGGGCGCGGCTACCGACTTTATTGACCAACAGGACCGCCCGAACAGCTGGACTTCAAATCGACCCCAGGCGCAATCCCCAATACGCGTCAGCCTAAACTGGCACAACAGTGACAATGGTCGTGCTTGGGGGGATGGAGAAGCGGCCCCAGGGCCAAATGTATGTAACCTTGTTCTTAGTAGCCAGGACCGACCTGTATCAGGTCTGTCCGGACCAGTGAACGCCGGGAAACAAGCCGCGAGGACTCACAAGCATTCGGGAAGGTCTTGCAGCTTGGCAGCGAAAGACTCGCAACGCTGGATCACGAAGCTCTGCGTGGCACCTCCGTGCAGGGTCAGCTCGAGGGAGCCGGCGACCGGGGCCGTTGGGATGGGAAGGAGCCGGATCTGAGCCATCTCGCCCCAAGCGATGTCGAGAGCGGGCATATCTTGACTGCGCCGGGGCGTGAAGGAGATGCCCTGGCGATCGAGAACGAGTTCTCCGGCCACCGGGCGGCCCCCCCCGCCTCCCGGCGGGCTCTCCGCGCGGGCGGGACCCGCGTAGATGGGGTGACCGGGAAGGCTCCGGAGCCGGTCCTCCTCGAGCCGACGCCAGCGCCGCTTGAACAGAGGTACTTGTGCCGCGGCGATCAAGATCATGAGGACGAGGAAAATGGTCGCCGCGATCACGGCCTTGGAGGAGTGGTTCAGTCCGACCGCCATTATGAAGCCCAAGGCGGCCACCGCGAGGACTCGGGTGAGGACGAATCGCCAGAGGCCTTTCGGCGGCACCACTTCGCGAGGGGGGAGCCTGATCTCAGCCGGCTCTTTGGTCACAGGGGCAGGCTAGTGGCGGCTGTCATGTGAGGCAGGGTGAGTCTCGGCTTCGCGGACCCGCGGGAACACGTGCCCCGTGTCAAGCGGAAACCGGTCACCCTCGGACGCCACCTCGTCGGCGGTCTCGGGCAGGAGCCACTCGCTGTCTGAGGTTCCCAGCCCAGACCGGAAAGAGGAATCAAAGCGCGCCGGGCAGGTTTCTAGGCTCGAGGCGGTCCTCCACCGCCTGGTCGCCATCTCGTCGGACCGCATAGGCCCCTTTGCCCCTCATCTCGGTAACTGCCTCGACAAGTTCGGTGCCCCGGTAGAGGAGGCCGACGCCGTCGTCAGACGCGTACCCGTCGGGCAAGACGCCATCGGCGATGAGCTGGCGGAACAGCGGGCGGCGTTGCGGTTCGGAGTCGTAGTGGACTCCATTCGCATACGGGAGCAGGCCGAGGCCGTTGGTCACGGGGCGCAGATCCGGCCCGAAAGAGTCCGTGGTGCCACCGACGTGCCAGCACAGAGAGCCGGCGGACGTCCCGCCGAGAACAACGCCCGCCTGCCAAACTTCGGCAAGGATCCGGTCGAGACCGTGTAGCCGCCAGAGCGCCAGCAGATTGGCGACGCTGCCACCGCCGACCCAGATCACATCCTGGTCGAGCAGGAACCCTGCCATGTCCTCGACACTCGGCATCGGGAACAGATTCAAATGCGCGACGTCTATTCCCGCCGTGTGACCGGCTTCATCCCACAGGGCATTCCACCCGCGTTGGTCGCCGCCGGCCGTTCCTATGTGACACAGCCGGGGGCGCCGGGCATCCACCCCCGCCAGCTCGATGGCACAAACGACCAATGGTGCGAACGCGATGTCCGTACGCGACCCGCGGGTAAGTCCACCCGAGGTAGCAAGGATGGTCGGTAGATCTGCTGGCATGCCGTGATGGTAACGAGTCGTCGGGCGGGGAAGATTGCCTCGGCCAGCAAGGGCCGGGCCTGCCATCTCGCTAGCCGGCCGGCGCACGGTTGCCGCAGGCTCGCGGCGGGCCTCACCGGGCCATTGTTGCCTGTGGCGTCCTGGACCTTCAGTCTTGTCCCGACCGCGCGGGGGCGGACTCGCGAGTTTCGTCCTGCGAGGGACGGACGCCCCGATTCGGCAGTACGACGAGCACGACGACTCCTGCCGCGCCGACCACCACCGCGGCGACGATGACGGCGAGGTCCATGCCACTCACGAAAGCCCGCCGAGCAAAGCCGGCGAGCTCGAGACCGAGCGCACCGCCGACTTTCTGACTGACGGCGAGAGCTCCGCCGAGCGAACCGGTGATCAGGTGCTGGATCGACGCCGGCATCTTGTAGTGGGCGAGCACCGGTGCCAGCCTGTCCTGGTAGCGCGTGTTGAGCAGGCTGCCGAGCACGCCGACTCCGAGCGCCCCGCCCGTTTGCAACGAGGCGCCGTTGGTGGCCGAGCCCACGCCGGCTTGGTCCACAGGCAACGACCCCATCACTGATTCGGTACAGGGGGCAAAGGCGAGGCCGGTGCCAAGACCAAGCACCAAGAACGCGGGGAGCACGTCCAGGTACGTGTCGTGGACTGTGACTCGCGTGAGCAGGCCGAAGCCCAGTGCGAGCAGAGCCATTCCTGTGAAGACGACCGGCTTTGTCCCGACGAGGTGATCGATCATGCTCGAGAGGGGAGCGACTACCAGCAGCACAGCTGCGATCGGCGCGATTCGCAGGCCGGTCTCGAAAGCGGTGTAGCCGAGGGAGAACTGAAGGTACTGAGTGAGGAGGAACAGCCCTCCCATCAAAGCGAACATGACCAGGCCCATGGTTCCCACGGCTGCTGAGAAGCGTCGCGACCTGAAGAAGGAAACCTCGAGCATCGGATGGGAGGACTGCCGTTCCCAGATCACGAACACGGCTAGCACTGCTATCGCGGCCGCGACCGCACCGAGGATGAGCGGGGAGGTCCAGGAGCGGTTCGGGGCTTCGATGATCCCCCACAGCAACAATCCCATGCCCACGATGGAAAGGCCGGCCCCGACCGGGTCGGGAGGCTTTGTGGCGGGGTTCTTCGAGTTGGGCACGAACCAGGTAGCTGCGAGCAGCCCCAGGAATGCGATCGGCACGTTGACGAGGAAGACCGAGCCCCACCAAAAATGAGCGAGCAGCCAGCCGCCCGCCACGGGACCCACGGCCACACCCAGGCCCGTCGTGCCCGACCAGACTCCGATGGCGCGGGCTCGCGCCCGAGATTCGGTGAAGGTGCTCGTCAGGATCGACAGGGTCGAGGGCATTATGCCCGCACCACCGATTCCCATGAAGGCCCTTGCCGCGATGAGCCGGTCGGCCGTACCGGAGAAGGCCGACAGTGCCGAACCAGCCGCGAAGATGGTCAGTCCCGCCATGAACACCCACTTGCGGCCCAAGCGGTCACCGAGGCTGCCGGCGACAAGAAGCAACCCGGCGAAAACGATCGCGTAGGAGTCGACGATCCACTGCAGCGAGCTTGACGTGGCGTGAAGCGTGCGCACGATGACTGGTAGCGCCACGTTCAAGATCGTGTTGTCGAGGCTCACGATGAGGAGGCTCACACACAGCACCGCGAGAATGAAGCGACGGTCCCTGACGCGTTGGCCTGGCGGCGCTTCGGACATGTCAGAGCCTTGGGCCAGGTTTGCTGATTCCGGTTGTGAGACGCCGCGGGGCTCAGGTCCGGAAACGGTGGTGCTCATCGAGGGACGGACGATCCTTGCCGAAGGGCAGTCCGCTGGTCACGCCCCCGCTTCGCTGTTGCCTCGTCACGACAGTCGCTGGCGCCGGTCGTGTGTCCCAGGAGGGTGATTCCTGGCACGGTGGACGTGCTTGTCACGGTTGTCCCTTGCTTGCGGGCTGGGTACAGCGAGAAATGGGCCAACGCCGCGCCGCGGACCCAGGCACAACACCGACCACTCTAACCATCGTCACCCGGTGCTACGAAGCGTCCACGCAGGCAGGTCGTCGTTGGGCCGTGGCCAGCGCGTCCTCCCGTCTCTCAGCGATTGCCTAGGTGCAACTCAGGAAATCCTCAGGTAGGCGCGGTCTACTGGAGGAGAGCAGTTGTAGGCGCGCTACCGTCCCTGCGGGAGGAAAGGGCGATGGACCACGAGCACGAAAGCGACGAACCTACGGAGGCCGCGACAGATGGTTTCGCGTCGCCGCAGCCCGTGACTCCTGGTACACCCGAATCCACGCCCGCCGCGCCCGCCCCGACCAACTCGGTCGCGGCTGGCTGGACGCCTGGGCCAGCTTCTCCCGGTGCCGGCGGCTGGACGCCTCCACCACCACCACCTCCTCCTCTTTTTCCTGGCGCGGCCGGCTGGACGCCTCCACCGCCCTTTCCTGGTGCCGGCGGCTGGACGCCTCCATCGCCACCTCCACCAACTCCTCCTTTTCCTGGCGCGGCCGGCTGGACGCCTGCTCCTCCTCCAGCCAGCGCGCCGGGAGGAGTGAACAGTGGAGCACAATGGCCCGGATTTCCAGCGGGTTACTGGGTTGCGTCGCCGACACCGCCACCGAGGAGGCGTCAGGCTGCCACCGTCTGGC
>Ga0181530_10003193_pt1 | contig 18595 bp, 14 predicted proteins | sample PEATcosm2014_Bin_42_FD_119769 | JGI IMG/M metagenome (GOLD analysis project Ga0181530, IMG submission 119769) | Peatland microbial communities from MTU Mesocosm Facility, Houghton, MI, USA - PEATcosm2014_Bin10_60_metaG | ecosystem: Environmental > Terrestrial > Soil > Wetlands > Peat | place... | reverse complement strand
GGCCCGAATTCGCGAGTCTTAGCGTGTAGTGCCGCAACCCGCCGCGGACACGGCCACAATATTCCCGCGGTCACCTGGATTGCCCGCAAGAATTTCAATATAAATGTGGACACCGGTGAGGTGATTGCCTCGCTACCGATCGGGGCCGGCGCCGACGCCACGACGAGACCCGGTTTCTCCCGTCAAGATAGAGCCAGATATTGTAGAAGAGTTAGCGCGCATCGCGGTTATGCAGCTCTCGGCCAGCCGGACCACTCTGCGCCTGCGCGTTAAGGGCTCACACGCATTCCGTCTTCGGCGAAGCTCACGTACCCCGTGTAGTTCTGATGGATCGATTCCAGCACTGCGTCGCGATTCTCCTCAACGGCCGGCGACAGATGGCTCAACAAAAGTTGGTGCACGCCTGCGTCCTTGGAAACCTCGCCGATAGCTCGTGGCGGTGTGTGCAGGCTGTACAGCACGGCGCGCGAACCGGGCGGATCGAGGACCACACAATTGAACACGAGCAAGTCGCTTCGCTTGGCGATGCTGCGCAAGCCTGGGAGTCCTTTCGCATCGATGTCGCCGGAGAACGTGATGCTTTTGCCTGCATATTCGACCCGGTAGATCACTGCCGGTGCATCCCGATGGTGTCCCGCGATTGCCGTAACAACGAGGCCGCCCTCATTGAAGATGACATGGGAGGACGGGCGGCTACTTAGCTGTGCGGGAATGTCGTGTGCCTGGATTGCGATCGGTGCAGCAAAATCCCTGAGGTAGGCGAACGCGCCATGCTTTCCGAACATGAGTTCGAGAAACCGACTGGTCGACGGAAAATAGGCGCCCTCATGTTTCGCGCCAGAACCTGCGGGGCCCCAAACCTTGAATACGATGGAGTCTCCGCTCGACACGGCTCGCGCCTTGAACAGGCCCGGTAGTTCACCGGCATGATCGACGTGCAGGTGGGTCAAAAGAACGAGGTCCGTTTCCGCAAGAGAAAGCTTGGCTTCACCGAGCCGGGCAAATGAGCCGGGGCCGGCATCGACGAGTATCCGCGGAGTGCCCTCGATGAGCACGAGATAACTGGACGCGGCGCGGCCCGTCGCTCCTGGTCCGCCCGAACCGAGTACCATGAGTTCGATAGCTGGCGTCGACGTTTCAGCGCAAACAGTCGCACCAGAGCAAAAGCACATAGATAGGAGAAAGAGCAGGATTCGGCCAATGAATTTGCGCAACGTCATATGCTGAGACCTCGGGAACAATATTCGGAAAGGCTGGCCACAATCGGGCAGGCTTGTGCAGCCTAGCCCTCATGGATTCTCGTTGCCAATGGCTTATGAACTCCCGCCCGAGCGCGGAGCTGGATATTCAAAGGACGCACCCATCGGCCACCGCCCGTCGCGGTGCCCTCCATGGGCCGCGGCCGCATCAGGATTTGCGGCGAAAAATGACGAGATTGGCCGTAGTGATCGCGCTAGCCGCTGCGTTGTTCGGCAATTAGTGGTCGCAGGAACACTTGGAACGAACATTGCAACACTCTGTGACCTATGAATTCAGGGAAAACTAAGATGCCATTGACCAAGCTGGTGCGATACAGCAGAGCCAGTACGGATTTTACCGTGCGCGTACTCCGCGGACTGGTGTGGCCCAAGGTCGACGTCTTGATTCGCTTGGCGCTCGCTGAGATTTTCTTTGTGTCGGGCGTACTCAAGCTCACCAATTGGAATACTGCTCTCTACTTGGCTGCGAACGAGTATCCCGTTAGCTTCATGTCTCCGGTCACCGCGGCCTATGTGGGAGTCTCCATCGAAGTGGGGGGCGCGGTATTGCTGGTCTTGGGCTTCATGACTCGCTACGCAGCTGTGCTGATGCTCATTCTGTCGCTGGTGATCCAATTCGCCTACAAGCCGTTCGATAGCCAGTTGTTCTGGGCGGCATTGTTCGGATGGTATGCCATTGTTGGAGCGGGCCCGGTATCGGTGGATAAACTACTGCGACGCGGGCTGGCCGACAGCGCCCTGCCTTTGATTCCGCGGATCTTGCAATGGTCGGAATGGATCCGCGTTCATGCCGGACCGGCGTACGTCTCGGTCTTGCGAATCTGGCTGGCTGCGGCCCTCATCACCTCGCATGTGATACCGCCGGGCAGCGGCTACTTCTCGACGCTCGCTGCTTGGCTGCCGCTCGATATAGCCGCGCACCTACCCGCAGGAATCGCTCTCCTCGGCGGCGTGCTCTTGTTCTTAGGCTTTGGCACACGCTATCTCGGAGTCGCGATGATTTTGACCTTGCTGGCCAACGCGATGATCGATCCGCGCGAAACCGACGCGGTGTATCTGCTGATGACCTTTTCAATCCTCATCGTTTACGGCGGTGGGCTTCTTTCGTTGGATCGCATCGCGAGGGCGCTGCTCGGAAAATACTTCCCTCAACTCAATGTGCGGGATCCGCGTTCACTGGAAGGTTTACCGCGCGTCGTGATCGTTGGCGCGGGTTTCGGCGGCGTTAGTTGCGCTGCGGCGCTGCGCGACGCGCGTGTTGCGGTGACCTTGATCGATCGCGCCAACTTCCACTTGTTTCAACCCTTGTTGTATCAAGTGGCCACGGCGGCGCTCTCGCCGGGTGACATCGCTGCGCCGGTGCGGCAATTGTTCCGCAATGCGTTCAACGTTCGGGTGCTCCTCGGCTCGGCCACCGGCGTCGATACGCAAACGCAAGTCGTCAAGATCGATGGGAACGAGATACCCTATGACTATCTCGTGCTGGCAACCGGAGCGACGCACAGTTACTTCGGCAAGGACGCCTGGGCGCCCTATGCGCCGGGCTTGAAGCGCATCGAGGATGCGCTGGAGGTTCGACGCAAGATCCTCACGGCCTTCGAACAGGCCGAAGCGGCCCGCGACGATGCGGAGCGAGCTTCGCTGTTGACCTTTCTCATTGTGGGTGGGGGCCCTACCGGCGTTGAATTGGCCGGAGCCATTGCAGAATTGGCGCGGTACGGCATGGATAAGGAGTTTCGCACCTTCGACCCCGCCGATGCGCAGGTGATTCTCGTGCAATCCGCGCCGCGTTTGTTGCCCTCGTTCCCGGAATCGCTGGCATCCATCGCCCAGCATTCGCTGCAAAACCTGGGCGTCGAAGTGTTGCTCGGAAGCCGTGTCGAGGCGATCGATGCTGAGGGAGTCGCAGTCAGCGGCAAGCGCATCGCTGCAAGAACCGTGCTGTGGGCTGCCGGAGTCACCGCCTCGCCCGCGGCCAAGTGGCTGAACGCGGACGCCGACAATGCCGGGCGCATCAAGGTGGGCGCCGACCTCGGCGTGCCGGGCATGCCGAACGTCTTCGCGATCGGCGATACTGCTTTGAGCAGCGCTTGGAAGGGTCAGGCCGTGCCTGGACTTGCGCCGGCGGCCAAACAAGCCGGCGCCTACGTTGCCGGTCTCATAAAGGCCAAACTCGAGGGACGACCCGTCCCTGTGGCGTTCAAGTATCGTCATCTCGGCAGCTTGGCCACGATCGGTCGAAAAGCCGCGGTCGTTGACTTCGGGTTCGTCAAGCTGTGGGGAGCGCCGGCATGGTGGCTCTGGGGAATCGTGCACATCGGGTTCCTGGTCGGCCTCAGAAATCGCGTCGCGACGATGATCAACTGGTTTTGGGCCTACCTGACTTTCGGCGGCGGCATTCGATTGATCACCGGCGGCGAACCCCGTCACGAATCCCGGTAGACGAGCCGCCCCGGGACGTATCAGCGCGATTCGAGCATTGCGGCATGCCCATCGGGGTCGCGTACCAATAAGGACCATTGGTGCGCGCCAAAATCCCCGTGGACCGGACCCGGTGAGACATAGCCATAATGCCCACTGCGAATGGCGGCGTCGGCGGCCGCGACATCCGCGTCCATATCGATATGCCAATTCCACAAATCATTGGACTGCGTATCGATCGGCATGGGACGGCCGGTTCGCGGCGCAAGGTACTCCAGCAATTCAACGCCCGGTCCCGACTCGGCGCGCAACGCGGTAATTCGGAGGCGAACGCCGAACACGTTGTTCAAACGCTCTTGCTCGATGCCGTAGTTTTCACTGCCGCCGGCGATCCGCAGGCCGAGCGTGTCGTGGTAGAACCTCACGCTCGAGTCGGTGTCCGCCACAACAATGGCGGAATGATCTATGCCGAGAAACAAACGCCCGCTCGGCACTTGCCACTTCGCGCCGCCCTTGCCCGGCGGAAAGTGCAGTATTTCGAGATTGTGCCCGTCCGGGTCGCGGAAATAAAACGCCGCGATGCCGCCTGCATTGGGATTCCATTGCGGCAACAGCTGCGGTCCCGCCGACGCAAATTCCACGTGCTGCGTGTGCAGCCAGGCGAAGGCACGATCCATGTCGCTGACGATGATGGCAATATGCTGAAACCAGCGATCATTGCTCTTCGAATCGACCGGTATCGGGCGCCCGCGCGGCGCGAGAAATTGTTCGAGCTTCAAGTATTCATCGCCCAACCTGAGCGTCGAGATGCGCAGGCGTGCGCCGAAGACGCCATAGAGGTGTTCGCAGTCATCGCCCGAGACCTCGGTGACCGACACCGGTTCGAAGCTGAGCACGGTCCGGTAAAAGGCGACGCTGCGTTCCATGTCGCTTACCGGCACCGCAATCGATTCAACCGCGCGCACCGGCGGCGCGGATGGGGCAGCGATTCCGCTGTTAGGAGCCGCGAGGAGATACAACAGTGCGGCATGGAGCACGAGCGCGGCATGGCGCCCGGTCGCGTCACGCGTGATGGTGTTGCTGGACATGGCAATCAACTGAGGTCTCCTTGCTATGCGGCTCCCGCAGGCTTCAGCCGTCGCGCAAGATCTTCCGCCGCACGCAACGCCCACGCGTAGATCGTCAACGATGGGTTCACGCGACTCGAACGCGGTAAAATGCTGCCGTCGACCACGTATAAAGACTTCATTCCGTGCACCCGGCCAAGGGCGTCGACCACGGATTGAGTGGGATCCTCGCCGGTCGCGAGTGTTCCGCTCACATGCGCCGTGCCGGAGATGCCGATGCGCTTGGAAAATGCCATCATGCCGGCGCGCGCCAGGGCGCCTTGGAAACGCCGCACCAATTGCCTGTGCTCGTCCGCGGCCGCCGGCGTCCGGCCGGCATCGTAATCGAGAACCGGCAGACCCTGCGTCGCACCGGAGGCGGCGATGACGCGGTTGTCACGGTGAGCGCCATCCTCGGTCTGCAGGAAAAAGCCGTACGCATGGCTGCCTATCAATCGTGCCACACTGCGGGGCACGAATTTTGGAATCAAGGTGCTGATGAGTTCCCCGTCGAAACCCATGGGCTGCACGCTGCTGTGCGGTAACTCGGAATTCAAGAAGATGAGAGTCTTGCGGATCACATCGGTCATGCGTGTGATCGATATCCCGATCACCGCCGTCAGCAAGTGAAGTTTGAGATTTCGCCCCACGATCGCCGCGCACGGCAGTCGCGAAGACAAGCCGTGGTCGGCGATGTAGCTCTGCAACAAACGCGGCGAATGCAGCGCGCCCGCAGCCAATAGAACGGCAGCGCCGAGCAGCTCGGTTCCATCGTCCAGGCGAACTGCCTTGATTTCGGTTGGGTCGTTCGAATCGCCGACGAGGTCGATGACGGCGCGGCCCGTCAGGATGGTTAGATTGCTCGAGCCGCGCACCGGCTCCAAGAACGTGGTTTCCGCGTCCGATTTCAGGTTGGCCACCGAAGCGAAGCCGTCGAAGTGCCGCGCTTCCGTGGAATTATCGAGGATGGCCGGTGATAAACCCATCGGCAGCGATTCATAACGCCATGACGCGGTGCGCCGTACGAGCTTGCCGGCGATCCGCCGCAGATCGGGCTCGCTATCGAAGTTGCGGACACAATGCAATCGTTCGGCCTGCTCATAATACGGTAGCAATTCGTCGTAGGTAATGGGCCACGCGGGGCACTGATGAGCCGGATCCCTGACAAATTCGTGTGGCCCATAACGCAGGAGCGCCGCGCCGTACCATTTGGTCTTGCCGCCCAGATTAAAATATTCTTCGGGACTGAATCGGCGGCCTTGATTGTCCAGCCACTGCTCATGACTCTTGAAAATGCCCTCGTGGACCACGCGGTTGTAGTCCAGCGTGCTTCCATCTTGCGGTAACGGTCCACCCTTCTCGACCAGGGCGACACGCAGGCCGGCACGCACCAATTGAAACGCGGCCGCGGCTCCGCCGGCACCTGACCCGACGATGATGGCATCGAAGGCGCTGGAGTTGCTCATCGCAAGGCCCCTTGTGTTTCTGGGGGCAGGTTCCTGCGTGCGATCGGAACATAACCGCAGTGAATGCAGCGTTGGTCCGGCGGATGCAGGAGCTTGGCGCAGCCCACCGCCTGTTTGCCGCGCCGAAACACATACCATGCCGCCGCCGCCTGCATGCCAAGCACAGGGGCCGTGAAATAAACCCAGAGATCTCCCCACAGGCCGGCCGGAAACGCCGAGGCAAGGGAGCGCGCGGGGTTCATGCTCATCCCGGACACCGGCGCCTCCAGGGCAATGTACACGGCCACCAGGGCGCCCGCGCAAAGGCCGGTGAACTTTGCGAAGCGGGGACTGTTCGACGTTCGCAAGATTACCGACATCAACAGCGCCGAAATCCCGAACTCCGCAACAAAGGCTACGTTCACGCCATAGGCGCCCGGCACCGTTGCCACGAAGCGGACCGGCGGCGCGGTAAAGGCATCGCGTAGCAGCGCGGCGGTGAAAAGCACGCCCAGAATGCCGCCGATGAATTGCGCAACGATATAAAATACTGCATCCCAGGGAGCGATCTTTCCCAATCGCCAAAACGTCAGCGTGACGGCCGGATTCATGTGGGCACCGGAACGCCTGCCCCAGGGAGAATAGATGAGAGCGATCGCGGTCAATCCCATGGCCACACCCACCAAGGCGCGTTGCAAGTCCTCATTCGGGACGACCCGTTGCAATGGCGACCCGGGGAATCCCAGCAGCGTGGAAAAAACGCCGGCCGAAATCATGAACATCCCGAGCGCCCAGGCTTCGATCAAATACTCCGGCCAGTGCTGGCGCAGCGTCGCGCCCGCAGCCAAGCTTTTTTGCGCCGCTGGCATCATCCCCCCGTCTCGAATCCGGGATATAAAGTCATGCCGCCGTCGACGAACAGACTGATTCCATGCACATAATCGGCATAGTCGGACGCCAGCCACACCGCCGCGCGCCCGATCTCGTCCGCTTCCCCGATGCGCTTATAGGGAATGAGCTTCAACAGCTCCTGGTAGGCCTGCGGTGTGCCCCACGCTTCCATGTTGATCGGCGTGCGAATCGCGCCCGGACAAATGCTGTTGACTCGAATGCGATAGGGAGCGACCTCTTGCGCCAAACTCTTCATCATCAGCATCACGCCGCCTTTAGACGCCGCGTAATTGACGTGGCCCGCCCACGGGATCACTTCGTGCACGGAGCTGATGCATAGGATTTTACCGGCCGCGCACGAGACTTCAGGCACGACGCCGCGCCGTTTGAACTCGCGCACCGCTTCGCGCGCGCACAGGAACTGTCCGGTGAGATTGATCCCAATGACCTTGTTCCATTGCGCGAGCGTCAAGTTTTCAAACGCGGCGTCCTGCTGCAGACCGGCGTTGTTGACCAGCACGTCGATCGTGCCGAACGCGTCGATCGCCCGCTTGAACATGTATTGGACCTGACTCTCGTCGGAGACGTCCGCGCGGATCGCCACCGACCGCACGCCGCAAGCACGGATCTCTACGGCGAGCTGTTCCGCCTTGTCCTCGCCGGCGACGTAGTTGACGACCACGTCCGCGCCCGCCTGCCCGAGCGCGAGAGCAATGGCCCTTCCGATGCCGGAGCTGGCGCCAGTGACGAGCGCCTTCTGGCCCTGCAGCATGCACTGCGGCGGACACTGGGGCATGACGGGTCGAGGTAGATGGGTGGGATGCATCGAAATTTCCATGAACACGGCTCCTTATGAATGAAAAATCATTTTCGCGAGCGTCGTCGCGGCTGCAGCAGTTTGGCAACCAGCCCAGTCCAGCCGGTTTGGTGCGCGGCGCCCACGCCGCGGCCCGTGTCGCCGTGAAAATACTCGTAGAACAGCACATGATCGCGGAAGTGCTCATCGTGCTGAAGGCGCGAATATTGCGAGAAGACCGGGCGCTTGCCATGCTCGTCTTTGAGGAAAATTCTGGTCAAACGCGCCGCAATCTCGCGCGCCGCATCGTCGATCGAGACGAATTTTCCCGAACCGGTCGGGCACTCGATCTTGAAATCATCGCCATAGTAGTGGTGGAACTTCTGCAGCGATTCGATCAGCAGGTAGTTGACGGGAAACCAGATCGGACCGCGCCAATTCGAATTGCCGCCGAACAGCCCCGAGTCCGATTCCGCGGGCAAATAGCGCACACTCAAGTCCATGCCGTTGACGTTGAAGACGTATGGGTGCCGATCATGATGCTTGGAGATCGCTCGGATGCCGTAGTCGGACAGGAATTCGGTTTCATCGAGCATGCGCGCGAGCAGGCGCTTCATGCGATGACCGCGTAGTAGCGACAGCAGCCGTCGGTGACCGCGGCCTTCTACGTTCCAGTGCGACACCAGCGACGCTAGATCCGGGCGGTATTTCAGGAACCACTCCAGTCGGCGTTTGAACTCGGGAACCTTGTCGAGCAGTTCCGGTTCCAGGGTTTCGACGGCGAACAGCGGAATCAAACCGACCATCGAGCGCACCTTGAGCGGCACCATGGCGCCGTCGGGCAGGTGCAGCACGTCGTAGAAGAATTGGTCCGCTTCGTCCCAAAGCCCGATCCCCGCCTCGCCGACGTTGTTCATAGCTTCGGCGATGTGCAGAAAATGCTCGAAGAATTTCGTGGCGACGTCTTCGTACACCGGATTGTGCTGGGCGAGCTCCAGTGCAATCCGCATGAGATTCAACGAGTACATGGCCATCCAGCTCGTTCCGTCGGCTTGATCGATGTGCCCGCCGGTCGGTAGCTGCGCGCTGCGGTCGAACACGCCGATGTTGTCCAACCCCAAGAACCCGCCTTGAAATATGTTGCGCCCCTCCGCGTCCTTGCGGTTCACCCACCAGGTGAAGTTCAGCATCAGCTTGTGAAACACGCGCTCGAGAAAGACCAAATCGCCGTTGCCGCCGTGCTGGTTGCGGTCCATTTGATAGACGCGCCAGGTCGCCCAGGCATGGACCGGCGGATTCACATCCCCAAAAGCCCACTCGTACGCCGGCATCTGCCCGTTCGGGTGCATGTACCACTCGCGCGTGAGCAGCACCAGTTGCTCCTTGGCGAACTGCGAATCGACGACCGCGAGTGCGAGCGTGTGAAATGCCAAGTCCCAGGCGGCGTACCACGGATATTCCCATTTGTCCGGCATCGAGATGATGTCGGCGTTGTTCAAATGCATCCAGTCGCGATTGCGGCCGCGCCGACGCTCGGCGGGAGGTGGAATTTGCCCCGGATCGCCCTTGATCCATTGCGGGATGTCGAAATAGAAGTACTGCTTGCTCCAGATCATGCCGGCGAGAGCCTGGCGCTGCACGAGCTTGGCGTCGGCGTGCTCGATCTCGCGCTGCAGATCGGCGTAGAACTCGTCGGCTTCGGCGAATCGCTGATCGACGATGCGATTGAAATCCTTCAATGGCGTTGCCAGCGCCACGCGAGACAGGCGCAGGTGTACGCTGACCGAATCATGCGTGGGCACGTCGAAGCGGAAATGCGCAGCGGCCTTGGTTCCTTCGTCATTCGCCGAAACGGCGTCTCTGCGGCCGTGGATCAGATATTCGTGAAAACCGTCTTTGAAAGGCCCGTCGGCCTCCAACCCGTACAGTCTTCTGCTGTTGGTTGCATTCTCGGTCAACAACCATTGCAGGTCGGCCCCGGTCGGGCTGCCGGCCGCGCAATGGTACGTACCCAGGGTCTTATGCTCCACGACGATGGCGTCGCCGTCGATGCGCAATTTCGGCTTGCGCCAGCCCGCCTTCCAACTCCATGTATTGCGAAATGCGAGCTGCGGCAACAGATGCAAGGGAGCGGATGCGTTGCCGCGATTATGCGCCGTGATGCGCATCAGCACATCGTCGATGCCGGCTTGAGCGTATTCGACGAACACGTCGAAGTACCGATCCTCGTCGAAGATCCCCGTGTCCAACAGTTCATATTCCGGTGCGCCAATCCCGCGACGCCGATTCTCGGCAACCAGATCCGCGTAGGGGAAGGGCGCCTGCGGATATTTGTAGAGCATCTTGAGATACGAGTGCGTCGGCGTCGCGTCCAAATAGTAGTAAAGCTCCTTGACGTCCTCGCCATGGTTGCCCTCGCCGTTGGCCAGCCCGAACAGACGCTCCTTCAGGATCGGATCGCGCTCATTCCACAGCGCCAGGGATAGGCACAGAGTCTGGTTTTCGTCGGAAAATCCCGCGATGCCGTCTTCGCCCCAGCGATACGCGCGGCTGCGGGCGTGATCGTGCGGAAAATAGTCCCAGGCGTTGCCATGCGGGCTGTAATCCTCGCGTACGGTGCCCCACTGTCGCTCGCTCAAATACGGCCCCCATTTCTTCCACGCGGGCGGAGCCGTAGCGCACTCGGCCAGGCGTCTTTTTTCAGTGTTCATCGGATAATTCTTCGCCGACGCGGTCGGCCGGCGATGCGATTGTTTCTTGACCGGCCTGCCGGCGATTCTCGCTTTCATTGATTTCGCTCCAAATCCTCAAGATTTCGGCAACGCCCCAGGCCTGGGCGAAGCAGCCACGCGGCTCAAACGGCGGGTCCGCGTCCATGATTTCACTGACTTGGCCGATACAGGCTTCGCGCAGGTGCGCCGGGATGCCGCGAAGGAACCCGAGGGCGGCCGCCGCATCCCCATGGACGCGGTAGTGCGCACTCAGGAAGGGACCGAGCAGCCAGCTCCACACCGTGCCTTGGTGATACGCGCCGTCGCGCTCGGTCGGGCCGCCGCCGTACCGCCCGACGTATCGGGCATCGCGCGCTGCGAGCGATCGCAACCCCACCGGAGTCCACAGCTCCGCGGCGCACAGATCGAGCACGCGCCTTGCCTTTTCGCCGCTCACGAGCGCATGGGGCAGAGACAGAGCAAAGAGCTGATTGGGGCGCAGGCTGCCGTCTCGCCGCCGTCCCGCAGCGTCCGGCTCGCCTTCCGGGCCGTCGACAACGTCGTATAGATATCCGCTGGCTTCGAACCAAAACGCTTGCTCGAAGCTCGTGCGAATCCGCCCGGCCAGCGCCGCATACTCGACGTGATCTTCGGATTGGTCGAGTTCGGCCGCCAAGTCGCGCAAAATGGCAACCGCATTGAACCAGAGGGCATTGATTTCCACCGGCTTGCCGATGCGCGGCGTGACCACCCAGTCGCCGACCTTGGCATCCATCCACGTCAGCTGCACCCCTGGCTCGCCAGCCCGGAGCAGCGCGTCGGCCCGATCCATGTGGATGCCGAAGCGCGTGCCGCGCATGTGCCAGTCCAGCATGCCTTTCAAGGTGGGATAGATCTCCGCGGCAAAGACAGAATCATGCGTGGCACGCAAATATTCATGCACGGCAACGAAGAACCACAGGCTGGCGTCCACCGTGTTGTATTCCGGCGCGTCTCCGGCATCCGGGAATCGGTTGGGCAGCATGCCTTGATCGACGAATTTCGCGAAGGTTCGCAGGACGCTGGCGGCGATGTCGCTGCGGCCGGTGGCGAGCGTGAGCCCGGGCAGCGCAATCGTGGTGTCGCGGCCCCAGTCGCTGAACCAAGGGTAGCCGGCGATGACCGTCTTTCCCAAGGGCGTGCCCGATGCGTCTCGCCGCTCCACCAGGAATTGATCTGCCGCGAGGGCCAGCCGATCGATCTGCAGGCCGTCCGTGCCTGGCACCATGGCGTGATGCGCACGCCGGAAACGATCTGAGATTTCCTGCTGACGTGCACGTTCGGCAACCAACGCCGCGCTCGCCGGCATCGGTTCGTGGGTCTCGGCGGTGAGGATCACGGCTTGGCTTTGGCCAGGCTCGAGGTCCCAATCGAACGTCGCGGGCCGCAGCAGATCCTCGGTATCATCGAGTCCCCGGGCCGTCTCTTCGCGATGCTTGAAATTCCAGTGCCATTGCGGTTGGATCTGAACGGCGGCGGCGGTGCTCAGAATACGATAAGGCCGTGCGCCATCATGCGCTTGGATCCGCACGCCGCCGTGGATCGGCTCGACGCCGAATGTTCTCTCGCCGCGCGATTGCCAGTGATAATCGCGATAGGTGCAGAGCGGCTCGATCGAGAGGCGCAATTCCTTCGAACCGCCGATGCGTGCGAACTCCACGTACGTGGTGTTTTCGCCGTGCCGCATCCACAGGCGCTGTTCCACGCGAGCATCCGCGATGAGCCAGGTCCAAACCGGAATGAGGCCCTCGAGCCGGAAGGATTCGAGATGACAATAGCCGCGCGGAGCGATCGTGCCGTCGTCAAATTCATTGGTGGCGAGCGGCACGTGCGCGCCACCGTACGTTGCCGTGACGTCGAGTTTGGCGACCAGGGCCACCCGATCCACCGGCGGGCGCAAAGCGGCGATGAGCAGCGCATGATAGCGCCGCGTATTGGCGAGGCTCACCGTTCCCGCCGCGAACCCTCCGATCCCGTTCGTGACCAGCCACTCCCGTCTGCAGGTCTGATCGAAGCTGCCAAGCGCATCCCGCCCCAACTCGATTGAGGTTGGGAAGTGCGCGTGCCCGATCGAGCGTTCACTCTGAGCGTCCATCAGGGTCTCGGCCCGGGAATGAGCACATCGATGCGATACAGCGGGTCGCTCGCGCATAAATACAGGGTTCGCCCGTCGGCACCGCCCCATGCGAGGTTATGCACGAACCGAGGAGCGGTAATCGTGCCAAGATGTTTCCCCGCGGGCGAATAGACACGGACGCCATCCGGCGCCGTCACGTAAAGATTTCCCTCGTTATCGATCTTCATGCCGTCGAGCGCGTCCTCGCCGGGGAGTTCGGCCGTCATGTCGACGAATACCTGGCTCTTTCCCACGGTACCGTCATGCGCCACCGGAAATCGCAGAATGACCTTTCGATGCGCCGACCAATTATCGACATAAAGAAAATCCTCGGCCGGCGAGAACGCCAGGCCGTTCGGGCCGTCCAGTTCCTCGGTCACCAATGTGACATTGCCGTTGATCGCCCGATATACCCCGCTGATATTCAGTTCTTTCCGGGGATCATCAAAGAATTTCGGCAATCCGAAGGGCGGATCGGTGAAGTAAAGACTGCCGTCCGATTTGTAGACCAAATCATTTGGGCTATTGAGACGCTTGCCTCGATACTTCGCGGCGAGCACCGTCAGCTTACCGTCGGGTTCGACGCGAACGATGCGGCGATTGCCATGTTGATTGATCGTCAACCTTCCTTGGCGGTCGACGGTCAAACCGTTGGAGCCGGGTTGGCTATATTCGCCGATATCACTGCCCTCGTAGCCGCTATGATTGCGATAAACCGCGAGAACGGCGCGCGTCGGATCGTAGGAATAAATTCGATTGGCATTCGGATCGCTGAATAGCAAATACCCGCCATTGCGAATCCAGATCGGGCCCTCGGTAAATTGAAATCCCTCCGCCAGCTTGTACAGCTTCGCGTTCGGAGGAACGATCCCATCGATCGAGGGATCGAGTCGTTCGACGTGAACGTTGACCTCTTGCGGTTCTACCGCAATCGCGCCGCTCATCGCCGGATCCGTCCGGTAGAACGTCAGCTTGGCGAGCCGCATCCAGATGAAATTCGTGGGCGGATCGGACAGCGGCCCATTGATTCCGAAGACCGCGATTTCGATCTTCTGACCTGGTTTCACATTGCGGGCGATCGTCAAATGATTCACGGCGTTCCATCCTTTGATCACCGAACCGCCGCTTTGAGCAAAGGCGCGCGGCAATTCCCCGTCGACCCAAACTTCTGCGTAGTCATCGATGGATGTCTCGAAATCGACGCTCGATCCGCGTGTCTCAAATGCGTCGATGCGTGTCGGGATCGTCACCTGTATTCGATACCACGCGAAGGAGAGTCGCCCGGGGCCGCGGTGCTTCGCAAGAGCGGAAGCGTCGATCACCGGCCAATCGCGATCATCAAAATCGCGTAGCCCGGCGTGCGGTTGAATATCCCACGTGGATATCGCAGCGCCGGTCGGCTGGCCATCGACACCCGGTGCGTGAAATGGCACTCTTGCCAGCTCGACGTCCTTGTAGCGCCACGCGCCTTGTACCATGGAAACACCGTCCGGCGTCATCAAATCGACGCTCGCCGCCGGTTGGTCCACCTCATCCGCGGGTGCCACAGTCCATGTACCGGCCAACAAGACCGCCAGCAATGGGATCGAGAAGCGCAGAAGCGGGCTCATTTGATTTCCTTCTCGCTCAGGGAGTGGTTGATTTGACGACGTAATACGTAAAGGGCGTGTTCACGCGTTTGAACCAATGCGGCACGCCGCGCGGGATGACGACCACATCGCCGCTCGCGATGATCCGCCGCTCACCGCCCTCGATGGCCAGGCCGCGAATTTCCCCTTCGGACAATGAGCGCGGGTCGGTCACGGTTCCGCCCACGATCAGATCGGCGCTGCCCTTGAACACGTAAAATATATCCGTGTCGTGCAAGTGGACCTCGGCTTCACCGGGTCCCGTGCGATGACTCGCTTCGACCCGAAAGCCCTCGCCGCTCAGCAGCCTCGCATCCTTGGTGAAGCCGGCATCGACCTCCGCGCGCGGCACCACGGTCACCTTCGCCGTCCGCTGCTGATGCTGCTTCACGAATTCTGCCGCCGCTGCGCTGGCAATCTCGTCATCCTGGGCGGCGCTGGCCGCACCGCTGACGCCGACCGCGCCGGCCACTTGTCCGTCGATCTCGATGGGCACGCCCCCCATGAGGGGCGTAAAGGGCGCGATATCGGGCAGCGCCAACATCGTGTACCGCCCCTTGTTCACCAACTCTTCGAATACGCGGGTCGGCTTGCCGAAGAGCACGGCGGTACGCGCCTTGCCGATGGAAATATTCGCGGCGTTTTGGAACGTGCCATCGACGCGTTCGACATACAGCAGAATTCCGCCCGAATCCACCACCGCAACGGCGGCTCCCGGCGCCGCATGCTCCTGAGCGTAGCGGATCGCGGTGCTCGAGATGGATTTGGCGGCGTCGAGCGTGAGCGTCGGCCGATGGTCGATGTCGCCGGCGCGCGCGTTTGCGCCCGTCAAGATCACGAGAAGAACAAGAATGCTCGAAGACAATGGGCGCAGCATTTGTGGCTCCTATGAGTGTGCCGGCGCGCAATTTGACAATTGCTGCCGCGAGTGTTGATCGGCCAGACTGAGATAAGCCGCGTGGGATGCGGTCGGCGCCGATTCGCGCCCGCCTCGGCAACGGCTCAACGCATCAGCAACACGCTGCGGAGTTCCGAGATCGCTCCATCCGCAGGCGGGTACGGTCACGACGCGCAGCATGGATTCTTGTCCTTCGAGAACATCGCGAGAAAAATCCACGGTCGGTATTTTGGTATACAACCGCTCAGCGGCCAGCGAATCATGCGTACGCAGTCGATCCTGCTCCACCGCATCCGTCATTCGTGCAATCAAACCGGCGTAACGTTTGGAATGCAAGCTCAATAGGGCGCGTACGGATGCCGCCACGATGAACACGTTCCACAACGCGCCGCTATCGACCAGCCCCCGGGCCATGGCAAACGGGGGTTTCTCGACAAACCGACGCACCCGCGCCACACCCAAGCGCGTGCGCTCCTCCGGCACGATGTAGCCCAGTTCCGGATCGGTTCGCTCGGGCTCGAGCCCCAGCAGATAGATATGCTGGTGATCGGCGTGCGCCAGCCGGGCGACGTGCTGCAGGCTCTGCGCGAGCACTGCTTCGTCGCGGACGAAATGATCGGATGGCAGTACCACCACCGTTGCAGTCGGATTGCGCTGTGCCAGATGCAGCAGCGGCAGCAGCAATCCAACCGCCGTGCCTTTATTCTCCGGCTGGACGATGATGTTGAGAGGCGGCAGCAAGCATAGCGGCGCCTCCCACCAGCGCCGATGCCGGCCGGCGACCACGGCCAGCATGCGACTTCGGGGCGCCACCACTGCGGCACGCGATAGTGTTTCTTCCAGCAAGGACACGCCGCCATGCAGGGAGCAAAACTGCTTGGGCACGGTCAGTCCGGCTGGCGTGGTGGTCAGACTGCTCAAACGAGTGCCTTCCCCACCCGCCAAGATCAACGCCCAGACGTCCCCGCCGCTCATGGCCGCTTTTCGCTCAATAATCGCATGATGCCGCTCCTGGTTGAGGCAGGCGGCCGATCGATCGGGCCGCCCGCCTCGTCGTTGATCGCTTCCATGCGCCTAGCTCTGCTTGGGCGGAGGCACTTTGACGCTCACGAGGTGCGCGCCCTCGATCCTGTCGCAGGTGCCTTTCGGTACATAGATCCAGGCCATCGGACTTCCAGCTTCCGCGTGCCCGTGGCACTCGTTCATGCTGGTGGAACAGTCGTTCTTGCCGGCCTTGATCACACCGGCACATTGTTCGTCGCCGCTGTGATCTTCATCCGCATATGCGGCGGTCGCCAAAGAGCCGGCGCCGATCGCCAGGAGACCCGTAATTGCCGCATTCAAGATCGATTTCGAATTTCTCATCGCTTTAACTCCTGTTGGTTTGACTAAAAACACTTGATTCATTCGCCCTTCGCTGATTCACGCTCGACCGAGGCATTGATTTGCGCTTCCGACGCAAGCCAATCCTGCAGAGGATCGCCGCCGACAAAATTGCGGGCGGCTGCACGCAGATAGGCCGCCTTGGCGATCCACTGGTGTCGCTCCACCGGCGTGAGAGCGGGAATTTCGCGGGATGCGCTCGCCTGACCATGGGCGTCCGCCACTTTGCCTGTTGCATCCGCATTCTTGTCTACCAGGTGTTGCTCCGCAGATGATGAGGTCCTATCGCATGAGCCGCGTGTGTCCAAGCGCGAGAACCACGATCGCCCCGCCGCATACTGAGCCCCTATCGAACACCCATGGGAGATGCGTCTTCGTAAGTTCGAGCTGCTCGCGCCAACCTCGGCGACCGCCGCTGGCATCCATCCTCGCGAATTTTCCGCCGCTGCATAGCCGCGCCGGTGTAGTTGTTTCCGCATCGTCCCAAGATCGTTTCGCACAATTGCGTCCTCTATGATTGAAAGCGCTCTACAGCTGAAAGGACCCGACAGTCTGTGGTGTTATTTCGCGTCTCGAAAAAAACCCTTCGGCGTCTTGCGGTAAGATCGCATTCGATTCGCAGTGCGTATTGCTTTTCATTCGTGCTCGCTTGCGCGGACGGTCGATGTCGCGGTCTCTTCGCGGGACGCAAGCAGGCCTTCGATCAACGGCGAGGCGCCGACCAATTGAATCCCCTCACGACGAAATGCGCGCAGCAAATCTATGCCGGCAACGTCGGCAAAGCTCAGGTGCGCCAGGTTCAAGCACACTGCGTCCCTGACGCGCGCGGTCGCGATAACGGAGCGCAGCTCATCGATCCAAGGACCGAGCAGCTTGCCCTCCAGGTCGATGGTCGTCAGAGTCACGGAACCCTTTTGAGTAATTCGCAGCACGATGGTTATTCACCCTATGTGTTGATAAAAAGCCGCATGGCAAGAGGAAGGTAAGCAAGTACCGGGCCAACGGCGAAGTGCGCTTGCGGCCCGCTGAACGGGCAAGTTAGGGGCGATTCAGGGATCGATGAGTCGCGGCGCCCGCAGCCTTTCGCGGCGCTCCACTGCGGGCCGCGGCTCGCGGCTAGTGATTGGCGTTGCGGCTGATCCCAAGCTTTTTCATGCGGTGTCTCAAAGTCCCCGGCTTGAGGCCCAGCCGGACCGCAGCGCCGCGGTTGCCCTCGATCACCCAATTCACTTCACTCAAGATGCTCTCGATGTGCTCGCGCTGAATGGAGTCGAGGTCGCCCGGCCCTGAGGCCGGCACGTCCCCCGGCGGACCGGGGTCGAATTTCGCGGGAGTCGCCGCAGGTGCGGGCCGCGGCAGTTGTTCGGGCATCGTCTCGGTATTGATGTGAAGCACCGGCGTGCTGTTCAGGATCAGCGCGCGCTCCACGACGTTCTCCAACTCCCGGATGTTGCCCGGCCACGGGTACTTGGTCAGCCGCAGCATGGAGTCCGCGTCCACCGATTCGACGCGTCGGCCGACGCGCGGCGCATACTTTTGCACGAAAAAATGGGTCAGCAGCGGGATGTCCGCCTGACGTTCACGCAGCGGCGGCATATGGATCGGAAACACGTTCAGCCTGTAAAAAAGGTCGGCGCGAAATCTTCCCTCGCGGATGCTCTCGTTCAAGTCGCGGTTGGTGGCGGCGATCACACGCACGTCGGTTTTGATGGTCTGATTGCCGCCCACTCGCTCGAACTCCCGCTCCTGCAAGACGCGTAGCAACTTGACTTGGACATCGAGCGGCACCTCGCCGATCTCGTCCAGAAAAATCGTGCCCGTGTGCGCCAGCTCGAATCGGCCGATACGCCGTTGGATGGCGCCGCTAAAGGCGCCGCGCTCGTGGCCGAATAGCTCGCTCTC
>Ga0181530_10003180_pt1 | contig 18633 bp, 17 predicted proteins | sample PEATcosm2014_Bin_42_FD_119769 | JGI IMG/M metagenome (GOLD analysis project Ga0181530, IMG submission 119769) | Peatland microbial communities from MTU Mesocosm Facility, Houghton, MI, USA - PEATcosm2014_Bin10_60_metaG | ecosystem: Environmental > Terrestrial > Soil > Wetlands > Peat | place... | reverse complement strand
TTTTGCCCTGTTGCAACGCGGCAAAAACTTCGCGGGACTGATCCTCCTGCTTGCCGGCGTCGGCCTCGCGAAAAAGCAGAGCTGCGATGCTGTGGGCAATGTCGCCCGAGGCTTCGACCGAGTCCTCATTTGTAAGTACAACGATGGCCGTACGCGCATCCGGAAAAACCACATTCTCAGCGGTAAAGCCGGAGACTTCGCCGCCATGCTCAATGGCGCGCTTCCCGAGTACCAGCCGCACGTCGACGCCCAAGCCGTAGCGCGTTCCGAGTCCGTTCTTGAGGACGATTTCCCTTTCCATCTCCGCATAGGAAGCCGGACGAAGCACGGTCTGGTTGATCATGCTGATGTCCCATTTGGCCAGATCTTCGGCGGTCATGGCCAGTTCGCCCGCGGCAAACATCCAGCCCTTGCCTTCGTCCGGAGCCACTCGCAGCGGCCCGAGGGCATAGCGCAGATATCCGGTCGGATCAGTTTCGGTGAGCCGGTTCTGGTCGATGTCGATGACGCTCTTCATCCCCAACGGCGCGAAGATGTGGGCGCTCAGAAATTGCAGCAGAGGCTCGCCGCTGGCCTTCTCCACAATCAGCCCGGCAATCACAAAATTGGTGTTGCTGTATTGCCAGTCGGTCCCAGGGTCGAAATCGAGCGGCTTGCGCGCCCACAAGTCCAGGATCTTGGCGGACGTGATCGGCTCCAGCATGAAAGGCGGCACGTAGTCCTGGGGCCAGTAGTCTTGATAGCCCGATGTATGGGAGAGCAATTGACGAATCGTGACTTCGTTGCCGCGGGTCAGGTTGGGCACGAATCGCGACACGGGATCATCGAGCGAAAGCTTTCCCTGTTCGGCCAGCAGCAGCACGGCGGCCGCCGTAAACTGCTTGCTGATCGAACCGATGCTGTAGCGCATCGCCGGCAACGCGGGCGCGCGCTGGTCGATGCGGGCATCACCATAAGCCTGGAGATAGGCGATCGCTCCGCCTTGCACGATGGCGATCGAGGCGCTGGGAACACCGGTCGTGGTCAGCGCTTGCCGGACGACGGCGTCGACTTTCTCGCGCACCGCGGGCGAAATTGGCGCCGGGGCCTGCGCCTCGAGAAGCGAAGCGGCGAACAAAACAAAAATGCAAACTGTCAGCGGATTTCTGGATCGCGGTGGCCAATTCATGTTGCACTCCTCGGAAACTGGAACAGTATACGGCCTGGGCGTGGCATTCTGCCGGGTGAGCGCTTTCGCCAGCGGCGGGTTGGATCGAGGCATCGCGAAGCGCGGGTTGCCATTACAATAGCCAACATGGCGCTCGAAGAATATCAACGGAAACGCCGCTTTGAGGAAACTCCCGAGCCTCCGGCAAAAATCGAAAAGGAACCGGGTCACCGCTTCGTCGTGCAGCGGCATCACGCGTCGCAGTTGCACTACGATTTCCGCCTGGAGATGGAAGGCGTGCTGAAGTCGTGGGCCGTTCCCAAAGGCCCGTCGCTCGATCCCGCCGACAAGCGCCTGGCCATGATGGTCGAGGACCATCCTGTTTCCTACTACGAATTTGAACGCACCATTCCCGAAGACAACTACGGCGCGGGCACGGTGATGGTTTGGGACGTTGGCACGTGGGAGCCGCTAAAGCCGACGCCGGTCAAGGGAGAGTTCGCTCCGGGCACGGACGAAGACGCCGCCGCCATGCTGGCCAAAGGAGACCTCAAATTTCGTCTGACGGGAAAGCGGCTAAACGGCGATTTCGCCATCGTGCACATCAAGGCCCGCCGGCCCGGAAGCAAAGGGAACGAATGGCTGCTCATCAAGAAGAAGGATGAGCACGTCGTCACGGGATTCGACCTTACTAAGAAAAAGTACGAGACATCCATTCTTACCGGCCGCACCATGGAGCAGATCGCCGCCGATAAAGGCGCGGCAAAATGATGCGTGCACAATGAAGGCGCGGGCCGGCAGCGCCTGTGGTTACATCTAATCTGTGTTCGTTCTCAAGATGAGGCCGAGCTACGCTCGGATTGGACAGCCGAGGGCGGCTGTCCCTACGCGGACGGGCGAGGCGCCCGTCCCCACACTAGCTGCGTAGAGTTACGCTAGAACGCGCCGCCGCCACCACCGCCAAAGCCTCCGCCGGAAAACCCGCCGCCACCGAATCCGCCTCCTCCGAAGCCGGAGCCAGTGGAACTGGCCCTGGGCGCGGAGACGAATACCTGGTGCATGTCGGTCGCCATGCTGTGCATGGAACTGGAAAAGAAAAGCGGACTGAAGCCAACGTAGCCGTTCGGCGAAACGTACCAGCTCGGCGGGTCCTTCACGATTCCGTCGAAGGCTTGGGCCCAGTGGTGCTCGACGCCGAGCGCCATGGCGTAAGGGAGGAATTTTTCGAAGGTGTCGGGCGGCATGCGCTTGATGCGGTCGGCGTCCACGCGATTCATGAACTCCTGAAATCCGAGGACGGCAATATGAATGCGCGCGCCAGAAACTGTCTTCGCCGACATCTGCCGCGCAAACAGCCACCAGATCACGCCGGAAACGAGGGCGCTCACGACTAACAGTGGAACCGAATCGAACAGGTTCATCCAACCCATGACCTGGACGCCGACTGCGACGATGGCGATGGCGACGGCGGCGGCGATGCTGTAGCCATTCGCCGATTCCGGATCGAGCGTGTAAATACCTTTGCTCTTCAACGAGTTCATGATGTCCTGGCGCACGATGGGAATCACGGTGTAGAAGCGGTTCTTGAGACTGGACAAGCGGGTTTCAGCTCCGCCCTGAAAGATGTTTTCCAGCATCACGCGTTCGTGCGGCGTAAGGTCGGGCCCCCATTGAGGCATGGGCTTCAAAAGGTGGAACAAATAATCTTTGTGGTGAAAGACGACGAACGTGTCGACTTTTTCTTCGATCTTGATGTAGCCGCGCACGGCCAGATCGACGATGGTGCTGGTGATGTCGCGGGGATGGATGGTGTCGTCGAGTAACGTTCCGGCCTCGGCGGGACAAATGCCCTTGGGCGGCTCGTACTGCGGAGCAACGGAGACGCCGGGATCGGGATCGCGTCCCACGGAATACCACAGCGCAAACATCACAGCCAGGGTAAGCAGCGGCAGGAACACGATGGGATTGCTGCCGAGAAACCAGCCCAACCTGGTGAACGCCGAGGGAGGCTTGAGTACTCCCTGAGGAATGTAAACGTCGATGGTGAGGCCTTCGCGCATGGAAAGCGGGCGCGTGGTTTCAAAAGTGGCGTCGGCGCCTTTGACCTCGGCGGTCGCGTCGCTTCCCTTCGAACCGTAGGCGCCGGTGAAGGCCTGAGCACGGAGGCTGCCGGCGGCGTTATCAGGCAAGGTCACGAATGCCGAGGCATGGTCGATGGGAACCTGCCAATCGTTGCCGGTCACGTTCCAGTAGAACTCGGCGTAACTGTCGCTATTATTAGCGCCATTGCTATCGAAGAAGCGGACGCCGTTGCGAACTCTGTAATCGATGTTGACGACGCGCGTGGTGTCAACCGCATCGGGAATGTAGATCTTAAGATCGCGGTAGGCCCCGGACTTACTCGATTCGTACCTCAGCTTGTTTCCGTTTTCGTCGGTGACGCTCAAGATATTGAGGAAGAGCGTGTAGTTGGTCCCCTCGGGCCCGGGATACTCGACCGGAATGGTGCGATGAATGCCGTGCCACTCGCCGGAAAAAGCCACGGATATTTTTTCGCTGACCAGGGCCGTGCCATCCGGGGCGATGGAAATAGTGTCCTGGAAATCGGCGACGTGCCAATCGCGAGCGTGGGCAGAAGCGGCGAGCGCGAACAACAGGAATAGGACGAAGAGTCGGCGTTGCATATTAGCTCCGGGGAACATTTTTAAAAATTCGCGCACGTAGAGAATCCTGGGTTACTGTGGCCACTAACAGCGGCCGAGCTACGCTCGGCTGGACAGCCGTGGGCGGCTGTCCCTACGCGTGGACGGGCGAGGACGCCCGTCCCTCCACGAGATTTAGAACTTCACTGCGACTGGTTCGCGATCGGCGGCAGCGGCTTCGAAGAACTGCTTCTGCTGGAAGCCGAACATCCCGGCCAGCATGTTGGTCGGGAAAGATTGAATCTTGGTATTCAGATCGCGCACCACCGCGTTGTAGTAGCGGCGGGAGTTTTGAATGGCCTCCTCGATCTCGCTGAGAGAATTCTGCAACTGCGTGAATTCCTGCGAGGCCTGGAGCTGCGGATAATTTTCAGCCACCGCGAACAGGCTTTTGAGCGCGCCGGTCAGTTGATTTTCGGCGGCCGCCTTGTCAGCCGGGCCGGTCGCCTGCATGGCCATGGAGCGGAATTTTGCGATGTCCTCGAACGTACTCTTTTCGTGGGTGGCGTAGCCCTTTACGGTTTCGACCAGATTCGGAATCAAATCGTGGCGGCGCTTGAGCTGAACATCGATGTCGGACCAGGCCGAGTCGGAGCGCACCCGCAACTGCACCAGGCCGTTGTACATCGCGACCAGAAATGCGCCCAACAAAACTATGACTAGCAGAACAATCCAAGGCATGCTATCCCTCTTTCCCCGTAGAGACGCTGTTTACCGTGTCTCCGGAGACGGGGCAAGCCCCGTCTCTACATGCGGTTTCTAGTGGACGTTAACACAGAAAGGTAAAGTTTCAAAGAAGCAAGGTTTCCAGGATTCAAAGTTGCAAGGTTTTAAAAAACGAAGCAACTCAAAATCCCTGAAACTTCGCAACCTGATTTTACTGCCTGGGAGCGTAGTAACCACGGCGGGCGCGGACTTGCAGATCTTTTTTCAGGGCGACGATCTCGATCGAGCGGTAGCGCCCGTCAACGTCGAAGCCGGAGGGTTTGTAGGAAACGGCGTACTGGCTGCGCAGTTCATCTTCGATGGCGGCGAACGAGTGGGTGATGTCTTTCATCTTGTAGGGGAAAAAGGCGCGGCCGCCGGTCGAGGCGGCGAGGTCTTCAAGAACCTTATCGCCGCGCAGGATCAGGCCGCTGTCGTCGGTCGAGATGGCGTAAATGAGAACTTCGGCGCGTTCGGCCATTTCAATCGCCTGAGCGCGCGAGTGTTCGCTCTGATTGTCTTCGCCGTCGCTGAGAATGACGATGGCCTTGCGAATGGGATGGCCGGGATTCTCGCGCAGCAGTTTCTCCTGGCACGCTTTGTAAATTGCGTCGTAGAGCGCGGTGCCGCCGCCATCGCTCAGGCGCTGCACTCCAGCGGCGAGCAATCCGAAGTCGCCGGTGAAATCCTGGGTCAGGTGGCTTTCTTTGTTAAATCCAACGACGAACGCGCGGTCGTAGCCCGGTCGTATGATGCGCCGCAGGAATCCGGTGGCGGCTTCTTTTTCAAATCCAAAGCGGGCCTGTACCGAGCCGCTGATGTCCAACAGCAAGCCCAATTCGATGGGCAGGTCGGTCTCGCGGCGGAAGTTCAGGATCGACTCGACCGGCTTGTGGTCGTCGAGAATGTTGAAATCGGTCTGGTTCAGGTTGCGGACGAATTTGCCGTGGCGGTCGGTAGCGATGAAGAGCACGTTGACTTCATCGACCCGCTTCTTGATGGTAAGGATTGGATCGTCCGCCCCGTCGCTGCCGGCGGCGGCAGCGGGCAGAAGGCCAGCCGCGCCGTTCGAATCCAGCGCAAGGGTGGAAGCGGCGACAACGTAGGGGCTGGTTTGGGCGAATGCGGGAACCGACACACCCAGGCCAAGAAGGGACAGACCAAGAACAACAGCGATCGCGCACGCCCCGGCTGCGAATGTGCTCAGCGTCGATCCGACTCTTTTGCGCTTCCTCATCGCTTCACGATTCCTAGCGCCTTGATGGTAAATCCCATGCAAACACCTGTGAACATCGAATGTTTCAATTGCTTCGATGCACGCGGGGGGCCGAAATCCGGAAAATTCGCCGTCTAAGTGACTGTAGGCTGATATCGAGTGCGAGTCCAAGTTACAAAAGGAGTACGCGGACGGTGCGTGGTTTAACTATAACCCGGTCAATGGGTTGGAAACCGGGTTGCGAGCCGGTCTGGGATATCGCCGGAGCATGCGGAGGAATGAAGCGGAAAGCGGGAGTTCCGGCCTGGCGCCTGAGATCTTCGCGGGCACTTCGGGCGACAACAATCTCAGGAAATTTTTCATGATTGGGGCAACTCCGCGTAAAAACTTCTGTATGGCGGGCCTCGGCGGCTGTGGGGCGGACTTCCCGCCCGCCGCGCCGAGGGCGAAACGCCCTCGGGACAGCCGGCAAGATGCCGGCGCTACTCATAATCCACGCCGTCATCATCTTGCGGAGCAGTACTAGCTGCCCGACGTGCCTAGCGCGCGTGGGGCGGAATGGTTCGCGTCGGCGTCGGATGCAGGTTCGAAGTGGTGAAGCTTCTTCATGGCGTACATGCGCCGGTCGGCTTCAGCGAGCAGAGGTTCGACGTCGGAACCGTCCTGCGGACAAAACGCCGTTCCCACGCTGAGGCCAATCAGTTCGCGGCCCGCGATCTTCCTGCCCGCGTCGACAGCCAGAAGATTCAAACGGCGGGCCTTTTCGCCGGAAGCCTCGAGGCTCAATCCGGGTGCGACCAGCACGAACTCATCTCCACTCATGCGGGCAACATAATCGTAGCCGCGGCAGATTTCCCGCAGGTGGACGGAAAAATCCTTGAGCAGGTTGTCGCCTTCGAGGTGGCCGAAGAGATCGTTGATCTGCTTGAAGTTGTCAATGTCGCAGACCATCACCGCCAGGGACGTTCCGGTGCGGCGGCAGCGCGCCAGTTCGCGCGAAAGATGAATGAACAAGGAACGGGCATTGGGCAGTCCAGTCAGGTAGTCGGTGGTTGCCGAGTCTTCGGCTTGCTGATACTTGAGGGCATTTTCGACCGAGAGCGCGATTTTCGAGCTGACTGCGAGCAGGATGCGCAGATGGTCGGTCGAGAAAGCAGCGCGGTCGGCGCGATACATGGCCAGCACCCCGACCACGCCATTGAGGCCTTCGAGCGGCACGGCGAGCATGGAGCGCAGCGTGGTGAATCTGGCGGGATCGTTGACATATCCGGCTTCGGCCGCCGGATTGCCGTTGAGGATGGGCTTGCGTTTTTCCGCGACCCAGCCGCACAACCCTTCTCCCAGGCCAATGTTCAGCGCCGACAGCAGGCGGAAATTGTCGCCACTCACGAGTTCCGCCGCCAGCCTGCCGTCCTTCAACAGAAACACGGCCATCGAATCGTAGGGGACCATCTTACGCAGGCGCACGGAAAGCACGGAAAGCGTTTCGCCCAAGCTCAGCGAGTTGCCAAGGTCCTGGCTGAGCTCGAACATGGTCTGCGCTTCCTGGCGGGCCGACGCGATCGACGAGAGAAAGTCCGCCTCGTTCAAGGGGCTGGAAGACGGCGCGGATCGCTCGAAACCTCCAGCGGCCTGCGCGCCTGGCTCAGCATCAATGCCGGCGGATAGAGCGGCCTTTTCCGCAGCCCTCGAATCCGGCTGCACCATGGTCTCCAGGTCGCGGTAACGGCGTTCGAGGACCTCGACAATTCTGGGATCGAAGGACGAACCGGACTCGGAGGTGAGTTGCGCCATGGCTGCATCGAGCGACATGGCGGCGCGATACTGGCGATGCGACGCCAGTGCATCCAGACAGTCGACCGCCGCGATCACCCGCGCACCCAGCGGAATCTGCTCCCCTTTCAGGCCGTCGGGATAGCCGGTTCCGTCCCAGCGCTCGTGGTGCGAGCGGACGATGGGCGCGACGGGATAAGGAAACGCAACGCGTTGCAGGATCTCGGCGCCGACCAGGCAGTGGATCTTCGTTTTCTCAAATTCTTCCGGAGTCAGGCGTCCGGGCTTGTTGATGATGTGTTCGGGAATCGCCAGTTTGCCGATGTCGTGCAACAGCGCGGCCGCGCGCAGCGCTTCGATTTCGTTGCCGCGCAGACCCAATTCCTTCGCCACCTCGACCGCGAACAGGCGCACGCGCTGCAGGTGTTTGTGGGAAGTGTGGTCCTTGGCTTCGATGGCCAGCGCAAGCGCCTCGATGGTGCGCAGGTGCAGCGAGGCGACGTCTTCGGCATTGCGCTTTTCGATTTCGACTTGCCTCTTTTCCGCCGCCAGCTTGGCGAGATAGAGGTGATACAAGCGATAGACCAGGTACACGAGCGGCAAAATCAGCAGCGAGGTCTGCCATCCCACCTGTTGGCCAACGAATCCCGCCGCCGATACGACCGCCGCTGCTGCCAGGTAGTAGGAGAGCGACCAGAAATGGCGTGTCGCCCAGATTTTGTATGCCGGCTTGCCTTCGGTCAGCGAACAGAGCACTGCGGCGGGGACCGTGGTCGCCACAAAAAGGACCAGGGCAGCGAGGATCAGCAACGGCAGCGTGCCGGTCCGGAGCACGCGTTGCAACGTGTGATAAGCGAAGTACGACACCGCGATGGCGTTCGCCATCAATCCGAAAACCTGGAAAACGATCTTGCTCGGGACCCGCCCCTGGCCCGCACGGAACAGACATTGCGCCAGAGCCGCCGTGCATCCCAGAACCATCGTCTCAGGAAGGCTCAGGTCGGCCACGCTGAGCAAAATGAACAAAATACTCGCGGGCATGGCGCCTTCGACGCCGGGGAGTTGCACCTTGAGAGTGGAAGCAAGAACTGCGACCGCGAGATAAAGGAAAAACCGCGTCAGGTCTACACTCTGCCAGTGCCACAGGGCGTGCGCCAGGGCCCACATGCCCAGCGCTGCCATTCCACCGATAAACAGTCTTGCCCGTATCGACATAGGCCGGTTCAGAACTTCTGCCTACACTGGTCCTTACAATGGTTGCAACTGCACATCCACGCTGCGGATTCTGGTGACCAGTCTCAGGGCCATCGATCCGCGACACCCGTGCTGACTAACCCCAAAGCGCTCCTGTCGCGCCCTTCTGACCCCGTAGCCCTCCGGCGCCAGGCGCGGCTGAAAGCCTGATTCTCCCTATGCTATCGGATGGTATTTCACGGCCTGAAAATCAGACACTTACCGAGGTAACTGCCGGGATGTAACGAGATAGCTAGTGGCGCGGGATCGGAAACCCACGCCAAACTCCAATTTGAGTCAGGGCGTCCTGAGAAGATTGCATCCGGATTCAAGACACCCAAGCCGAGCGCGAAAAGCTGAGCGCCAAGCCAACGTACACACCCTTCGGTTACCTGTCATGCCCTGTCCGTTCGTGTCATTCTCTTTTTGCCGTTAGAAGCCTATCGACCGCAACCGCGGGGTCAACTCCCGCTGCGGCTGCGGAACCCAAGTGAGGTTTATTCATGTTGCAGTCTCCGGACCAGAAGTACTCCCCAACCACGGCGCCCACCAACAATTACACTCCGGTCAAGCCGGCCACCTCACCCATGGATCAGGCGCACATCGGACGCACGCTCGTGGTCAAGGGTGAAGTGACGGGCGCGGAATCGGTTTTTATTGACGGACGCGTCGAAGGCACCATTCTCTTTCCCGACTATCGTGTCACCATCGGCCGCAATGGAAATGTCGCGGCCAACATCACCGCCAAGGAAGTGGTCATCATGGGCAAGGTGCAGGGCAACGTCGATTGCGCGGACCGGCTTGAAATCCGCAGCGAAGGCCTGCTCGCAGGCGACGTGATCACGCATCGCATCAGCGTCGAGGAAGGCGCGATTCTCAAGGGCGGCGTCGAAGTGCGCAACCCCGAAAAGAAAGACCAGAAAACGCAGGCACAGAGCACCGCCAAGCAGGAAGCTCCCAAGCAGGAAGTTCCCGTGCCCATGGCGCTGGCTGCGGCCAACACTTAGTTTCACGAAATTAAATTCAGAATTGAACTAAAAGTTGAACCAAAAGATGACGATGGAGCACCGGAGGAAATTGCCCGGCGCTCCATCGTTCTTCTTTTTCCGGCTTCTTTTTCTGACTTCTTTCTCTGAGACCTTTTTCCGAGATCAGGGCTTCGGCCTGAAGTCGAGCGACGCCGAGTTCATGCAGTAGCGCAGCCCGGTTGGCTCAGGGCCATCGGTAAACACGTGGCCCAAATGCGCATCACAGCGGGCACAACGCGCCTCGGTGCGGGTCATCCCGTAACTCCTGTCGGTCGTTTCCGCGATATTCTTCCGGTCGGCGGCGGCATAGAAGCTCGGCCAGCCCGTTCCGGAATCGAATTTTGTTTCCGAACCAAAAAGCAGCGCGCCGCAGCACACGCAGTGGTAGGTCCCATCGTCGTGCTTATTCCAGTATTGCCCAGTGAAAGCCGGCTCGGTACCGCAGGCACGCGCCACTTCATACTGCTCGGGAGTAAGCCGGCTGCGCCATTCGGCTTCGGTCTTCGTGATCTTGTCCTGGCTGATCTTGTCGTGGCTGATCTTGTCCTGACCAACCTTGCCGCTGGGTTTTTCCGCCATGTCGCGTCTCCAGCAATAAGATGTGGAACGGCCGGGAAAGTTGCAGATGGCAACGCCAGACAGGCCGGGCGGCAACGAAGAAGCGCGCCTTCCGGCCCGTGAGACGTTTGTGAAACACGCCTTACTTCGAGGTGGTCATCAGCCGCACAACTTCCCGCATGCGCGACCGGTAGAGGTTCTGGCTGGGATCCATGCGGGAAGCGATTTCGAGTTCTCCCAGGGCTTCTTCGTATTGATTCAGGGCCATCAGGCAAGCGGCGAGCGAATAATGATTCTGGGCGCTGGGCTCGAGACGGAGGGCCTGGCGAAATTCTTTCTCCGCCTCCGCCAGTTGTTGCGTATTCACCAGCGCCGTACCGAGGTAGTGGTGGGCCAGCCCGGATTCGGGATTGAGCGCAACCGCTTGGCGCAGCGCTTTCACAGCTTCCGCATCCCTTCCGGAAAGCAGCAGGGCCTGTCCCAGAACGCGGTGTTCGGCCGCTCCCGCGGGATTGGCGATGATCGCAGCTTCTAACTCGCGAATGGCGGATGGATAGTCGCGCTTTGCCATGTAGGCGCGGGCCAGGCAGTTGTGTCCGCCCTCCCACTCCGGACTCTGGCGATAAAGATCCTTGAATTCCGCGATGGCGCCGTCAAAATCTTCCTTGTCGCAAAGCGTGTTGCCCAAATTGTTACGCACGCTGGCTTCGCTTGGATTGAGCCCCTTGGCGATGCGATATTCCTCGATCGCCTCATCCAGTTTTCCCTGATCGTGCAGCACCACGCCCAGGTTGCTATGCGCTTCCCAGAAGTCGGGACGCAGACTGAGCGCGCGCCGGTAGGCGATGGCTGCCAGCCGCAGATCTCCCTGATCGCGGTGCGTGATTCCGATGTCGAAGTAAACGTCGGCGTTCGCCTGCGAGCCTTCGGGTTCGCGGGCCAGCGCTTCCTCGAAGGCGTGCAGCGCCGCCGCGTAATGGCCATCGGCGTAGAGCGCAAGTCCCAGATAGCGGTAGGCCTCGGCGTTCGCCGGATCCATGCTCAGGGCGGTCCGCGCTTCGGCGAGAGCGTCGCCGGCGTCGTCCGTCCGGTAAAACAGATAGGAAAGCTGGTTGTGGGTTTCGGGGAAGCCGGGCATCAGCCGCGAAGATTCCGCAAATGCGTCGAGGGCATCGTCGAATCGCTCTTGCCGCGTCAATACCGTACCCAGCACAAAACTCAGCAGCGCACGATTGGCCGCGGCATTGCTCGCATCGCTGTTTGGAGCAGCGTTCGCATCGTCCTTCAGCAGAGCGCGGAGTTGGTCTTCAGCGGCTTCGAAGTGCCTGGTGTGGGCCAGAGCGGCAATGTGGGCAGCCACGCTGGAGCACGCGCAGGGGGTGCTGGTGGCTGACTTTTGGCTCGGACTTTGCGCAGGGTTCAGGTTCTTCAGGCTTTGAATCAAAGCTGCGTCTGCCCCGCCATCTTGCAACGCGCGGGTGCATTGCCGCAGGCATTGCGGCGTGGCCTGACACAAGAGCGCCCCGGCTTCGTGCCCCATTTTGGCGTTCTGGATTAGGATCAGGCGCTCGATTCGCGCGCTCGAAATCCCACCCGCCAGCCACAGGAAAATCGCGTCCGGGCCGGGCGTGGGCGCAGCCTGTTCGGCCCGCAACGGACCTGCCGCCAGCAGAATCAATAGCCATTTCAGCACACTGCGTTTCACAAAGCCCTCCGGCGGTTTTGACGGGCGAATCGACTGACGAAGATTGCCCTTTGGCCAAAATAGTCCGCCTGCGTTATCCACGATAGGTTACGGAAGTAATTCTTTGGGACATGTCCCAAACCGGCTCGGGCGCATTGACGGAGCGCGATCATGGAGGGAATCCGCGAGACTCCGGGCGATTGACTGGGATACACTAGAAAAGTGGTTGTGCCGTCCCGGGTTCCCGCCGGCGCGTCCGTTTCGGAGGCTTTATGTTTGAAGGTTTGTTTCAACCCATGCACCTGCTGGTGATCTTCTTCATCGCGCTGCTGGTGTTTGGCCCCAAGAAATTGCCGGAGTTGGGCAAGGGTCTGGGCGAAGGGATTCGCGCGCTGAAAGATGGCATGAAGGACCAGGAGACGAAGTCCGAGGCCGAGTTCAAAGCCAAGTCCGAGAAACCGCCCGACGTCAAGGTCGTCTAAGGACTCGGCGTCATCCTCGTTGCCCGAACGGCGAATTCGGGATAGGGTTTTCCCGCGTTCCGGAGCCTGCCCTGAGCGAATTCGAAGGGTGCCCCTGTGGTTCAAGCTTTTCTAATTCACTGGAACGCGCTCGCTCCTATCGCATTGCACACACAGGAATTCGTGTGTTAGTTTCGACTCGTAGAGGTCTGCTTGCGACATACGATTCCGGCTGGGATCGACCTTAAGGAATTTGACCGCAAGGAAGCTGACGTTTATCTGCGGCTCGATCCGGCGCGTCTTCCCCAGCATATTGCAATCATTATGGACGGAAACGGGCGCTGGGCCCGGCGTCGGCACATGCCGCGCGTCGCGGGACATCGTGCCGGTGTCGCTGCCGTGCGTTCCACGGTCGAAACCGCGGCCCGCATCGGAATTCCCGCTTTGACGCTTTACGCCTTCTCCGAAGAAAACTGGAAGAAACGTCCCAAGACGGAAGTCGATTTCCTGATGCGGCTTTTGTGCCGGTACCTCAAGGCGGAACTCGACACGCTCAACGAAAATAATATTCGCCTGCAATACATTGGCCGTCAACATGAGCTGCCAGAGTTGGTGCAGCGCGAGATGGCCGAAGCAAGCGACGCCACATCGAAAAACACGGGTATGCTGCTGACTCTGGCGCTGAACTACAGCGCGCGCAGCGAAATCGTTGACGCCTTCCGCTCGCTGGCCGAGGCCGCTGCCCGCAATGGCGGCCTCGATCACCTGGCGGTCGATGAACAGGCGATCAACGAACATCTCTACACGCGCGGAATGCCCGATCCCGACCTGGTGATTCGCACCAGCGGCGAGATGCGGCTGAGTAACTTCCTGCTCTGGCAGTTGGCTTATGCCGAGATCTATGTGACTCCGACCTTGTGGCCCGATTTCCGCGGTGTGCAACTGCTCGAGGGTATCGAAGAATATCAGAAGCGCGACCGCCGATACGGCGGCCTCGGGCCGGATAACGGCCACGCAAAAAAACACGCCGAGGCCAAGCGTTGATCAAACGCATAGCGACCGCCGTCGTTTTAATCCCACTCGTTCTGCTCCTGGTGCTGAAGGCACCGCTTTACCTGATCGCCATGGTGTCCGCTGCGATTGCGTCGCTGGCTATTGCCGAATTCTTGAAACTCACGACGCATTATGCAGTCCATCCGCTGACGCTTGCGACCTGCGTCTTTGTCGCGATCTTCTTTGTATTCGTGATTATCGTTTCCACCAATCGCACGCCGCTGGACGCTACGGCAGCCATTCTCTACGGACTCGCGGTGGCGGCAGCGCTGGCGCCTTTCGTATTTCTGACAATAGCAATGGCAAAGACGCGAGCCGAACTTGCTACCGGATATCCGGCGGCGGCCGCTTCCGTGTTTGCCTTCGCCTACATCGCAATCCCGATGACGCTCCTGGTTGAGTTGCGCCAACTGTCGGCGGGCGCGATCTGGACCATCTACACTCTGCTCATCGTTTGGGCTGGGGACATCTTTGCGTACTTCGTGGGCAAGTCGCTGGGACGCCATCGCATGTCGCCGCGCATCAGCCCGAACAAAACCTGGGAAGGCGCGGTCGCATCAGTCCTCGCCAGCGTGATCGTCGGCACGTTGTGGATTCAGCACGCTCACGGAATCAGTTCCGCTCTTCTCCGAATAGGATTGATTGCCCGTCGCGATGGCATGTGGGGATTGCAATCGCCGCATCTCGGGCCCATCATTCTGCTCTCGGTCGTGGTCAACCTCGCGGCGCAGTTGGGAGATCTGGTCGAGTCCCTGATCAAGCGCGGCGCTGGAGTGAAAGATTCCGGAACGATTCTTCCGGGTCACGGAGGCATGCTCGACCGCATCGACGCCATGCTCTTCGCCGTTCCGGTGGTTTGGGCTTACGGCGCTTGGCGGCTGATGCAGTGACCGCCGATAAGAAAATGCAGGCCGAGTTTACAGATTGGATGCTCGGCCCGAACGCGGATTAACGATTGCGTCGTTGATCTAATATCTACGGGCGGAAGATTTCTTCAATTTTTCGGCCAAAGATCTTTCCGATCTTAAAGGCCAGCGGAAGACTGGGATCATATTTGCCCGTTTCGATGGCGTTGACCGTCTGGCGAGATACCTCCAGACGTTCCGCCAATTCCGCCTGCGACCATTCTTTATGTTGCCGAAGGTCTCTTACGGTGTTGTTCATTGGTATCTCCTCCGCGCCATAAACAGGCCGATCACCCACAGCACACACATGACCGGATAAACCCAGATCCACTTCAGCGGACGAAGTCCCTCGCCCTGAAGAAGACCATATGCAAAGGTGACTACGGCGGAAGATGCAAAGGCAAAGGCCAAGGCCTCCAGATGAATGCGCTGCTGGAGTTCGTCCATGGCGCGGAAGAAGCGCAGGACAACAAATGGCAGAAACAGAAGCGGCACGATGGGCGCGAGGGCCAGCGGATATCGAAGCGGCGCTGGTCGCGGGGTTCGGAGCAACAGCACCGAAATAACGAGCACAACGACGTAGGCAAGCATCACCACACTGAATTCAACCAGGTAGCGTTTTCGAGGCGTGTATTTCATGATGTCTCCATTTCTTGGTAAGACAAGGTAACTTGACATGACAAGTATGCTTTACATCCGGGAAGATGTCAAGTTAATTTGACACGCCATTCGGAGTACATTACGGGGCGAGGCGTACGATGCAGCGAGGTCTTTCCAGCCAGGGTCGATCTGAGAGACAATTCAAAATTCATGTCGAATCTTAGCTCTATCGCCACCCGCCGCCGGAGCATGCTCGCGGCAAGTGCGTTTCTTATCACGCTGTGCGTCTTATCCCTGTGCCCAAGGGCGCACGGCCAAGGCGGACCGCCCTTTTACACCAACGATCCCGGCACGCCCGGCCATCTCAACTGGGAAATCAATCTGGGCTACATGCCGTTCTTGTATAGCGATCAGTCCGTCTCGCACACTCCAGACCTCGACATCAATTTCGGGATTGGCGACCGGATTCAACTGACCTACGAGAACGCCTGGCTGAGGGTCCAGAATCCATTCTTCCCGGCTCAATCGACAACTAAATTTGGGCTGGGCCAATCCAATTTCGGAGTGAAGTGGCGCTTTCACGACGGCGGAGAGTCCGGCCTCAACGTATCGGTTTTCCCTCAGGCTTTTGTCAATAACCCCAATGACGCGGTCCGCCGCGGCATCACGCCCGCTAGCCAAGCTTTCCTTCTGCCTGTGGAGTTCTCCAGGAAATTTGGCCCCGTCGACGTGAACTTCGAAGGCGGGTATCAGTTTGTCCACAGTGGACCCGACGGATGGATTACCGGGCTCGTTGTGGGTCACGATTTCACTCCCAAACTAGAAGGGGACATGGAATTCTATGCCCAAGGCACGTTCCATCCCTCGGCCAGCCAACCCACGATAGGCCTGGGCGCTCGTTATAAGATCCATCGGCCCGTGATCCTGCTTTTGATGGCCGGACGCAGCCTCGAACCGGCCCGTCCCGATCAGTCGTATTTTGTCGGATATTTCGGGCTTCAGTTCCTGTTGCCGGCCAAGTCTTACAAATGAGACTGACCCTGCCCATGCCGCGCGATTGACTCTACCTGGGTTACTTATGTCATCATGGCGTGCGGGGGTGGCGCATACAGATGGAGTCGCAGCGAGTTGGCCCAGTCAGTCTTTCAGAGCGCATCGTTTTCATCGATATTCTGCGAGGCATGGCGCTGTTCGGAATTCTGGCGGCGAACATGCGCGCTTTCTTCGCGCCCCTCGATTGCTACGGGAACATCGGGATCCTCTTTCACGGCCGTGCCGACGTCCTGGCCCAGTTCTTTATCGATGCATTGATCCAGGGGAAATTCCTCTCGATTTTTTCCTTTCTGTTCGGGATGGGCTTTGCCATGCAGATGAGCCGGGCGGAAGCGCGCGGGGCGCGCTTCATGGGTTTCTATCCACGGCGGCTCATAGCGCTCGCGCTGTTCGGGCTAATCCACGGGCTGCTGATCTGGGCGGGAGACATCCTGCTGACCTATGCATTGTCGGGCGCAATTTTGTTGCTCTTTCGCAAACGCCAGCAAAAGACATTGCTATGGTGGGCGGGAAGTTTGTTCGCGCTGCCCATCGTGGTCAGCTCAGTTTTTCTGGCCATCTATTTCACCCGCTTCCGTCGACCCTGGATGGTACCCAAGCCGCAGGATATGAAGAAGCTGTATGCGGTCGTTAACATCTACGCGCATGGAACGGTGCGGCAGATCATGGCGCAGAACTGGGTGGAATGGAAGCGGGAGTTGCCCTTTGAGCTTTTCGCGATCTATGCGGCGGCGTTATTTCTGCTGGGCATGTGGGTGTGGCGGGCGGGTATCGTGCAACGGCTCGAGGAATACAGGCCGGTGTTGAAGCGCGTGTGCGCGTGGTGCCTTCCGGTAGGACTTATCGTCAGTATTTACGTGGCGATCGTGAAAATAGTGATCCCTCCCGACACCGTTTCCGTGTGGGGTTGGTCGGCTAATGTTCTCTGGCTGCCTGGGTCCCATATCTTGAGCGCAGGTTATGTTTCGGGCCTGGCGCTGATCTTCATGCGCGAAGATTGGCGACGCATCCTGCACCCATTTGCCGCGGTCGGCCGGATGGCATTGACGAACTATCTGATGCAATCCGTGTTATGCACGTTGTTCTTCTATCACTACACGACCGGTCTGTTTGGGCGCATCGGGCCGGCGATCGGGCTGGTGCCCACGGTTATTGTTTATGGGGCGCAGGTTGTCGCCAGCAATTGGTGGTTACGGCGCCATCGCTTTGGTCCGATGGAGTGGTTGTGGCGCGGCATGACTTATGGCAAGTTTCCAGCGATGCACGTTGAAGAGCCTACGCCGGTGATCGAAGCGGCCTAGCTCTTGTCACGGTTGTTGGCGCGGATACGCATCCGCCAGAGCTTCGAGAGTCTTGACCGCTTCGCCAATCCGGTGATGAACGTCCGTGTCTTCCGGGCGCGCATTCAGAATCGCCACCACCTTGGCCGCGTTGCCCGCATCTTTTTCCCGGTGGTCACGAACTCGGTTCATCGAGCCCGTAGATACATGGGTGTCGAGGCAACATCGTGTCATGCACATACGACGTGCAGCGGCGTCACTACTGGGGTTTGGCCTTTTGCTTCTCGAGTTCGTAGCGGGCGATATCATCCCGCAGTTGCTTCTCCAGTTTCTCGTCGTGTCTCTGGAGAGCGAGGTCGAGCGCGCGGCCGGCGGTTTGGATTGCCTCGGCGAAGTGTCCAGTCTTGCTGTAGGCGTCAGCCAGGGCCGCCAGAAACTGCGGTTCTTTACCTTGGCTCAGCTCGACGGCTTTCTCAAGAGCAGTAACAGCCGGGGCAGAGTCGCCGCGCAATACCAGAATGTGAGCCAGGTTGGCGTAATACGCGGCAGAAGTTGGGCTGAGCGCAACTGCCTTCTGAAGTTGCTCGACTCCCTGATCCAATTGCCCGATTTTCGCCAATTCCCATCCGAGAGCATTGTGAGTGTCCGCGGCGTTGGGAAGGATCGCGACTGCTTTCCGCAGGTGCTCGAGTCCTTCCTGCACTTGGCCCTTTTCGGCGAGCACCACTCCCATTTCCATCTCCGCTTCGGCATTGGACGGGTTAAGGGCCAGCGATTTCTGCCAGTTGGCCACGGCAGCGTCGGGGTCGCCGGTTAGCGCCAGCGACACCGCGAGGTGATCGAACCAGGCGGCCTGATGCGGATCGAGAGCACAGGCTTTGCGGTACTCCTCAACTGCTTCTTTCTCCTGATTGGTCCCACTCAGGGACAGCGCGAGGGAGAAATGCGCCTTGGCATCGTCCGGGTCCAGTTGCAGGGCTTGGCGCCACTGTGCAATGGCTTCGGGCAGCTGGTTTTTCAACATGAGTTCGAATGCATTATTCGACACTTCGTAAAACCGGGTCGCTTCCGGGTCGATCTTTTCCAGTCCATCCGCTGGAATATTCACAAACTCGGGAATGTTGACGGCACGATTGGCGGCGGTCGTGTTGTCGACAATAATCGCAGGAGTGTCATTGCCATCGGCGTCAATATGGGTCAGCATGAGCCGGGTATAGGGTCCACGCGACTTTGAG